>JAESGS010000079.1_pt1 | contig 182471 bp, 152 predicted proteins | sample 9269761 | NCBI WGS metagenome assembly JAESGS01 (sample SAMN15741799, study PRJNA653493) | algae metagenome | isolation source: Cyanosarcina radialis HA8281-LM2 and co-occurring heterotrophs from damp... | place: USA: Makauwahi cave, Hawaii | collected 2011-01-06 | reverse complement strand
GGAACGACGGAATAGGTGCCGTCCTTCTGGATGTTGGCGTGAACGCGCTCGTTGATGAAGCGCGACTGGTAATCGTCGGCATATTCGTCGGGGAAGTCGCAGACGAGGTAGTAGTTGAGCGCCGGGCGGCACTTGGCGCAGCCGCAGGAGGTCTTCCATTCCAGCTCCTGCATGACCGCGGGAATGGTCTTCAGGCCCTTGGCCTTGATCAGCCGGCGCACGTCGTCGTGGCCGAGATCGGTGCAGCCGCACATCGGCTGGACGGCGGCCGGACTGTAGCTCTCGCCGAGCGTCAGCGTCATCAGCTGTTCGACAAGGCCGGTACAGGAGCCGCAGGAGGCCGATGCCTTGGTGTGGGCGCGCACCTCGTCGAGCGACGTCAGGCCCTTGTCGGCAATCGTGGAAACGATCTTACCCTTGCAAACGCCGTTGCAGCCGCAGATTTCCGCATCATCCGGCAAGGCTGCAACGGCCGCCATAGGGTCCAGTGGAGCGCCTCCCTGGAAGGCCTGGCCGAAAATCAGGGTCTGGCGCATCTCGGAGACGTCGGTCTCCTTCTTCTTCAGATCGTTGAACCAGGCGCCGTCGGATGTTTCGCCATAGAGCACGGTGCCGATGATGCGGTTGCCCTTCAGCACCAGCCGCTTGTAGACGCCGGCCGTGGCGTCGCGCAGGACGATCTCCTCGCGGTCGTCGCCATCGGCAAAGTCGCCGAGCGAGAAAAGTTCGATGCCGGTGACCTTGAGTTTGGTCGGGGTGTCGGAATGGACAAAGGCGGCGGAGCGGTCGCCAGCCAGATGCGAGGCGGCAACACGGGCCATCTCGTAAAGCGGCGCGACGAGGCCATAGACCATGCCGCCCACTTCTGCACATTCGCCGAGCGCCCAGATGCGGCCATCCGAGGTCTGCATGCCCTGGTCGACGACGATGCCGCGGTTGATTGCAAGGCCGGCCTCCTTCGCGAGGCCGACACTCGGCCGGATGCCGACGGCCATGACGACGAGCGTCGCCGGAATGATGCGGCCGTCGTCGAGCTCGATGCCCTCGACCTTGCCGTTGCCGACGATCGCCTTGGTGTTGGCCTTGCAGATGATCTTGATGCCGCGGCCTTCCAGCTCCTTCTCAAGGAGATAGCCGGCGGCCGGATCGAGCTGGCGGTCCATCAGCGTCGGCATCACGTGAAGAACGGTGACATCCATGCCGCGACCGGCAAGACCGGCGGCCGCTTCAAGGCCGAGCAGGCCGCCGCCGATGACGACGGCTTTTTCGCGCGACTGGGCTGCGAGCAGCATGGCCTGCACGTCATCGAGATCGCGATAAGTGATGACACCGGGCAGGTCCTTGCCGGGCACCGGCAGGATGAAGGGCACGGAACCGGTCGCGATCACCAGCTTGTCATAGCTCTCGGTCACGCCATGGTCGGAGGTCACGGTTTGGGCATCGCGGTCGATCGCGACGATGCGATGACCCTTGTAGAGCGTGATGCCGTGTTTGATGTACCAGCCGTCGCCGTGGATGATGATCTCTTCGTATTCCTTTTCGCCCGACAGCACCGGCGACAGCATGATGCGGTCGTAGTTGACGCGTGGTTCGGCGTTGAAAATGGTCACTTCGTAGCGCCCGGGCGACTTTTCCAGCAGGTGCTCCAGCATGCGCCCCGGCGCCATGCCATTGCCGATGATGACGAGTTTCTCGGTCATGGTCTGTCCTTGTCTGTTTACGCGGCAGCAGCCGTCGGCAGGGTGAGCGCGCGGCGTTCCATCTGACGGATCGAGAGATGCATCCACAGGAGCGATGCGACGACGACGGCAAAGAGAAGCAGGAAGCAGCTCGACCACAGGCCGGTCGCATCCTTGAGCAGGCCGAAGGCGATCGGCAGCACGAAGCCCCCAAGCCCGCCGACCATGCCGACGATGCCGCCGACCGCCCCGACGTTTTCCGGATAATAGGCCGGGATGTGCTTGTAGACGGCGGCCTTGCCGAGGCTCATGACGAAGCCGAGCACGAAGACCGTGACGATGAACACGGCAGGCGTGATGCCGAAGCTGTGGCCTTCGCCAGCGGCGGGCAGCGACAGGATCAGCGTTGCCACCGCCGAGATGCCGAGCATCCAGTACATGACGCTGCGCGCGCCCTTGCGGTCGGAAAGCATGCCGCCGAAGGCGCGGAAGACGCTGCCGGGGATGGAATAGGCGGCGGCGACCATGCCGGCCACGGCGATATCGAAACCGTAGACGCCGACGAGATAACGCGGCAGCCAGAGCGAGAGGGCGACGAAGCCACCGAAGGCGAAGAAATAGTAGAGCGAGAAGCGCCAGACCTGGGCGTTCTTCAGCGGTGCGAATTCCTGGAGCAGGCTGCGCTTCGGCGCCTGGCGCTCGCGGCGGCTGCGGAAAGCCGGATCGTCGCTGGTCGTGAACCAGAAGACGAGCGCCGTGACGACGAGTGCGGCCGCCCAGATCTCGGCAACCGTCTGCCAACCCCAGGCAATGAGGACGAAGGGCGCCAGGAATTTCGTCACCGCCGCGCCGACATTGCCGGCGCCGAAGATGCCAAGCGCCGTGCCCTGCTTTTCCGGCGGAAAGAAGGGCGAGACATAGGCGACACCAACCGCAAACGAGCCGCCGGCAAGACCGATGCCGAGGCCGGCGAGCAGCATCTGCGGATAGGTCGTGGCGTAGGTGAGCAGAAAGGTCGCAAGGGCTGCGGCCAGCATCGTCAGCGTATAGACGAGGCGCCCGCCGTAGCGCCCGGTCCAGACGCCGAGCAGGATGCGCACCAGGGAACCGGTGAGGATGGGTGTGCCGACCAAGAGGCCGAACTGCGCTTCGGTGAGCGCGAGGTCCTGCTTGATGCGGATGCCGATGATGGCGAAGATCGTCCAGACGGCGAAACAGATGGTGAAGGCAAAAGTGGACATCCACAAAGCCGTGGCGGGTTCGCTGGCGGATAATGGCTGCTTGTTCTCAGACATGGCTTCTCCGAGGCCCGACAAGGTCGTGCCGCTCCATCTTGGGGGTGAAAAACAAAAAGCCGCTGGCCAGGTATGCCCGACACGGTTTGCCCCGTGTGCGCAGTCCTGATCAGCGGCTTTGCTGGTGGGGCGCCCGTCGTTGGACACCGATCTCTTGGCCCGAGGGCCTAAGAATATAAAAGCAATCAGCGTGCCAGTTTTAGCAAGTTATTGATCTAAAAGAAAAAGTTAAATCGTCGGCCTGGCGTCATCCCGGTTGGTGACATTCCCTGGTGCAGTGCGAAGCCATTTTTTGTGCAATGCGCATAAATTAGGCGTCGCGCATTCAGCCCGCAGACTGGGCCGCGATGTAGGCATCGAGGTCGTCGGGATCGAAGCGTCCGCCATCGAAGAAACCATCTGGCCCGAGCGTCAGCGCGCCCGACGAGCCGACCGGGGTTTCAACGGTCAAGGCGCCTTCCACCTTGGCGCTTGCCGAAGGCATGGCGATACCAAGGTGCTTCAATGCGGCGCGGTAGATGTCCGGCCGGTAGGTTTCCGCGGCGATACGCTGGCGCTCTGCCGTATGTTCGATCTGCCGCCAGCGCACCATCTGGGTGTAGAACCAGAGGGCATGGCTCTTCCAGGGGAAGGTCGCCGCCTTGGCATTCGGAACGAAGAAATCTCTGACCACCCGGACCTCACCGCCGCCGACCGGCAGGGTGCCTTTGAGGGCGGGAAGAAGCAGTTCGGCGTCGCGTCCCACATAGGCAGGCTTTGCCAGAAGGGTCGCGAGTGCCTCGTGGTTATCCGGGCGGGCGCACCAAATTGACGCCTGATGAAGCGCCACGAGCAAGGCGGCCAGCGCCTCCGGATTGGCCTCCCCCCACTGTGCGTTGACGCCAAGCACCTTCTCGGGGCTCGACCGCCAGATCGCCGCCTTGACGGTGGCGAGATGCCCGCCGCGGCGAAGCACGCCGAAGGTGTTCCAGGGTTCGCCGGCGCAATAGCCGTCGATCACGCCTTCGGCGAGCGCATCGCCCATGTCGGGCGGCGGCAGCACGACGATCTCGATATCACGGTCCGGATCGATGCCACTCGCTGCCAGCCAGTAGCGCAGTTCGTAATTGTGCCCGGAATAGGGATGCACGACGGCAAAGCGCAGCGGCGCGCCTGCCCGTGCATCGATCGCCTTGCGCAGGGCTGCACCGTTCGCGCGCGCATCGAGATCCGTGGTCGCGCCGTTTTCCGCCATCCTTTGCCAGAGCGTCGGAGACACCGTCACCGCATTGCCGCCGAGACCCAGCGACATCGGCACGATCATTTCCGGGGCCGGAACGTTAAGGCCGAGGTTGCCGGCGATCGGCATGGGACCGAGAATATGCGCGACATCGACATGGCGAACCGCAAGCCGATCGCGGATGCTTGCCCAGGAGCGCTCACGCAGGAGGGTCAGGTCGATCCCCTGCTCTTCGGCAAAGCCCATCTCGCGGGCGACGACAAGAAGCGCGCTGTCGAGGAGCGGCACGAAGCCGGCGGTGATGGCGTGGCGCGTCGTCATTCCTTTCCTCCCGGATCGAGCAGGCTCGCCGCCGTGACGAGGCTTTGGGCGATGTCGACGATCTTGCGGTTCTGGTTCATCGCCGTGCGCCGCAGCAGCGCATAGGCCTCTTCCTCGGAGAGCCCGCGCGAGCGCATCAGGAGACCCTTGGCGCGGTCGATCACCTTGCGGTTTTCCAGTTCGCCGCGCGTTTCTTCCAGCTCGCGGTTGAGGCGGGAGAAGGCATTGAAACGGCTGATTGCCATCTTCAGGATCGGCCGTACCCGCTCCTGCTTCAGCCCGTCGACGATGTAGGCCGAGACCCCGGCCTCGACCGCTGCCTCGATCGAGGCCTCGTCGGACTTGTCGACGAACATGGCGATCGGGCGCTTCACCGCGCGCGAAAGCTGGAACATGCTCTCCAGCATGTCGCGATTCGGGTTTTCGAGATCGATGACGATGACGTCGGGATTGAGGTCGGCGATGCGACGCGCAAGACCGTGCATGTTGTCGATGACGGTGACCTGGTCATAGCCCGCGTCGCGCAGGCCATCCTCGATAATGGCGGCGCGGATGCGATTCTCGTCGATGACCAGGACGTTTAGTCTGCTGTGCTGCATGCCACGACCGCATTCTGACCAAGCTTGACCTGCCGTGTCGGCTCTTTTTGCAATGCAGCATGACCGGCCCGAAAGCAAGGGCGAACTTTCGGATGGCGTCCACGCACAGGCGGGACTGCCAGATACTCGGCGTAGATCGACTTGCCGCGGCGCGAAGGCAGCGCCGCGGCAATGAGGAGCTCAAGCTCTTCCACAGTCCGTGAAAGTGCCGACCGAAGGCATTTTAGGCTGCAATGAGTTCGTCGGCTGGGCCGAAGAACTCGTAGTGGACCCGCTCGCTGGAAACGCCTTCTTTGGCAAGAGCCGGGACGAGCGCCCGAAGGAACGGTTTGGGGCCACAGAGATAGAATTCGGCATTGGCGATGGGCGTGTGGTTGCGAAGCCATTCCGCCGTAATGAAGCCATCGAAGTCGTGCGACAGCCCCACAGCATCCCCGTTCGCCGGCGCGCTATAGAAGCTGCTGATCGTGATCTTGCCATGCGCATCGGCGAGTTCGCGAACATGCCGATCCATGGCATGCGTGCCGCTGTTCAGCGCGCCGTGGACGAAGTGCGCCTCAAGGTTCGGATGCTCCTCGGCGATCGTCTCGAGAATGCTGACCATGGGGGTCAGGCCGACGCCACCCGACAGCAATACGACCGGTGCCTCCGGCACTTCGGGGAGGAAGAAGTCGCCGGCAGGCGGGGTCGCGCTCAAGACCGTGCCGACGGTTGCCTGATCGTGGAGATATCGCGATCCGCCTTGCCCCTGCGCCTCGCGCTTTACCGAGATGCGGTAGAAGCTGTCGTTCGGGCCGCTGGAGATCGAGTAGTTGCGCTTGATCTCCAGGCCATTGTCCAGTTGGAAGCGAAACGTCAGATATTGGCCGGGCCTGTGGCGCACAACGCGACCGCCGTCCTTGGGCTTCAGGATAAACGAGGTGACGACGTCGCTCTCGCGAACTTTTGAAGCGATGACGAAATCTCTCCAGCCGTTCCAACCGCCCGAGCGCTCCATCAGTTCGCCGCGTATGGCGGTTTCGCGCTCCTTGAGAATATCGGCCAGGAACCAATAGGCCTCGCCCCATGCGTTGAGGAGTTCAGGGGTTGCCGCACTTCCGAGCACATCCTCGACGGCGGCGAGAAGGGCCTTGGCAACAAAGGGATAGTGCTCTGGAAGGATATGGTAGCCGATGTGCTTGTGGGCGATCCGTTCGACCACCGGGCCAAGCACGCCAAGATTGTCGATGTTCTGCGCATAGGCGAGAATTGCGGCGGCAAGCGCGTTGACCTGTGAACCGCCTTCGCCCTGATTGGCGTGGTTGAACAGCGCGCGGATATGATCGTCACGAAAGAGCCGGGCATACATGCTCTTCGTAATATCGGTTCCGTGGGCCGCAAGCGCCGGAGCGCTGGCTTTCACGATCTGGACCGTCTCGGGGGAGAGTGGTTTCGGCATGATTTTTCCTTTCGGTGGGACGTATCAGTGGGGGCAGGCTGGTGATCTCGGAAATGCGGCCGGCAATTCACCGGGCCGGTGATCGGGAGCTGTGTCCCAATCCCTCGCGGCAACGAAGCCCGCGCTCAAAATCCTGTTACTGCGGACTTCGCCGTAGAAGCATTCGGCGATCATCCTGATCTCAGCTCCGGCTACCGTTCGCGCGCTCATCGCAAATGACCTTTAAAGATGTATCTGAAATGCATCTATTCGTTCGAGATCAAAGATGCTAATCAAATGCATGTTTTTTGAACGGACTTTTTGACGCAGACCCGCGATGAGGCTCACGAAATACACCGACTATGCGATGCGCCTGATGATCTATCTGGGCTCCCAGCCCACTGGGCTCAGCTCCATCCGGGAAATATCCGATACCTTCTCGGTCTCGCAGAACCATATGATGAAAGTGGTTCAAGACCTCGCGAATGCAGGGTTTCTGGAGGCTGTGCGCGGCCGCAACGGCGGTATCAGGCTTGCAAGGGCTGCGAACGAAATCAATCTCGGCGCTCTCCTCCGCCACACGGAGGAACTGGCGGATCTGATCGACTGCCGAGGTTGCCGCATCGCGCCGGCCTGCAGCCTGCCATCCGTCCTTTCGGAAGCCACGGCCGCCTTCGTCGCGGTCTTCGACAAGTACACGCTTGCAGATCTCGTCGAAAAACGCTCGACGCTCGGCGTGCTCCTGGGTTTCAGGGCAGTAGTGCCGGGCGAAGATTGCACCCTGTGACGAAGGGATTGGTGGCCTGCGCGCGATAGCTCGCTAGTCGCTCAAGATATAATAGCACCCCGGCACCCCAATGACCCGTCGCGGGCCTGGTACTTCAAGTCCGCTTTGAGGTTGCTGCGCTTCGCTGGGGGCGAACCTGGCCGTGGCCGGAGCCCGCCTCAGCATCAGATCGGCAGCAGTGCGTCCGGCTTGACGTCGCCGACCGACGCATAGGTATGCGTCTCCCTGACGCCGGGCAGGGGCAAAATCACCCGTTCGAGAAAATCCTGGAACAGGGACATGTCGGCAATGCGCGCCTTTACCAGATAGTCGAAGCCGCCGATCACCATGTGGCATTCCAGAACTTCCGGCGCCTTTGCAACCGCCTCGGAGAAGCGCTCGAAGATATGCGGGGCGGTATGATCGAGGCGCACCTGGATGAAGACGACGGTTCCTCGGCCAATCTTCTTCGGATCGAGGATCGCCCGCACCGCCTTCACGTAACCCTCGCGGAAGAGGCGCTTGACACGCTGGCTCGTGCCCGTTGGCGACAGGCCGACACGCTCTGCCAGCTCCAGTGTGGTCCGCCGGCCATCTTCCTGCAGCAATCTCAGCAAGGTGCGATCGACGGTGTCGAGACCTGCAATTTCGTTCTTCACGCTATTTGATCCATAAAAGGGTGATAATCGCTCAGATCTATCGAAATTAGTGTATTTCGGCGCAGCCGATTGCGCAATACGGTGTTTCTGTCGAAGCCGCGGGTAAGGCTTCCGCAATGTGGAGAGACGGGCGTGCAAACTGCTACAATCGGGGAGGGCGACCGCAGCCGGCGGCTGGCGATATGGGCAGGGGTGGCGGTCGTCGCAATCACCACCTTACAGTTCGTGGCCGCCCGGTTCAGTCTGCGCGAGCATCTTACCGCGGCCGACATCGTCACCTTGCGGTTCTCTGGCGCTGCCCTGGCCTTCCTGCCGGTGTTCCTCAGCGTCGGCTTGCCGAAGTTGACGCAGCTTGGCTGGCGCAAGGCAACCGTGCTGGCGCTGCTGACGGGGCTGCCCTATCCGCTGATCATCAACCAGGGACTTTCGCTGGCACCGGTCGCCCATGCGGCAGCACTTTCTCCCGCCGTCATCGTCTTCTTCTCGTTCCTGTTTTCCCGTCTCGTCTTCAAGGACAAGGCCTCCGGCGCGCGCCTTGCTGGCGTTGCCACGGTCATTGCCGGCCTTTTGCTGTTCGTACTCCAATCGGGCGTCGCCGACGCCGGAACATTGCGCGGTGATCTGTTGTTCGCTGTTTCGGGGTTGATGTTTGCCACCTTCGCGGTGCTGGTGCGGCTATGGTCCGTCGACGCCGTGACGGCGACGATCGCAGTGGTGTTCTTCTCTTGTCTGCCGTTGCCCTTGCTGCACATTCTGGCACCCAGCGGGCTCGCTGCCGCCTCTTTCACCGAAATTACCACGCAATTCGTCATCCAAGGCTTTCTCGCCGGAGCGCTCGCGAGCGTTCTCTACACCTATGTCATCCGTCAATTGGGTCCGCAGCCTGCGTCGCTGTTCATGCCGTGCGTCCCGGTGACGACGACCGCGGCGGGGGTCGTCGTTCTCGGTGAGGTTCCGACGCTGCTTCAGGTCGTTGCCATTGCCGTCATCACGTTCGGCATGGTCTTCCCGATCATGAAAAGGGCGTAGGCCAGGCCGGCGACCGGCCTATTTCTGCGCCTGTTCGGCCGGCATCGGTTTGACCGGTGCGCCGGGGAAAATCTTCTGGAGGTTTCCCGCGATCACCTGGTCGCCCTCCGAAACCCCTGACGTCAGGCCGATGAGGTCGCCGCTCGTCGGGCCGAGGGTGACGAGCCGCTGCTCGACCGTTTCCCCCTTGCCGACGACATAGATGTATTTGCCGAGTTGGCTCGAACCCAGCGCCGTTTCCGGCACCATCAGCACGTTCGGCTCGTCGCGGACCTTCAGCCGGACGCGGACATATTGGCCGGGCAGCAAGGAGAGATCGGTATTGTCGATGGTGACGCGCGCCACCACCGTTCCGGTATTGCCCTCGACCGTATTGTTGATGAAGGTGAGGTCGCCGCGATAGCGCGGTTCTTTGTCGCCAGGCAGAAGCACTTCCGCCTGCACTTTCCCCTTCGCCCGGGCCTTCTGGATGTCGGCGAGTTCTGTTTCGCTCGGGTTGAAGGAGACATAGATCGGCGAAAGCTGCACGAGGTTGTTGAGCGGTGTTCCGGCGGTGCTGCTGACGAGCGTTCCCTCCGGCGCCTGGTCGCGGCCGAGCCGGCCGGCAAAGGGCGCGTGGATTTCGGTGTAGTCGAAATTGATCTCGGCGGTGCGCACCGCCGCCCGCGACATCTCCAGTGCCGCTTCGGCCTGGTGCACAGCACTCTGGCGCTGATCGAAGCTGTCCTTGTCGAGGTAACCTGTCGTGGCCAGTTCGTTGCCGCGGTTGAGGTTGGAGCGGAGATAGGCGAGCGACGCTTGGTCGCGCTCGACCTGGGCCTTTGCCTGATCGAGCGCTGCCCGATAATCGCGCGGGTCGATCCGATAGAGCAGATCGCCTTCCTTCACATCCGAACCGTCGGGCACGGCCTGCGATTCGATATAGCCCGTGATCTTGGCGCGCAGCGTCACGTTGCGGATCGCTTCGGTGCGCGCCGAATAATCGAGATAGATGGGAATGGTTTTCTTGACGACCGAGGCGACCGGAACAGGCATGGCCTGTTGCTGCGGACCCACCGCCGCGCCGGCGTCGCCGCCCTTCAGCTCGAAACCGCCGTTCTTGTAGTGATAGGCTGCAGCGAGGGCGGCGACCACGACCGCTGCGGCAAGGACCAGTCTCGAACCACGCATGTCAGGCTCCAATTCCTATTCCGCCGCCTCCGGCTCGTGACGCTGGCCGATCGGTTGCGAGGATGTGCCCTCGCGCCATCTTTCGATGACCGCGTAGAAGACCGGGACGAAAATCAGGGTGAGAATGGTTGCCGCCAGCATGCCGCCGAAGACGGTGGTGCCAATCGACTGGCGGCTGGCAGCCCCCGCGCCTCTGGCATACATCAGCGGGAGCACGCCGAGGATGAAGGCAAAGGCCGTCATCAGGATCGGCCGCAGCCGGAGCCGCGCCGCTTCCGCGGCAGCTGCGACCACGTCGAGCCCTTCCTCGCGTCGGCGTCTTGCGAACTCGACGATCAGGATGGCGTTCTTGGCGGCAAGTCCGACCAGCATCACGAAACCGATCTGCGAATAGACGTCGATCTGCATACCGCGCAGCCACAGCGCCGAGAGCGCGCCCAAAAGCGCGAGCGGCACTGAAAGCAGCACCATGAATGGCATTGACCAGCTTTCATACTGGGCGGCCAGGATCAGGAAGCAGAAGACGAGGGCGAGCGCAAAGACGAGCGCGGCGATCGAGCCTGCCCGGATCTCCTGATAGGTAATGCCGGTCCATTCGAATGTGTAGTCCCTCGGCAGCGTCGTCTTCGCCACCCGCTCCATCGCCGCCACCGCCTGGCTCGAGCTGAAGCCGGGCGCTGCGGCGCCGTTGATCAGCGCCGAGGGGTAATTGTTGTAGTGGGTGATGGTCTCCGGACCGACCGTCGGCTTGAACGTCCCAAGCGTATTGAGCGGCACCATCTCGCCCTCTGTGTTGCGAACATAGAGACGAGACAAATCCGTGGCCGAAGCCCGCGCGCCCTGATCGGCCTGCAGCGTCACGCGAAAGGTGCGGCCGAAAATGTTGAAGTCGTTGACATAGAGCGAGCCGAAATAGATCTGCAGCGTGCTGAAGATATCCGGCAGGCTCAGGCCCAGCAGCTTCGCCTTGTCGCGGTCGAGGTCATAGTCGAACTGTGGGCTCGAGGTGCTGAAGGTCGTGAACAGTTGGTAGGGATTGATTTCCGGCTGCTTGCGCGCCTCGGCGATCAGCGCCTGCGTCGCTTCGTTCAGCGCCTCGGCGCTGCGGCCGGCAAGGTCCTCCACCTGGAACTCGAAGCCACCGGTGGCACCCAGCCCCTGGATCGACGGCGGGTCGAAGGCGAGCACCAGCGCATCCGGGATCTGTAAGAGTTGCGGCATCACGGCTTCGCGCAGCGCCGAGGCCCCCTGTTCGGGTGGCCGCTCGTCCCATGGTTTCAGTACGGCGAATTGCACCGCGGAGTTCGACTGCGCGGCGAAGGAGAGGAAGTTGAAGCCGACGACCGAGCCAACGAAGTCGACGCCGGCGGTGCCGCGCAGGATCTCCTCGGACCGCCGCGCGACGGCCTCCGTGCGTTCGAGCGATGCACCGTCGGGCAACTGGATGACGACGAAGAAATAGCCCTGGTCCTCGACCGGCAGGAAGGTCGAGGGGATGCGCTGCCATAGCGCATAGGTCGAGGCGATCGCGGCGAGGAAGACCGCAAACAGCGCCCAGCGCCAGCGCACGAGCCCGGCGACGCTGCGCGCATAACCGTGCGACAAGGCGTGAAAACCGCTGTTGAACCAGCGGAAGAGGGCAAAACGCGGCTCGCCGCGATAGCGCAGGAACGCGGCGCTCAGCGCCGGACTGAGGGTCAGCGAGTTGAAGGCGGAAAAGGCGACGGAGATCGCGACCGTCAGCGCAAACTGGTTGTAGAGGCTGCCGGCGACGCCCGGTATGAAGGCGACGGGGATGAAGACGGCAAGCAGCACCGCGGTCGTGGCGATGATCGGGCCAGTCACCTCCTGCATCGCCTTTTTGGTGGCCTCGAGCGGCGGCAGCCCGGCCTCCAGCTGGCGTTCGACGTTCTCGACGACGACGATCGCGTCGTCGACCACGAGCCCGATGGCGAGCACCATGCCGAGCAGGCTCAGCATGTTGAGCGAGAAACCGAAAAGATACATGACGACCAGCGTCGCGATCAGCGAAACCGGGATGGCGATCGTCGGGATGATCGTCGTGCGCAGGTTCTGCAGGAAGATGAAGACGACGAAGACGACGAGCGCGAGCGCCTCGAGCAGCGTGAACACCACATCCTTCATCGCCGCCGAGACGAAACGTGTGGTGTCGTAGAACATGTGGTAGGCGATGCCTGCGGGGAAGCGCTGCGACAGCTCATCCATCTTCGCCTGCACGCGGGCCTGCAGGTCGAGGGCGTTGGAGCCCGGTGCCTGGAAGACGGCAAGCACCACGCTTTCCTTGCCGTTGAAGGTGACCGACGAGGAATAGAGCAGCGCGCCGAGCTCGATGCGCGCTACATCGCGCAGCCGCGTCGTTGCCCCCGTCGTCTGGTCGGCGCGAAGCACGATGTCGCCGAACTGCGACGGGTCGCTCAAACGTCCGAGCGCGTTGATCTGCATCTCGAAGGGCGTGCCGGCCGGCGCCGGCGATTGCCCGATCTTGCCGCCGGCAACCTGGATGTTCTGCTCGGCAATGACGTTCTGGACGTCGACGGCGGTAATGCCGAGATTGGCCATGCGATCCGGATCCAGCCAGACGCGCATCGAATAGCGGCGCTCGCCGAAAAGCTGGACGTCGCCAACGCCCGGCAGGCGTTTGAGTGGATCGAGGATCTGCAGATAGGCGTAGTTGCTGACCGCGGCGAAATCGACCGAATTGTCAGGCGAATCCAGGCTGACAAGCACGGTGAAGTTCGGGATCTGCTTGGCGATGGTCACGCCCGTCTGGTTGACGAGGGCCGGAAGCGAGGAGGCAGCCTGCGAGACGCGGTTCTGCACGTCGAGCGCGGCGACGTCGATCGGATAGCCGACCTCGAAGGAAATGATGATGCGCGACGAGCCGTCGTTCGAGCTGGTCGAGGTCATGTAGAGCATGCCGGGCACGCCGTTGATCTGCTGTTCGAGCGGCGTCGTCACCGTGTCGGCGACCACCTGAGCGCTGGCGCCAGGATAGTTTGCGGCCACGACGATCTGCGGTGGCGTGACGTCGGGAAACTGCGAGATCGGCAGCAGGAAGTAGCAGATGCCGCCGGCGAGCGTCATGATGATGGCGATCGCCGATGCGAAGATCGGTCGGTGGATAAAGAAGTCGATCATGGGGCCGATCCTTTGGACGCGCCACCATCGCTGCAGGCGGGATGGCGGAAACTCGGCACGGGCGCGCCCTCCGCGCGGACCTTGCAGTCAGCGACGGTCTCCCCAGCCTTCAGCCCATCCAGCATGCGCATCGTAAGGCTCCAGCACGAGATCATGACGGGCCGGTCCGGCCCTAATCACGAGCGTTATCGAATTTCTAAAAGTCTCTGCGGTGTGCGCTCTGGCTAAAAGACGCCTGACGACCGCGCTCACCGACACTGCGCATGAAAATTTTCTGCTGTTACCGCCGCCGTTTCCGGAAGAGCTCTTTGCCGTAAGCGGCGGCTCCTCGATTTACCACGGTGGCGAAAATGTTACTGGTCGGTAACATCGTCGCATGTTATCGACCAATGACAGGGCGTCAAGGGGCAAGATTTTCCGCGCCGTTCACGCCGGGCCACTGCGATGACAACGGATTTCTGCAAACCATCCCGTCGTTCGCCGCGCGATCGCATCGTCGATGCGGCGCGTGATCTCTTCCGCCGCCGCGGCATTCGCGGAACCGGCGTCGATGCGATCGCCGATGCTGCCGAGAGCAACAAGATGACGCTCTACCGCCACTTCAGTTCGAAGGACGAGCTGATCGTCGAATGCCTGCGCCATGCGGGAATGGAGATGGATGGCTTCTGGCGCGAGCTGGAAGACCAGCACCCGGGCGACGGTCTCGGTCAGCTCAGGGCCTGGGTCCGGCGGATCGCCGAACATCTCGGAGAGGACAAGTGCCAATGCGAGATGATGAGCGCCGCCGTGCAATTGACCGATGAGGAGCACCCCGGACGCGAGGTGATCCGCCTCTTCAAGGATGCGCAGCGCGACCGCGTCGTCGAGCTGTGCCGCAGGGCCGGCATCGCCGATGCGGATCTGCTCGGCGACACGTTGCTGCTGCTGATCGATGGCGCGCGCGCTGCGCAGCAGAGCAGCGGCGCCGAAGGGCCAAGTGCTCGTTTCGCCGAGATCGCCGATGCGGCGATCCTGTCCTTTGCCGGCAACAGCACCGCTTCCAAATAGCGGCCGTTGCCTACCGTTGGGCTGGCCAGTCCGGGTGATGGCTGTCGATCACGAAGACATGGGTGTGGCGGTGGCCGCTGCCGACCCGCGTCGCACCGGCAAGATGGGGGTGATCGTCCGCCAGCGCGTGATGAACGTGCTCAATTTCGTCCGGGTCGGGCGCGGGCCAGAGCCGGGCGGCCGCGGCTACGGCGCCGATGGCGATGAGACCAAGCGCGACGAAGGTGGTGCCGAGCCCGGCGGTAGCGCCGAGCCAGCCGGCCAGCGGATAGGTGATAAGCCAGCAGGCATGTGAAAGGGCGAACTGCGCGGCAAAAAGCGCCGGCCGGTCTTCGGGCTGGGCGGAGCGGCGGAGCAACCGGCCGGACGGCGTCTGGGTCAGCGAGTAACCGAGACCGATGGCCAACCACAGCGGCAGCAGCGAAGCGAAAGTTGGAACGAGGGGACCGATGAACAGGCCGGCGAAGAGGATCGTCGCGCCGGAAAACATGGCGAAGCGGTCGGGTGTCCTGTCGAGCAGGCGCGGCAGCATCAGCGCGGCAATCATCGAGCCGCAGCCGAAGGCGGCAAGCGCGATCGCCGTATCGGTCTGGGTGAGGCCGAAGCCGGCCTGGACCAGCACCACCGTGTTGACGATGACCATCGAGCCCGCCGCCGAGACCGCGAGATTGAGCGCGAGCAGACCGCGCAGCCGTGGCGTCGAGAGATAAATGCGCAGACCCCGTGTCGTCCGGTCGTAGACACCGCGCCGTTCCGCCGCCTTCGGGCTTGGCAGCGCGACGGACACGACGAAGGCGGCCGAGGCGAGGAAGCCGATCACCGTGCCGGCAAACAGGTCGTGGAAACTGACGACCGTAAGCAGGGCTGCGGCGAGCATCGGGCTTGCGACGCTTTCGAGATCATAGGCGAGCCGCGAGAGCGACAGGGCGCGGGTGTAGTCCCTCTCGTCCGGCAGCACGTCGGGAATGGTTGCCTGGAAGGTGGGGGTAAAGGCGGCCGAGGCCGACTGCAGCACGAAGATCAGCACATAGACCTGCCAGATCTCGGTCACGAACGGCAGGAACAGCGCCACGGCGGCGCGCACCAGATCGAGGCTGACGAGCATGGCACGGCGTGGAAGCCGTTCGGCGAAGGCGGCGGCGATCGGCGCTACGCCGACATAGGCGATCATCTTGATTGCAAGCGCCGTCCCGAGCACCGCGCCCGCTTCGGCGCCGGCCAGATCATAGGCGAGAAGCCCAAGCGCGACGGTTGCGAGGCCGGTTCCGATTAGCGCGATCACTTGCGCCAGGAACAGATGGCGATAGGTGCGATTTGCGAGGATCTGCAGCATGATGATTGGGCCTCGCTCGGTGGCGGTTTGCGGCAGCGGGTTTGCTGCTCAGAGGTATTTCGTGATCGCCTTGAATTCGTCGATGGAGTGGCGCTGCTCCCGAGGAAGCGCCCCGATCGTGTCTTCAAGGCAATGGTCCAGATGATCCTGGATCAGGGTTCGCTTCGCCTGGCTGATCGCCTTCTCCACTGCGTGAAGCTGCTGGGCGATGTCGAGGCAGGGGCGGCCGCCTTCGATCATGGTGATGACGCTCTTCAGGTGCCCCTCTGCGCGTTTCAGCCGCTTGACGATATCGGGATGGGTGTCGTGTCTGTGCTCGCTCATTTTTATATCCTATCCCCCTGGATAGGATATTTCAAGAGGGCGATTTTCGATGGTGACCGTTGTGTCCAGAGGCGGGCGGTGCTTTCGTCTCTCATCTCCACGCGCCTGCACATCTGACGCGCGCGTCGCCGCGTTTCCTCATGTGACGCACCTCTTTGGCGGTGTTATCCGGCGCGCCGATATGGAAGCCGGCCGCACATTCACTTAGAGGCGCACGAGCATCTTGCCGGTGTTGGCGCCCTCAAAAATGCGGATGAAGGCGTCAGTCGCAGTCTCCAGGCCGTCAACTATGGTCTCGCGCAGCGCGATCTTCCGTTCCTTGATCCAGGCGCTCATCTTGCGATCGAACTCCGGGATGAGATCGACGTGATCGGAAACGATCAGCCCTGAAGGCGGATGCGCTTCTCGATCGCCTGGAATATTGCGCGGCCCGGATGCGCCGGCATTGTAGCCGGCGATCATCCCGCATGGCACGAAGCGGGCGTGGTCGTTGGCAAGCGCAAGTGCCGGTTCGAGGTGGTCTCCGCCGACATTGTCGAAGTAGATGTCGATGCCGTTAGGCGCTGCGGCCGCGAGCGACCGCGTCGACGCCGATCTTGTTTTTGAGCCAGTCGGCCTTGTCCGACGAGCCGACCGAGGCAATAGCCGTCCGCCTGCGCGTCTTGCCGGAATGTGCCCGCCGTTGCTTTAGGCCAGCCGCTTCGAGAGGCCGCGGCGTCCGCGCTCCATCACCACCCCGTGGTTCCAGCGAAAGACGGGCCTGAGGATAAAGGAAAGACGGACCATCCAGGGCTTCGTGACCGTCACGTTCCAGTCATAGCGAACGCGGCAAGCGCTGCCTTCGCCTTCCAGCGTCCAGCGGCCGATGCCGTCGAGTTCGCCCAAGGCCCGGCCTTCGATGAAAAAAAGCGGTTCGACCCTGGTGGTCTCCATGTCGAAGACCAGTTCGTAGGGGAGTGCGGTCGACCAGCGTATGCGCCTGACGGCGCCGACACCACGTTCGTCCCCCTCGTTCAGCAGCGTAACCTGCTTCACCGACGGCCACCACTCGGGCCAGCGTTCCGGCATGATGAGTTCATGCCACACGCCTTCAAGCGGGGAGGCGATTGTCCATTCGGTGACGAGATGAAAGTTGGTCGACGACATCGCCGATCCCTCAACAGGCGGAACGCCTGAAGTATAACACGGCATGCGGACCTTGCGGCCCGCATGCCGTGTTTCATGCCGTCATGCAGCGCGTGCAGCGGCGCCGAGTGGTTCCACGTCGTCGAGCACCTTGTCGCCGTTGTAGACGGTCTCGTCGAGAATGCCTTCGCGCTTGGCGACGATCGTCGGCACCAGCGCCTGGCCGGCGACGTTAACCGCCGTGCGGCCCATGTCGAGGATAGGGTCGATGGCGAGCAGCAGGCCGACGCCTTCGAGCGGCAGGCCGAGCGTCGAAAGCGTCAGCGTCAACATGACGGTGGCGCCGGTGAGGCCGGCGGTGGCGGCGGAGCCGAGCACCGAGACGAAGACGATCAGCACATATTCCTGGATGCCGAGCGGCAGGCCGAAGAACTGCGCGATGAAGATCGCCGAGATCGCCGGGTAGATCGCGGCGCAGCCGTCCATTTTGGTGGTGGCGCCGAGCGGCACGGCGAAAGCGGCATATTCGCGCGGCACGCCGAGGCTCTTTTCGGTCACCGTTTCGGTAACGGGCAGCGTGCCGACCGAGGAGCGCGAAACGAAGGCGAGCTGGATCGCCGGCCAGGCGCCGGCAAAGAAGCGCGAAGGCCTCAGGCCGTGGCCGACGAGCAGCGCCGGGTAGACGACGAAGAGCACGATCGCAAGGCCGGTATAGACGGCAGCGGTGTACCAGCCGAGCTGCGCCAGCGTTTCCCAGCCGTACTGGGCAACGGCGCGACCGAGCAGGCCGATCGTGCCGACCGGCGTCAGCCGAATGACCCACCAGAGGACCTTACGCACGATCGCGAGAAGCGACTGGTTGAAGGCGAGGAACGGCTTGGCAGCATCGCCGACCTTCAGCGCCGCGGCGCCGACGGCGATCGAAACGACGAGGATCTGCAGCACGTTGAAATTGAGCGAGGTGGTGGCACCCGTGTCGGTGACCTTGGTGCTGGCTTCAAGGCCGAGCATGTTGGCGGGCACGAGGCCCTTCAGGAAATCGAGCCACGAGCCGGAATAGGAGGGGGCCTTGGCAGCTTCCTGCGAGACGGCCGAACCGATACCCGGCTGAATGATCAGACCGAGAGCGATGGCGATGACGACGGCGATGAGCGAGGTGATCGCGAACCAGAGCAGCGTCTGCCACACGAGCTTGGCGGCATTCTGCAGCGTCGCCAGATTGGCGATCGAGGCGACGATGGCGGTAAAGACGAGCGGCGGCACGAGCGCGCGCAGAAGCTGGACGAAGATCGAGCCGATCGTCTGCAGGGTGACCGTCAGCCAGTTGGCATTGCCGCTGGCATCGACGCCCATATTGCGGGCGATGAGGCCGAGCAGCAGGCCGATGACCATGGCCGCCAGGACCTGGAACCCGAAGGAAGCATAGATCGGCTTTGAGGATTGGGTGGTTGCTTGGGACACGTCTTTCACTCTCATTGTATGGCGGCGGCCACATTTTTAGGCAATGGCCGCCGCAAGTGCCCGAAAAATAGTCGAGTATTCTGGTCGAGATAAGAAACCCTTTGGCTCGAAAACTATTCCAAGTGGAATATTTTCCCGGATCAACCGCGCACTCTCGCACCGGGCGGATTGGGCCTGAGGGCGGCGAAGCGGTCATTGATTTCTAAACCGGGCGAACTGACGAAAAACATTTCAATCCCGGCACGTCCCGTTGAAATCTCCTTTCTCTATAAAAATAGTGTATAATATAACCTGTCTGTCGTGCCCGGAGTTCGCCGCGTGTTGCGGAGCGCCTTGTGCGCTTCGCCCTCGGCAGGGTGATCTCCTCGAGTTTAAAGCGAGAACAGGAGAGGATTGAGATGACACGCAAGATCCGGCTTGGAGCCTTTCTTCCCGGCGGCGGGCAGCATATTGCCGCCTGGCGCCACCCCGACCAGCCAGCCGACGGGGCGACCAGTTTCGAGTTTCACAAGCAGCTGGCGCTGACCGCCGAACGTGGTCTGTTCGACGCCTACTTTCTTGCCGACGGGCTGGCGATCGGCTTTGGCGGCGCGCGAGAGGGCGGCAATGCCCGTGTTGCCGGCTTCGAGCCGGTGACCCTGTTTTCGGCGCTGGCGCCACTCACCACCCATCTCGGCTTCATAGCGACGTCGTCGACGACCTATGAGGAACCCTACACGACAGCGCGCAAGTTCGCCTCCCTCGACCTGATCTCCGGCGGGCGCGCCGGCTGGAACGTGGTGACGACGACGGGCGATCCGACGGCGCAGAATTTCAACCGCGACACGCAGCTTCCGCATGCCGAACGCTACCGGCGCGCGGCCGAGCATGTCGATGTCGTCAAGAAGCTCTGGGACAGTTTCGAGGATGATACCTTCATCCGCGACAAGCAAACGGGCGTTTTTTTCGATCCGACGAAGCTGCACGACACGGATCACCGCGGCGAACATTTCAAGGTCCGCGGCCCGCTCAACATATCGCGCTCGCCGCAGGGACATCCCGTCATCGTGCAGGCAGGCCAATCCGATGATGGCAGGGGTCTTGCAGCCGCCACCGCGGAGGTAATCTTCACGGCGCACCAGCACATTGAAACGGCGCAGGAATTCTATCGCGATATCAAGGCCCGCGCCCGCGGCCTTGGCCGCAACCCGGACCACATCCTGGTCATGCCCGGTGTCTCGCCCTTCGTCGGCCGGACTGAAGCCGAGGCGCGGGAGAAATACGAACGGCTGACCTCGCTCATCGTCGAGGAGGACGGCATAGGCCTGCTCAACGGCCTGACCGGCGGAACGCTCGATCTGCGTGGATACGACCTCGACGGGCCGCTGCCGCCGGCGCCGCCGACCGAGGGCATGAAGAGCCGCCAGGCGCTGATCCGCCAGATCGCCGACGAAAACAACTTCACCATTCGCCAGCTCTACCAATGGATCGCGTCGGCGCGCGGCCACTACACGATCGTCGGTACGGCCGGGCAGATCGCCGATACCCTGCAGGAATGGTTCGAGAACGAAGCCGCCGACGGCTTCAACATCCTGCCGCCATGGTTCCCGACGGCGCTCGACGACTTCGTCGAGCTGGTGATCCCGGAACTGCAGCGTCGCGGCCTGTTTCGCACCGCCTACGAGGGCAAGACGCTGCGCGAAAACCTCGGCTTGCCCGTACCCGTTAACCGCTGGACTGCCGCCCGGTCGGCCGTTCAAGCAGCGGAGTGAGGTGTTGCCATGTCCTATGAAACCATCAACCCCTCGCTTGCGGCAGGCTTTGCAACGGCGCGCCGCGAGACCCCTGCCAAGAACTCCACTCAGCCGGCCGTGCATTCCCGGCCGAACAGCGTGCCGCGCTGGCGCCGCCTGCTCGGCGCGATCGTCGCCCGCTATGGCCTCGTGCTCGCGTTTCTGGCCTTCTGGCAGGTTGCAAGCACCGTCGGCTGGGTCAACGCGGCGGTGTTTCCGCCGCTCGACGTGATCCTCTCTGCCCTTTGGGACGGCCTTGCCGGCGGCGCGCTGCTCGACGACATCGCCATCAGCCTGCAGCGGTCGGGCATTGCCTTTGCCGCAGCCGTCGCGGTCGGCATTCCGCTCGGGCTGTTCATGGGCCAGGTCCGGCTTGTCGAACAGGCGCTCGACCCGATCCTGCAGCTTTTCCGTCAGACCTCGGCCCTGGCGCTCTACCCGGTCTTCATCCTGCTGCTCGGTCTCGGCGAAACGTCGAAGGTCTTCGTGATCTTCTGGGCGACGCTGTTTCCGATCCTCCTGTCGACCATCGGCGGGGTCAAGGAGGTCGACAGGAAGCTGATCGAGATGGCCCGCACCTACGGCGCCGGCTCGCTCGCGGTCTTCCGCCGCGTGGTGCTGCCAGCCTCCGTGCCTGCGATTTTCGTCGGCCTCAGGCTCTCGGCCACGACCGCGCTTCTGCTTTTGATCGCCGCCGAAATGATCGGGGCGAACAAGGGCATCGGCTTCCAGGTGATGAACGCCCAGTACAACTTCCAGATCCCGCTGATGTTTGCGTCGATCCTGCTGCTTGCCCTGCTCGGTCTCGTCGCCAATGCGCTGCTCGTTCTCGTCCAACGCAATCTCTGCCGCTGGTCTCAGCCGAACGCCTGACCGTCTCTACCAGTTCTCCTTCGAAAGGATATCGAGATGACCTTCCACCCCCGCAAACTTCTTCTCTCGGCAGCAGTCACGTTCGGCCTTGCGGCACCGGCTGTCGCCGCCGACGCAGTCACGCTGCGCTATCTCGCCAGCCAAGGCGGCCTGTCGGCGCATGAACTCGCCCAGGAGCTCGGTTATTTCGATGGCACCGGGATCACGATCGAGAGTGTCGGCTACGCTACCGGCGGTCCGGCATCGCTGATCGCGCTGGCCTCCGGCGACGTCGAGATCGGCAGTGCGGCAACATCCGCCGTGCTGAATTCGATCATCAGCGGCAACGATTTCATCGCCGCCTATCCCTCCAACGGCATCAACGACGAGGTGCAGTCGATCTTCTACGTGCTGGAGGACAGCCCGATCAAAAGCATCAAGGACATTGCCGGCAAGAGCATCGCCGTCAACACGCTCGGCGCTCACCTCGACTATACGATCCGCGAGGCCTTGCACTCCGTCGGTCTGCCGACAGATGCCGCCAACCAGGTCGTCGTTCCCGGTCCGCAACTGGAACAGGTCCTGCGCTCCGGTCAGGTGGATATCTCGGCTTTCGGCTATTGGCAGACGACCTTCGAGGGTGCAGCCCGCAAGAACGGCGGCCTGCGCGCCATCTTCGACGACACCGACGTGCTCGGCGAGATCGCCGGCGGTTTCGTCGTGCTGCGCCGTGATTTCGTGAAGGAGCACCCGGAGGCCGCAAAGACCTTCGTCGTGCAGTCGGCCCGCGCGCTCGACTATGCCCGCGAACATCCGCAGGAAACGAAGGAGATCCTTGCCCAGGCCCTGAAGGCCCGCGGGGAAAACCCTGAGATCGCCCAGTACTTCCGCGGCTATGGGGTGCGGGCCGGTGGCCTGCCGGTCGAGCGTGACCTGCAATTCTGGATCGACGTGCTGGTGCGCGAAGGCAAACTCAAGCAGGGCCAGCTGGCGCCAAAGGACGTGCTCTTTACCGTCGACGGCGCCACGGCCAGCAACTGAGGACGTCGCATGAGTGTTACCCAGAACCTTCGCCGGGGAGAGGTGACGATCCGTCACCTCTCCAAGACCTACCGCCTGAACGGCGCGCCACTGCCCGTGCTTCGGGATATCAACCTTAATATCCGCTCCGGCGAGACGCTCGCCATCGTCGGCGCCAGCGGTTCGGGCAAGACGACCCTGCTTCGGGTGCTGGCGGGTCTCGAGGATCCGGATGCCGGAGAGGTGCTGATCGACGGCAAGCTGACGAGAGGCGTCGGCACCGACCGTGCGGTGATCTTCCAGGAGCCGCGGCTCCTGCCCTGGCTGACGGTGCTCGACAATGTCGGCTTCGGGCTGGAGACGCGTGGCCTTTCCCGTGGGCAGGCGCGAGACCGGGCGCGGCGCTACGTGCAACTGGTCGGCCTGCAGTCGTTCGAAGGCGCCTATCCGCGGCAATTGTCGGGCGGCATGGCGCAACGCGTCGGCATTGCCCGCGCCCTTGCCGTCCAGCCGGAGATCCTGCTGCTCGACGAGCCGCTCGGCGCGCTCGACGCCATGACCAAGATCAGCATGCAGCAGGAGCTGGCGCGAATCTGGCGCGACGAGGACGTGACGACGGTGCTCGTCACCCACGATCTCGAGGAAGCGATCTATCTCGCCGACCGTATCCTCATCCTGCCGCGCGAAAAGGGCGGCGAACCCCGGCTGATCGAGATCGACCTGCCGCGGCCGCGCGACCGCAGCGCCAGCGCCTTCGTGCGCCAGCGCGAGGAGCTGCTCGGCATCTTCGGACTGCACTAGGGTCGCGTGCGGAACGGTTGCAGCGATTACGCGTTATTCTCTCTCGACGTTCGCATCCACCGGGGGCGATGTTGCCAGGTGGTCGGATGCTCAGCCGAGACAGGAGCAACGCCATGAAGCTTTCGAAGGGAATGTCATTCGCCGCAATCGTTCTTGCCCTTGGCACGGCAGCACCGGCGCTCGCCAACGGCTTCTACACCGGCATCGATCCGCACAATCCGCCGGGCACCCAGAACCGGGTGCTCTACGGGCAACCCTACTATGTCGAGCCCGCGCCCGGCCCGGTCTATGTCGAGCCTGTACAGCCGCAGGTCTATGTTGATCCGATGCCGACCGGCAGCATTTATGTCGATCCGTATGTCGACCCGGCGCCGGGTTATGTCTATCGCCCGCCGGCCCGCACATTAGGTGATGCCCGCCAGCGCTACACCGGCGAGTATCAGAGCGGCGGACAGGGCGACTACTATCTGGGCGTCGCGCATCCGCCGCAGGTTCCCTGAAGAAGCAGCTAAGTGAAGGGGCGCGCCCATACCGGCGCGCTGCCCGCTTCGACCTGCGTGCCTGATTTCAGACGACCCGAGCCGACAGGCGTCGCCTGTCGCTAGCGCCAACCAAGCGCCGGCGCGACATGCTTGAGGATGACCTCGATCACATGCGCGTTGTACTCGACGCCAAGCTGGTTCGGGACCGTCAGGAGCAGCGTGTCGGCCTCGGCAATCGCCTCGTCCTTTGCCAGTTGCTCGACCAGCACGTCGGGTGCCGCAGCGTAGCTGCGCCCGAAGATCGCCCGTGTCTTGTCGTCGATGAAGCCGATCTGGTCTTCCTGCTTGTTTCCGCCGCCGAAATACATGCGGTCGCGATCGTCCACCAACGCAAAGATGCTGCGGCTGACCGATACGCGCGGCTCGCGTGTATGCCCCGCCGCCTTCCAGGCTTCCCGGTAGGCCCGGATCTGGTCAGCCTGCTGGACATGGAATGGCAGGCCGGTTTCGTCGTCCTTCAGCGTCGAGCTCTGTAAGTTCATGCCGAGCTTGGCGGCCCAGACGGCCGTGGCGTTCGAGCTTGCGCCCCACCAGATGCGTTCTCTGAGGCCCGCGGAATGCGGCTCGAGGCGCAGCAGGCCGGGAGGGTTGGGAAACATCGGCCGAGGGTTGGGTTCGGCGAAGCCTTCGCCGCGCAGGACGTCGAGCAGCACTTCTGCGTGCCGTCTTGCCATGTCGCTCTCGGTCTCGCTTTCGCCCGGCTGGTAGCCGAAGTGGCGCCAGCCATCGATCACCTGCTCCGGCGAGCCGCGGCTGATGCCGAGTTGCAGCCGTCCACCGGCGATGAGATCGGCCGCACCCGCATCCTCGGCCATGTAGAGCGGGTTCTCGTAGCGCATGTCGATGACGGCCGTGCCGATCTCGATCCGGGTAGTCTTTGCGCCGACCGCCGCCAGAAGCGGGAACGGCGAGGCGAGTTGGCGAGCGAAGTGATGGACGCGGAAATAGGCGCCGTCTGCTCCGAGCTCTTCGGCCGCAACGGCGAGATCGATCGATTGCAGTAGGGCGTCGCCCGCCGATCGCGTCTGTGACTGGGGCGAGGGCGTCCAGTGTCCGAAGGAAAGAAAACCGATCTTCTTCATGGCCGTGCCGCCTCCTCGATGGAACCAGCCGCTTCCATGGCACAATTCGGTTGTCCGATACAGCCGGCGTCCGGTGACTTCGCCGTGAACGGCGGCACGTAGGGGGGTGAGCTCGCGCCGCCGTCCTCACATCGTTCATCTAACCTGCAGGCGCGCTTTCATGTTCGGGTGAAAGCGGCAGGTATAGTCGAAGGTTCCGGCCTTGGTGACGGTAAGTGTCGCCATCTTTTTCGGTGCTATCACCACGTCGAAATCACCCTTGGCCGTTGCCGTGTGCGCCATGACGTCCTTGTTGTCCCACTCGATCACGTCGCCGACGGCGGCGCTGATTTCAGCGGGTGAAAAGACGAGCTTTTCGATCGTGACCCGGATGGTCTCTGCCCACGCCGATGGCGCCGTCAGCATCAGGGCCAGGCCGGAAAGGGCGCCAAGGCTTCTCTTCCGGATCATGGCGCGGCCTACTTCATCATCCCGGCGACATGCTCGGCATGTTGCTGGTGCCCTTGGAACAGCTTGAGGCCGGTCTCCAGCAGGTCCTTGAGCTCGGCATTCTTCGCGGAGGGAATGAGCAGGGTCTCAAGCGCGCCATTGACCTGCTTGTGGTAGGCCACCTCGTTGGCGACATAGGCCTTGTCGAAGTCGGCGCCGCTCAGCTTCGCCAACTTTTCGCGCTCTTGCGTCGCCGCTTTCGTCAGCGCGCGGCTGGTGTCGTTGTCCTCGGGCGTCACCTTGAGCTTCTTGACGAGATCGAGGGCCTGCTTGTTGACGGCCTCATGGTCGCGCAGCATGTCGTTGGCGAAGCTGATGACCTCCTTGTCCTTGGAGATTTTCAGGGCCTGCTTGGCGGCTTCGATATCGATGACGCCGGCTGTATAGGCGATATGGGCGATCTGGGGGTCGGTGACCTTCGTCCCGGCTGCAAGGGTCGCGCCGCTGATGAGGCAGGCGATGGCGAGGGCTGAGGTAAGGCGGGCATACATCGGAAACTCCTCTCCGGCGGCGATCGCCGCCGGTCTTGATGGATCACGCCCATTGGATGCGCGCCGCCTTCAAAGGTTCCCGAAAATGTCAGCCTGAAAGTCCGAGCCGGTTCATGACGGCCTCCGTCAACCGGGCGCAACGGCGTCCGGCAAAGGGGAATGCACTCAAAAGCACGGGGCCGACCTGGCGATGGATCTGCTGGCGCAGAAGCTGACGGGCCCGGTGCAAACGGCTCCTGACCGTCTTCGGGTTGATGCCGAGCAGGGCCGCGGTCTCTTCGACGCTCATCGCTTCGATCACCCGGGCGGTGAACACGAGGCGGAAGGCTTCCGGCAGGGCGTCGGCCGCCTCTTCCACCAGCCGCAGGATCTGACGCTGCGCGAGGCTGCGTTCCGGATCGTCGGCGTTCCCCGCATTGGGAAAGGGTACGATCTCGGCGTCGGCGTTGTCCGTCGGAAGCGGAACCTCCCGTCTCGTCGCCGACCGGCGGAGGCGTCCGAGCGCCTCGTTCAGCACGACCCGATGCAGCCAGGTGGCGAGACTGGCGTCGCCGCGAAACGTTTCGAGGTGTTCGAAGGCGCGCAGATAGGCTTCCTGCACCACATCCTCAGCGATGCTGTCGTTGCGCACGACGGCTCGGGCGATGCGAAAAAGCCGCTGGTTGTGCCTTGTCATGATGATCCGGAAGGCTTCGGCATCCCTGGTAAGCGCACGTTCGACGAGAGCCTCGTCCGTCAAATGGTCTGCTTCCGCCGTGGCACGCATGGTCCGCAAAGCATCTTTCATCATCCACCTCCAAACCACCGTTTGATGCGGATCGGGCAAAAATGTTCCCGAGAAAGCATACGCCGCGTTAGCGGCAACCAAAATAGGGCGTGACTAGAGCGGTGAGGGTGTCTGTTCGAGGCGCATTTTTCCCGTTTCCGCCAGCGGAAGTTGGGTCTCCCGGCACCGTTCGCGCAGAGGTATTGGCAAGCCCTCTTTTTTTCTCCGGCCAGGGAACTGGGGTTCCCTCTGGCGAGTTTGAGGAACGGCGACCCCGATGTGCAGGGGCGCATACCGCGGTCGCATCTTCGCACTAGGAGAGACGACGATGAAGCATCAAACACTAGAACAGTTGCAGACGCTCGCCGAAATTCGTCCCGATCCCGTCATGACGAGAACGGAACGGCTTCAGCGTTGGGCCGAACTCTTGGAAAGCCATCCCGATCGCCGGCTCGGTACGCTTTCCGGTACTGAACGTGCGACTGCTGCCGTGCGTCAGGCCATGCAGGTCAACGGTTCGCCCATGACCGTCGCCTTCGAGGATACGCAATTGCGCCTCGCAGGGCTCGCAGACGACAGCTACGGCGAAGCAAAACGCTTTTTCGAAATATCGGATCATCAGCTGCACGACATCGTCTGCGACTGCAATTTCGGTAGTTCGGTGCGGGCTGCCTATGCCGCTCGTCGGGTTCGCGCGGCCATTGGTCTCTGGCCGCGCCTGAAGGCGCTCTTTAGCTGAGGGCTGAGCCCATCGGCCAGCCTCGGGGGAAGCCAGGGCGCCAGCCGGAAGCTTCCCTAACCTCCTGTTTCTCGTCAGCGGCGCGGGCCTCGCTTTCGCGCCAAGCAAGGATATTGCCCCCGACTGGGCGGCAAACCTGGTTTTGGCCAGCCCGAACCGATGCGCACCGCCTCGCAACGGACAGAGTGCCGTCGTGGCGCAGCATGGCGCAAACCTAGCCCGAGGGAGTATATCGCCATCCTCCCCACTTGCAGCATCATCCCCTCAACGCCGGTGCCGCGCGGCTCGCCGGGGGTGGAGGGATGCAGCCGCGGGAGGAGGATTTCATGACATTGACAGCAGTAAGCCGGGCTCTGGGTGCAACGTCCGCGCTGGCGATCGTGGTCGGCATGGCTCAGCCGGTCTGGGCATCACCGGATCTGATCGTGCTCAACGGCGACGTGCGCACGGTGGACCAGGGCAGGCCGAAGGCACAGGCCTTCGCAATCGAGAACGGCAAGTTCACCGCAATCGGCAGCAATGACGAGATCAAGGCACTGGCCGACGCCGAGACCAAGGTGATCGACGCCGGCGGCAAGACCGTCACCCCGGGCTTCATCGACGGGCATACGCATCTGACAGACGGTATGGACATGGTGACCGGTGTCGACCTCTCCTACATTCCAGACAAGAAGACCTGGCTCGAAAAGATCAAGGAGGCTGACGCCAGGCTGCCTAAGGGCGTCTGGCTGATGGGCGGCGGCTGGGACTACACGCTCGGCGAAGGCAAACTGCCGACCAAGGAAGACCTCGACGCCGTTGTGCCGGATCGTGTTGTCGTCCTGCGCGACATCGATTTCCATTCCTACTGGGTCAATTCAAAGGCGCTCGAGGTCGGCGGCGTCACCGCAACCTCCAAGGTGGAAGAGGGTGGCCAGGTTGTTCTCAATGACAAGGGCGAGCCGAGTGGTATCCTGCTCGAAATGGCCGGCGATCTCGTCACGAAGCACCGCCCGGTCTCAAGCGACGGCGAGCGGCGCGAGGGGCTGCTGCAAACAATGAAGTTTGCCAACAGCCTCGGCATCACCGGCGTCAACGACATGTCCCATCTCGCCGCCGTGCACGACTACGCGGCAATCCTTTCCGAGAAGAAGTTGCCGCTGCGCGTCTGGTACGGCTTCTTCGAGGGCGACCCGAAGAAGATCGCTGCCGCGGTCAAGGACCGCGACGAGGTCGACAAGATTGTCGCCGATTCCGGAGAACAGGAGAAGAAGGGACCGCTGCTGAAGCTCGGCTACACCAAGTCGGTGATCGACGGCGTACTCTCGACCCGCACCGCCTACATGCACGAGGACTATTCCGACCAGCACGGCTGGAAGGGCAAGCCCTTTGAGACCAAGGAGCAACTGGCGGCGGCGATCAAGGCCTCGAACGAAAACGGCTTCCCGACCGCGGTGCACGCGATCGGCGATGGCGGTGTCAGCCTCGTTCTCGACGCTTTCGCCGAAGCATCGGTACCGCGGCCGCAGCCGAACCGCATCGAGCATATCGAGGTGGTCGAGACCAAGGACATCCAGCGCTTCAAGGATCTCGGTGTCGTCGCCTCGATGCAGCCGAACCATGCGACCGGTACGATCGGCAAGTACATCACCGAACGCATCGGTACGGATCGCGAGCCGCGGGCCTATGTCTGGCATTCGATGCTCGACGCCGGCGTGCCGCTGGTGTTCGGTTCGGACTGGCCGACATCACCGCTGAGCCCACTGACCCAGATCAACGATGCCGTCTTCCGCGAGAGCCCATTTGGCCTCGGTGACGGTCCCTGGCATCCGGAGCAGGCCGTCACCTTCGACCAGGCCCTGCATGGTCTCACCCAGGCGGGTGCCGACATGACGCCCTGGGGTGGTGAGATCGGCTCGATCAGCGTCGGCAAGTGGGCGGATTTCGTCGTGATCGACGGCACCCTGTCCGATCCGCTTAACCGCTCGATCCGCGAGCGCAAGGTGGAGGCGACCTATCTCGCCGGAAACGAGGTCTATCGCCGGCCCTAGTCGGCGGCGGTGGCGTCCGTCTCTTGCCGGTCGCCATGCGAGGACACGTCGATTGGCAGCCTTCCCACCGATCCAGATTACGCTCGGCCGGCGCAACCTGCGCCGGCCGATTTGTTGTTCGAGACCATGGTGCACTAGCTTAGTGCCTGAAAATTCATAATAATTGCGCTTCACTTTGGAGCTTATCAAGCTAAGGGCGCGATGGAATGGCGTTGGACTCGTTGGATGTGCGGCTGCTGCGGATCTTCGTGACGATCGTGGAGGCGGGTGGTTTTGCGGCGGCGCAGGGCGAGCTCAACCTGTCGCTCTCGACGATTTCCAACCATATCTCGGCGCTGGAAAGCCGCCTCGGCCTGATCCTCTGCCAGCGGGGCCGGTCCGGCTTCCGCCTCACCGAGGAGGGGCGTGCCGTCTACGAGGAGGCCAAGCGCCTGTTCGGCACGATCGACCAGTTCGATATCCGCATGAAGGGGCTGCAGCACCGGCTGAACGGCACGCTCTCCGTCGGTCTCATCGACAACACCCTGTCCGACCCGGCTTCCCGTTTGACCCGCGTCTTTGCGCGGATGACGGATGAAGCACCCGAGGTGGCGCTTTCGATCGTCACCCGGCCACCGCATGAACTGCTGCGCGACGTGATAACGGGCGAGCTTCACATCGCGATCGCCAGCTTCCCGCGCACGACGCTGGGGCTCGAATATGTCGATCTTTACGAGGAGACGCAGCGCTTCTATTGCGGAGCCGAGCACCCGTTGTTTTCCCGCGATGACAGCACCATCGAAATCGACGACATCCGCTCCTACAATCTGATCGGCCGCTCCTATTGGAATGCGCGCGACCTCAAGATCTTCTCGATCGCCAATCCGCGCGCGACGGTTAGCGACATGGAGGCGGAGGCGCGGCTGATCCTTTCCGGGCGCTATCTCGGCTATCTGCCCGATCATTTCGCCAGCCGCTATGTCGGCGAAGGGCTGCTGCGGCCGATCCGCCCGGATCTCTTCAGCTACAGGGCACCGTTTCAGGCAGCCTTCGACAAGTCGCGGGCAAAATCGGGGCTGGTGTCGTTTTTCGTCAAGCTGCTGACGAGCGAGTTCGGCGTCGCGCCCTCCGGCCCAAGCGCCTCGCGGCTGCGTGCCGGACGTTAGAACGCCGGGTCGCTGCTGCGGCCCGGCGCTCTGAAGGAACAGATTACGTGACCGGTTCTAATCGAGCTCGAAGTTCTCTTTGTAGTCCTGCTTCAGGTGCTCCGGCTGCTCTTCCTTCTTCAGCATGCAATTGCCGACGACAAGGCGCTCGATCTCCGTTCCCATGAAGCAGCGATAGGCGTCTTCCGGATTGCAGACGATCGGCTCGCCACGCACGTTGAAGCTGGTGTTGACGAGCACCGGGCAGCCGGTGCGCGCCTTGAACCGGGTCAACAGCTCCCAGTAACGCGGGTTGGTCTCGCGGTGCACCGTCTGGATACGGGCCGAGTAGTCGACATGGGTCACCGCCGGTATTTCCGAGCGCGGCACGTTGAGCAGATCGATGCCGAACAGGTTTTCCTGCGGATGATTGGCGTGCAGGCGGCGGCTTTCCAGGACGTCGCCGACAAGCAGCATGTAGGGGCTGTCCGTGTCGATATCGAACCAGTCCGACACGTCTTCGCGCCGGATCGACGGAGCGAAGGGGCGGAAGCTCTCGCGGTACTTGACCTTGAGATTGAGCATCTTCTGCATCGTCGGCGAACGGGCGTCGCCGAGGATCGACCGTCCGCCGAGTGCCCGCGGGCCGAATTCCATCCGCCCCTGCATCCAGCCGACCGCTTTTTCCTCGGTCAGCGCGGAGACGGTGGAGGAGGTGATCTCTTCGTCCGAGAGAACCTCGAAATTCGCCCCGGCGTTGGCAAGCCGCTGCTCCACTTCGCCTTGCGCGAAGGCCGGTCCCAGATAGCCGCCCGACATGGAATCGCTATCCTTCACGACCCGCGCGCTTCCAAGATATTCGTGCCAGACCGAGAGGGCCGCCCCGAGGGCGCCGCCCGCATCGCCGGCGGCGGGCTGGATCCAGATATCGTCGAAGATCCCGGCCTTCAGCAACTTGCCGTTCGCCACGCAGTTGAGCGCGACGCCACCCGCAAGGCACAGGTTCTTTTCGCCTGTCTGGCGCCGGGCATAGCGGGCGAGCCGCATGACCGCCTCTTCGGTCACGACCTGCACGGAAGCCGCCAGGTCCATCTCACGCTGGGTCAGCGGCGATTCCGGCTTGCGGGGTTCGCCTCCGAAGAGGTCGTGAAAGGCCGGCGAGGTCATCCTCAGGCCCGTGCAATAACCAAAATAGTGCTGGTCCAGACGGAAGGAGCCGTCGTCTTTGAGGTCGATCAGGTTGTCGAGGATCGTCTGCGCAAAACGCGGCCGCCCATAGGGCGCAAGCCCCATCACCTTGTACTCGCCCGAATTGACCTTGAAGCCCGTGTAATAGGTAAAGGCCGAATAAAGCAGGCCAAGGGAGTGCGGGAAATGCAGTTCCTTCAGGAAATCGAGGCGATTGTCATGGCCATGGGCAAGCGATGTGGTGCACCACTCGCCGACGCCGTCCATGGTGAGGACTGCGGCTGAGGCGAAGGGCGAGGGAAAGAAAGCGCTCGCCGCATGGGACTGGTGGTGCTCGGTGAAAAGCAGCGAGCCATCCCATTCCTTCTTGCCGGCAAGCTTGCCGAGATCCTTGCGCAGCATCTTCTTCTGGAAGAGCTTTTCCTTGATCCAGACCGGCATCGCCACGCGAAACGAACTGAAGCCGTGCGGCACTGTCGCAAGATAGGTCTCGACAAGCCGCTCGAACTTCAGGAACGGCTTTTCGTAGAAGACGACATGGTCGATGTCGTTCATGGTGCAGCCTGCTTCCGACAAGCAGTACTCTATTGCCCGCGCCGGAAAATCGGGGTCGTGTTTCCGGCGCGTAAAGCGCTCTTCCTGTGCGGCGGCTACGATGCGCCCGTCTTCGACGAGCGCGGCCGCGCTATCGTGGTAAAAGGCCGAGATACCGAGGATACGCACGATGGTGCCGCCTAGAACAGCGTATAGATGAAGGGGGCGACGGCCGTTCCCTGCGTCAGTACCACCAGGGTTCCGAAGATGGTCGTCATGACCAGGATCGGCAGCAACCAGTATTTCTTCCGGTTGCCCATGTAAGACAGGAGTTCCCTAGCAAGGTCCATTTTCGTGTCCTCTGTCCGATAAAATAAGGGATAGGTTCTTCAAAATTCAGAACTGGTTTTTCATCGTCGCCTGGGCTGCTTCGCCCTGTGGCTTGTCGATCCAGTAGGTCTTGGCGTTCTTGTCGAACTGTTCGGTCAGCGCGTCATTGCCGCGAAGCCTGAGATAAATGCCGATCGGCACGAAGGTCGTGACGTAGATCAGAAACATCACGACCGGATTGACGATCTTGAACAGCACGAGGCCGAGCCGCATCCAGAGATGGTTGGCGCGTGTCAGGGTCGAGGGCGCGATCAGAGCCAGCACGACCAGAACCACGCCGATCAGGGCGAGCACAGCCGTTACGGTCGTAATCTCGGAAGCCCGCCACCATTTCACGAGCGCGATCAGGGTAAGGATGCCACCGACGGTGTAGCCGAAACTTCTGTTCGACGGTCCTTCCGGGGGCTTCTCGTTCAGTGGTCCGTGAGAAATGCTCATTGCTATCCACCTCAAAGCGGTTAGCTAAAAAACGCACAATTTTCATTGTGCCGACGAATGAAAAACTTTTTAGTCATTTATATTGGGAGAATATGAGCGGCAAATACTGGGGTAGGTCAATATGCCAATGGATATAGAGGGTCATATCCGGCTTTCGATTCTTGGCGCGATCTTCTGATACTCGGGTTGATGCCCGCCGGTCGGCTCTGTTCCAGGGCTTGCCTGCAGCAGTGCAAGGTTCGTGTGGTCTGGGCGCGCGTGCGTAACCTTGGCTATACTGGTGGCAAATGCATTTGAGCGCTGGAAGAGACGAGCGTATGCTGGCGACACTTGAATATGCAGATTGCAGCGGCTGCCAGGGCCGTGCCGTCCTCGTCGTCGAAGATGCGGTCGGCGACGGTCGGTGGTCGCGATTTGATTTATTCTCGCTCGTCACGCGCAGGGTTGTTTTCAAAGAGGCGGCGCAGAGCGGAGACTTGGCATGAAGCTAGAGCCATCAAACCGTTTCAGCGCCCGCCGCGTAAGCCCGGCGGCGGCCGCTCCGCCGCACCGTGCCGGCGCGCCGACGGACCTGGACCAGGCGTCCGGCCGCAAGGTCTGGGCGAACACCTTCCGAGCTCGTTCCGACAAGGTGATCGCCGTCGGGCGCATTCTGCTGGCGCTTGGCAGCGTCTGGATCGCCTGGCTCGATTCCGTTCATGTGCCGCTGCCGCCAGAACCGATCTACTTCCTGCTGATCGGCTATCTCTTCTATGCCATCGCGGCCGCCTTCCTCGTTTGGCGCACGGAGATTTCGCGCGTGCGCGGCACGCTGGTGCGTCACATCATCGATGTCGCAGCCTTTGCGATCTTCATGTCGATGACCGACGGCCCGGCAAGCCCGTTCTTCATGCTGATGCCGTTCACTTTGCTGTCCGCGACGCTGCACTGGCGTTGGCGCGGCGCGCTCTATACCGGTCTCGTCTGCCTGGCGGCCCTGCTCTACCTCGGTTACTTCGATGCCGGCGATATGCTCGATCCGGACGCCGATACGACGACGAACGCCTCGCGGATACTCTTTATTTTCGTTGCAGCTGCGCTGCTCGTCTGGCTCGGCGCGCACCAGGAGGCGGTTCGGGCCGAGCTTCTTCGGCTGGTGCAGAGAACACCGGGCCAGCCGCGCGGCCGCGAGTGGCCGGCGCGCGCGGCGCTGGATTATGCCGCTCATGTCATGCTGGTTCCGCGGGCCCTCTTGTTGTGGACCGATGCGGAAGAGCCCTGGACCTATGCGGCGCTGTGGAACGAAGGCGAGCTTGAGGTCATGCAGATGCCGCCCGATGCCTTCGGCACCTGGACGGACGAAAAATTGCTGCGCAGCAGCCTGCTCATCACCGAGAACGCTCGTGGTCGCGTTCTCGTGCATGTGGGCGAGGGGCGGTTTCATCAATGGTCGGATCCTGATCCCCCGATCTCGCCGGCGCTTGTGGAGGCTTTCAACATCAACGCCGCGGTCTCGACCTTCTTCCAGGTCGACGATCTGCAGGCGCGCCTCTTCGTTCTGGAGCCGCCTGCGCTCACGCTCGACGACGTGGCGATCGCGGAGATCATCGCCGACAGGGTCAAGGCGCTGTTCGAACAGGCGATCCTGGTCAGGCGCCTGAGCGACGAGGCGGCCGTCGACGAGCGCATCCGCATCGGCCGTGACCTGCACGACGGCGTGCTCCAGGCGCTCGCGGGCACAGCACTGCAGCTTCAGTCGCTGCGCAAGCTCAAGGATGCGGGGCCGGATGTGCTTGCCGAACGCCTTGAGGCCATCCAGGCGATGCTGCTCGAAGAACAGCGGGAGCTTCGCGGTTTCATCCGCGCGCTCGGGCCGGGCGGCAATCTCCAGGCTACCGGCGAAATGCAGCTCGAGCGTCAACTGGAAGCGGTGGCCACACGGCTGCGGCAGCAATGGCAGATCGACGTCTCGATCGCCTTCGACCCGCCGTCCGGCATCGACCTGCCGGTGGCGCTAACCTACGAGCTTGCGCGCATGACCTCCGAAGCGACCGCCAACGCGGTCAGGCACGGCGGCGCGCAGAAGGTCAGGATCACGGTCAGCATCGACAACGGATCGATCGTCCTGACGATCGACGACGACGGGGTTGGCTTCGGCTATGGTGAGCGTCTTGACCATGCCGAGCTGGAACGCGAAAAAATCGGACCGCGGAGCCTGCGCGAACGGGCGGCAGCGCGTGGCGGAAAGCTTGCGATCGAAAGGATAGCGGAATGGACTCGAGTGGTCGTCATGCTGCCAATGCCGCAATAGCGTTGCGCGCGGTCGTCGTCGACGATCATCTGATCGTGCTCGACGGGCTGCGCCGGCTGATCGAGACCGTGCCCGGCTGGGAGGTGGTGGCAACCTGCGAGCGTGCGACCGATGCGCTGCAGGTTCTGTCCGATCGGGGCGCCGATATCGTCGTCGCCGATCTTCGCATGCCGCATATGGATGGGCTCGAATTCATACGCCGGGTGCGCAGCGCCCACGGACAGCAGATCGCGATCGTCATCCTGACGGCTGATATTGGTGACGACCAGGTTGCTGAGGCGATCCGGCTCGGGGTGAACGGCATCGTTCTCAAGGAACAGGCCCCCGACACCCTGCTCGACTGCATGAATGTCGTGGCCAGCGGCAAGACCTATTTCCAGGACCAGGCGCTGAAGTCCGCGATCGAGCGGATACGCGCGCAGGAAGCCGTTGAGACCCGGGGCGTCGACCTCCTGACACAGCGCGAGATCGAGGTCTCGCGGCTGGCGGCCTCGGGGATCCGCAGCAAGGAGATAGGTGCCCGACTCGGCATATCGCCAGGCACGGTCAAGCTGCATCTGCACAGCATCTACAGCAAACTCGGCATTTCGACGCGCGTTGAGCTGGCCAATCTGGCGAACCGGCTCCCGAAAAGCCCTCTATGACGGCGTCGCCCGCGCTTGACGCGCGGTTGCTTCTGGTCTGAGCCTCCCCTTTGGAAAACATCAAACCACGGCGACGAGACGCCGCGACCAGCGTTTTTTGCCGCAAACGAACTGTAAGAAACAATGCCGGAGTATATCCATCTGGATATATTCAGAACGAAAATCCTGGGATAGAGTTCGGAATTGTAAGGCGTCTCCGGCAGAGAAGTGAAACCTCCGAAGCTCATGTCGCTATATAACGAATAAGTTCATGTTCTCGTATTCTGAAAATATTGACGGTGTTCTTCTCTGTTCCGGAGAGCCACTATGCATATTCAAAGTGTTATTGAAATAGCTGAAACAGACGGTCGGCTTCCGGTCGAGATAATCATAAAGGGTTATCGTTTGAGCCAGAAGCGGCTTACCGTCTTCGTTTTAAACGAGGTGACGCCGGCCGCGGTCAACCGGATCCTGGATCCCGTGGTGCCGACGTTGCCTCTTTTCATTCCTGGCGTGCTTTACGTCAAGATTTCGGACGATGCCCGCGTGCGGGAAGCGGTCGAGTCGGCGGATGTCGTCTATGCCGCGACCAGCCTGTTTCGCGACCAGTTGACCGGCTACGGGACCTTGCCCGGACTGCTTCGACCGATCGAGCTCCTGCGGCCGGATTCCTCCAAGCGCATCCGGCTCGCAAACTCTGGCGAACACGCAAGCTCCGGCGAACCGAAGCGTCCCGCCGTCGCAAAGACGGCGAGGCGCACGACCACCTATCTCGCCAGCCTGGCACGGTCCTATTGGCGCGAGGCCGGAAGCGCCTGAACCGGGCGAAGCGGCAATCATCCGAAATGCTTCAACATAGATCGCACAATCAAGGTGTCAGCTGACATGTCCCGAAAAGCCGAACGTCAGGATGCGCTCAACAACAACAATCCGACGGCGACGCCTGTGGATTTCTTCGATCAGAACAAGCCTCAATCCAGCGGAATCCTGCAGCGCATGCGCCGTTCGCGCAATTTCGGCGGCGTCATGGATGGGCTGATCATTCTCGTTTCGGGCCTTGTCGCTATTCTGCTGTGCGAAATGCTGCTGCGTCTGGTGCCGAGCCTGCAGCTTCCGGTCGGCGAGGGTGAATATGTCTATTGCGGCGTGCCGCGGGGGCGGCATCAGTCGCACGCGCTCTATGGCTATACGGAAATACCGGGCAACAGCTACTTCGAGCGCTTCAGCCCGCTCGATCCCTGGAACCGCGTCCAGATCAACAGCGACGGTTTCCGCGACAATGCGACGGGCACGGGTTCGCCGGTGTTCGTGCTTGGAGATTCCATGGTGCGCGGCTCGCTCGTCAAGGAAAGCGAAACCTTCAGCTCGCTCCTGAACGCATGGCACCCGCAACTGCTGCTCAAGAACTATGGCACCGGCGGCTACGGCCAGCCGAACGAGATCCGGGTCTACGAGGACAAGGGCCACAGCATCCCTCATAACCTCGTCGTCGTCGGGCTCTCGCTCAGCACCGACCTTGAGGACAATGCCGAGCGTGCGGTTCTGAAGCCTTCGTCCGTCGAGATTACGGTCGAGCCGGCCGGTAGCGGAACCAAGAAGCCCAGCCTCGCTTTGCAGGCACATCTGTACCTGTGGCAGAACAGCAAGCTCTACAACTGGTTTTATTCTACACTGCTCAGACCCTATGTCGGCGACCGGGCGTCCCGGCGTGACATCGGCCACGCGATCGAGCTGACGCGGCGCCTGTTCGTCCGGCTTGCCGACGACGCCCGCGCCAACGGCGCCGAGCTGCTCGTCGTCATCCTGCCGGGCTGGGCGGAACTGGTTGGTCGCGACGACGGCCTGCAGCCGGAAAAGCAGCGCGAAATGATCAAGGCGTTCGCCGCTGCGACGCCCGGCGTGTACGTGGTCGATCCGACCGAAAAGCTCTCCGCCAACGATCCGATGAAGACCTATGGCATCGGCGACAAGCACCTGTCTCCGCTCGGACATTTTCTTGTCGCGGAGGCGATCGACCAGTGGCTGGTCAATGATTGGAGCGGCGGCAAGAGCCTGACGGTCGGCGAGCACCAGTTCGTAAAAACCGCTCCGGTGGAGCCAGATTGCCTGAAGTTTTCTCAGGTCGGACAGTAATCGGCGGACCTGAAAGGAAGATCCGATGAATTCCAATGTAACACGCGTCGTTCAAATGGAACAAAACAGCGTCCGGAAGTCCTCCATTCTCAAGCGAGCCCTGCTTGCCGTTCTCGCGACGGCTTTCAGCCTCGCCCTCTGCGGCCTCATGATCGAAGGCATGGCGCGCACCGTCTTCGACAACGGCATGGATTTCGACCTCGAGATGTGGAAATACGCCCGCGACCTGAAACGGGTCAGCGCAGAGCCGGCGATCGGCCACGAGCACATTCCCAATTCGAGCGGCGTCTTCATGGGTGTGCCGGTCAGTATCAACTCGATCGGCCTGCGCAACCGCGAAATCGGTCCGGTTACCGCCGGGACGACGCGTGTGATGATGCTCGGGGATTCGCTGACCTTCGGCTGGGGCGTGAAAGAGGAAGATACGCCCTCCAGGCTGCTGGAAACGGTTCTCAACGGCGGCAGCCAGGGGACGCCGAAATACGAGGTGATCAACACCGGTGTCGGCAACTACAACACGCAGATGGAAGTCGCCTACTTCATGACCAAGGGCATCGAGCTCAAGCCGGATGTGGTCGTGCTCAACTATTTCATCAACGATGCCGAGCCGACGCCGCGCCGTCACGAGGTCGGCTGGGGCGAGTATTCGCAGGCCTATGTCGTGCTCGCCTCGGCGGTTGACAAAATCTCGCGCATCTTCCTCGGCCGGGCGGACTGGAAGGCTTACTACCGGGGCCTCTATGAAGACGACCAGCCCGGCTGGACGGAAGGGCAGGATGCCATGCGGCAGTTGATCAGCTTCTGCCGCGAACGTGGCATCAAGCTCGTGATCGTCAACTATCCCGAGCTGCATGAAGTCAAGCAGTATCCGTTCCCGGAAGTCACCGGCGCGGTCGAAAAGATCGCCGAAAGCGAGGGGGTTCCCTTCCTCGATCTTCGTCCGTCGGTCGAGGATCTCGTTCCTGAAACGCTGTGGGTGTCGCCATCGGATGCGCACCCGAACCGGATCGCCAACGAGCGCTTCGCCGCCGCGATCGCCGGAACGCTGGAACGCTCCTATCCGGACCTCTTCGCCGGAGCCGGATCGGTCGCCAAGGTCCAGCCGTGAGGCCAGCGCGATGGGCTGCTGCAGGTCTTGGTTGGAGACATGCGCGTCAGAAGTCGACGATCAGGTTTGCGCGGCCGGCGCTCGAGCGCGCGCCGTCGCCGAATTCGCCGAGATAGGTGATTGCGAGCCGCGCGGATTTGGAGAGCCGGGCGGAAATGCCCGCTTCCACCACCAGCGTATCGCGCGCGATGGGAACGCCCGCGGTGGTAAAGGGGCTGGCACCGGCAAAGGCAAGGCGCGCGGAGGGCGAAAGGTCGCCTTCCGCATGGCGCCAGCCGAGCATGCCGGAGGCTGAGATCGGCATCAGGTCTGCCGGCAGATCCGCCCACCAGCGCACGCCGATGGTCGTAAGCATCGCGTCGTCAGTGGCACCTTCTGCCGACAGTGCGGCCGAACCACCATTTTCCTTGAACGCATCGGTATCGAGATAGACATAGGCCAGGTTTGCGAACGGCTGAAGCCTGATGTCGTCTGCGTCGAGCGTGGAGGAAAGGTCGGCGAACACCTGGGCAACGGCGCTGTCGTAGTCGGCGGTCAGCCGATCGGTGAACGAGCCGAAGGCGAGGTCACGCTCCGACGAAACCTCGTTGTGACTATAGATCGCGCCGCCTGCAAGGTTCAGCGGCCCGATGTTCCCATACCCGTAGAGGCCCGCATGGTAAGCATCTACGCGCGCCTGCGGCCGAACAGTGAGATGGCTGTAGCCGAAGATCCCGCCGAGGCGCCAATCGTCGGAAACGGCCATATCGGCGCCGACGAGGACACCCGCCGTGCGGCTGTCGATGGCGGCGGCGTTACCGGTACCGGACAAATGACCCGCGCCTGCAAAACCCGACGTCCAGAAGTCGGCGTCCTCGGTTTCCTGAAGGGTCGAGACGGCTGAGCCCGCGCGCTCCAGAATGGCGTCCCGCGGAAAACGGCTGTCCCACATCAGCGCGCTCTTGACCGAAGCGTGGACCTCGCCGCTCAGTTGGGAAAAGGCGCTTGCCGCCGTTGCATCATCCAGCGAGAGCACGGCCAGCGTGAGCGGGCTCGTGATGCCCAGCGCTTCGACAGCGCTTGCCGCTGCGCGCCCGTTGGCGGTTTCTGCGAGGTCCGCGAAGGCAACGTCGTTGCGGTCGAGCCTCAGATCGATGCCGGTGGCGCCATAGGTCAGCGTCGGCGACAGGAACGCAAGATTGCTCGTCACCGCGTCGAACCGGCCGCTGACAGTGCCGGCAGAAACGATCGTGTAGCTCGTCGTCGGGTCATAGACGCCGCTGCCGGCGAGGACCGCCAACCTGCCGCCCTCAAGCGAAAGCGCGCCCGAAACGGCCAGGCGGTCTGATTGCCCTGCCGCATCCACATCGACCTGATAGATCGAGCCCGAACGGAACGTCAGGTCGCCGTTGACGGTGGCAACCGCGATGCCGGGGCCGGGAGAGACCACACCACCGGCATTGATCGTCAGGCCGCCAACGATGCCGCTGCCGGACAAGAGACCGCCGTCGAAGATCTCGACCGTCCCGGCGACCGTACCCTGATTGACGAGCGCGCCGCCCGTGATGCTTGCCGGACCGCTGATCGTGCCGGTGTTTTCAAAGAGGCCGCCGCTACTTGCAAGCGAAGCGATGGTTCCGTCGTTCGACCCGGTGCCGGCGTTGGAAACTGCCCCGGCAGTCGCGCCGCTGTTGTTGGTGAACGTGCCGTTGGCACCGATCTCGACGTCGGCGAGCGCCGCATTGTTGACGACGCTGCCGCCGGCAGCGGTTGTCTTTCCGGTCACCGTGCCGTTGCCGTTGTTGGTGAAGGATCCGCCATCGTTGCGCACGGAAGCGATGGTTCCGGCATTCGAAAGGGTGCCGGCGTTGGTGACGTTGCCGGCCACGGCGCCGCTGTTGTTGACGAAGGCGGCGGCGGCCGCGACATCGGCGTCGGTGACGACAAAGTTGTTCGTCACGGAGCCGCCTGTAACCGTCGTCTTCCCGGTGACTGTGCCGCCGGCATTGTTGGCGAAGTTTCCGGCTGTGTTGGTAAGTCCGGCGATCGTGCCGGCATTCGACGCGGCGCCGCTGTTGGTGACGGCTCCTGCGCTCGCGCCCGAGGTGTTCGTGAAGGTGCCGCCCGCGCCGACGGTGACCGTACCGAGGGTCGCGTTGTTGGTGACGGCGCCGCCCGAGACCATGGTTTCGCCGGTCACTTCGCCGCCGAAATTGTTGGTGAAGCTTCCGGCGTCGTTGCGCACCGATGCGATGGTGCCGGCGTTCGAGACCGTCCCGGCGTTGGTAATCGCGCCCGCCGTTGCGCCATTGTTGTTGACGAAGGCGGCCGCTGCCGCGACATCCGCGTCGGTGACGACGAAGTTGTTGGTGACGGTTCCGCCCGCCACCGTCGTTTTCCCGGTGATCGTGCCGCCGGTGTTGTTGGTGAAGTTCCCCTGGGTGTTCGTCAGCGAGCCCATGGTTCCGGCGTTGGAGGCGGTGCCGGCATTCACCGTCGCGCCGGCGACGGCGCCGGTGTTGTTCACGAAAGTGCCCCCGGCCGAAACGTTGACGTCACCGACCTGGCCGTTGTTGGAAAGCGACGTGGCGCTGCCGACGCTGGCGCTGTCCAGCGTTCCGTTCACCGACACGTTGCCGTTGTTCAGCGTCAGTCTTCCGTTGAGGTCCCCATCGATCGACAGGCTGCCGCCGTTCAGCTCGACATTGGAGGTGAGTGCGCCGCCTGCGTTGATGCTGACGCTTCCGGAATTGACCGTGCTGCCGTTGGTGACGGTCAGCGCTCCGGTGTTGGAGATGGTGACATTGCCGCCGTCGACGCCAAGCTGGCGGATCGTACGGCTGTCGTTGACCTGCGGAGATCCTGTGTTGACCTCCGCTGCGTCGTTTGCGCCGGGCAGGGCGGGCGCCCAGTTCGCGCCGTTGCCGAACTCATTGTCGGCCCCCCCGGTCCAAACGGACTGGGCAAGCGCCGGCGTCGAGAGGGCAAGAGAGGCTAGTGCCGTGAAAAGGCCGAGGCGTTTGGAAAGGACCGCGAGCGGTGTTTGTCGCATGGGTGCCGCCGGTGCTACGAACGCTCGCGAATCAGCCAGCGGAATGGGTAGCTTTGGCTATCTAATCATGGTTAACGATTTACTACCACCTTTGCTCCCGGGCCAGATGGGACACCGCCATCGCCCGGTGGCAGAGCCGAAAGTTTCGTCTCCGCTTGCCCCTTGAAGCCGCCGGAAAACGCATGCTCAACTGAGCGGGAAGCCCATGGCCGAGACCATCTTGAGCCAAGGCCTGCGCCAGCCGCCGGACTTGTCGGCGGTGTCGAGCGCATACATGGTGATCTGCGCGCCGAGCCAGCGGAACGGCTCGGGCGGGATCGTATTCGGAAGGCTGGTGGCGAAATCCAGCCGGCTCTCCGGGGTCTTCGAGCCGTCGAGGATATCGAGCGCGATGCGTGCGCCGAAACGTGAGGCCGAGACGCCGAAGCCGGAATAGCCGCCGGCATAAACGACCTTTTCGTCATGGTAGCGCTGGAAATGCACGGCCATGCGGGTGCTGAGATCGATCGGCCCGCTCCAGGCATGGCTGAAGCGCAGGCCTTCGAGCTGCGGGAAGGTGTCGAAGAAAGCGGCGGCGAGCGGCTCATAGGTATCGAGCTCCCTGTCGACCGACGGGAACGGATCGCCGGCAAAGGCATAGGCGAGGCGTCCGCCGAAGATGATCCGGTTGTCCTTGGTGAGCCGCATGTAGTTCATCTGGGTGCGGGTGTCGTAAACACCCTGCCGGTGGCTCCAGCCGATCGAAGCCATCTGGTCTGCCGACAAGGGCTCCGTCGCCAGCACCCGATCGCGCACGGCGACGACCCTGTTTTTGATCTTCCTGTGGCCCGAGACAAAGGCATTGGTGGCGAGCAGCACCTTGGGCGCGGTCACGCTGCCGGAAGGCGTATGCGCCTTCATCCGGTCGCCGAGGTCTTCAAGGCCTGTCAGCTCGGTGTTTTCGAAGATCCGTACGCCGAGCGTGAGCGCGACCCGCTTCAGTCCGAAGGCAAGCAACGCCGGATGCACCGTGCCGCAGATATGCTTGGACCAGACGCCGGCCTTGTAGCGCGGCGAATTGATTTCGGCGCAGACGGCGCTCTGATCGAGGAAGACCGCCTGGTGGCCGTATTTCAGGTGAAGGTCGTGCTCCTCGTGCAGCGCCTCGATATGGGCGTCGTCGACGGCGACGGTCAGTTCTCCGCCCCACTCGGCATGACAGTCGATCGCATGCTCCTCAAGCGTCTTGAGAAAGCCGTGCATGTTCTCCTGGCCGAGCTTCTCGAGCGCTTCGATGTCTTTCGGGAAAATGCGCGCGGCGTTCGAAAGTCCGTGCATGACCGAGGTCGAGACGACACCGCCCGGCCGGCCCGAGGCGCCGTTGGCGACCGAGCCCTTTTCAATCAGCACCACCTCGATCTCGGGCTGGCGCTGCTTTGCCTGGATGGCGCCCCACAACCCGGTAAAGCCGCCACCGACAACGAGCAGGTCGGCCTTCAGATGTCGCGACAGCCGTTCTCGCGGCTCGGGCGCATCCGGCCGGTCGAGCCAGAAGGGCGTCATCGTCACGTCTGCAAGGGCTTTGCTTCTTACCTGGGTCATGGGGACGGCTCACATCACTTCGCGGCAGGGGCGGTGTAGAGGACGTAGACCTTGCGCATCGTCTCCAGCACTTCGAAACGCACTTCGACGCCGGCTGGAAGCACGTAGCTTTCGCCCGCCGAAAAGGTCTCGACCGAGCCATCCGGGTTGGTGATCGCGACCTTGCCCGAGAGGATGACGCTGTATTCGTTGCCATCGGGATAGGAGAGCATTTCCGCGTAAGGCGTCGACTGCCATGTGCCGATGACGACGGCCTTGTCGGGGCTTTCGAAATGAACGTCGCCGAGCTCGTCCGCAAAGCCCGAAAGAATCGCCTCCGGCGGCACGACGCTGCATTTTTCAAGCGCGTTGAGGCCGACACCATCGCGCCCGAGTTTGATGACCTTCGACATGTTCACTCCAGTTCAGAAAGACGAGCGCCAAGTCGATCGGCCGCGCGCCAGGGTTTCGTTGCTTCATTCTTCTGCGGAAAGACGGGCTGCCCGAGATCAATATGCCGTCTCGACAGTCACGTGCCGCCTTGCACCGCCCGCGGATCTACTGTGCGGCTTGCATCATTTTTCTAGGCGTCGGTATCGCTGCCCGGAATACGCCAAAGGGCTAGGTTCGCTCCTCGGCGGACCATCCGTGCCGCGCCGCAAGGCCTTGCCCCGCCGGGTGTCGGCCACCTATGCCGTTGTTTTGGTTCGCCAAAAGATAGTTTTGGAAATCCCGTAGTGAAATTCCGTTACTTGCGACGAGCCCAACCTTCGCCTAGTCTGTGCATGGAGGAGAACAACATGAACGACGATACGATCATCAAAGTCTGTGCGCCGACGCAGCAGGTGTCCGGCGTGGGCGATCTGGCGCTGTCGCTGATGGAAGGGGTGGGCCGTTCGGATTTCCAGGACCGGCTGACACACTCGCTCAAACGGCACATCGCGATCGATGCCGGCCTGATGCTCCTCTATCGACGCGACGCCGCGCCGAAGATCCTGTTCAACGATTGGCGCACGGACAGGGGGCTGTCGGATATTCGCGCCTATCTGCAGGGGCCGTACCGGATGGATCCGTTCTACCGGCTGGCGCTCGACAATGGCGATGACGGGCTTTATCGCCTGCGGCAGATCGATCCGTCCTTCGACCGGTCGCAGTACTACCGCGACTACTACCGGCATTCGGGCCTGCACGACGAATTCAACGTCTTCATCGGCATCGATGCCGACACGAAGATCGCAATCTCTCTGGCGCGGCGCCATGCGCACGCGGCCTTCAGCGGCGAAGACCAGGATTTCCTGCAGAATGCGGCGCCACTCATCAGCATGGCGGTGCTTCGGCATTATCGCGACCTCAGACCCGAAGGCTTGGGCGACGACGGCTCGCCGCTGCAAAGCGCCCTGGCGCAGGCAGTGCGCAATTTCGGCCGCAGCCTGCTGACCGATCGTGAATGCCAGGTGGCGCAGATGATCCTGCGCGGTTACTCGGTCAAAGGTGCTGCCGAAAAGCTCGGCATCTCTCCGGCGACCGTCAAGCTGCATCGCCGCAACCTCTACGCCAAGCTCGACATCACTTCGCAGACGGCACTGTTCTCGCTGTTTATCGATGCCGTGTCTTCGGCAAGCAATGCCTTCGAGGATCCGCTCGCCACATATCTTTCGCCGGCGGGCGCGCTGAGGCCGCACTGACCCGGCGCGTTTGTCGGGAATTCCGGAGAGGTCTATCTTCCCCAGAGGCACCTCAAGCCGCGGCGCTCACCCGTTGTTCGGAGCGCCGCGAGACCAGTTGAGCGGCGACCAATCCCAGCACGACGATGCCGAGGATGATCGTCGAGATCGCGTTGATCTCGGGCGTCACGCCGAACTTGATCTGCGAATAGATCTTCATCGGCAGGGTCGATGCACCCGGCCCGGTGGTGAAGCTCGAGATGACCAGGTCGTCCAGCGACAGGGTGAAGGACAGCAGCCAGGCGGAGACCAGCGCCGGGATCATGTTCGGTAAGGCGACGCTGACGAAAGCCTTTGCCGGCGGGCAGCCGAGATCGCGTGCCGCCTCCTCCAGCGAGGGGTCGAGTTCGACCAGCCGCGATTGCAAGACGACGGTCGCAAAGCAGAGCGTGAAGGTGGTGTGCGCCAGCGTGATCGTCAGCGGCCCGCGATCGATCCCGAGCGTCACGAACATGAGAAGCATCGACACGGCCATCACCACCTCGGGCATCACCATCGGGGCGAGCAGCATGCCGTTGAGGAGTGCCCGCCCACGGAAGCGACGCAGCCGCACCATGACGACGGCGGCAAGCGTGCCGAGAAGGGTGGCGGCGGTGGCCGACACCGCCGCGACCAGGAAGCTGACTTTCGCGCCCTCGATGATCGAGGGATTGTTGAGAACGGTCGCATACCATTGGGTGGAGAAGCCGCCCCAGACCGTCACGAGCTTCGAGCCGTTGAAGCTGTAAACGACGAGCACGACGATCGGCAGATAGAGGAAGGCAAGACCGAACAGGATCGACAGCCGATTGAACCAGCTTGGTTTTGTCATGGCTTGCTCCTCAGCCTTGTTCACGCGATTGGCGCGACTGGAAATAGACGATCGGCACGACTAGCAGGGCGAGTAAGACGATGGTCACGGCTGCAGCCATCGGCCAGTCGCGGTTGTTGAAGAATTCGAGCCAGATGGCGCGGCCGATCATCTGCGTGTCGGCACCGCCGAGCAGATCCGGGATCACGAATTCGCCGACGACCGGGATGAAGACCAGCGCGCAGCCCGCGAGCACGCCCGGCAGGCTCAAGGGGAAGGTGACCCGCCAGAAGGCGGAGATGCGAGAGCAACCGAGATCGCGCGCCGCCTCGATCAACGTCCGGTCGGCGCTGCTCAAGGTCGAATAGATCGGCAGCACCATGAAGGGCAGGTAGGTGTAGACGATGCCGATATAGATCGCCGTCTCGGTGTTGAGGATGCGCAGCGGCTCGCTGATAAGCCCGACCTTCAAAAGCAACATGTTCAGAAGGCCGTCATTCCTTAGGATGCTCATCCAGGAATAGACGCGAATCAGCATCGAACTCCAGAATGGCACGATCACCAGAAAGACCAGCAGTGAGCGGGAAGAGGGCGAGCAGGACGCGATGCCATAGGCGAGCGGATAGGCGATGAACAACATGGCGGCGGTCGAAATCGCCGCGATCTTCAGGCTCGTAAGATAGGCCAGAAGATAGGTGTCGTCGGTCAGCACATAGAGAAAGTTCTCAAAATTGAGGCGCAGGTTCAGGATCGAGCCGTCCCAGGCGGTCAGCGGCTCGAAGGGCGGCATGCCGAGGCGGACGGTCGAAAGGCTGATACCGGCAACCAGCGCGAAGGGCGCGAGAAACAACACCAGCAGCCAGGCATAGGGGATGGAGATCAGCAGGCGCTTGCCCCAGTTCGCCTTTGCGGAGGGGGCGGTTGCGGAAGAATGGGCGATGGAAGACAAGGGTCGACCTCCTATTCGGCCAGCAGCCGGCTTGCCTGCGGCGGCCAGCTTGCGAACACGCGGTCGCCGACGCGAAGATCGCTCTCGGCGCCGAGATTGACCCGGCGCGCGTCGAGCGTCGCGCCGGAATTCAGCCGCACGCGGTAGTGCCGTTCGACGCCTGTGTAGGTGAGTTGTTCGACGGTGCCCTCGAGGCCGCTGCCCGAAGTCGCAAGTTCCACCCGTTCGGGGCGGACCGAAACCCAGAACGGCCGGTCGAGCGCCACCCGGTCGGTAAAAGTGGCGCGGACACCGCCGCCGGCCTCATTGCTTTCGATCCGCAGTTCTTCGCCGCTCCGCTCCGTGCGCCCACCGGCAAAGACATTGGTTTCGCCGAGGAACTTCGCGACGTAGCGCGATCGGGGCGCTTCGTAGACTTCCGAAGGTGAACCGACCTGCAGAACCTGTCCCTGTTTCATGATGGCGATGCGGGTGGAAACGGTCATCGCCTCGTGCTGGTCGTGGGTAACGATGATGAAAGTGAGGCCGAGCTCGCGTTGCAGGCGGACGAGTTCGAGCTGGGTTTCGGTGCGCAGGTTCTTGTCGAGCGCGCCCAAGGGTTCGTCGAGCAGCAACACCTTCGGCCGCTTGACCAGCGCTCGGGCGAGCGCCACGCGCTGGCGCTGGCCGCCGGAAAGCTGCGCCGGCTTGCGGTCAAGCAGTGCAGTCAGCTGCAGCTTTTCCGCCACCTCGTCAATGCGCTTCCTGATCTCGCTCTTGTCGAGGCCGTCCTGCTGCAGGCCGAAGGCGATGTTCTTGCCGACTGTCAGATGCGGAAAGAGCGCATAGGACTGGAACATCATGTTGGTCGGGCGCTTGTGCGCCGGAACGTCGGTTACGTCGGCGCCTTCCAGCCTGATCGCGCCCGAGGTCGGCGTCTCGAAGCCGGCGATCATCCGCAGCAGCGTCGACTTTCCGCAGCCGGATGGACCGAGAAGCGAGAAGAATTCGCCCTTCTCGATGCCGAGGTTGATGTTGTTGACGGCCGTGACGACGCCATAGGACTTCGCCAGGTTCTCGATCGAAATATAGGATGGCACGGGACTGATCCTGCTGTTGACGGTTGGCCTATTGGCCGGCCCGGAATGCCGACCAGACGCGGGTGCGTTCGCGCGTCTGGCGCGGCGGCAGCGACTTGTCGACGAAGAGCTTGGAGCGGACCTCGGCAGGAGGATAGATGTTGGGGTTGTCGCGGATCGCAGCATCGACTTCCGCGGTCGCTGCGGCGTTGGCATTGGCGTAGTAGACATGGTTGCTGATCGCAGCCACCGTCTTCGGTTCGAGGATGTAATCGATGAAGGCGAGTGCCTGGTCTGCATCAGGCGCGTCTGCCGGGATCGCCATGGTGTCGAAGGAAATGATCGTTCCTTCCTTCGGGATCGAATAGTCGACCGCAACGCCGGTCTCGGCTTCTTCGGCGCGGGCAGCCGCAATGCCGGCATCGCCGCTCCACATCAGCGCCAGGCAGAGCTGGCCGGAGGCCATGTCGGCCACGAGCTGGCCGCTCTGCATATGGCGGATAAAGGGGCGCAGCTTCAGCAGCAGTTCCTTGGCTTTGTCGAGATCCTCCGCCTTTGTGGAATAAGGATCGAGGCCGAGATAGTTGAGCGCGATCGGGATCACCTCGTTTGGCGCGTCGACAATGCCTATGCCGCAGTCCTGGAACTTTGCTGCCACTTCAGGCTTGAAGAACATGTCGAGGCTGTTGCTCGGCGCATCCGGCAGGCGCGCGCTGACGAGCTTGGCGTTGTAGGCAACGCCCGTCGTCAGCCACATGTAGGGGACGAGATACTTGTTCGCGGGGTCGTGCTCGGCCACGAGCTTCAGGAGGTCCTTGTCGAGATTGCCGTAATTCTTGAGGGCGGTGATATCGATCGGCTTTAAGGCACCGGACTGGATGAGGCGTTCTCCGACGGTTGCGCTCGGAAAGGCGACATCGAAGCCGCTGCCGCCGGCAAGCAGCCGCGTCTCGAGCACTTCCAGCGAATCGTAGAAATCGACCCGCGTTTCCACTCCGGTCCTGGCCTGGAAGTTCGAAACGGTGTCTTCGGCGAAGTAGTCGGAGAAATTGTAGATGAACAGTTTGTCCTGCGCCTGTGCAGCTGTTGAGACCGTGATGGCCGCGAGTGACGCGGCGAGCATGGAGCGCAAAATGGTGCGACGTGAGTTTTGCATGTTTCCTCCCAAAGACACGGTATTTTTGTTTTCGCCAAAGTGATTGGCCGGTCCTGTGAGGGCAACACTCCCTTTGGCTAGGTGCGGGCGGCGCGGCATCGTCGTAAACGGCAATCAACGCCTGCCTTCGCTGGGTCGACCATGTTGGTTTGATCGCGATCGAAGTAACATTCGATCAATGGGCATTTCTCGGCCTGCAGCGCCTGATAGGGTTCCGGCGAAATCAAAAGGGAGAGCCTCGATGGAAGAGAAATTCAACCAGCCGCTCGGCGGCAACGACATGCCCCGCTTTGGTGGCCCGGGCACGATGATGCGCCTTCCAACAGCGGTGTCGGCCGCCGGCCTAGATGCCTGCTTCGTCGGCATTCCCATGGATATCGGCGCGTCCAACCGTTCCGGTACGCGCTATGGACCGCGCCAGATCCGCGCGGAATCCGTGATGATCCGTCCCTACAACATGGCGACCGGTGCTGCCCCCTTCGAAAGCCTGCAGGTCGCCGATATCGGCGACATCGCCATCAATACCTTCAACCTGCCGGCCAATATGGAGATCATCACCCGCAACATCGGCGAGATCCTGAAGCACGACTGCATTCCGCTGACCCTCGGTGGCGATCACACGATCAGCTACCCGATCCTGAAGGCGATCGCCGAAAAGCATGGGCCGGTCGCCCTCATCCATGTCGATGCGCACGCGGATATCAACGACACGATGTTCGGCGAAAAGATCGCCCACGGCACGCCGTTTCGTCGCGCCTATGAGGACGGCTGCCTCAATCCCAATCTCGTTTTCCAGATTGGCCTGCGCGGCACCGGTTATGCGTCGGATGATTTCGACTGGTCGCGTGACAAGGGCTTCACGGTGGTCCCGGCCGAGGAGTGCTGGCACAAGTCGCTGGTGCCGCTGATCGAAGGCATCCGCGCGAAAATCGGCAACCACAAGACCTACCTGACCTTCGATATCGACAGCCTCGACCCGGCCTATGCGCCGGGCACCGGCACGCCCGAGATCGGGGGCCTTACCGTCATCCAGGCACTCGAGATCATCCGCGGCTGCCGCGGCCTCAATCTGGTCGGCGCCGATCTCGTCGAGGTGAGTCCTCCCTTCGACACGACGGGAACGACCGCGATCACCGCGGCGAACCTGCTTTATGAAATGCTCTGCGTGCTGCCGGGGGTGAAGTACAAGCGGTAACGGCTCCGGCAAGCGTGATTGCGGATTGGCCGGAGGCGGCCTCCTTTCCGAAAACCTTTCGAACGCCTTTAGTGCTTTGCCGGGCGCAGACGCCCCCAGATCGGCGCGACGACATTGCCCATGACGACGATCGTGACGGCACCGACGACGAGGGCGAGCAGTGCCTGCTGTGCCGAGGTCGCAAGCCAGCCGACGAGCCCGGGCGCGAACTGAAGCGCCTGCGCGACATGCTCGGAGATGTCGTGGATGAAATGTTCCGGCCTGGCCTCGCCAAGTTGCGCCATGCCATGCACGAGAATGCTGCCCCCGACCCACAGCATGGCGGCGGTGCCGATGGCGGCGAGAGCCTTGAGGAACACGGGCATGCCGAGCACCAGTCCGCGGCCGAGCGGCCGCAGGAGCGCGACGGGGTTTTTGGCAAGCGCGACGCCGGCATCGTCGGCCTTCACGATCAAACCGACCGCTCCGTAGACGGCAAGCGTGATGAGGATGCCGACGCCGGCCAGAACGCCTGCCTGCGTGTAAATGCTGGCGTCGGCAACGGTCGAGAGCGTCAGCGCCATGATCTCGGCGGAAAGAATGAAGTCGGTTCGGATAGCGCCCGCAACCTTCTCGTTTTCAAGCGCTGCCGGATCGCTGGTGGCACCGAGCACGGCTTCCTCATGTGCGTGGGCGGCATGGGGGAAGAGGGCACCATAGAGCTTCTCGGCGCCCTCGTAGCAGAGATAGATGCCGCCGACCATGAGCAGCGGCGTGATCGCCCACGGCGCGAAATAGCCGAGCAGGAGCGCTCCGGGCAGAAGGAAAAGCAGCTTGTTCTTGAGCGAGCCGTAGGCAATCCGCGCGATGATCGGCAGTTCCCGTTCCGGCGTCAGGCCAACGACGTAGCGTGGCGTCACAGCCGCATCGTCGATCACGACGCCAGCGGCCTTGGTGCTGGCCTTCACCGTCTGGGCGGCGACGTCGTCGAGCGAGGCGGCAGCCATCTTGGCGATCGCAGTGATATCGTCGAGGAGGGCGATGAGACCTGTGGCCATTGACGGCTGAACCCTTTGAGAGAAATCCGAAAAAGCGGCAGTTAAGTCGCCAGTACCTACCATGGTGTGTCGAGTCAACGGCCGCTGCGGTTGCGTCAGTCATGGTCTGCATCGCAGAGCCTTCAGATGGTCCGGCGGCGGCCATTCTGGTCTTCAAATGTGATCGCCATGCCCGACTGTACCATTGACGCACACCTCGTTTCGATTTACGACTGACGAAATACGAAATTCGTCAGTCGTAAATCGAAAGGCCAGCGATGCCCGTGAGCAACGATATCGTCGTCGACCAGACACGGCAGGACAACATCACGCGCATCCTCGATGCGGCGGAGGGGCTGTTTCGGCACTTCGGCTACAGCAAGACCAATGTTGCCGACATCGCCCGCGAGCTCGGCATGTCGCCGGCAAACATCTACCGTTTTTTTGCCTCGAAGACCGAGATCCACCAGGCGCTTTGCGCGCGCATGCTAGCGGCGAGCTACCAGATGGCGCAGGAGATCTGTCAGTTGCCGCTGAGCGCGAGCGAGCGCCTGCACCGCTATGTCCATGCCCAGCACAAAATGACGGTCGAACTGATGCTCGACGACACGAAGGTGCACGAGATGGTGATCGTTGCCATCGAGCGCGAGTGGCACGTCATCGACAAGCACATCGACAGGATCGACGCGCTTCTGGCCGACGTCATCCGCGAAGGGATTGCCGCGCGCGAGTTCCGTGACCAGGACGCCGATGCCGCGTCGCGCTGCTTCGGGGCGGCGACCGTCACGCTTTGCCATCCGCAAATGGTCGCCCAGTGTCTGAGCAAGACGAACCGCGCAAGTCCGGAAGAGCTTGTCGAATTCGCGATCAACGCATTGAAAATCTAGCAGAAATATTCCCGGCGTGGCTTCGGCCTGCGCCAGCCTGTTTTGGGAGTGCGAACATGTTTAAGCTCATAGAATTTCGCCGCCGTATTTCATTTTTTGCCACTGCTGCACTCCTCTCGACGCTCGCGGCGACACTGGCCGGCTGCTCGCAGGAAAAGACCGAAGCCACTGCTGTGGTGCGCCCGGTCAAGGTCGTCGAGATCGCTGAGGCCGACACGGCCCGCCAGCTCAGCTATTCCGGCTCCGTGCGAGCGCGGACCGAAATGAACCTCGGCTTCCGCGTCAGCGGCAAGATCGTCGAGCGGGTCGTCAATGTCGGCGACCGCGTAAAGGTCGGCGATCTGCTGGCGCGCGTCGACGCCACCGATTATGAGCTCGCCGTGCGCAGCGCTTCGGCCAATCTGGAAGCGGCCGAGCGCCAGGTCGAGACGGTCAAGCTGGTGCGCGATCGCGCCGAGCAGCTGCTCGCTCGGAAATTTGCCTCGCACGCGCAGTTCGACCAGTCGGTGCTGAGCTACAACCAGGCAGTGGCGACGCGCGACGCCGCGAAGTCGGCGCTGTCGCAGGCGGAGAACCAGGTGACCTATACAAACCTCGTTTCCGACCGGCCTGGCATCGTCACCACGATCAATGCCGATGTCGGCCAGGTCGTCGGTTCGGGCACGCCTGTCGCAACCGTCGCCGTCGAAGGCGAAAAGGAAGTGCAGGTCGCCGTGCCCGAGACGGAGATTGCCAATTTCAAGACGGGCCTGCCGGTCAAGGTCGGGCTCTGGTCCGACACCGGGCTGTCGCTTGACGGCGCGGTGCGCGAGGTGGCCGGCAGCGCCGACCAGCAGTCGCGGACATTTTCCGTGCGGGTGAGCCTGCCGAACGATCCGCGGGTTCTGCTCGGCATGACCGCGACCGTCGAGGCGTCGGCCGGCAATGGCAAGGCGTACGTTTCGGTCCCCTTGAGCGCGCTTGCGCAGAAGGACGGCTACACCATCGTCTGGGTTGTCGATCGCGGCACGGAAACCGTCCGCAGCCGTCCCGTCACGCTTTCCGACTTCACCGCCGATGGCGTGCGCGTCACCGATGGGCTTGAGGTCGGCGATCTTGTCGTTGCTGCCGGGACGCAGTTCATGGCTGACGATCTCAAGGTGACGATCTCGAACGCGACGACGCAGCACTCCGCTTCGGCCCAGGCCGAAGTGCCCCTCCTGCGCTGACACCCGAAAACCGCGGAACCGAGCCGATGACCACCTCCTCTTCCGACGAAAAACGGCCCTTCAACCTTTCGCGCTGGGCGATCGCGCACCCGAGCATGGCGCGCTTCCTGTTCGGCCTCATCATCCTTGCCGGCGTCTTCGGCCTGATGCGCATGGGGCAGAAGGAAGACCCGGACTTCACCTTCCGCGTCATGGTCGTGCAGGCCTTCTGGCCGGGTGCCTCGATCGAGGAGATGCAGGACCAGGTCGTCAACAAGATCGAGCGCAAGCTGCAGGAAACGCCGCACCTCGATTTCGTGCGCTCCTATACGCGAGCCGGCAGCGCGATCATCACGTTGCAGGTCGAAGGCGACACCAATGCGCAGCAGGTGGCGGACGCCTTCTACCAGGTCCGCAAGAAGGTCGGTGACATCTCCAACGAACTGCCCGAAGGCTTGCTCGGCCCCTATTTCAACGACGAGTTCGGCGACACCTTCATCACGCTGCATTCGCTGAGCGGTGAAGGCTACAGCTATCCGGAACTGAAAAAGTTCGCGATCCAGGCGCGCGACATGCTGTTGACAACGCCGGGCGTCGAGAAGGCCGTCATCATTGGCGACCAGCCGGAGAAGATCTACATCGACGTCTCGTCCAATGCGCTGGCTGAGCGCGGGCTGACGCTCAATGACCTGCGCAGCACGATTGCCGGCCAGAACAACATCGACCCGGCCGGCGCGGTCGATACCGGCACGCGCTCGGTGCGCATCTCGGTCGAAGGCAGCCTCGACAAGGTGGAGGACCTGAAAAATCTGCGGCTTCGCGCCGGTGGTCAGGTCACTCGGCTTGGCGATATCGCCACGGTCAGCTCCGGTCTTGAAGATCCCTATTCGCGCAAGTTCCGCTTCAACGGTGAGGATAGTGTGCAGCTCGGCGTCGTCATGGCCAAGGGCTTCAAGGTCACCGATGTCGGCAACGCGGTCGAAGCGACCTATCAGCGCTTCCAGGCGTCGCTGCCCTATGGCGTCAAGGTCGACCAGGTTTCCAACCAGCCTGAAGTGGTGAAAGAAGCCGTCGGCGAATTCATGAAGGCGCTCGGAGAGGCGCTGGCGATCGTGCTCGTCGTGTCGTTCCTGTCGATCGGCTGGCGCTCGGGCCTGGTAATCGCGATCACCATTCCGCTGGTGCTGGCCGCAACCTTCGCCATCATGTACGAGCTCGGCATCGACCTGCAGCGCATCTCGCTCGGCGCCCTGATCATCGCGCTCGGCCTTCTGGTCGACGACGCCATGATCGTGGTCGAGATGATGGAGCGAAAGCTGGAAGAGGGCTTGGTGAAGGTCGAAGCCGCGAGCTTCGCCTATACCTCCACCGCCTTCCCGATGCTGACGGGCACGCTGATCACTACGGCCGGCTTCATTCCCGTCGGCTTTGCCGCCTCGACCGCCGGCGAATATGTGCGCTCGCTGTTCTACGTGGTCGGCATCGCGCTCGTCGTCTCGTGGTTCGTTGCCGTCTATTTCACCCCCTGGCTCGGCAACATGCTCCTGAAGCAGCGCAGCCACGCCGGCAATCATCACGACGTCTTCGACACGCGCTTCTACCGTCGCCTGCGCACGACGGTCACCTGGGCCGTGCGCCATCGCATCATCGTGCTGTCGACGACGCTCGTGCTCTTCTTCGTCAGCCTCTGGGCCTTCCAGTTCATACCGAAGAACTTCTTCCCGCAGTCGTCGCGGCCGGAGATCCTCGTCGACCTCTGGCTGCCCGAGGGCACCAGCATCAAGGAAGTCGAGAAGCAGGCAAAGGCACTCGAAGCCCGCATGATGGACGACGAGGACAAGCGCTTCATCGCCACCTATATCGGCGAGGGCGCGCCGCGATTCTTCCTGCCGCTCGATCAGCAGCTTCGCAATCCGAACTTCGCCCAGCTTCTCGTGATGGCCAAGGACGAACCGGCGCGCGAACGGCTGATCGCCAAGATGCGCGGAATTCTAGCCGCCGACTTCCCCACGATCCGCGCCAAGGTTGATCGCCTGTTCCTGGGCCCGCCGACCGGCTGGCCGGTGCAGATGCGCATCATGGGGCCGGATCGCGACGAAGTCAGGCGTATTGCCGATCGCGTCAAGGCGAAGTTCCACGAGAACCCGCTGCTCGGCGCCGTGCACGACGACTGGCTGGAGCCGGTGCCGGGCATGAAGCTGGTGATCGACCAGGACCGCGCCCGCGCGCTCGGCGTCACCTCGCAGCGCATCCGCCAGATACTGCAGGCAAGCGTCACGGGGGCGCCGCTCGACAATTTCCGCGACGGCGAGGAGACGGTGGCGATCGTTGCCCGCGAGCCCGCGGAAAGCCGCAAGCTGTTGAGCTCGGTCGACTCCATATACATCCCGACCGACTTCGGTGGCTTCGTACCGCTCTCGCAGGTCGCCAAGGTCGTGCCGGTGCTCGAGCAGGGCATCGAATGGCGCCGCGACCGCCTGCCGACGATCACCGTGCGCGGCACCCTGCCGGACGGTGTGCAGCCGAACGACGTGGCGATGAAGATGTTTGGCGAATTGCAGCCGCTGCGCGACAGCCTGCCCGCCGGCTACTCGATCGCCATCCAAGGGGGCGCCGAGGACTCTGCCGAAAGCCAGGCCTCGATCGCCGCCAAGGCGCCGATCATGCTCGGCGTCATCGTCATCCTGCTGATGATCCAGCTGCAGCATTTCGGCAAGGCGATGCTGGTTCTGGCCACCGGCCCGCTCGGCATCATCGGTGCCGCGGCCGCCCTTCTGATCAGCGGCGCGCCCTTCGGCTTCGTTGCGATCCTCGGCGTCATCGCGCTGCTCGGCATCATCATGCGCAACTCGATCATCCTGGTCGACCAGATCGACCAGGATATCGCCGCGGGCATGGACCGCGCCGAGGCGATCATCGGCTCCGCCGTCAGGCGTTTCCGGCCGATCACGCTTACCGCCTTGACGGCCGTGCTGGCGCTGATCCCGATTTCGCGCGGTGTCTTCTGGGGGCCGCTTGCCTACGCCATGATGGGCGGCATTCTGGTCGCGACCGTGCTGACGATCCTGGTTCTGCCGGCGGGCTATGCGCTCTTCTTCGGTCGCGAACCGAAGAAGAGTTCCGTCGAGCCTGAGACGGCGGAAAGCCTCGAGGCCGAGGACACGAAGACCGTAGCCTATCCCGCAGCCGTGGCGGCGGAGTAGCGCCACGGCTCCGTTCAGGGATGGTAGATCGGGCGGCGGGCAAGTCGCCCGACGTCAGCCGGTGATGTACATCGCCTGGCCCTGGGCGAGGCATTGGAACAGTTCGTAACCCATCCAGATATAGCCGCGACGCCCGTTCCATTCGCAGCCCCAATTCTCACCGAAGCTGTTCTGGATGAGAATGGCCTGCTGCTCGTCGTCATAGCCGATGATCAACATGCAAGGGCCGGTGTTCGGCAACTTTTCCAGGGGTCCTCTCAACGCGCCCGGCCCTTCATATTGCATGAAGCCCTTGTTCAGTGACGTGCCGTAGCAGAGCGCTCCGCCCGCGACGACGACGGCCTTGATCGCGTCGAGATCGCTTGTCTCGACCGTCGCCCAACCGGGTATCTGGAAGCTGGCGTCGGCAAGGGCGCCGGGATCGTAGCGCGACCACAGCTCGGGGCAATTGGGAAAATAGGGCGCCGTCTTCAAGTTTGGGGTGCCGCCCCCTTTGAGCAGGTTGAGATAGGAGGCCAGCTGTGATCCCGCGCAGCCCGTCTTCCCGTAGCTCTTCATCACTTCGATGTAGATATGGGCCGGACTTGCCTGCCGCACGGGTTGCAACGGCGCCTCGCCGGTCGAAACGGCCGCCCAATAGGTGGCAAGCCCGTAGGTCGTGGCCCAGGCGGCGCAACTGCCGGGGCTGCCGACATGGCTTGCTGTGCCCTGCGCCTTGGGCGGCGGCAGGTAGAGCGCATTGACCGTCGCCCCGCTCGGTAGCGATGCGGGTATGGGCGGCCGGAGCATCGGTCCGTCTTCCCTGATCGTCGGATCATAGCCAAAGTTGAGGATGGTTTCCGTCACGGTCATGGGGATCTCCTGTCGGCAGCCTCGGCTGCGCGGGTTCAAGGCGTGATGAGACGGATGGCGCGGCGCACTCCGTCGGCAGGTGGGGTGGCAGGCGAAAGCGGTACCGTCGTTTGCCAGAGTTCAAAGCGCAGACGAAATCTCTCCGGGATCACGGTACGCGTATCAAATAGATACACTCATAGGTAGATAATAGTAGGATTGCACACGCAGAACATCCTGAGTTTCGCAGGGTTTTGATCGTTCAACGGTCGCGCAATAATGAAATATACATTTCACTGTTGACTCTCTGTGGATCATGCATTCCGTTTGTCCTCTGTTGATCATTCCTTGGGAGGTTTCGAATGAGGAAGTTGCTGTTTGCCGCCATGTCGCTTCTGCTGGCTGGTACTGCTCACGCCGAAAACATCGGCATCACCATCGCCCGTTCCGACAGCGCGTTTCTGACGATCCTGCGTCAGGGCATGGAAGACCGCGCCGCCAAGCTCGATGGCGTTTCGGTCCAGGTCGAGGACGCCCAGAACGATCCGAGCAAGCAGCTGGACCAGGTCCAGAACTTCATATCCTCCGGCGTTGACGCGATCGTCGTGGTTGCCGTCGATGGCGACGGCACGCCGGCGCTGACGAAAATGGCGAGTGCCGCCGGCATTCCGATCGTCTACGCCAACCACCCGCCGGCCGATGCCGATGCGCTCCCGGCGACTGCCGCCTTCGTCGGTTCGAACGAGATCGATTCCGGCACGCTGGAAACGAAGGAAGTGTGCCGGCTGCTTGGCGGCAAGGGTTCCGTTTATGTGCTGATGGGACCGCTCAATAATCATTCGTCGCTGACCCGGACGAAGGATATTCACGACGTCATCGCTACCGATGACTGCAAGGGCATGAGCGTGATCGAGGAACAGAGCGCCAATTGGGATCGCCTCGAAGCCAGCAACATCATGACCAACTGGCTCTCGACAGGACGGGAATTCGATGCCGTCATCGCCAACAATGATGAGATGGCGATCGGCGCGATCCAGGCGATGAAAGCGGCGGGCACCGACATGTCGAAGGTGGTGGTCGGTGGCATCGATGCGACGCCGGACGGGCTTGCCGCCATGGCCGCCGGCGATCTCGACGTCACCGTCTTCCAGAACGCGATCGCGCAGGGCGCGACCGCGATAGATGCCGCCGTCGCCCTGGCGCGGGAGGAAAAGACGGAGCGGCAGATCTGGGTTCCGTTCGAACTGGTCACGCCTGAGAACATGAAGGACTACGCCAAGGCGAACCAGTAGACGGCCGTTCTGTCACAATCCGAACAATCACTGGTAGATCTCGGTTTTAACCGATGGAGAAGCCGACAGGCCGTTCGCTACGGCCTTTCGGCTTCTCTGGTGTCCAACAGATGTCCCCCGATCGTTCCGCCCAGCCCCCTTGTGGCGGGCGCCGGATGGCTGTTTTCGATCCACGCGCTTGTCGAGTTTCCGCCGCTGCTAACCTCGGCGGCCGTTTTGTCATCGCCGGCCCACTGATCGGTCTCCTGGCGAGGTTCGCATCCTTTGCCGAACTCGGCAGGGCGGTGCGACTGCTGCTTCCCGCCGCGCTCGCCTTTGCGGTCTCCATGATGGCCTGGATTTTCGGCCTGAAACAGACGACGAACCCGTGCGTTGCGGCCTTCATCACCTCGACCGGATACCTACTGGTGCCGGTCTTCGGCCTGCTGTTTGCCGTCCAGATCGGTCGCCTGAAGACCACTCCCACTTTAGCCTGAAGCATTTGCGCAGGCATGATCGTTCCGGATCGAGAAGTCGCCCGGTTGTGTCAGGGGGCGCTGATCGTTCGCAACTGGTTAACCGAATGTCAAAAGCACCAATTTCTAAGGGTTGTCCTCCGCGCCTTTGCGCACAATCTTGCTTACGCGACCGGAGCCGCAGTTGCGCGCGGGATTGACGCGCCGATGTCTGCCACGCCCCGGCATTTCGTGAGTGGGAAAGGCCGGCATGCTCCTGAACCATCGCATCACACGCATCACAGTCGGCGTCCTGCTGCTGACGCTTGCAATCGTCGTACTCCTGCCTGGATTGACCGGCTTTACCAGCCTCGACGGCACTGTAAATGCACGCTTTGCGGTCATCAATGCGCCGATTGACGGGGAAATTGGACAGGCGCCGCCACGCATCGGCACGCCGGTTGTCGAAGAAGAGACGCTTCTGAGCATCCGCAACGAACGCGTCAATCGGGCGATCCTTGCTTCCCTGCAGGCGGAAGGAAAGACGGCCGCCGATCGCGTCACGGCGCTGGAGCGTGAACGGGACGAACTCGTCGCCTTGCGCAACCAGCTCGCCCATCGGCTTGAGAAATTCCAGAACGCCACCATTGCCAGTCTGGAACGCGAACTTCGCATCCTGCAGAAGCGGGTGGAGGTGTCGCGTGCCCAGGACGTCGTTGCAAGGGTAGACCTCGACAGACGGCAGGAACTGGAATCCAAGGGGATCTTCACGCGCAAGATGGTCGAGGCGGCAGCCGCCGCCGGCGCGGCGACGGGCGGCGAGGTCGAGATCAGCAATCTGTCGCTCGATCTTCTCGAACAACGGCTGATGGCCCTGCGTGAGGGGATATTCATCGTCGGCGATGGTCAAAACGACGTGCCCTATTCTCGCCAGCGTCAGGACGAGGTGATCGTTCGCATAAACGACATCAACACCCGCATCGTCGAAAACAGCACGCGCGCCGACCAGATCGAACGGCAGCTGGAGGAAGAGGAGAAGCGCGTTCGCAGTCTCGAACTGGCAGAAATCGCGTCGCCGTTCAGCGGCGTGGTATGGACCCGCAACGTCGTCAACGGCTCCAATGTCATCCTGAACAACGAGCTGCTGCGTATCCTCGACTGCCGCGAACTGTTCGTCGATATCCTCGTTCCCGAAGTCGATTACGACGAGATCTATCCGGGCCGCGAAGCGGAAGTCCGGCTTCTCGGCCGGAGCGAAGTCTTCACAGGAAAGGTGCAGGCCGTCAAAGGCTCATCCGCAGTCGTCGAGAAAGACAATCTCGCCGCCAAGGAGCCGGAGGCCGAGGAGCGCGATGCGAGAATCCGCGTTCAACTCCTCCCCTCGGCTCTCAACACCGATTTCGGCAATTTTTGCCAGGTGGGGCGGACCGCCCAGGTCCGCATCTCCCGGCACAATCTGCAACTGACACAGTGGATCAAAGGGCTGTGGTTCAACCTCTTCTAGCGCTCGCGCCCACATTGCTGGTGATCGCCTTCTTCCTGCTTGGGCCATCGAACTGGTCTCGGCACCAAAGCTGGGCGCGCACCATCACCTGCGCGGTCGTCGGGGCGGTCGCTTTGCGCTACATGGTCTGGCGCCTCTTCGAAACTGTCCTTCCCTATCCCGCCGATGGCGCCAACGTCTGGTGGGTTTGGATCGTCTTCATCATCGAGCTCCTTGCCTTCACGGAGGTCGTTCTTTTCCTCATTCTGATGAGCCGATACGTCGACCGCAGTCTCGAGGCGGACCGTTTGGGAAAGACGTTCTTCGCGCGCGAGGCGCAGGATCTGCCGACGGTCGATGTTTTCATTCCGACCTACAACGAGCCGCTCGATGTCCTGGAGCGCACGATTGTCGGAGCTTTGGCGCTCGACTATCCGAAGGACAAGTTCAAGGTCTATGTCCTCGACGACGGCCGGCGTGATTGGCTGAAGACCTTCTGCGCAGAGCGGGGCGCGGTCCACCTGACGCGGACGGACAATGCGCACGCGAAAGCCGGGAACATGAACAATGGGCTGCGCGCGAGTTCGGGCGATTTCATCGCCATCTTCGACGCTGACTTTGTTCCCTATCGCCATTTTCTCAAGCGCACCTTGCCGTTCTTTTCGGACGAAGGGATCGGGATCGTCCAGACCCCGCAGCACTTCTTCAACGTCGATCCGGTCCAATCCAACCTGGGCCTGGAGAACATCTGGCCGGACGAGCAGCGCCTGTTCTTCGACGAGATCGCGCCCAGCCGCGACGTCTGGGATGTCAGCTTCTGCTGCGGTTCGTGCTCGATCGCCCGCCGCGAGGCCGTCGATGCGATCGGAGGCTTCCCGACGGAGTCGATCACCGAAGACCTGTTGACGACGCTGTCGATGCTGAACAAGGGCTACAAGACCCGCTACCTGAACGAACGGCTGTCGATGGGATTGGCGGCCGAGAACCTGACGGGCTATTTCGTTCAGCGGGAACGATGGTGCCAGGGCGGCATCCAGACGCTCTATCTCCACAACGGTCCGTTGCGTGGACCGGGTCTGTCGTTGTTCCAGCGGATCATGTTTCTCCCCATGTCCTGGCTGGTTCAGTACGTGGTGCGCCTGATCGTCTTGATCGTGCCGATCGCCTATCTCTGGTTCGGCGCCTTGCCGCTGCACTTCACGGGCGTTGCCGACTATGTTTCAAATCAGCTTCCGGTGCTCGCGGCTTATTTCCTCCTGATGCTCTGGATAACGCCGACGCGCTATCTGCCCGTGGTCTCCAGTGCAGTCGGAACCTTCGCGACCTTCCGCATGCTGCCGACGGTTCTCTCCAGTCTCGTGCGCCCCTTCGGCAAGCCGTTCAAGGTCACCCCGAAAGGCACCGGCAACGAGGCGAACAGCTTCGACGCCTACACGTTTACCTGGATTGCCGCATTCATCGCCGTCACGGCGCTCGGACTTCTGATCAACCTCGTGCCGGAAACGGCGCAGGTCCAAGGGTCGTTCTCGGCGATCGGTGCCGTCTGGTCGGGGATCAACATCGTCGTCCTCGTCATCGCGTCGCTGATCTGTTTCGAAAAGCCGCGTCGACTTTTCCAGGCTTTCAAGCTCGATGAGCCTGCCAATGTCGATGGGACGCCGGGGCGCGTGGTCAGCCTCTCGCTCGACAAGGCGGTGGTCGCGGTTCCGCCGGAGGTGCGCTTCGAGTCTGCGCAGGTGACCCTCAGGCTAGACGGTTTCGAGCCGCTGCAGGCAGATCTGAGGCAAGTGACGCAGCGGCGCGGCGACATATCGCGTACCGGCGACAAGCGGCGCTTCTATCTTCACCTTTACTACGACCTCGACGGCAAGGAACGCGACCGGATGATCGTCAAGCTCTATACGGGGCGCTACTCGCAGGACATTCCTGATATCGACAAGGTCGCGGTTTCCGTGAACCTCTTGCTGCGTGCCTTCGGTCGCACGCGCACTGTCTCCTAGCACACCGCCGCTGCGAGCCCGGCATGGCAGCTCCGGCAGCCACCAAACTTCGTCGGTCCGCGCAGTGATTCTCGCTTTTCGTGATCCGGCCTAGGTGCGTCTGCGACCAAATTAGCGACCTGAACAAACCTCTAAACGCCGCTTTTTCGGAAGTGGTATTCCCGTTCGAAATACCACTTTGCAGTTCGAACCATAACTTTAGTCTCGGCAAAAATACCCCGATTGACAGCGCGACTTTGACGGACTTATCGTTAAGTCAAATTACTTGACTTAATAGATCGATCAACGAAACCTGAGGGGGAATTCGTCATGACGGCAGTCGAGGAAATGCGGCCTTTGCGCAATGCGCCGGGGGTCGGGAGGAGCGGTACGACACGGCGTTTTGTTGGCGTCGCGACCGTGCTGATGATGATCGGCGCCGCTGAAGCCCGCGCCGAATCCGTGCTCACCATGCACATTGAGGAGCAGACGAGCTGGGTGCAGAATTTCAACCCGTTCGACCTCGGCGGCCGGCGGCAGAGCACCATGGATTTCGTCTACGAGCCTTTGGTGATCTTCAACGATTACGACGGCGGCAAGCCGGTCTTTCGGCTGGCGACGGCCTACAAATTTGCCGACGACCTGAAGTCGATCACCTATACATTGCGGGACGGCGTGAAATGGTCGGATGGCAAGCCGCTGACCTCGGCCGACATGAAATTCACGCTCGAGCTGATGCTGAAGAACCCGGCCGTCGATACCGTCGGCGTTGGCGAAACCGTCGCTTCGGTGGAGGCGCCTTCACCGACGGAAGTGAAGATCAATCTCAAGGACGTCGACACGCATTTTCCGGAGTCGCTTGCCGATTTCCCGGTGGTGCCCGAGCACATCTGGAAGGACGTGAAGGATCCGCTGGCCTTCAAGAACGAGACACCCGTCGGCTCCGGCCCAATGACCGAGATCCGCCGCTTCACGCCCCAGGTCTACGAGCAATGCCGCAACCCCAACTATTGGGACGCGGCGACGCTGAAGGTCGATTGCCTGAAGCTGCCGCAGATTTCCGGTAACGACCAGATGCTTGCGCTCCTGCCGGAGGGCTCGATCGACTGGTTCGGCTCGTTCCTGCCGCAGATCGACAAGACATATGTCGGCCTCGATGCCGAGCATAACGGCTACTGGCAGCCGCCGGCGGAAACCGTAGCCTTCCAGATGAACTTCAAGTCGTCGACCCCCGGCAATGCCGAGGCCTTCAACGACATGACCTTCCGACGCGCCTTCAGCCTTTCCATGGATCGCACCGCGATGGTCGATATCGCCGGCTTCGGCTATCCCGTCGTTAACACCCATGCGAGCGGCCTGCCACCGCGCTTCGACAGCTGGCGCAACAAGGCCGCCGAGGGTGCTCAGGACGAGTGGCTCGCCTATGACATCGACAAGGCCAACAAGCTGCTCGACGATGCCGGCTACAAGAAGGACGGCGACGGCTTCCGCACAACACCGAGCGGCAAGCCGATCGCCTTCCCGATCATCGTGCCGAACGGGTGGACCGACTGGATCGACGCGGTGCAGATCGCGGCCGAAGGCTTGCGCAAGATCGGCGTCAACGCTTCCGTCGCCACGCCCGAATACGAGCAGTGGCAGAAACAGATCCTCGACGGCAGCTTCGAGGCGGTGATGAATTCGCGCGCCGACGGGCCGACGCCCTTCCGTGGTTACTTCCAGTCGTTGTCGACGAGCTTTGGCGGGCGGATCACCAGCGCGCCGTCACGCTATTCCAATCCTGAGCTCGACAAGGTCTTCGATGATTACCGCCGCGCGGCAACGGACGACGACCGCAAGAAGCTGTTCGATCAGGTGCAAGTGATCGTCGCCGACAATCTGCCTGTCGTCCCCGTCTTCAACGGTCCGACCTGGTATCAGTTCTCGACCAAGCGCTTTACCGGCTGGGTGACGAAGGAAGAGCCGGTCATGAACCCCGAGGATCACGACAACAACCGGATGCGGCTGGTGCATCTGCTCCGCCTGAAGCCCGTACAATAAGCGGCAGCGGGTTCCAGCGATGCGACTTTCCCGTCGGCGGCTTACCGTCTACTGCGTGGCGTTCCTCTTCGCGATCGTCATGAATTTCGCGGTTCCCCGGCTGATGCCGGGGTCCCCCGTCGACAGCATGATCGCCCAACTCGGACCGCGGGCAACGCCCGCGGCCATCGAGGCGATCAAGGCGCGTTTCGGTGCGATCGAGCAACCGATCTGGCAGCAGTTCGTCGACTATGTCGTCGGGCTCGCCCATTTCGATCTCGGCGTCTCGGTCAAGTACTATCCGCAGACGGTGCTTGAAGTTCTCGGCCGCTCGGCCGGGTGGACGGCATTCCTCGTCGTCACCGCCATCGTCTTCTCGCTTTGCATCGGTGTGCTGCTCGGCGCCGTCGCCGCCTGGCGCCGCGGCGGGCGTTTCGACAGTTTCGTCTCGCCGTTCTCGGTCGTGCTGATTGCCGTTCCGCCCGTCATCATCGCGCTCGCGACGCTCTTCACCTTCGGCGTGACGCTCCGGCTTCTGCCGGTTGGCTACGCCTACGATCCGAGCCTCGATCCGGGGCTGAACTTCACCTTCTTCGGCAGCGTATTCCTGCATGCGATCATGCCGGTGCTGACGCTCTCGCCCTATCTGATCGGCGAGTTCCAGACGACCATGCGCTCCAGCATGATTTCGGTACTCGGCGAGGACTACGTCACAATGGGGCGGGCCAAGGGCCTGTCGGAAGCGGCCGTGATGTTCGGCTACGCGGCGCGCAACGCCATGCTGCCCGTGTTGACGAATCTGGCATTGATGCTGGGTGCCGTCTTCGGCGGCTCGATCGTGACCGAGATTGTCTTCAACTATCCGGGCCTTGGCCTGACGCTCTATACGGCGAGCGTCGCCCGCGACTATCCGGTCATCCAGGGACAGCTCCTTTTGATGACGATCGCGACACTCGGGGCCAATCTTCTGGTCGATATCATCTATGGCGTGGTCGATCCGCGCATAAGGGAGGGCAGGGCATGAATGCGGGCGTCTCCTTGTTCTGGCGGCAGAAGAAAGCCGTCGCCGGCCTTGTCATCATCCTCACGCTCTGCCTGATGGCGCTGTTCGCCCCGGTTCTGGCGCCCGGCGATCCGAGCGAGCGCGTGGGCCGCTCGCATCAGCCACCAACCGTCGAGCATGTCTTCGGTACCACGAAGATGGGCCGCGACGTCTTCTCGCAATTCGTCTGGGGTGCCAGGCCGTCGCTGGCCGTCGGCTTTGCCACCGGTCTGGCCATCACCGCGCTCGGCACCATCGTCGGTCTTGTCGCCGGTTACTTCGGAGGCCGCACGGATGCGACGCTTGATCTCGCCACCAATGCCGTCCTTGTCATTCCGAATATTCCGCTGCTGATCCTCCTTGCGTCTTTTGCCGGCACGGTCGGGCCGATGGCGATCATGGCGATCATCGCGCTCACCTCCTGGCCCTGGGGCGCGCGCATGACGCGGTCGCAGACCATGGCGCTCCGGCAGCGTGAATTCGTGGTGGCGGCGCGTATGGTCGGCGAGCCGCATTGGCGGGTCATCTTCGTGGAAATTCTGCCCAATCTGGTGCCGCTGATCGGCATCAACGTCGTCGGCAGCATTATCTATGCGATCGTCGCGCAAACGACGCTCGAATATCTCGGCTTCGGCGATCCGCTCCGGGTGACTTGGGGCACCATGCTCTACAATGCGCAAAACTCCTCGGCGATCATCGTCGGCGCCTGGTGGGACATCGCCGTTCCGGCCGCGGGCATCGCGCTCGTCGGTCTTGGTCTCGCGCTCATCAATTTCACCTTCGACGAGATCGCCAATCCGCAGCTTCGCTCCGGGCCGGCGCTCAGCCGCTGGCTACGTCTCACGCGGCTGCGCCGTCGCGAACTGGAGGCAGCCCGATGAGCGATGCACTCCTGGAAATCCGCAACCTCAACGTCGATTACCTGCTTGACGAAGCCGCTTTCCGCGCGGTTAACGATGTCTCCTTCGACGTCCGCCGCGGCGAACTCTTCGGCCTTGCCGGCGAATCCGGCTGCGGCAAGAGCACGATCGCCTATGCGATCACGCGGCTGTCAAAACCGCCGGCCTGGGTCGCTGGCGGTGAGATCCTGCTAAATGGGCAGGATCTTCTCAAGATGCCGGAATCCGCCTTGCAGAACGTCCGCTGGCGGCGGATCGGCATGGTGTTCCAGAGTGCCATGAACTCGCTCAACCCGCTGATGCGGGTCGAAGCGCAATTCTTCGACGTGTTGCACAAGCACACCGGCGCGACGCGGCCACAGGCGCGGGCGCGGGCGGAAGAAATGTTCCGGCTCGTCGGCATTCCGGCGGGTCGCCTCGACGACTATCCGCACCAGTTCAGCGGCGGCATGCGCCAGCGCATCGTTATCGCCATCTGCCTGGCGCTGAAGCCGGAACTGATCATCATGGACGAGCCGACGACGGCGCTCGACGTCGTCGTGCAGCGGGAAATTCTGGAGCAACTCGTCGACCTGCAGCGCAGCCTCGGCTTCTCCGTGCTGTTCATCACCCACGACCTGCACCTGATGGCGCAGCTCTGCCATCGCATCGGTGTTATGCTCAAAGGGCAACTGGTCGAGGTCGGCGACACGCAGCAGATCAGCCGTGCACCGGAACACGACTACACGCGGAAACTCTGGGGCGCGATCCCGCAACTGCCGTCATCCGTCCGCAGCCTGGGGGTCGTCGAATGAACGTCATGCCGCTAACGACGACCATGGCTGATGAAGACGATGCAATCGTGCGCCTCAAGGACATCAGGCGCAGCTTCGGTGCTGTCGAGGCCTTGCGCGGCATTTCGCTCGCCTTGAAGCCCGGCCGGGCGCTGGCGCTCGTCGGCGAATCTGGCTGCGGCAAGACGACCTGTGCCCGCATCGTTGCGAGACTCGATGCGCCGACTTCGGGCACGATGGCGTTTCGCGGCGCCGACGTCACAGAGGCCGGAGGAAGGGCCGAGGAAAAGATGCGTCGGCGGGCGATCCAGATGGTGTTTCAGGATCCCTTCGCCTCACTCAACCCGGTGTTCTCCATTCACCACCATCTCGCGCGGCCGCTGCTTCTGCACGGCCATGCGAAGACGGGAGCGGAAGCCAGGACCGCGGTCGCGCGCCTGCTCTCCGATGTGGGTCTCGATCCCAGCGTGACGGCGCGGAAGTTTCCGCACGAACTGTCCGGCGGCCAGCGCCAGCGCGTCAACATTGCCCGGGCTCTTGCCGTCGGGCCGGATGTGCTCGTTGCCGACGAGCCGACATCGATGCTCGACGTGTCGATCCGCCTCGACATCCTGGAACTGCTCGCGCGCATCAAGCGCGAGCGGAACCTCGCCATGCTCTACATCACTCACGATATCGCGACGGCCGCCCACATCGCCGAGGAGGTCGTGGTGATGTTTGCCGGGCAGATGGTCGAGTGGGGCGAGACTAGCGCCGTCATCGGCAATCCCCGCCATCCCTATACGCAACTGCTTCTTTCCGCGGTTCCCGACCCCGATCGCCCCTTTGTGCCGGGGCAGAGCGCCCGCTTCCTCGCCCATGCCGACGAGGTGCGGCGAAAGAGCCGTCCGGCCTCCGACGTGGTGGAAGAAGTTACCGTGAATCACTTCGTCCGTGCCCTTGGCCAAACGCCGACGTGAGCTATGTGAACCAAGGACCCGCATTCCCAAGAAACGCGCTGGCCTTCCGGCCGATCGCAGAGACCAATCACTCATGGAGCCGTTTGATGACGTTTGCCGCCAAATCTGACTATCTTCTGGAATCGCTCTGGGTGCCCGTGGGCACCGCCGACAGGTCGGTCTATGCGCTGACGCTCACCAACAATTCGGACCGTTCGATCAAGGGCTTTCGCCTCGGCGTCTCGGGCCCGGCGCGCATCGATCCTGCCGCCGAGGTGGAGGGCGGGCAGCTTCTGGTCCGGCTCTCCAATTATGCGGAATTTGCGCCGCCGGAAGGTTTTGAGCTGAAGCCCGGCGCGACCTGGACACTCAAGGCCCATGGCATGAGCTTCGAGCCGCGCCACTGGACCGACGGTGCCAACGCCGCCTTCCTGGTTCTATCCCATGGCACGAATGCGCCGGTTGCCGTGCTTGCCTCGCGGGCGCATGGCGACAATGCCGAGCTGAAGCGTGGCGCCGCCGTCTATCCGGTGCCGAAGGTGGCCCCGGTGCCGGTTTCGATCGTGCCGTGGCCGCAAGCGGTTGCGGTCTCCGGTCAGCTATTGGCGCCTCCGGGCCTCGATCTGAAGGCCGAAGGCAGTGACGCGTCCGGCGCCGCCAAGGCCTTTGCCGATCTCACGGCAAGTCTGTTCCCGGTCGAAGGCCTTGTCCGGCCGGCGGCGGAGGGCGGTTTCCCGGTCGAATTGTCAAAGGCGTCGGACCTTGGTCCGGAGGCCTACACGATCCGTTTCTCGCCCGCCGGCGTCGCCATTTCGGGCGGTAACCAGACGGGTATCCTCTACGGCCTGATCACGCTCGGCCAGGTCCTGCGCGGCGCGCGGTCGCATCCGGGCACCTTCGTGTTTCCGACGGGAGGGGAGATCAAGGACGAGCCAGCGCTTTCCTGGCGCGGCACCCATCTCGACGTCGCCCGGCAGTTCTATAGCACCGCCGAGGTCGAGCGCTTCCTGCGGCTGATGGCCTGGAACAAACTCAACCGTTTCCATTGGCACCTGACCGACGACGAGGCCTGGCGCGTGGAGATTGACGCCTATCCGGCGCTTACCGAAATCGGCGCCTGGCGCGGCCATGGCCGCAAGATCCCGCCGCTGCTCGGCTCCGGTCCTGAACCGACCGGCGGCTACTACACCAAGGCGGCGGTTCGCCAGATCGTGGCGCTCGCCGCAAACCTCGGTATCGAGGTGATGCCGGAAATCGACATCCCCGGTCATTCCTATGCGATGCTGCAGGCGATCCCTGAACTGCGCGATCCCGAGGAAAAGGGAAGCTATCATTCGGTTCAGGGCTTCCCGGACAATTGCCTTAACCCGGCGCGCGAAGAGACCTATCGTGTGCTGGAAGTCATCTTCGACGAATTGATCGAGCTCTTCCCGATGCGCGCCATCCATGTCGGTGCCGACGAAGTGCCGCTCGGTGCCTGGTCGGGGTCGCCGGAAGCACTCGGGCGGCTTCGGGCGCTCGCTGGTGACGAGGTGGCGGAGACCCACGCCAAGCGCCTGAACGTCGTAACCAACACCCATGGCGCCGACGAGATCGACGGTTCGGGTGCCGCGGTGCTGCAGGGCGAGTTCCTGGCACGCGTGCAGGCGTTTCTCGCCAGCCGCGATTGCGTCACCGGCGGCTGGCAGGAAGCGGCCCACGGCAACGTCATCGACAAGGCGAAATCGCTGCTCTTCGGCTGGCGCACGGTCGAGGCGTCCGCTGCCCTTGCCGAGGAAGGCTACGACATCGTCGTCTGCCCCGGCCAAGTCTATTATCTCGACATGGCCAACAGCCCGGCATGGTCGGAGCCGGGCGGCAGTTGGGCCGGCTGGTCGGACCCGGAAAAGCTCTACACATTTGACCCGGTCGAAGGCTGGACCGATGCGCAGAAAAAGCACCTGCTCGGCGTCCAGTGCTGCATCTGGTCCGAACCGATGACCGACCGCGCCGTCTTCGACCGGCTCGTTTTCCCGCGGCTTTCGGCGCTCGCCGAAACCGGATGGACGCGACCGGAGCGCAAATCCTTCAAGCGTTTCGAGGCGCTGGTCGGGCTGATGCCGGTGCTCTACGGCTTTTATGCTGCGGAGTAGGCGCGGTTAAGTTTCCAGTTTTCGTCTGGGCTTGGCCAGGCGATGGATTGGATAGGCAAACGGCGGCGAGAGCCGCCGTTCGTCGTTTGGAGCTAGCCAGGCGTGCGCTTCCGCTTTGCTGGATACGATTTGGATTTTCGTGCTTGTGCGCCGGAGCGTGACACGCAAAGGTGCGCGTCGATCCCGCGACGACCCGCGGGATGCAGCGTTTCCTGAGGCCAAGTTATCGATGCGAAGACTTCCTGGATTGTCGGCGATGAAGGTCTTCGAAGTGGTCGGGCAAACCCGCAGCTTCACGCGTGCGGCCGAGCGGCTGAACCTGACGCAAAGCGCGGTCAGCCGCCAGGTTCGCAACCTTGAGGACGAGCTCGGCGAGGACCTGCTGATCCGCCGCCACCATCATCTCGAACTGACGCCGGCCGGCGCCGAACTGCTGGCGACGATCCAGGAGGCGTTTCACAGCATCGAGGTGTCGCTGCGCAGCATCACCGAGAAGAGCAACCAGAACCGCTTGCGGATCAACGTTCCGCCGACCTTTGCCAAGCGCTGGCTGCTGCCGCGTCTGCCGCGACTGCGCGCAGCCTTGCCCGACGTCGATATCAGCCTCAGCACCGAAGCCACGGATACGCTTGCCGAGCGCGGCCTTCTCGACTGCGCCATCCGCTTCGGCGACGGCGAGTGGCCGATGCTGGATGCCAGCATCCTGATGACGGAGCGGCATGTGGTCGTCTGTGCGCCAACACTGCTCGAAGGGGTGAAAGTCGAGGGTCCGACGGACCTTCAGCGCTTTACCTTTCTGCACGTGCTTGCCTCGCCAGACCGGCGCTATCTGACCTGGCGGCATTGGCTCGACGCGGCGGGGTTCCAGGACGTCGATACCCGCGGCGGGCTAGAGTTCGACCTGCTCGATCTTGCGATCGAGGCGGCCTGCGCGGGCCTCGGCGTCACGGTCGCCGACCGTTCGATGGTGCGCGGTCAGTTGGAAACTGGGCAGCTCGTGCAGCTTTTCGACGTCGAAGTCGAGGGGCACGAATCCTATTGGTTCGTCACGCGGCCCCAGGCTGGAAACGACCGCAAGGTCGACGCTTTCCGTGCCTGGCTGCTTGCGGAAGTTTCGGCCGACAGCGCTGCTTGAGCCAAGCATTCCATTTTGGAATGCTCTGACTGAAAATTACTCGCTTGTGCCTCCGGCCCTATCGTCGCAACAGTTTCGTGACGGTCTCGGTCGGGGAGAGAGACGGGCCGTCGCTCGTTGTGCTCTCTCCCGCGCAGTCCGCTTGTCCTGCGCGCCTTTGGCGCCGGGAGCTGCGGCCAACACATCCGAGATGCCATGAGCCCCTATCGCAACTTTTCCGGCGGTCGTTTCATCGAAAGCACGTCTGCGGTGACGATCGACGTCCGTAATCCGGCGACAGGCCAGGTCTTCACATCGGTGCCGGCAGCAACGGATGAGGAGGCAACAGCGGCGGTCGAGGCAGCCATAAAGGCGCAGCGCGCCTGGGCGGCACTGCCGGCCATCCAGCGTGGCGATGCGCTGCGTCGACTGGCGACGGTGCTGGAAAGCTGGGCTGAGACTATCGGCGCTGCCCTGGCGAAAGAGTCGGGCAAGAGCCTCGCCGACGCGACCGCCGAGGTCATCTACGGCGCCGAACTGATGCGCTACCACGCCGAATGGGCGCGCCGCATCGAGGGCGAAGTGATCGAGAGCGACAATCCCGGTGAAACGCTGCTCTTGAAGCGCGTTCCGATCGGCGTCGTTGCCGGTCTGATCCCGTTCAACTATCCGATCTACACACTGGTGCGCAAAATCGCCCCGGCGCTGATTGCAGGCAACGCCGTTGTCGTACGGCCGAGCAACAACACGCCGACATCCGCCTTCGTTTTTGCCGAAGCGATCGTCGAGGCCGGCCTGCCGGAAGGTCTCGTCAACATCCTGACCATGTCGCACGACGTCGCGAAAACGCTCTGCACCCATCCCGGCGTCGGCATGATCACGCTGACCGGCAGCGTTTCGGCCGGCCGCATCGTGCTCGACTACTGCAAGGAAAACATCGCCAAGCCCTCGCTCGAACTCGGCGGCAAGACCCCCGTCATCGTCGAGCCGGATGCGGATCTCAATGCTGTGGCACAGGCGATCATCGCCGCAAAGACCGCCCATTGCGGTCAGGTCTGCACCAGTGCCGAGCGGCTCTATGTGCAAGAAAGCGTGCATGACACGCTGCTCGCCAAGCTGCGTGAAGGCTTTGCCGCGCGCGCCTTCGGCGATCGCGCCGAGGATGCGACCCGCATGGGCCCGCTCGCCAACGCCGCCGCGCAGAAACGCGTGCATGAAATGGTCGAGCAGGCGCGGGCGGAAGGCGGAACGGTCGAGACCGGCGGTTACCTGCCGGAAGGACCGGGCTACTTCTATCCGCCGACGCTGATTTCCGGCTGCCGCCAGGAAATGGAGATCGTGCGCGAGGAGGTCTTCGGGCCTGTTCTCGCGGTGATCCGCTACTCGACCTTCGAGGAAGCGCTGGCGTTGGCGAGCGACCATCAGTTCGGCCTGAGCTCGGTACTCTTCACCGAGAACTATCGCACCGTCATGCGGGCCAGCGATGCCATCGAGGCCGGCGAACTCTACGTCAACCGTTTCCCGGCGGACCCCTATCAGGGCTTCCACGCCGGTTGGAAACGCTCGGGCCTCGGCGGCGACGACGGCAAGCACGGCATGCTGGAATTTACCCAGACGCGCCTCGTCGTCCTGAAACACTGATCATCTGAAATGACGCAATTCCGGATGGGAACCGGAATTGTTCGGACATCAACATCAAGACCGGGCCGATGGCATGCTCCCGCCATCGGTCGGGGAGGAGACTACCCTTGAGCTCAATTTCCGAAACAGAAATCGCTGCGCCGTCCGTGTCGGCCCGCAGCCGTTACCTGCAACTGGCGCTGATCGTGATCGCCGCCGGAGCGATCTATCCGATCCTCTATCTGCGCCAGTCCTACCAGACGACGATGCTGGAGGTGCTGAAGCTTTCGAACACCGAGCTTGGCGTCCTCTATTCCATCCTCGGCACCAGCTTCCTCGTCGGCTACCTGCCGAGCGGCTGGCTCGCCGACCGCGTCCAGCCGCGCATCCTGATCCTCGTTTCCATGGTCGGCACGGGACTGCTCGGCCTCTGGTACGCAACGCTGCCCGGCTACTCATCGCTTCTCGTCATCTATTGCGGCTTCGGCGTCACGACGGGCCTGACTTTCTGGGCGGCGACGCTGAAGCAGGTGAACCTGATCGCCGGCGCCGATGAGCAGGGACGCTTCTTCGGCATTCTCGACGGCGGCCGTGGCCTGGTCGAAGCACTGCTTGCCAGCGTCGCCATCGCGCTCTTCGTGTTCACGACGGAAACGCGCGGCGCCGGGCTTGCCATGGGTTTTCGTGATGTCGTGCTGCTCTATGCCGTCTTCTGCATCGTCGTCGGCATCGCCTATTTCGCCGTGTCGCAGCCCGTCGCTGTCGAAAAAGGCGCACGCAAGCGCGAAGGCAACCTGCTTGCCGACATCAAGACGCTGCTCCGTATCCCCGAGGTATGGCTCGTCGCCGCCATCATCTTCTGTGGCTATCACGTGTTCCTCGCGACCTACAGCTTCTCGGCCTATCTGCAGGAAGGCGGCTTCGGCATTTCCGCCGCCATGGCCGGCCTGATCGTCACGATCAAGCTCTGGCTGCGCCCGGTCGGGGGCATCGGCGGCGGCCTGCTCGGTGACCGCTACGGCAAGACGGGCATCCTGCTCCTGAGCTTCATCGTCGCAGCCGCCAGCCTTGTGGCGATGATCGCCCTGCCTGGCATCGGCTCGACGGTCCTCTTCGTCGGGCTGGTGCTGCTCGTCGGCCTCATCACCTATACGATCCGCGGCCTCTACTGGGCGATCCTCGACGATTGCCACGTGCCCGCCAACATCACCGGCCTTGCGATCGGCATCATCTCGCTCGTCGGCTACGCGCCCGACACCTACCTGCCGCTCGTCAACGGATACCTCTCGGACCGTTATCCGGGCGTCACCGGCTACCAGTTCTATTTCGGCTACATCGCCGCCATCTGCGTCCTCGGCGCCGTCGCCACCCTGGTGCTGATGGCCCGCCTCAAGAAAAAGGGATGACACACATGAAGATCGCGTCTCTCAAGACCTATGCCGTCGCCGTCCCGCCGCCGCATGTGGGCGGAATGTACTGGATCTTCGTGCGCCTCACGACCGCCTGCGGCATCGAGGGCACCGGCGAGATCTACGCGACCTCGTTCCATCCAAAGGCGCTGACGCCGCTGATCGAAGACGTCTTCGAGCGGCATCTGCTCGGCCATGATCCGCACCAGATCGAGCGCTTCTGGCGCTCGGCCTATTCGAGCGGCTTCACCCAGCGCCCCGACCCGACGATGATGGGTATCGTCTCGGGTCTTGAAATCGCCTGTTGGGATATCATCGGCAAGGCCGCCGGCCGGCCGGTCGCGGATCTGCTCGGCGGCACCGTGCACGAGAAGCTCCGCGCCTATACCTATCTCTACCCGAAGAACGCGGCCGGAGAGTTCGACTTCAACGATCCGGATCTCGCCGCCGAATGTGCCGTCGAAATGGTCGAGATGGGCTTCACCGCCGTCAAGTTCGACCCGGCCGGTCCCTACACCAACTATTCGGGCCACCAGCTTTCGCTCGGCGTGATGGACCGCTCGGAGGAATTCTGCCGCAAGATCCGTGACGCGGTTGGAAGCAGCGCCGATCTGCTCTTCGGCACCCACGGCCAGATGGTGCCGTCCTCGGCGATCCGGCTGGCGCGGCGCCTCGAAAAATACGACCCGCTCTGGTTCGAAGAGCCGGTCCCTCCGGGACAGGAAGCGGCGATGGCAGAGGTGGCGCGTGCGACCTCGATCCCGATTTCGACCGGCGAGCGCCTGACGACCAAGTACGAGTTCCAGCGCGTGCTCGAACTGAAGGCTGCCTCGATCCTGCAGATGAACGTGGCGCGCGTCGGCGGGCTTCTCGAGGCCAAGAAGATCGCCGGCATGGCAGAGGCCTATTACGCCCAGATCGCCCCGCATCTCTATAACGGCCCGGTCGGGGCTGCGGCCAGTATCCAGCTTTCCGCCGCGACGCCGAACTTTCTCATCCATGAGGCGATCCTCGATTTCAGCGGATTTCATGCGGATGTGCTGAAGACTAAGCTCGCCGTCGAGGATGGCTACATCATCCCGTCGCGCGAGCCTGGCCTTGGCATCGAGCTCAACATGGATGTCGTCGAAGAGCACACGCCCTACACCGGCGAGCGCCTGCACCTGCAGATGGACAGCCGGCCGGCGGACGTGAAGGCCTTCGCGCCGGCGCGCGGATAACAGCGACGATAGGACATGCAGATGATCTACGATTACATCATCGTCGGCGCCGGGTCGGCGGGCTGCATTCTTGCGAGCCGGCTCAGCGAAAATGGTCGCCACACGGTGCTTTTGATCGAGGCCGGCGGGAACGACAATTCCTTCTGGTTCAAGATCCCGGTCGGTTACGCCCGCAGTTACTACAATCCCGCGGTCAACTGGATGTATTCGAGCGAGCCGGAGGCCGAGCTTCAGGATCGCAGCATTTACGTGCCGCGTGGCAAGGTCCAGGGCGGATCGGGCTCGATCAATGCGATGATCTATGTCCGCGGTGCGCGAGACGACTTCGACGACTGGAAGAATGCCGGCAATACGGGCTGGGGCTATGACGATGTGCTGCCCTATTTCCGCCGACTCGAAACCCATGCGCGCGGATCATCGGAGTGGCATGGCGGCGAAGGCCCGATCCACATCACGCCGATGCGCGGCATGACGCACCCGATCACCGACGCTTTCCTTGAAAGCTGCGGATCGCTGCAGCTGCCGCTGAACGAGGATTTCAACGGCGCCTCGATCGAGGGCGCCGGCGTCTACGACGTCAACACCAACAACGGCCGCCGTTCGCATTCGAGCGCGGAATATCTGAGGCCCGCCCTCAAGCGTCCCAATCTCACGATCGAGCGCTATGCCCAGGCAGAAAAGCTAGTCTTCGGCGAAGATGGACGCGTGACCGGTGTTGATGTCATCCAGAATGGGACGCGGCGGCGCTTCACGGCGGGACGCGAGGTCATCCTGGCCGCGGGTGCGGTCGGTAGCCCGCAGCTGCTGCAGGTCTCAGGCATCGGCGACGGCAAGGCGCTGTCGTCGCTCGGGGTCGAAACGCGCCGGCATCTGCCGTCCGTCGGCCAGAACCTGCAGGATCATCTCTGCGCCAGCTTCTATTATCGCGCGACGATCCCGACGCTCAACGACGAGTTCGGCAGCCTGTTAGGCCAGATGCGCCTCGGTCTGCAGTATCTCTTGACCGGCAAAGGACCGTTCTCGATGAGCGTCAACCAGGCGGGCGGTTTCTTCCGCGGCCGGCCCGACGAAGAGCGGCCGAACATCCAGCTCTATTTCAACCCGCTCTCCTACCGCATCCCGACGGATCCGAAGGCCGGGCTGAAGCCGGAGCCCTATCCCGGCTACCTGATCTGTTTCAATTCCTGCCGGCCGACGAGCCGCGGCAGCATCTCGATCGCGTCTGGCGACCCCTCGGCGAAACCGCTGATCCGGCCGAACTACCTGACGACCGATCGCGATATCGACGAGGTGCTGCAGGGAAGCCGGCTTGTCCGGCGGATCGCGTCGGCCTCGGCACTCTCATCGTTGACGGCGGAAGAAATCTCGCCGGCGCGGCGCGTTGAAAGCGACAAAGCGCTGATGGACTATTTCCGCGAAAATTCCGGCTCGATCTACCACCTCTGTGGCACCTGCGCGATGGGGCCGGACCAGGCGAGTTCGGTGGTCGACAGCCGCCTGAAGGTTCACGGCGTTCCCGGTCTTCGTGTCGTCGACGCCTCGATTTTCCCCAACATCACCGCGGGCAACATCAACGCGCCGACGATGATGGTTGCGGAGAAAGGTGCCGATCTGATCCTTGCCGATGCCGCCTGAGCGGCACGGTTTTGTCTCGACTGGGGAGCCGACGCGGTGGCCGGTCAGGCGTAGGGGTGTCTTTGAACGTCAGGCGTGATTTGCCATCGTCGATTGAGCGTGACTATACTTCCCGCACTTCATTGCCGCCATATCAGGTGCTTGCCCCTACCGAACGATCGTTGCCACCGCGCTCGACGCGACGAGACCACGGTCATTGAAATCTGGCAATGCGCCGCGAGCCTGCGAGGGAGAGACGCATGCCGAGTTTCCGCTTGAAGACCCTGTCGATTACGTTGCTCATTGCATCGAGCCTGACGCCCTGGGCGGTGCAGGCGGCTTCACCCGAGCCCGTGAAGGCGGAGCACGGCATGGTGGTGAGCGCTCAGCACCTGGCATCCGATATCGGTGTTGCCGTGCTGAAAAGCGGTGGCAATGCCGTGGATGCGGCCGTTGCCGTCGGCTATGCGCTTGCCGTCACCTACCCGACCGCCGGCAATATCGGCGGCGGTGGTTTCATGACCATCCGCTTCAAGGACGGCAAGACGACATTTCTCGATTTCCGCGAGCGGGCGCCTCAAGCTGCGACGAAGACCATGTATCTCGACGCCAAGGGCAATGTCGTTGACGGGCTGAGTACCGAGGGCTATCTCGCCGTCGGCGTTCCCGGCCCGGTCATGGGCTTCGAAATGGCGCGCAGCCGCTATGGCACCAAGCCGCTTGCCGAATTGATTGCCCCGGCGATCGCGCTTGCCAAAGACGGCTTCGTGCTGGAGCAGGGCGATATCGATTCCTTCGAGGGCGAAACGGACAGGCTTGCCAAGGACCCGGCCGCGGCCGCGATCTTCCTCAAGGACGGCAAGCCTTTCGTCGCCGGCGAAAAGCTGATCCAGGCCGATCTTGCCGCTTCGCTTTCGAGCATCGCCGAGAAGGGCACCGACGCCTTCTACAAGGGCGCGATCGCCGACCAGATCGTCAAGGCGAGCGCGGAGAAAGGCGGCGTGCTCGCCAAGGCAGATTTCGAGCGCTACGCCGTGCGCGAACTGGAGCCGGTCAAGTGCAACTACCGCGGCTATGACATCGTCTCCTCGCCGCCGCCATCCTCCGGCGGCGTGATCATCTGCGAAATCCTCAACGTTCTCGAAGGCTATCCGATTTCTTACATGGGTTATGGCGCCGCCGAGACCGTGCATGTGATGATCGAGGCCATGCGCCACGCCTATGTCGACCGCAACACGTCGCTCGGCGATCCTGATTTTGTCGAGAACCCCGTCGCCAAGCTCACCGACAAGGCCTATGCCAAGGGCATTCGCGACAAGATCGATCCGTTCCGCGCCGGCGTTTCCGCCACGCTGATCCCCAAGGGTTTCGGCGAAAGCAAGGAGACGACGCACTATTCGATCATCGACGACGAGGGCAATGCGGTTGCCGTCACCTATACGCTGAACGGTTCCTTCGGCGCCGGTGTGGTTGCGCCCGGAACCGGCATCCTGCTCAACAACGAGATGGATGATTTCACCGCCAAGCCAGGTGTGCCCAATCTCTATGGTCTGGTGCAGGGTGAGGCCAATGCGATCGCGCCCGGCAAGACGCCGCTGTCGTCGATGAGCCCGACGATCATCTCCAAGGACGGCAAGCCCTTCATGGTGATCGGCAGCCCCGGCGGCGCGCGCATCATCACGATCACGCTCGAAGCGATCCTCAACGTCATCGACCACGGCATGAACATCCACGAGGCGGTCGACGCGCCGCGCATCCATCACCAGTGGTTGCCGGACAAGGTGTTCATGGAGCCCTATGCGCTCTCGCCCGATACGCGCAAGCTTTTGTCGGCCATGGGCCACAATGTCCAGATCGATGAGAGCTGGACGATCTGGGGACAGGCGACCGGCATCCTCGTTGGCGGCGAGAGCCTTTCGGACATCGAGGCCGGCGGCGGCGCCCGCTACAATGGCGCTGTCGACAGCCGCATCGGAGCGGGTGCTGCGCGCGGTTACTAGACGCACGCGAACGGCGCAAAGCTGCGCCTACGACACCCATTGAGAGCGGCGGATCGCCGGTTCGCCGCCTGATTTCGTGCATGCGACCACCGCGTCCTCACGCGAAAAAGATTTGAAAGCGGTTCCGGTTGAATTTATTATGTTTTCAGAGCGTGTGACTGCACGCGATCGTACGCTTTGGCCAAGCTTCATTCGTGGAGGTTGTCATGGCACTGATGGAAGGAAAGAAAGCACAGGACTGGATCAATCTGGTTCTTGCCGCCTGCCTGTTCGTCTCCCCCTGGATCATGGGTTTCGTTGTCGAGAGCGTTCCGGCCTGGAACGCTTGGGGCGCCGGCGTCGTGCTCGGCGTTCTGGCGATCGCGACGCTTGCCATGTTTGCGGAATGGGAAGAATGGGCAAGCCTCATCGTCGGGCTCTGGCTGATCGCTTCACCCTGGCTGCTCGGTTTCTCGACCAGTCCCAACCCCATGTGGACGCATGTCGTCCTTGGGGCGTTGGTGACCGCGCTCGCGATCTGGGCCGTCTGGGACGAACGGCAGCATCCGCATGCACATGCATGACGATGAGTAGAGAAGGTTGCGGCCCGGCGCCGCAGCGCCGGGCCGCGATTAGTTTGCGTCATTCGTTGCAATTTTGCGTTCGCGGCTTGCCGGATCGAGAGTGAAATCTGAAAAGCCGTGCGGAGCCATCCTCTTCGGATTCGCGTGACTTCAAGGTTCGGATCCCTTCGAACGAGCCAAATGGGCCAGCGCATCGATCCACCTTACAGTGCCTTCGATAGCGCGGCGCGCAACGACCGCCCCGAATTCTCCGAGCGGCGGTTCAGGTTTCGCGTGCCTATCGGCAGCGATGTCGTTGAAGCAGGCTATGCTCTCGTCGAACCATGGAAATCACTGCCGGCACGCCGTGACATTCTGGTCAGTCAGCGTTTGCGCACGCTCGCTGCGCGGGCGATCGCGTGCAATTGGATAATACCAATATAACGCCAATCAGCGACTGTTTAGGAACGCGAACGCAACTTGTATGCGCTATCTGTAAGAAATGTAACACGAATTATTCCGGCTTTAGCCGCCATTGCGGGTCGTTGCGTCGCCGAGATCTGGACAGGTGGTCATGTTTTGGTATTTCTAATATTGGCCGCAAGGAGATGGGCCAAATCGGAAGTGAATACGGAACGCTATCGGCCCGAGGGCGAGCAAGCCGGCGGGCAACCGGAAAACTGGGAGATTTAAATGAAGCCGAGTTCCATTTTTGCCCCGTCGGGGTCGACCGTGACTGCATCGGGCACCCCGCGTTCGGTGAAGGCGCGCAGCGCAAGGCGCCGCCTCCTTGGACTGTTGACAGCGACAGCGTGTCTCATTTCAGCCGTTCCAGCCGGAGCCTTCGATCAGGCAAACGCTGCCCGTATCAAACAGCTGGTCGACACCGGCATGCAGTATTACTGGTCGGGCGGCGACGTCAAAAAGGCGGAAGCCGAAGTCTTCAAGGGCATTACGCTCCATGGAAAATATGATGTCGTGGAGGAAGCCTTCAAGGAAGCCTCGACGCTCGCGCCTGAGCGGTTGGATTTCCAATATGCCGTTGCTGCGACCCAGATCATCCAGAAGAAGCTCGACGACGCGCAGGCGACCTTCCAGAGCATTCTTAGCAAGGACCCGACCGCTTTTGATGCACAAAGCTGGCTTGAGGCAATTGCCCGCATCCGTGGCGACGAGACCAGCGCGGCGCTTGCCCACCAGGCTCTGGCCGGTCTCGATCGCGAACGGGCGGAAGAGTATCGCAAGCGGTTTGTTCGCGCAGAACAGATCATGGCTGAAAAGCCGAACTTCGACGTCCCGACTGTGCCAGGCAAAGTCGTAATCGTCGCGCTGGGGTACGCGCTCGCCGATGACGGCAAGGCGCAGCAAACCTTGCTCGACCGTCTCGAGGTGACGTTGAAGGTCGCCGAGGCCAACCCGACAGCGCTGGTCATGGTGAGTGGCGGCGTGCCGAAAAATGGCGTTACGGAAGGTGACGTCATGTCCAAGTGGCTGGTCGACAAGGGTATCAGTCGCGATCGCATCATGATTGAAGACAAGTCGAAAGATACGATCGGCAATGTGATCAATGCCGCCAATCTCCTGGTGCGGCATCAGGCCGACACGGTAATCCTGGTGACCAGTTCGAGCCACATGCGCCGTGCGCGCACGGTCATGGAGGATGCCTTGATGCAGCGCGATCTTCCGACGGCGGTGGTGCCGCTGAATGCACTGGACGCGCCAACCCAGGATGAGGCTGCAAAGGTCGGGGCGGACGAGCGGTTGGTCATCTACCGTGATCTGATGCGGGTTTCGGGCGTATGGGCCTATCCGGGGCTGCAGCAGTAGCATCGGAACATCCCCGAAAAGACCTGATGTTTGCGCGTCCCACCCTTGCATTTAAGGGTGGGACGCGTGCGTTTCTGGCTCAGTTTGAGAATGCGCCGGTCGCGTATGTGGCACGCAGGAAGAGGCTGTGTTCTCCCGCACGTCAACATAACGCTTCCCATCCGTCCTGCTTTGCCCTAGAAGGCGCGCCGTAATCCGGTCGCAGCCTACCCGGTCAAAACAAGGACACCTATCATGAAGACAATCGTCATCTGCTCCGGCGGATTGGACTCGGTATCGCTTGCCCACAAGGTCGCAGCCGAACACGAACTCGTTGGCCTCATCTCCTTCGACTATGGCCAGCGACATCGCAAGGAACTGGATTTTGCCGCCGCCTGTGCCAAGCGGCTCGGCGTTCCGCATCAGGTCATCGACATCCGCGCCATCGGAGCCCATCTCACCGGATCGGCGCTGACGGACGATGTCGACGTGCCCGACGGCCACTATGCCGAAGAAACCATGAAAGCGACGGTGGTTCCGAACCGCAACGCCATCATGCTCGCCATCGCCTTCGGGCTGGCTGCGGCGCAGAAGGCGGATGCGGTGGCGGTCGCCGTACACGGCGGCGACCATTTCATCTATCCCGACTGCCGTCCCGGCTTCATCGATGCGTTTCAGGCGATGCAGAACCAGGCGCTCGACGGCTACGCCGACGTCAGGCTCTACGCGCCCTATGTGACGATTTCGAAGGCGGATATTGTCACCGACGGCGCGAGCCATCAAACGCCCTTCGCCGAGACCTGGTCCTGCTACAAGGGCGGCGCGCGCCATTGCGGCCGCTGCGGCACCTGCGTCGAGCGGCGCGAGGCCTTCCATCTGGCCGGTGTTGCGGATCCGACCCACTATGAGGACCCGGATTTCTGGGTGGCGGCGACGTCGGCCTTTGCGGCCGAGGAGGTGAAGTGATGTTCCGGATCACCAAGGAATTCCATTTCTCCGCTTCGCACCAACTGAAGAGCCTACCGGCCGACCATCAATGCGCCCGGCTGCATGGGCACAACTACGTCGTCGAGGTCGAGCTGACGGGTGCTGAGCTCAACGAGCATGGCTTCGTGCGCGACTATCACGAGCTTTCGCCGTTGAAGCGCTACATCGACGAGAGCTTCGACCATCGCCATCTGAACGACGTTCTCGGCCACGACCGGGTGACGGCCGAATGTCTGGCGAAGCACTTCTACGACTGGTGCAAGGCGAGGCTGCCGGAAACCTCCGCCGTGCGCGTCAGCGAGACCCCGAAGACCTGGGCGGAATACCGGCCATGACGGGCGCAGCGGAAACGCGCATCCGTGTCAGCGAAATCTTCGGGCCGACGATCCAGGGCGAGGGCATTCTCATCGGCCTTCCGACCGTGTTCGTGCGCACCGGCGGCTGCGACTATCGCTGCAGCTGGTGCGACACGCTGCACGCGGTCGACAGCGAGTATCGCGACCAATGGCTGCCGATGGGCGTTGAAGAGATCTGGAGCGAGGTCGTCACGCTCTCCGGTGGCAAGCCGCTGACGGTCTCGCTTTCCGGCGGCAACCCAGCGATCCAGCCGCTCCGTCCCCTCATCGCGCGCGGAAAAGCCGATGGCTACCGCTTCGCACTGGAAACGCAAGGCAGCATCGCCAAGGACTGGTTTGCCGATCTCGACGTGCTGGTGTTGAGCCCGAAGCCGCCGTCGAGCGGCATGGAAACGGACTGGCAGGCCTTCGACGACTGTCTCCAGATGGCGGCGGACGGGCCGCAGGTGGCGCTGAAGATCGTCGTCTTCGACGAGCGCGACTATGCTTATGCTCGCGATGCGGCGTCCCGCTACCCGCATCTGCCACTCTACCTGCAGCCTGGCAACCATACGCCTCCACCCCCTGACGATGACGACGCCAAAGTCGACATCGACGGCATCATCGATCGCATGCTCTGGCTTGTCGGCAAGGTGACGGAAGATCGCTGGTTCGAGGCCCGTATCCTGCCGCAACTGCACGTCCTGCTCTGGGGCAACCGGCGCGGGGTGTAGGCGGCAGGCGCGCCCTTGCCGCTTGCCGGCAAGCACCTCGCGCTTGGATCGCCAATCGGCGGCAGCTATGGTCCTTAAGTCAAGACCAATGAGGGGCGTTCATGCAGCTGAAGACGAAACGTGTCTATGAGCCGAAGGCCGATGGCGACGGGATGCGCATCCTCGTCGACCGCCTGTGGCCACGTGGCATGACCAAGGCGGAAGCCGCAGTCGACCTCTGGCTGAAGGAGATTGCGCCGACGAGCGAACTGCGCCGCTGGTTCCATGCGGATGAAGGCACGTGGGAAGGGTTTCGCGATCGCTATCTTGCCGAGCTCGACGGCAATCCGGCGGCAGTTGATGTGTTGCGGCAGCGTATTGCCGAGGGGCCCGTGACTTTGCTTTACAGCGTGAAGGATGAAGCCCGCAATCATGCAGAGATCCTCAAAGGCTACATCCTCACCCATCGATAGACGAGGCGCCGGGTCCACGTCATGTCGTTGGAATGGATGCCTCGAATGTGCCGCCGGCGCGCGCAGTGATCCGGCGCCAGTCGCCCTCGAGGGGTAATCCGAAGACGTCGATAAGGGCGGTTTCGATTGCCGGTGCATCGAATTCTTGGTGCGTGACGGTGCCGTTCCTGTCACGGATCGTCAGCCGGTTTCCGAGCAGGATGTTACGTGTCTCTTCGGTGGTCAACGTCACCAACAGGGTCTGTCGGAAAAGCGAATGCGGATCCGTGTATGTCGCGATGTTTGCGATCCGATACGCGTCCTCTCCGCAAGTGCTCGGCGATACCTCGTAGACCGGTACCCAGTCACGACCAAGTAATGCCTCCAGCAGGTAGCCATCGAGCGTTCGGCTGAGACGGAACGGCTCATGTGGCGTCGGTTGCGGCGTGGTCCGGTCGAAACGCAGCGGCGCGGTCGGCACGCAACTGCCGAAGCCGACATCGACCAGATAGCCGACATGGTCCACGAAGACGCGGAGCGCCATGTGCGACCAGGCTGGCGGGGGCGCGCCCGGGGCGCGCATCCACAGGACGCGGGCGATCAACGGATCCACCCGGTAGCCGAGCGACGTGAGCACGCGTTGCAACAGGCCGTTCTGCTCGAAGCAATAGCCGCCACGCCGGCGGTCGATGAGCTTGGCGTCGACCGCCGCCGGCGACAGGTCGATCCGACGGCCGAGAAGCACGTCGATGGCCTCGAAGGGGATCGACGCTGCATGGCGGGCGATGATCCTGCCAAGCGTTGTGAGATCGGGCGATTGTGTCCCGGCAAGACCGATGCGGGCGAAGTAACGGCCGAGGTCGACGGGGAATGCGGCGTTCCCCATGGCTACAGGTTCCGATAGATGGCGTCGCGAAGATCGGCCGGGAAGCGCCCGTTCATGCCCTCGAAGGCGGTGTTGGTGAGCGCAACGACGGTCAGGCCGCGGGCCGGGTCGATGAACCACTTGTGCCCGTAGGCGCCGTCCCATTGCAGCGTGCCGCGCGATTGCGGTGTGCCCGCCGTCTCGGGTTCGACAAGCACCGCGCCGCCGAAACCGAACTCCCACCCGGCGCCGGCGGCCAATCCGCCCGTCCTTGCCTGAATGTCGAAGATCGAGCGGGTGCTAGCGGCGTCGAGCACCGGCGAGTGTCCGGTCCTGAGGCTTTCGAGAAGGCGGATCACGTCGCCGGCCGTGCCTGCCATGCCGGCGCCGCCGGAGGGAAAGGCCCGAGGATTGAAGATCCGGCCGGGTGAGAGGCGCACGGGATTGCCAAAGAAGGGAACCGCGTCATCGCCAACGAGCCGCCGTGGCCGCGGCGAGGCATCGCCATAGTGGGCCACGAGCCTGCGTGTATCGGCGACGGAAAAGGCGGTGTCGCCCATCCCCACCGGCCCTGTGACGATCGCCGCGATCGCCTCCGGTAGCTTCAATCCCGTCGCCTGTTCGATGACCGCACCGAGCACGTCGAGGCTCATCGAATAGCCCCAGCCGTGTCCGGGCGCATAGGATAGCGGAATGGCGGTGAGCTTACCGATGAGGGCGGTAAGATCATCGTCGGTGTCATCTAGGCCGCTGCTGATGGCGTGCCGGCGATAGGGGCCGTCGCCTTCCTCCATGAATACGTAACTCAAGCCGGCGCTATGCGTCAGGAGTTGGCGGACGGTGATCTGAGCTTCGCCGCCGTCCGGCAGCTGCGGCCTGAACGCGGGCAGCCATTCCGACACGATATCGTCGAGACCAATGGTGCCGCTTTGCATCAGGTTGAGAGCGGCGACCGTGACGATCGGCTTTGCGACTGAGGAGAGCAGGAAGATGCTGTCCTTGGTCATCGGCCGGTCGGCTTCGCGGTCCGCAAGCCCGGCGGCATGTCGGTAGGCGGGCTCGCCGTCGATAAGGATCTCGACGGCCGTGCCGACGATGCGGTGTTCATCCAGGGCTTCCGCAATCACTCGGTCGAGTTCGGCCTTCAGTCGCTTTCTGCGCTCCGATCTTCCTTGTCTTGTCGCATCCATGATCGTCCCCTGTGCTTCTCGAAACTGCGGCCCGATCGACGCTTCAGGGCGAAAGACGGGTTACCGGACAAAGGCAAATCCCGGTTGCAGCGAAAGTCGATCGTCTGTTCCCGTATGGGAGGCATACGCGCCTGCACGAGGCAGCCGTCGCCGTCCGGCGCTAAAAACGGTGCGACAGCGTCGTGTGGAGTCGGGTTGATGAACAAAAACAATCGGGGATTTGCAGGCAAAGTCGCCTTAGTCGCAGGCGCCAGCAAGGGTATCGGCGCGGCCACCGCCCGCGCCTTTGCGCAGGCCGGAGCATCCGTTGTCCTTCTTTCCCGTTCGAAGACGGCGGTCGAGGTGTTGGCGGTTTCCATCCGCGAGGCGGGCGGGGACGCACTGGCGATCGCGGCCGATGTCGGCGACGAGAGTGCCATGAAGCAGGCGCTTACAAGCGTGATGCAGCACTATGGCCGGCTCGACGCCGCCTTCAACAATGCGACGGATGGAACCCTGCCGGCCCCGCTTGCCGATCTCGACATCGAAGGGTTCGATCGCGGCATCCGCACCAACATTCGCGGCACTTTTCTCGGCATGCGTTACCAGATCGAGGCGATGGCGAGGGCTGGTGGCGGCGCGATCGTCAACATGGCCTCCGTCGCCGGCATCAACGGCACCTCCGGGCTTTCCGGCTATGTCAGTGCGAAGGCCGGGATCATCGGGCTGACCAAGGCCGCGGCGCTGGACTATGCCGACCAGGGCATCCGGATCAATGTCGTCGCGCCGGGGCCGATCCTCACCCACCATCTCGAAGCCGCCGGCGCGGACATCCAGCGGCACGCTGCACTTTCGACCCCGATGCGCCGGCTTGGCCGGGTGGAGGAGGTGGCCGCCGGCGTGCTCTGGCTCTGTTCGGATGAGGCGAGTTACGTCACCGGCGTGGTGCTGCCGATCGACGGGGGCATGACGGCGGGCGCGAAAGTGCCTATGAATTACCGTCGAGGCGAGCCGCCTCGGCCGGCTGAACCCTGAGGTGCCTGTGGACTGGGAAGAACTCCATCTTGTTCAGCACTTGGTCCGCCACGGCTCGCTGAGTGCAGCGGCCCGTGCGATGGGCACCACGCAACCGACGCTCAGCCGTCGCCTCGAGGCTTTCGAGCAGAAGACGCGCAAAACACTGTTCGAGCGGCAACCGGGCGGCCTCGTGCCGACCGCCGTGTGCCTCTCCATCCTTTCTGCGCTCGAGCACATGGAGGCGAACGCGCTTGCGGTCGAGCGGCGCCTTGCGGTGCAGGACGACGCACTTGAAGGCACCATCACCGTGACCAGCCTCGATTGGATCGGAGACTACCTCCTGGCGCCGATCCTGACCAAGTTTGCAGCAATGCATCCCGGCGTCACCATTCACCTTTTGAACGATGGCCGGCGCTTCAACCTGTCCCGGCGGGACGCGGACGTTGCCTTGCGTTTCGGCAGTTTCGACCAAAACGATATCGTCGCGCGCAAGGTTGCCGATGTCGCCTACGGCCTGTTTGCAACAGAGGCCTACCTTGATCGTTTTGGCCACCCGGATGTTGCGGAAGAAGGCAGGAACCAGACGATTGTCGAGCTGGTGGAGACGCCTGTGCGGGTATCACTCTCGACCTGGCTTAAAGATCTTTTGCCGGACGCGAGAGTGCTGCTGCGCACGAATTCGATCCGCTCGCAATTGAGTGCGGTTGAGACCGGACAGGCACTTGCCACGCTGCCGCACTTTATCGCCGCCGGCCGGAATGGCCTTGTGTCCCTTGACCTCGGCGTTGCCGCGCCGGTTCTGCCGCTGAAGCTCGGTGTTCACCCGGAATTACGTGAATTGCCGCGGGTGCGAAAACTCATGGATTTCGCCGTATCGCAGTTCGCGCCCCTGCGGGTGAGCCTCAACCCGTCAGGCTGAAGCGCCCGAGGACCGGGGGAGTGAAGCGTTTGCTGGGCGTCGCAACGAATGCGCGAAATTTTCTTGGCTGTCGATGTCGGGATGTGACGACGTCATGCGTCTTAATCTTGACGGCGGTGTTCAACCGCACCGATCACAAGGAGATTGAGAATGTTTCGTACCGCATTGATCGCTGGCGCCCTGCTGATGTCCGGCACCGCATTTGCCGAGGCTGAGATCGTCGAAGTCAACGGCATGAAGATGTACTACGAGGTCTCGGGCGAGGGCGAGCCGCTGGTCGTGCTGCACGGCGCCTACATGAACATTCCCTCGATGGGCGCGATCATCCCGAAGCTGGCCGAGACCCACAAGGTCTTTGCAATCGAGTTCCAGGGCCATGGCCGCACCACCGATATCGATCGCCCGATCACCTATCCGAACCTGGCCGACGATGTTGCCGCCTTCATGGACGCGGTGAAGTTGGAGAAGGCCGATGTCTTCGGCTACTCGATGGGCGCGGCCGCCGGCCTGCAGCTGGCGATCCGCCATCCGGACAAGGTGAACAAGCTAGCGGCCGCGTCCGTCGGCTATGATGCCGAGGGCTGGCAGCCGGAATTCAAGGCATTCATCCCGCAGATGACTGTCGAGATGTTCGTCGGCATGCCCTTTGCCGAAGACTATCGCAAGCTCGCCGCCAATCCGGATGGGTTTCCCGATCTGGTCAAGAAGCTGATCCAGCTCGAAAAAGAACCGATGGCCTGGGACGCGGATGTCAAGGCGCTGAAAACGCCGGTTCTTGTCATCGCTGGCGATGCTGATGTGGCGACGTTGGAGCACACGGTGGCACTGTTCCGCCTGCTCGGTGGCGGCGCCATGGGCGACATGGGAAAGCCGCTGTCGCCTTCGCGGCTCGCGGTCCTGCCGGCGACGTCGCACACCGCAGTCATCAACCAGACGGAACTGTTGGAGGCGTTCATCGAGCCCTTTCTGAAGGGTGAGACGCCGAAGGGCATGTTCCCGTAACAACAGCGAACGGCGCCATCTCGCAGGTGGCGCCGTTCTCCTATGTGGATATCGCTTAGCGTAGGCGCCTGCCGTCTGCGTCGAACACCAGAGCGGCCGTGGGCTCGAAACGGGCGGCGATGCTGTCGCCGGACTTCAGGCCGCGGCCGTTTTTTGTTTCGATGATGATCAGTTCGCCGTCGCCGTGCCGGGCATAGGCAAAGGTCTCGCCGCCCAGATGTTCCAGCATGTCGATCGTCAAATCGAGGCTCGCCGAGCCGCTGTCGCCGAAATGCTCGGGGCGAATGCCGATGGTCACGGTGCTGCCAGGCGTTGCGTCCTTGACCGCAATCGGCAGCGTCGCATTACCGAAATCCGGCAGGCGCACATGCCTTTCCCCGCCGGCGCTGGTATCAACGACCCCCTTCAAAAAATTCATCTTCGGCGAACCGATGAAGCCGGCGACGAAGAGATTGGCGGGGTCGTCGTAGAGGTCGAGCGGCGAGCCGACCTGCTCGACCACGCCGCCGCGCATGACGACGATCTTGTCGGCAAGCGTCATCGCCTCGACCTGATCGTGGGTGACGTAGATGATCGTCGTCGCAAGCTTCTTGTGCAGCCTGGCGATCTCGATGCGCATGTGCACGCGCAATTCCGCATCGAGGTTCGACAGCGGCTCGTCGAAGAGGAAGATCTTCGGATGGCGCACGATCGCCCGGCCGATCGCCACGCGCTGGCGCTGGCCGCCGGAGAGCTGTTTCGGCTTGCGGTCGAGCAGCGGGCCGAGCTCGAGGATGTTCGCGGCTTCGCCGACGCGTTGCGCGATCTCGGCCTTCGGCACGCCGGCAAATCGCAGCGCAAAGCCCATGTTCTCCCGTACCGTCATATGCGGGTAGAGCGCATAGGACTGGAACACCATGGCGATGCCGCGCTTCGACGGATCGACATCGTTCATGCGCTCGCTGCCGATCGTGAGATCACCTGACGTGATCTCCTCCAGTCCGGCGATCATCCGAAGCAGGGTCGACTTGCCGCAGCCGGATGGTCCGACGAAGACGACGAACTCACCAGTCTTGATGTCGAGATCTACGCCCTTGATGACCTCGAAGTTGCCATAGGATTTTCTGACGTGCTTAAGTTGGAGTTCGCTCATGCAGCCGCCGCCTCGTCCGACACTGCCGAAAGCTCCAGCCTCACGGTGCCAAGCCGCGTCGAGGTCACCGCGACGGCGATGCCGCCCGCAGCACCCGTCGTTTCCAGCCAGAAGCCGGTCGAACCGCCCTGGAAGATCAGGCGATCGGGGCCGAGCAGGCGGGCAGGGCCGGTGACGGTGACGTCGACAGCATCGTTGAGGAACGGCAGCACGTTGCCGGCCTGATCGAGGGCGCGCACGATCACCCGCACGCTGTCGCGCCCTTCGGCCCGAAGCGCCGTGCTGTCGGGGACGACCTCCAGCGTTGTCGGCACCGGATCGGCGACCATGCGGAGGTTGGCGACGGGCTCACCGTCGATAAAGCCGGTGAAGGCTGCGTCTTCCCACTTCATGCCCCAGACGCCGAGTTCGTCCTTGGTGAAGTGGCGATGGTCGATGACGACGGGCGGATGCGGCAGATGCGGGAAGTTCTCGCGGTCCGGACCGACGCGCTTGACGAGCGATCCGTATTTCAACTCGACCTCGTCGCAATTGGTAAGCACGATCAGCGGCAGCACGCCGCCGATGTTGCGCTCGCCGCGTGCCCAGAAGGTGACCGGTTTCATCACCACGCCCTCCGACGGTTCGCATTGGCTGGCATAGACATAGGCCGCAAATTTCGGCTGGCGGAACATGTCCATGACACCGTGATAGCAGATCCGGTCGCCGGAGCCGAAGTCCTTGTGGGTGTTGTAGTCGAACATGCACCAGCCGATGGCGCCGGAAATGCTCGGGTCGCCGTGGGCGGCGTTCAGCACCTCGAGGTGCCGGCGCACATGCTCTGCCTGCCGCTGTTCCTGGTCATAGATCTTCGTCGGGAACATGTGCCCGCCGAATTCGGTGATGAGATAAGGCACCTTGCGGGTGAGCCCGGTGCATTCCTGCTGCGGACGCAGCGCCGTGCGCGGGCGGTTTGCGCCCGGCAGTTCTTCGTTGCCGAGAATGAAGTCGTTCATGGTGTAGACGTCTTCGAGGTATTCGCTGTCGGTGATGTAGCGCACGCCGCCGGTCTGGCGCGTGGGGTCGAGTTCGCGTGCGAGCCGGTTGGTCTCGACGTAGAAATCATGCGAGTCCTGGGATTCGTTGATGCGCACGCCCCAGATGATGATCGACGGGTGGTTCCAGTCGCGCTCGATCATGCGGCGGACGTTCTTTATCGCCTCCTGCTTCCAGCCCTCGCCGCCGATATGCTGCCAGCCGGGGATTTCCTCAAAGACGAGCAGGCCGATGCGATCGCAATGGTCGAGGAACCACTTGGATTGCGGATAGTGCGAGGTGCGCACGAGATTGCAATGCAGCGTGTGCTTGAGGATCTCGGCATCGCGCTCCTGGGCGGTGCGGCCCATGGCGTAGCCGACATAGGGGAAGGCCTGGTGGCGGTTGAGGCCGCGGATTTTCAGTGGCCGGCCGTTGAGCTTGAATCCATCCGTGGTGAACTCGGCGGTGCGGAAGCCGAAGCGCGATGACAGCCGGTCGCTGCCGCGGTCGCTGCGCAGCTGCGCTTCCACTTCATAGAGAACGGGGCTGTCGATATCCCAGAGCGAAAGGCCTTTCAGGCCCGTGATCTCCAGCGTGACGCTCTCGCCGCGGCTTTCACCGGCAGCTTCCGCCAGTACCTTGCCGTTCGCGTCCTTGAGGAGTGCCGTGACCGTGCCGGCAAAGTTGACGCCTTGCGGATTGCCGAGATCGCAGCGGATCGAGACGGACTTGCTATCGCTGAGCGCGTCGCGGGTCTCGATCTTGAGGTTGGCGATCGAAACCGCGTCTGTGACCTTCAGCCAGACGTCGCGATAGATGCCGGCATAGGTGAGATAGTCGATGCGGCCGCCGAAGGGCGGGATCTCGGGGTTTTCGCTGCCGTCGATCTTGACCGTGATCAGGTTGTCGCCTTCCCGCAGCTTATCTGTCAGCCGCGCTTCGAAGGGTGTGTAACCGTCCTTGTGGGCGATGATCTGCTGGCCGTTGAGATAGACGACGGCGTCGGCCATGGCGGCGTCGAAGACGAGCGAGACCTCGCGGCCGTGGAACTCACGACGCCAGGTAAGCACCTTCTGATAGGTGAAGGCGCGCTGATAGGATGTCTCGTCGAAATAGTTGAACGGCAATTCCACCGCATTGTGCGGCAGGCTGACCGGCTTGCCTGCCTGCAGGCGGTCGGCGCTCGCCGCATTGAAGCCTTCGGAGAAAATCCAGATATCGTTGAACGAAGTGACAGAACGCATGATCATTCCTATTTGACTGAGCCCAGCATTCCCTGGACGAATTGGCGTTGCATGAAGAAGAAGACGGCGAGGGTGGGAAGTGTCGCGAGAATGGTGCCGACCATGACGACGCCGTAGTCGGGGTAGTAGGCGGAAGCGAGCGAGGAGATGACCAGCGTGATCGTCTTCTGTTCGTTCGACTGCAGCACGATCAGCGGCCAGAGATAGTTGTTCCACGCCGTCATGAAGACGATGATGAAGGCCGCCGCGTAGGTCGAGCGCATGACCGGCACATAGATGAACAGGAAGATCTGCCACTCTTTCAGCCCATCGACCTTGGCCGCATCGCGCAGTTCGGATGGAAAGGCCTTGGTGGTCTGGCGGAAGTAAAAGACCACGAAGGCCGAGCCGATCGTCGGCAGTACCACGGCGAAGTGCGTGTTGATCAGCCCAGCCTTGCCCATCATGATGAAGAGCGGGATCATCAGCGCCGCAAACGGGATCATCATCGTCAGGAGCAGCGCGCTGTAGATCCGGTCTCGGTGGCGCGAGCGGAACATCTCGAAACCGTAGCCGGCCAGCGACGAGACGGCGAGCGTCAGCACTGTCGCCAGAATGGCGATCTTGGCGGAATTCCAGAAGACCAGCGGTGCGTTCACCTGGGTGAAGAAGGTGGCGATGTTGGTGGCAAGCGCGCTGCCCGGCATCATCCTGCCCTTGATGATGTCGATCGACGAATTGGTGGCGCCGAGCAGCATCCAGACGAAGGGGAAGATCGAGAGAAAGGCCATCAGCCCGACGAAGCCGTGGGTGACGATGGTGCCGACAATACGTGTGGTTCCGTTGTTCATCGGTCGCGCTCCCGTGCCGCGAAGAATTGCAGGCAGGCGAGCAGGGCGACGAGCACGACGATCACGTAGGAAACCGTTGCCGCGTAGCCGAAGTTCGGCATGAAGCGGAAGGTAAGGTTGTAGATATAGAGCGACAGGGTCAGCGTGGCGTTGGACGGTCCGCCCTTACCCTCGGTGAGGTTATAGACCTCGTCAAAGAGCTGGATCGTGCCGATCGTCGAGATAATCGTCGTGAACAGGATGACGGGCTTCAACAGCGGGATGGTGATGTGGGTGAAACGCGCCCAGGCAGGCACCCCATCGATCCGGGCGACCTCATAGATAGACTTGTCGATGTTCTGCATCGCCGCGAGGTAGAAGATCATGTTGTAGCCGGTCCAGCGCCAGGTGATGGCGAGGATGACGAGCACCTTCGCCCAGAAGGGATGCGTCAGCCAGGGGATCGGCGAGGCGATGATACCGATCGCCTCGAGCGTCGAATTGACGATGCCGTCGAGCGCGAACATGCCCTTGAAGAGCACCGAATAGGCAACCAGCGAGGTGACGCAGGGCAGGAAGATGGCGGTGCGGAAGAAGCCGCGGCCGACGAGTTTCGGATTGTTGAGCAGCGACGCCAGGATCAGCGCCAAGAGGATCATGATCGGCACCTGGACGACGAAATAGGTCAGCGTGTTGGTCAGGGCCTTGATGAAGACCGGATCGTTCCAGAGGCGGACGACATTGGAAAAGCCGGCGAACTTCAGCATCATGCCGCGGCCGGACTGGAACGACATCCACAGCGACCAGACGATCGGATAGATCATGAAAAGGGCGATCAGCCCGAGCGCCGGCGCGACGAAGAGCCAGCCATTGACGTTGTAGTATCGGCCGATGCCGCCGCGACGCGCGAGAGCCATCATCATCCCCATGGATAGCAGGAGCCGTTGGCCGCGGCGTGTTTACCGCGGCCAGGAGCAATTCAGTCGATCGCCGCGGCGATTACTGGACCTGTGCGCTGACCTCGGCGTCGATCGCCTTCAGGATGTCGTCGACGGGCGTCCCCTGCTGCAGCGCCGGAAGCTGTGCCGTGACGGCCGTGTCCGCCTCGTTTGTGAAGACGCCGTAGTTGACCGAGGGGACCTTCGCGAGCCAGTCGGAGAAGTTCTGCCAGACCTTTTCACCACCGAAGAAGGCATCAGCCTCGCCATAGGCGGTCCCGCCGCGGGCAGCGAGCAGCGAGCCGACGGCGCCGCGGTCCGTAAGGATCGTCTGGTAGAAGTCGACGTCCTTGGCATAGACCTCGTTCAGGAAGTCGATCGCTTCGGTTTTTTCCGCGGAGCTTTCAAGCACGTACCAGCTCGAGCCGCCAAGGTTCGAGGCGTGCGTCGCACCGTCGATCGAAAGCGCCGGGATCGGCGCCACACCCCATTTGCCCGATTGGTCGGGCTGCGCCTTGACGGTGCCGGTGATCCAGACGCCGGTGATGACGGCGGCGACATCGCCGGAGGTGAAGGTGCCGACCCAGTCGGACCAGCCAGCGGCCGGCTTGTAGATGTTGGCGGCCATGATCTTGCCGACCGTTTCCAGCGATGCCTTCAGCGCAGCATTGCCGGTGATGTTCGTCTTGCCTTCCTTGTCGAAATACCATTGCCCGGCCGATTGCATGATGATGCGCACGAGCCCGGCGTCGGTCGGGTCGAGACCCATCATCTTCTTGCCGGTCTTGGCTTCCACCTGCTTTCCGATCTCGATGAAGCGATCCCAGGTGATGCCTTGCATGTCCTCCGGCTTGAAGCCGGCCTGCTCCAGATAGTCCTTGCGGTAGTAGAGACCGGTGACGCCGGAATCGAACGGCATGCCGTAGACCTGGCCATCCAGCGTCATCAGCTCCACCTTGTAGGGAGCGAAGCCGGAGTAATCGACGGTGCCGGAGAGCGGCGCGAAGGCGCCGGGGAAGGACTGCAGATATTTCTGCGCGCCGTAGTCCTCGATGAGAACGATATCCGGCAGGGCGTCTGCGGTGCCGGACGAGAGGCCGGTCTGCAGTTTCTGCTCGACGTCAGCTTTGGCGAAATCGACGATGTTGAAGGTCACGTCCGGGTGCGTCTTGGTGTAGCGCGCGCCGGCCTCCTTCATGATCGCGACGTTGAAGTTCGGATCCCAGCACCAGATGGTGATTTCCTTGGCCTCGGCGGCCGTGACGGCCAAGAAGCTGGCGCCTGCAAGCGCGATGGCGGCAAGGCGCGGTAGATAGGTACGCGTGTCCATAGTTTCTCCTCCCTCGAAATTCGTTCCCCGAGACGTTCCTCCTGGTCTCGGCGCGGAGTATTTCGCAAAATTCTGGAGAAGGCAATATTTCAGTAAATTTTTACCACGCGTTTTTTGCCTATCGTTTTACGCACCGGCAACGGCGGCTGCCGCCATCGTGCTGCCGCGCCAGACCATCTCGGTTCCAAGGATCACCTTCTTCGCCACGTCTCGCCCGGTCAGCCGCTCGACCAGGAGGTCAACGGCGGTCTCGCCGATCACTTCGGCGGGGATCTTCACCGTCGAAAGCGGCGGTCCGAGAAACTGGGCGACGGGAATGTCGTTGAAACTCGCGACGGCAACATCGTCGGGGATCCGCAGGCCCATCTCGTGAATGGCGCGGTAGGCGCCGATCGCCATGTTGTCGTTGCAGGTAACGAGGATCTTGGGCGGATTGGGCTTCGACAGCATCGCCTTGGCGAGCGTATAGCCGCTGTCAGGCGTCAGCTTTTCGACCATGCAGAGTTCAGGATCGTAGAGGCCGGCCTTCGTCATCCACTGAATGAAGGCGCGGCAGCGACGCTCTGAATGGATGTCGTCCTTGTCTCTGAAAGCGTCGATCCAGCCGAGAAAGCCGATGCGGCGGTAGCCCATGCCGTAAACGCCGTCGAGCAAACGGTTCATCGCGATCGAGACGTCGCTCATCACGCTGTCGTCGACGTCATCGTCGGGGGCGAAATCCGCAAAGACCAGATGGCGGCTGTGCCGTCGCAGCCAATGGACCTCTTCGCCATAGTGGTGGCCGACGGCGACGACGCCGCTGGCGCCCTGCAGGATGGCCGCCTCCGGCAGGTTGCCGTTGTGAAAGACCTTGACCACCTCGATCTTCAGCGCCTGACAGCGGTTTTCGATGCCGAGCCGGACGCCGACATAATAGGGGTCGATCAGTTCCTGGGCGGGTTGAAGGAAATGCACCAGCGCGAATTTCAGGCCCTGCATCGCCCCGGCGCCGCGGCCGCGGTTGCGCGGGGTGGCGTAGTTCAGCGCCTCGGCCGTTTCGATGATCGCCTGTCGCTTCTTGGTGGAGATCGAAAGGGTCGGATCGTAATTCAGCACCCGAGAAACAGTCGCCGAAGAGACCCCGACAGCCGAAGCGATTTCCTTGATTGTTACCATGTCCAACGTCCTGCCCGCCGCCGCGGCCCTCCTTTCGGGCGCGGCGCAATTTTTATTTAGTAAAATTTTGCCCGGGTTTTTTCAATCGCTGGGCGTCTTATTTCGTTCATGGAACGGGGCGCAACCGCGCGTGGTCACGCGGCGCGGCCGATTGCCAAGGCCTGCGCTTGCAGTTCGTCGGAAAGAAACGCCCAAAGGGCCGAGACCGGGCGGGACGCCAGACCCTGATCGTCGGCGGCGAAAAGCCCAAGCTCGATCACCGGGGCAGGGGGCAGACCCTCTTCACTGCCGAGAACCCGCATCGTGTTGGGACGGATGTTGAGGTCCAGGAGAACCGCTATGCCAAGACCCGCCTCGATCATCGACTGGATGGAAGACAGGCTGGCGCTCGTCAGCACCGTGCGCCAGGGGCGATCCCCGCCCTTCAGCGCCTCGATCATCTTTTGGCGCCAGGTGCAGACGCCGTCGAAGGTGATGAGTGGCAGAGGCCCTTCCGCCGGCACCTCGAAACCGCGTGCCGCGACCCATCGGAGCGGCAGACGCCAGGTAAGGATCGGCTCGCCGCGGATCAGCGCCGGGTCGCCGATCGCGACATCGAGCCGGCCCTGCGACAGCTTCTCCGACAACACGGTGCTTTCGGTCACCGTCAGTTCGAGCGCCACATTCGGATGGCATTCGGCAAACCGTTGCAACGCTTTTGGTAGCGAGCCGACCGCGATATCCTCGATCATGCCGAAGCGGATCGGTCCCTGGACGGCCTGTCCGGCAAGCGCCCGCCGGGCGCCGGCGCTCAGGCCCAGCATCTTCTGCGCATAGGGCAGCAGCACATGTCCGGCTTCGGTCAGGTCCATGCCCCTTGCATTGCGGTTCAGGAGCTTGGCGCCGAGATCGTCCTCCAGTCTGCGCAACTGCATGCTGACGGCCGCTTGCGTTCTTGCCAGCCGCTGCGCAGCGCCGCTGACGCTGCCGCATTCGGCGGTCACGACGAAGGCGCGCAACAGGGCGATATCAAGATCATGCATATAACGATTCCTTATGAATGCATCACAATTATTAGCGTTCCTTATTGTGCCGGGATTGCTATGTCTGTTCAAGCCCAAGGGGAGAATGGATATGGCGGAAACAGAGACGACAGCGGATAGCGCGTGGAGCGAACCGGGTGCGACGGATGACACCAATGGGCGCGTCACTCTGGCCATCGTCTTCTGCCTGCTCTCCATGTCGAGCGTGCAGTTTGGCGCCGCACTTTCGAAACCCGCCATGGAAAGCGTCGGAGCCTTTGGCGCAACCTGGCTACGGCTATCCTGGGCGGCCGCCTTCCTGCTCATCCTCGTCCGTCCGCCTTTTCTCCGCTACACCCGAGCGCAATGGACTTCCGCGCTCTCGCTCGGCGCGACGATGGCGGTGATGACGCTCTGCTTCTTCGCGGCGATCGCCCGCATTCCCCTCGGCCTTGCCGTGGCGATCGAGTTTCTCGGTCCCCTGACGGTCGCCGCTGTTTTCGGCGGCCGTGGCTGGCGCCTGCTTTGTCCCGTTATCGCTGCAGCCGGCGTGCTCTGCCTCTCCTGGGACGGTTCCTCCTGGGTCGCAGATACACACGGGCTTCTGTTCGCCTTCGGTGCGGCGATCGGCTGGGGCGGCTACATCATCCTGATGAAGCAGGCTGGTCAGCGATTCAAGGGATTGGAAGGGCTCGCCGTTTCGCTGCTGTTTGCCGCGCTGTTTGCGACGCCGTTCGGCCTGTCTCAGGTGCAGTCCGGCTTCTCCTTCGATCTGCTCTTGATGACGGCCGGGCTTGCCATCCTGGTGCCGCTGCTGCCTTATGCGCTCGAATTCATGGCGCTGCGGCGCATGCAGCCATCGGCCTTCGGCATCCTGATGAGCCTGGAGCCGGCGATCGGCGCGGGTGCCGGTTTCATTGTGCTGGGTCAGGCGCTTTCCCTCAACCAGATCTTCGGCGTGGCCCTGGTCATGCTCGCGAGCGCTGCCGGAACCTTGCTGGCGAAAGCCTAGAGCGCAGCAGCCAGGCTGCTTTGCCTGCCATCGGCTTTCTGAAAGTCCCAGTTGGGGGCTGGCTCTTCAGCCCGCCGCGCCAACCTCACCAAAAAAATCGGCGCGTTGCGTACGACTGGCGAAATGTGCCCGTTTACAAAAGTAATATTATATGATTTTTTCTCGATGGCTGCGTGGAGGCAGCTTTCTTTGGGAGGAAATCATGAAAATCGCCAAGGCACTTGCGAGTGCAACGATCCTTGCTGCCTGCACGTTTGGCAGCGCATCCGCGGCCGATCTGGTCGTCGGCTTTTCGCAGATCGGCTCGGAGTCCGGCTGGCGCGCCGCCGAGACGACACTGACCAAGCAGCAGGCCGAACAACGCGGCATCGATCTCAAATTTGCTGATGCGCAGCAGAAGCAGGAAAACCAGATCAAGGCGATCCGCTCCTTCATCGCGCAAGGGGTGAATGCCATCCTCGTGGCGCCAGTGGTTGCAACCGGCTGGGACGAAGTGCTGCAGGAAGCCAAGGACGCGGAAATTCCGGTCATCCTGCTCGACCGCACGGTCGATTCGTCGAATGAGCTTTACCTGACGGCCGTCACGTCCGACCTCGTGCATGAGGGTAATGTCGCCGGCAAATGGCTGGTCGACACGACCGCGGGCAAGCCCTGCAACGTCGTCGAGCTTCAGGGCACGACCGGCTCCTCGCCGGCGATCGACCGCAAGAAGGGCTTCGAACAGGCGCTATCCGGCCACGACAACCTGAAGATCATCCGCAGCCAGACCGGCGACTTCACCCGCACCAAGGGCAAGGAAGTGATGGAGAGCTTCCTCAAGGCTGAGGACGGCGGCAAGAACATCTGCGCGCTCTATGCGCACAACGACGACATGGCGGTCGGCGCCATCCAGGCGATCAAGGAAGCCGGCCTGAAGCCGGGCAAGGATATCCTTGTCGTGTCGATCGATGCTGTTCCGGATATCTTCCAGGCGATGGCCGCCGGCGAAGCCAATGCCACGGTCGAGCTGACGCCGAACATGGCCGGTCCCGCATTCGATGCACTTGCCGCCTTCCAGAAGGACGGCACCGCGCCGCCGAAGTGGATCCAGACGGAATCGAAGCTCTACACGCAAGCCGACGAGCCGCTGAAGGTCTACGAGGAAAAGAAGGGCCTCGGCTACTGACGTCGGCCGTGGCCCGCGCTGCTTCTCGCGCGGGCCACGCTCTTTTCCGAGTTTACGGCTGAAGAGCGCAGCTTGCCGCAGCTAGGCCCTGTGCTTCTCGTCGGCAGATACCAGCATCGCGGAGACGGTATCGATGCAGACCAATGACCACATTCTCCAGGCGATCCGGATCGACAAGACTTTTCCGGGGACCAGAGCCCTCGACAAGGTCGATTTTCACCTCAGGCGTGGAGAGGTTCATGCGCTGCTTGGCGAAAACGGTGCCGGCAAGTCGACCCTGATCAAATGCCTGACCGGCGCCTATCGTCGCGACGGCGGCGCCATCCTGCTCGACGATACCGAGGTTGATCCGCGCGACACATTCGAAGCTCAGGCGCTCGGCATCGGCACGGTTTACCAGGAGGTCAACCTGCTGCCGAACCTGACGGTTGCCGAGAACCTCTTCCTCGGGCGCCAGCCGCGCCGCTTCGGCATGGTCGACGCCCGTGCCATGAACAGGCGGGCACGGGATCTGCTTGCCGATTATGAACTCGACATCGACGTCAGCCGCGATCTTGCCAGCTATTCGGTCGCCATCCAGCAGGTCGTCGCGATTGCCCGCGCCGTCGATCTCTCCGGCAAGGTGCTGATCCTCGACGAGCCGACGGCGAGCCTCGATGCGCACGAGGTGGCGATGCTGTTCCGCATTATCCGGCGCCTCAAGGCACGCGGGCTCGGCATCGTATTCGTCACCCACTTTCTCGAACAGGTCTACGAGATTTCCGACCGGATCACCGTGCTTAGGAACGGGCAGCTCGTCGGAACGCGCGAAACCGCGAGTCTCGATCGCCGCGAGCTGATTGCGATGATGATCGGCCGCGAGCTGGCGGCGGAAATCCACGCGCCGCGCGCCGAGGCCCAACAAGGGCCGTTGCGCTACCGGTTTCGCAATTACGGTCGCAAGGGCCGCGTCCGTCCCTTCGACCTCGATGTCCGGGCCGGCGAAGTGGTCGGAATGGCCGGCCTGCTTGGCTCCGGACGTACGGAGACCGCCGAGCTTCTCTTCGGCGCGCATCGCGCCGACAGCGGCGGGGCCGAGATCGATGGTCGTACGGTTGACCTTGCGTCGCCGCGCGCTGCCATTCGCCATCGCTTCGGCTTCTGCCCGGAGGATCGCAAGACTTCAGGGATTATCGGCGATCTCTCGGTGCGCGAAAACATCGTGCTGGCGCTGCAGGCCCGCCGTGGATGGACCCGGCCGATCTCGCGGGCGGAGCAGAACCGTCTGGCGGACCACTATATTCGCGCGCTCGATATCCGCACGGCCGATCGCGAGAAGCCGATCAAGCTTCTTTCCGGTGGCAACCAGCAGAAGGCGATCCTTGCGCGCTGGCTCGCGACCGAGCCCGAATTCCTGATCCTCGACGAGCCGACGCGCGGCATCGACGTCGGCGCCCATGCGGAAATCGTCAAATTGATCGAGGCGCTGCGCGAAAAGGGCCTGTCGCTGATCGTCGTCTCCTCGGAGATCGAGGAGCTGGTCGCCTACAGCACCCGGGTCATCGTGCTTCGCGACCGCGCCCATGTCGCCGAACTCGACGGCAGCCGCATCACTGCCGGTGAGATCGTCGAAGCGATCGCCGCAACCAATGAAAGGAGGACGTCGTGACGTCGTTCCTCAGGGTCTATTTCAACCGGTTGCTGCCGCAACTGATCGCGCTCGGCATAATCGTTGTGGCGGTGTCGCTGGTGTTTCCCGGTTTCCTCAACCTGCAGATCCAGAATGGCCGCCTCTATGGCAGCCTCATCGATATCCTCAATCGCGGCGCGCCCGTGGTGCTTTTGGCAATCGGCATGACCGTCGTCATCGCCACCAAAGGCATCGACCTCTCCGTTGGCGCGGTCATGGCGATCTGCGGCGCGACTGCCGCCGCGGCGATCACGTCCGGACACTCGCTCGCTGCAACGCTCTTGCTCACGCTTGGCGTCGGTATCCTTTGCGGTCTCTGGAACGGGGTGCTGGTCGCGGTGCTCGACATCCAACCGATCATCGCGACGCTGGTGTTGATGGTCGCCGGCCGCGGCATCGCCCAGCTGATCACCGAAGGGGCGATCCTGACCTTCAACGACCCTGGCCTCGTCTTCATCGGCAGCGGTTCCTTTGCCGGCCTGCCGATGCCGGTGGTGATCTGGCTGGTCTTCGGCATATTGATTGCGCTGCTCGTAAGGCGGACGGCGCTCGGCATGCTGATCGAAGCGATCGGCGTCAATCGCCAGGCGAGCACGTTGTCCGGCGTACTGACGCCGGTGCTGTTGATTGCCGCCTATGTGCTTTCCGGGCTCTGCGCCGCGATCGCCGGCATCATCGCCGCCGCTGACATCCGCGGTGCGGATGCCAACAATGCCGGTCTGTGGCTGGAGCTCGATGCCATCCTTGCGGTCGTCGTCGGCGGCACGTCGCTGCTCGGCGGCCGCTTCAGCATCGCCGCATCGGTGCTCGGCGCGATCATCATCCAGGCGATCAACACCGGCATTCTTCTCTCCGGCTTCCCGCCAGAGTTCAACCTGATCATCAAGGCCGCGATCATCGTCTTCATCCTGGTGCTTCAGTCGCCGCGCTTCCGCACCGCACTTGCCTTCCTCGTGCCGGCGCGCGGCGCGAGAAACCCGAGCGAGCGAGCCGCAAAATGAAGCCGAAATTTCTTCCGCTCACGGCAACGCTCGTGATCTTCCTGCTCGGCTACGCGCTTTGTGTGGCGCAATATCCGAACATGCTGTCGACGCGTGTCATCGGCAACCTTTTGACCGACAACGCCTTCCTCGGCATTGCCGCTGTCGGGATGACCTTCGTCATCATCTCAGGCGGCATCGATCTTTCGATCGGCTCGGTGATCGCCTTTACCGGCGTGTTTCTCGCCGTCGTGCTGGAACACACGAGCATCCACCCACTCATTGCCTTCGCGATGGTTCTGGCGATCGCGACGCTTTTCGGTGCCGCGATGGGGGCGATCATCCACTATCTGGAAATGCCGCCCTTCATCGTCACGCTGGCCGGCATGTTCTTGGCGCGCGGCATGGCCTTCGTGTTGTCGATCGACAGCATTCCGATCAAGCATCCCTTCTACGCGACCTTGAAGGGGCTCTACTTCAAGCTGCCGGGTGGGGGCCGCATCACGCTGATTGGCGGCCTGATGTTGCTCGTCTTTGCGATCGGTATCCTGATTGCGCACCGCACGCGCTTCGGCACCAACGTCTATGCGCTCGGCGGCGGCACGGCGACGGCGCGGCTGATGGGCGTGCCGGTTGCGGCAACGACGATCCGCATTTATGCGCTCTCGGGCCTGCTTGCGGGATTGTCCGGCATCGTCTTTTCGCTCTACACCTCGGCCGGCTACTCGCTTGCCGCCGTCGGCGTCGAGCTCGACGCCATCACCGCCGTCGTCATCGGCGGCACGCTTTTGACCGGCGGTTCGGGCTTCGTTGCCGGCACGCTGGTGGGCATCCTCATTCAAGGGTTGATCCAGACCTACATCACCTTTGACGGATCGCTGTCGAGCTGGTGGACGAAGATCCTGATCGGCCTTTTGCTCTTTGCTTTCATCCTGCTGCAGAAGGGCATCATCTTCGTTTCGCGCCAGCGCCAGCAGCGGGCGTGAGGCAAGGGTCGCGCGATGTGGCCATCCCCCCATCAGCCGCGCAAACGCACGAGCCACCGGCTCGTCGTCGAGGAACTCGGCCTGGCGGTGGTCGGAGGGGAATTCGCCGTCGGGGATATCCTGCCTGGCGATGTGGAACTGGCGGCACGCTTCAACGTTTCGCGCACGGTCCTGCGCGAGGCGATGAAGACACTTGCCGCCAAGGGGCTGATCGTCGCCCGCGCCCGCATCGGCACGCGGGTGATGCCGCAGGCAAACTGGAACCTGTTCGATGGCGACGTGCTTTCCTGGCATTTCCGGGCCGGTGTCGACGAGGCGTTTCTCCGCCATGTCAGCGAGGTTCGCCTGGCGCTCGAACCCTATGCGGCCGGCCTGGCGGCACGCCGCGCCACGGACGCCGATATTTCCCAAATGATGCGGCTGGCCGTCGCCATGGGCGATGCCAGCCATAGCGCGCAGACGCTGGCGCGCGCCGATCTAGAATTCCATCTCCGTCTGCTCGAAGCCTCGCTCAATCCGTTCATGCAGACCGTCGGCAGCCTGATCGAGGCGGCGCTGATGGGCGTCTTTCAATTGAGCAACATGGCCGCCGATGGCGCCGAGATCGACCGCGTCGCTGTCGCGCATATCCGCATTGTCGAGCAGATCCGCCTGCGCAACGAGGAAGGTGCACGGGTTGCGATGGAGCAGGTGATCCGCGTCGGCCAGCAGCAATTGATCGCCAATTTGAGGGCACGCGGCTGATCCGCAGCCGCGTCCGCCGGGCAAGGCACAAGGCGGCATCCGCTGCGCTACTTGGCATTTGCCGTCACCTGCGCGTAGGCTGCTGTTGTGGGCGGAGAAACCCAAATCCCGATGCGACCGGGCCGCCGACAGAGCGAGCGGGGAGAGCAGGGTGAAACAGGATGTGCTGATCGCCGGCGCGGGACCGACCGGCCTGGTGCTGGCCCTCTGGCTGACCGCCCAGGGTGTCAAGGTCCGCGTCATAGACAAGAACGTCGGTCCCGGCCCGACGTCGCGGGCGATGGTGGTGCATGCGCGAACGCTTGAGCTTTACCGGCAGCTCGATCTGGCCGATGCCGTGATAGACGCGGGTCACCGCAACCCTTCGGTCAACCTCTGGGCGAAGGGCAAGGTCAAGGCACGGATATCCTTCAGCCCGACCGGCGGGAAATTGACGCCCTATCCCTTCGTTCTTGTCTATCCGCAGGATCATCACGAGCGGTTGCTCGAGGCCCGACTGGCGCTCTTGGGCGTCACGGTCGAGCGGCAGACCGAGCTTCTCGACTTCGAGCATGACGTCGCCGGGGTGAGCGCTCGCTTGCGTTTACCCGATGGCGGCTCGGACGTTTGCACGGCGCAGTATCTTGCCGGGTGCGACGGCGCGCGCTCGCCGGTCCGACACGGACTGGACGTCGATTTTGCCGGGGGAACCTACGACCAGACCTTTTACGTCGCTGACGTTGACGTGAGTGGCGCGACAGCGAATGGAGAAGCCCATATATCGCTCGAAACCGGCGATTTCGTCGCCTTGCTCGCCTATGCCGAGGGGCGGGGGCGCCTCATCGGCCTCGTGCGGGAGAAGCGGGAGGATGCAGACGAACTCACCTTCGCCGATGTGAGCCATCGCGCCATCGAAAGCCTTCGCCTCACCGTCGACAAGGTCAACTGGTTCTCCACCTACCGTGTGCATCATCGTGTCGCCGATCGCTTCAGGCGCGGGCGCGTGTTTCTGCTCGGCGACGCTGCGCATGTGCACAGTCCGGTCGGTGGCCAGGGCATGAACACCGGCATCGGCGACGCGGTCAATCTTGCCTGGAAGCTTGCGGCGGTGCTGAAAGGACATGCACCCGACAGCTTGCTCGACAGTTTTGAAGCCGAGCGGATCAAGTTTGCCCGCCAGCTCGTCGAAACCACCGACCGTCTGTTCACCTTCGTGACGGCCGAAGGCAGCGTCGCGGATTTCCTGCGCGTCCAGGTCGCTCCCGCCCTGGCGGGCGTCGCCTACCGCGTCGGCGGTGTAAGAGAGTTCCTGTTCCGCACCCTGTCGCAGACGCAGCTCAACTATCGCGGTGGTCCTTTGAGCCGGGGTGCGTATGGCAGTGTGCAGGGCGGCGATCGGCTGCCCTGGCTAGGCATCAATGGTCTCGACAATTACGCTTCACTGGCGGCCATCGCCTGGCAGGTGCATGTCTATGGCGAGGCGCATAACGACATAAGAGCTTGGTGCGCGGCCAAGCACATGCCGCTCCACGTCTTCCCATGGGGTGAGCAACAGGCCGCCGCCGGCCTGGCGCGGGATGCCGCCTATCTGTTGCGTCCGGACAACTATGTGGCGGTGGTTGCGGACCGGGCGATGCCTGAAGCCCTTGAAGCCTACTTCGCCGAACAAGGGATCCGCCTGTCGGCACCGGCTTGAGTTTCCCAAGACGGCGGCGCAGCGCGCCGCCGATGCTTGGTCGCAAGGGGCGTCCAGCCGAGACGAGAGATACGATCCCTTGTCGGCTTGAACTCGACCGGCCGTCAATGGCCGGCCGGCGTCTCGGCTTTGCCTTCCGCCGCTTCGCCTTCGACGGCCGGATGCCGGGAAATGCCCACGAGCTTGTGGCCGCGCTCACGCAGCCACTGGAAGGCGACGTAGAGCGCCGGGATGACGAAGATGCCAACAAGCGCTGCGGCAAGCATGCCGCCGGCGACACCGGTGCCGACCGCGCGCCGGCTGAGTTCGCCGGCACCCTTGGCGACCACCAGCGGCACCAGGCCAACGATGAAGGCGAAGCTCGTCATCATCACGGCGCGGAAGCGGGCGCGGGCGCCCTCGATCGCCGCATCGACGATGCTTGCTCCAGCCTCGCGGTGCGCCTTGGCAAACTCGACGATCAGGATCGCGTTCTTCGAGGCGAGCGCGATCAGCACGACGAGGCCGATCTGGGCGTAGATGTCGAATGACAGGCCCGCGACAAGCACGGACAAGAGCGCGCCCGAGACGCCGAAAGCGACCGACAGCAGCACCGGAACGGGGATCGTCCAGCTTTCGTAGAGCGCGACGAGGAAGAGGTAGGCGAAGAGCACGGCCATCGCCAGGATGGCGGTGGTCTTGCCCGCCGCTTCCAGCTCCTGCAGCGCCGTTCCGGTCCATTCGTAGCTGTAGCCGGGCGGCAGGGTCGAGGCCGACAACGCTTCCATGGCGGCAAGCGCCTCGCCCGAGGAGTGGCCGGCGGAAGGCTGGCCGTTCAGCGTGATCGAGCGATAATTGTTGTAGCGCACGATCGACTGCGGGCCGACGATGTAGTCGACCTTGGCGACCGAGGCGACGGGTACCATGTCGCCGCTCGTATTGCGCACGTGCAGGCGCTGGATGTCGTCGACGGCGTTGCGGTCGGCTTGCGCCGCCTGCATCGTCACCTTCCAGGTGCGGCCGAACAGGTTGAAGTCGTTGACGTAGTAGCTGCCGAGCGTGCCCTGCAGCGTGGTGAAGAGATCGCTGACCGAAACGCCGAGGGCCTGCAGGCGGTCGCGGTCGATATCGAGATAGAGCTGCGGCGAGCTCGCCGAATAGGTGGTGAAGGTCGGCCCGAGCGCCGGGTTCTGGTTGGCGGCGATGATCAACCCGCCCGCCGTTGCCGAAAGGTCGGCGACGGAACGGCCCTGCAGGTCGAGCAACTGATACTCGAAGCCCGAGCCGGTGCCGAGGCCCATGATCGGCGGCAGGTTGAAGGCGAAGATCTGCGCGCCGCGGATCGCTTGGCCCTTGACCATGGTCGTGCGGATCGCCGCCTCGACGCCGGCCGCATCGCTCAGGCGCTCCGCAAAGGGTTTCATCGTGACGATCGCGAAGGCCGAGTTGGACTTCGACAAACCGTCGAGGAAGGAGTAGCCGGTGACGGTGATGACGTTGGCAACGCCCTCGATGCCGCCGAGCATCGTCTCGACCTGTTTCACGACTTCGTCGGTGCGGTTGTAGGAGGCACCCTCCGGCAGACGGATTTCCGTGAAGAACGCGCCCTGGTCTTCCGCCGGCAGGAAGCCGGTCGGCACGACCTTGAAGAGGAAGCCCGTGGCGACGAAGGCGACGGCCAGCAGTGCGAGCCCGATGATGGCGCGCCGGGCGATGTGTCCGGCGACGAAGGCATAGCCGTCGCGCCCCTTGTCGATGGTCCGCGAGATGTAACCGAGGATGCCGCGCTTCGGCCCATGATGGGGTTTCAAGAGCACCGCGCAGAGCGCAGGGCTGAGCGTCAGCGCGTTGATCGCCGAGATCACCATCGACACCGAAACGGCGACGGCGAACTGCTGGAACAGCTGGCCGCTGAGGCCAGGAATGAAGGCGACGGGCACGAAGACAGAGAGCAGCACGAGGGTGATGGCGACAATGGCGCCGGTAATTTCGCCCATCGCACGCCTTGCCGCCTCCGCAGCCGACAGGCCTGGATTTTCCTCCATCACGCGCTCGACGTTTTCGACGACCACGATCGCGTCGTCGACGACGATGCCGATCGCCAGCACCATGGCGAGCAGCGACACGGTGTTGAGCGAGAAGCCCATGGCGAGCAGCACGGCGAAGGTGCCGATGAGTGCGACGGGAACGGCAACAAGCGGGATCAGCGTCGCCCGCCAGTTTCCGAGGAACAGGAAGACGATGATGATGACGAGGACGAAGGCTTCAAAGAGCGTCTCCTCGACGTTGTCGACGCTGGCTTCGACGAACTGCGCGGTGTCGTAGGCGACCGAATAGGTGAGGCCCGGCGGGAAGGATTTCGACAGCCGTTCCATCGCCTCCTGCACGCCCCTGGCGGCGGCAAGGGCGTTGGCGCCGGGCGCCTGGTAGGTGCCGATCATGGCGACGGGCTTGCCGTTGATGCGGGCGTTGCTGTCCGAGCTGGCGGCGCCGAGCTCGACGCGCGCGATGTCGCGGATGCGCACATAGGAGCCGTCGGGCCTTGCGCGCAGCACCACGTCCTCGAACTGCTTGGGATCGGTGAGGCGCCCTTGCGTCTGCAGGTTCAACTGGAACAGCGGGTCGTCGGTCATCGGCTGTGCACCGATGCGGCCGATGGCGGCCTGGACGTTCTGGGCCTTCAGCGCGTTGATCACATCGGTCGGCGTCAGGTCGAGGCTGGTCATGCGGTCGATGTCGAGCACGACGCGCATCGAGTAGTCCTGCGCGCCGAAGAGCTGGGCATCGCCGACGCCGGGCACGCGCTTGACCGTGTCGAGCACGTTGATCGTCGCGTAGTTGGACAGGAACAGGCTGTCGAAGTTCTGCTTCTCGTCCGCGGCATAGATTGTGACGACCTGCATCAGCGCAGAGGACTTCTTGCGCACGCTGACGCCGCTCTGCTTGACCTCGGACGGCAGGCCGGCCTCGGCGAGCGAAACGCGGTTCTGCACGTTGACGGTCGCGATATCAGGGTCGGTGCCAACGGCGAAGGTGACGGTCAGTGTATAGGAGCCGTCGGCGCCGCTCGTCGACTTCATGTAGAGCATGTCGTCGACGCCGACGACCTTGCTTTCGATCGGCTGGGCCACGGTGGTTTCGACCACGTCGGCGCCGGCACCGGGATAACTGGCGGTGACGCTCACCTGCGGCGGCACGATATCGGGGAACTGCGCGATCGGCAGACGGGTGAGCGCAAGCAGACCCGCCAGCGTCAGCACGATGGAAATGACCGTGGCGAAGCGCGGGCGATCGATAAAGATCTCTGAAATCATCGCTTAGCCACCTGCTGCCGTGGCGGCATCGACGGTGATACCGGGCCGCACCTTGCCGGCGCCCTCTGTGATGACGTTTTCGCCTTCCTTGAGACCTTTGCTGATGACCGCCTGGCCGCGGGCGTTGCGCGCCACATCGATACGGCGAAGCTCAACCTTGGAGCTGGCGTCGACGACCAGGACGAAGGCGCCCTGCTGGTCGCGCTGGACCGCCTGTTGCGGTATGGCGAGCACGTCCTGCTTGTCGGATTGTTCGAGCATCACCCGCACCAGCGCGCCGTCGAGCAGGATGCTGTCCGGATTGGGGAACTCGGCGCGCACGGTCACCGTGTCCGTCCCTTGCGAGACGTTGCTGGCGACGAAGTTGATCGTGCCCTTCTGCTTGTACTCCGTACCGTTGGGCAACCCCAACCCGACATTGGCGCCGCCGCTGATCTCGCCCTTCAGCACCCGCTCGCGATAGTCGAGATAGAGCGCTGTGGCGACCGGAAACTGGACGTAGATGGGGTCGAGCCGGGTCAGCGTCACCAACGGGCCGCTGTCGGGGCCGACGAGAGCACCGACATCGGCCGCCGTCAGGCCGATGATGCCGTCGAAGGGCGCAGTGATCTTGGTATAGGAGAGATTGAGGTCGGCGCTGTCCTTACTGCCCTTGAGGCGCGTGAGGTCGCCGTCAGCCTTCTGGACCTCGGCGTTAGCTTGGTCCACCTTGGCTTGGGAGATGGTCTTGGTGGTCAAGAGCTGATCGGCGCGATCACGCTCGAGGACGGCGAGCTGCTTGGCGGCTTCGGCGGCCTCGATCTGCCCCTGGATTTCCTGCACCGCAGCGCGATAGGCGCCGTCTTCAACCTGGTAGAGCTGCGTGCCGGCGCTGACCTTCTGCCCCTCGGTGAAATTGACGGCTTCAAGGAAGCCGGAGACACGGGCGCGAATGTCGACCTTCTGAATCGCGGTCACCTTGCCCGTCAGATCCACGCTCTCGCGCAAGTCCATGATGGTGGCCGGCGCCACGACCACGGCCGGCGCCTGCTGCGCCAACGCCGTTTGCGCGCAAAACCCGATCGCAACAAGCAGTGCTGATGATAGTGAAAGGGCAGGAATTCTCGAACGACGCATGCAACGTTCCCCCTGAACGAAACAGCTGGAGATAAGATCAGTCTTGGCAGTGCATTGAAATCAGAACATGTTCTCCACGCCAAGTCACGCAATCATAGGTTGATTTAAGCGAGGACTTGCAAAGATGAAGCAAATACCCGCGAGAGGCGCGTTCAGTGAGAACTTGTCACAAAAGCAATGATTTGCCGGATCATCGTCCGTTCACGGCAGAGGGAGGCGACAGGCTGATTTTGTCGGATTTCGGTTGAAGGAGGTGCGTGGAGGCGAACGTTTTACGTGTGCCACATCGTCACAATTAACGAGACCGGTCTGCAACCTCCGGTGACAGTTCCGCGGAACCGTCGAGTAGACAGGTCCCGGCGGGATGCCGGGACCTGAGCTTGGTACTGTTGCCGGATCGGCCCGTCAGACGAGGTCGAAACGGTCGGCGTTCATAACCTTGTTCCAGGCGGCGACGAAGTCGCGTACGAACTTTGCCTTGGCATCCGCCTGGCCGTAGACTTCGGCGATGGCCCGCAGCTGCGAGTTCGAACCGAAGACGAGGTCGATGCGGGTGGCCGTTCGCTTGACGTCGCCGGTTCTGCGGTCGCGCCCTTCGAAGACATCCTTCGCATCCGATGTCGCCGTCCAGGCCGTGCCCATGTCGAGCAGGTTGACGAAGAAGTCGTTGCTGAGCGTTTCCGGACGATCGGTGAAGACGCCGTGGGCGGTCTGGCCGTGGTTCGCGCCGAGAACGCGCAAGCCCCCGACGAGGACGGTCATCTCTGGCGCGGTCAGCGTCAGGAGCTGCGCCCTGTCGATCAGCAGCTCTTCCGGCGAAACGGCGTACTGGGCCCGCTGGTAGTTGCGGAAGCCGTCGGCGATCGGTTCGAGAACCGCGAAGGACTCGACATCGGTCTGCTCCTGCGTCGAATCCATGCGGCCCGGCGCAAAGGCGACCTCAATGTCGTGGCCGGCCGCTTTGGCTGCCTTCTCGACCGCTGCGGCGCCGCCGAGCACGATCAGGTCGGCAAGCGACACTTTCTTGCCGCCGGACTGGGCGTCGTTGAAGCCACGCTGGATGCCTTCAAGGACCTCGAGAACCTTTGCCAGCTGTGCCGGCTGATTGACCTGCCAGTCCTTCTGGGGGGAAAGGCGGATGCGCGCGCCGTTGGCGCCGCCGCGCTTGTCCGAGCCGCGGAAGGTCGAAGCCGACGCCCAGGCGGTCGAAACCAGTTCGGAGACCGAAAGGCCCGAAGCGAGGATCCTGGCCTTGAGATCGGCGATATCCTTGGCGTCGACGAGCGGATGATCGACGGCCGGGATCGGATCCTGCCAGATCAACTCCTCGGCCGGCACTTCCGGGCCGAGATAGCGGGCGCGCGGACCCATGTCGCGGTGCGTCAGCTTGTACCAGGCGCGGGCAAAGGCGTCGGCGAAGGCATCCGGGTTCTCGTAGAAATGCCGTGCGACCTTCTCGTAGGCCGGGTCGACGCGCAGGGCGAGGTCGGTCGTCAGCATCGACGGCGCATGGCGCTTCGACTTGTCGTGCGCGTCCGGCACGGTGTTGGCACCCATGCCATGCTTCGGCGTCCACTGGTGTGCGCCGGCCGGGCTCTTCGTCAGCTCCCATTCATAGCCGAATAGGTTCCAGAAGAAGTTGTTGCTCCATTTGGTCGGCGTCGTCGTCCAGGTGACTTCGAGGCCGCTGGTGATGGTGTCGCCACCACGGCCGCTGGCGTAGGTGCTTGCCCAGCCGAGGCCCTGTTCCTCGATGCCGGCGCCTTCCGGCTCGCGGCCGACATTGGCGGCATCGCCGGCGCCATGGGTCTTGCCGAAGGTGTGGCCGCCGGCGATCAGCGCCACGGTTTCCTCGTCGTTCATCGCCATGCGGGCGAAGGTTTCGCGAATGTCACGCGCTGCGGCGAGCGGGTCCGGAGTGCCGTTCGGGCCTTCCGGGTTGACGTAGATCAGGCCCATCTGAACGGCGGCGAGCGGGTTTTCGAGGTCGCGATCGCCCGAGTAGCGCTTGTCGTCGAGCCAGGTCTTTTCCGTGCCCCAGTAGATGTCTTCCTCCGGTTCCCAGACGTCGGGGCGGCCACCGGCAAAGCCGAAGGTCTTGAAGCCCATCGACTCGAGCGCACAGTTGCCGGCGAGGATCATCAGGTCGGCCCAGGAGATGCTGTTGCCGTATTTCTGCTTGATCGGCCACAGCAGCCGGCGCGCCTTGTCGAGGTTGGCGTTGTCCGGCCAGCTGTTGAGTGGCGCAAAGCGCTGCTGTCCGGCGCCCGCGCCGCCGCGGCCGTCACCGGTGCGGTAGGTGCCGGCGCTGTGCCAGGCCATGCGGATGAAGAGTGGGCCATAGTGGCCGAAGTCGGCCGGCCACCAATCCTGCGAATCGGTCATCAGCGCGAAGAGGTCCTTCTTCACCGCCGGCAGGTCGAGTTTCTTGAATTCCTCGGCGTAGTCGAAGGCCTCGCCCATCGGATCGGACCGCGAGGAGTTCTGGTGCAGGATCTTCAGGTTGAGCTGGTTCGGCCACCAGTCGCGGTTCGAGGTGCCGGGCGACTGTGCGCTCGTCTGGGCTCCGTGCATGACGGGACATTTGCCCGTTTTGTCGGCTTTCGCGTCCATTTTTATCTCCCTTCAAGATGACGTGAATTTTGGATGGGTCAGAGAAAAAGCGCCAGGCGCGCGCCGACACTCGGCCGAGCGCGGGGCCTACCATATCCTGTGCCGTCGGTGCTTGTTCCGCGAAGCGGTGTCGCCACTGGCTGCGTCTCCCTCATTCTGCGCGGACTCTATCAAAGTGGTTCCATTAATTTAAGTTGGATTTCCTGATTGCGACGATAAGGCAATCCTATCGCTAATGGACGCGGTCCCGCAGGCTCATGCTTGCAGCCATCCATGCATCTTTGATGACGTGAAAGCGCTTGCCGATTGCAGCCGATACAAGAAATTTGTTGCACTGCACTCACGTCAAACTTGCGGAAGAAAGCGCCAATGGTTAGTCACACCGCAACGACTCAAGAGCGTTCCATTTTTCGTGTGACGAAAGGACAGATATCGTGGCTGAGACAGATACGAAAACCGGCAGTGGCCGCCGTAAGGCGCTCTGGGCTGCAGTCGCGGTGATCGCGATCGCAGCCGCCGGTGTGGTCGGCGGCAAGTTCATGCTTGAAAAGGCGGTCGGAACCTTCATCGCCGAACGCGGCGGCAAGGCCGGCTCGGTCGAAGCGGATTTCTTCGGCCGCATCCACTTGCGCGACGTCACGCTGCCTTTCGCCGATGGCGTCAGCGCGCGCATCGCGGCAATCGACGGACGTCCGAAGATCTTTTCGCTGAGCGGCAAGCTCGACGTGAAGGGCCTCGAGCTCGACCTGAAGGCGGCCAAGCTTTCCGTGCCCGAGGCGACGCTGGAAGATCCCGACTTTTTCGCAGCCGGCCTGACGGCAAGCGGGGAAAAGGCTGACCTTTTGAAGCGCATCGAGCGCTTCGCGGCAAAACAGGTCTCCGCGCCCGAGGTTGCCGTTGTCCAGAACGTTGCCGGCTCCGAGCAGAAGACGGTCTACAAGGATGTCCGGCTCGAAGATATCGCCGGCGGTCAGGTGGCACGCTACTCGGCGAGCGCTGCCACTTTCGCTTTTTCCATGGACGTTCCGGATGGCGAAGGCGCGACGAGGCGGGAAAAGATGGACGGCACCATGGGCGCCGTCGCCGGCGAGCGCTTCGATGTCGCCTACATGGCCCGCATCTACACGCAGAAGGCCGGCCCCGAAGACAAGGAGCCGAAGCTGCTCTACGGCCCGATCTCGGTAAAGAACCTTGCCTTCTCCGACAGCAAGTCGCGTTTCGGTTATGACGAAGTGCGCAGCAGCGGCCTCAGCGTTCGCATGCCGACCGAACCGCTTCTCGAAACGCTCGAGCAACTCCAGGCGGTCAGCGATCCGGAAGCCCTGCCGCCGGCGGAGCGGCAGGCATTCTTCAAGCGCATTCTTTCTCTGGTCGACATGCTGGCCAAGGGCGACATGGAACTGCTTGGCCTGAAGATGGAAGTGCCGGAGCAGGAAAGCGCCGAAGGCAAACTCGTGAAGCTCGCCGTCGACAAGATGGCGTTCCAGCTCAACGGCCGCAGTTTCGATGCCACGATGAACGGTGTCACCGCGGGTGAGGGGACCGACTACTTCAAGTTTGCCGAAGCCAGCATCAAGGGTTTCTCCTGGGCTCCGACCATGGAAGCACTGACGAAGCTTGCAGGCCTGAAGGAGGAGGAGTTCGAAACCTTCCCCTACACCACGCTGATGCCGGAATTCGGGACGATCCGGATCGCCGGGCTCGACGTGGACATGCCCGGCAGCGACCCGGCAGCCGTGACGGACAGTGAAACCGTCGAAGACGAGAGCGCGACCGAAACCGAGGTCGATCCGTCGGTCAGCGCCGAACAGGTGCCGCAAGCCGAGCAGGTGCCGGATGAAACGGCAGACGGCGAAGCCGCCAGCGACGCGGCGGTCCCCGGCGATGCGACAGAGGAGCCGATGGCCGAGGCGCCTGCAGAGCAGTCGGCGGATGAAACGACCGACAGCGAAGCCGCCAGCGGCGCGGAGATCGCCGGTGAAGTGCCGGAAGACCCGATGGCCGAGGCGCCCGTAGAGCAGTCGGCAGTGCCGTCCGTTCCGGAACGCGTCCGTTTCACGCTCGACACCTACGAAATCGCGCTGATGAAGCCGCGCAACGGCATTCCGACGGATGTCCGCGTCAGCTACCGCGACCTCAGCGTTCCGATCCCTGCGGACACGCAGGAAGAGGGCTTCAAGACGCTGCGCAAGATCGGCCTCGACAAGCTGGTCTTCTCGTCCAACGTCGAACTGTCGTGGGATGAGCCCAAGGAGAACTTCGTCATCAAGCAGATTTCGCTGGATGGTAAAGACATGGGAAGCCTCTCCTTCTCCGGCGTCATGGGCGGCGCTTCGGCGGACTTCTTCTCCGGCGACCTGAATGCCGCGCAGATCGCGATGTTCGGTCTTACAGCCCGGGAAGTCACGCTCAAGCTCGAGGACAAGGGCATCATGGCCAAGGGCATCAAGCTCTATGCCGAGGATAACCACATGACCGAGGACAGCGTTCGCGGCCTGCTCGTGTTGATGACGAGCGCCGGCGTGCAGCATTTTGCCGCCACGCAGCCGAAACTGCAGGACGCGGCAACGGCGTTTACCCAGTTCATCAGCAAGCCCGGCACCTTCACGCTGAAGGTCAAGGCCAAGGATGAAGCCGGTGTCGGCGCGCTCGAACTGATGGGAGCTGCCGAAAACCCGGCGCTTCTGCTCGAGCAAGTCGATATCGAAGCGAAGGCGCAGTAAAATCTATCGCGGGCCGCGTCGTCAGATGCGGCCCGCATTGCTTCAGTCCATGCGCGCCTGAAGGAAATCCCGAAGCGCCATCAATTCTTCCTGCCCGATCTCGTGTCCTCGCCGATTTTAGAGGGCTCGGACATCAGCTTTCTGCCCCGCAAGATAATCGACCAGTTGTTCGGTGAGCGCCAATGGACGGGTCGGATCGTCTTGGCCGCCGGTGACCAGGATCGGTTTGCCCTGAAGTCCGGACGCGAAAGGTGAGGGCTGGTCAGTCACTCGCCGCCAACAACGGCGAATTCGTTGCCAGGCTTGCCGAGAATGGCCAGTGCATCGCGATCTTGCCGCTCTTCATCGTCGAGGACGCGCTGGCCCGGGGCGCGCTGCTCCAGATCCTCGGCGGGTGGGAGGCGCCGCAGCTGTGGCTCACCCTGTATTATCCGCCCTATGAACGGCTGCCGCTCAGGGTTGCCAAGTTCTCCGATTTCCTCGAGAGCTACGTCACCGAGACGCGGCCGCTTTGAAGCGGCGGGATCATGCGGCATGACCTCAAAACAGAGCCGTTTGCGGCTAAATGTGAGCAAAGGATACAAGAAATTACTGGCAGCACCCCCCATGTTTCTCGGATATGAGCGGCAATCGCGAAATGCCCCCTTGCGTCGGGTCTTTCGCGCATCGAAGCGGATTGCACGCGAGGAGTGAACTCCATCGCCAGGAGGCGGGGGTGGACGGACGATGACAGAGCCAAGCGGTATTGGAGCGTATTTCGGCGAGCCGAAGGCGCCGTTTCTCATGGTGCGGCCCGTGCGGGACGCCCGGTTTTCGGTGACGCGCCTGCGGTGCCGGCTGAACGGAGAACTGAGCCGCATCGTATCGCTGCCGGCCGACGACGCCTATTTCCTGATGTTCTACTTCAAGGATGTCATGCATTGCGACCTGGTGCCGGGCGAAAGCGAAAGTGAAATTCGCCGCTACCGGCAGGGGTCAATCTGTCTCGTCGATCTGGCTGAAGGCGCCAGTATCCGGCTTGTCAGCGATCTCGATTCGCTTGCTTTCCATTTGCCACGGGCCTTGTTTCGTGAAGTCTGCGAGTTTTCGCATGCTCCCGCCGTTACCAACCTTAGATGCCGTCGCGGCGAGGTCGACGACGTCATGCACAACCTCGCCTTGGCGCTGTCGCCGCTTCTTGACGAGAGCGAGGGTGAACCGGGTGCGGTGCTGCAGCACATCGCCGTCGCCATTTGCGCACATCTTCTGCATTCCTACCCGGATCGCGCCATCGCACCCGGCGGCCCCGATCTCTCCGTATGGCAGGAGAAGGCGGCCAAGGACTTCATGATCGACCATTGGGCCAAGGATTTTTCGTTTGCGGCAGCAGCAGCGGCCGCAAACCTTTCGGAGGAGGGTTTTGCCGCGGCTTTTGTATCCGTGACCGGTCAGACGCCGCAAGAGTGGTTGATGCGGTACCGGATCAGTCGCGCCAAGCGCTATCTGATCGAGGAGGGATGGTCGCTGAGCAAAACCGCGGCCAGCTGCGGCTATGCCGACGAGTACCGGTTCATCGAGGCCTTTCGCGAGGTGACGGGCGTGACACCCGCCGTCTGGCGCGCGCGCTGGCTGCAGTGAGGGTACCATGCTGACCTTTGACGCTCGGCGATGCATCGCTGGATTTGCCTCTGTATTGCGACAGCCAACCGTTGTAGCATCCGCCCGGCCGCTGAAGCGGGCGGCTGAGCTGGAAATCGGGAGACCCTGACCGATGGCCTTGCAAGAGGGACTGAGCGCAGACGGGCGTACACCGCGCCCTATCGTCAAGCGGATCAGCGCCGGCGACATCACCGTCACGAGAACCTTCTCGGATCGCTTCGATCTGGAAGTCGGGCCGCTGATTCCGGTCGCCGACGCGTTCAACGTCATCGTGCAGATGCGTAATTTCGAGGCGCATCGACTTTGGCGGCGTGGCGAACTCGTCTATGAGGGAGGGCACTCCAAGGCCTCGCTCGCGATCACCGATCTTCGCGACCAATGGCAGTGCCACCATCTGTCGCCCTTCGACAATGTCCGCTTCCACATTCCCTTTGCCTCTATGCGGAGCTTTACCGAAAGCGCCGGGCGCGGCGAGTATGTGTCGCTGTCTCCCGTGCAGGGACGCGTGGATCCGGTCATGTTCGGCCTTGCCCAGGCGTTGCTGCCCTCGCTCGACGAGCCGGACCGGGCCAATCTGCTGTTCGTCGAACAGATCAACCTTGCCGCATTGGCCCACCTCAGCCAGGCCTATGGCGGCCTGCATTTCCCTGTCGACAAGAAGGGAACGCTGGCACCATGGCAGGAGAGGCTGGCGACGGAGTTTCTGGTCGCCCATTTCAACACGCCGTTCTCGATTGGCGATCTTGCGGCCCAATGCGAGCTCTCGCGCAGCTATTTCAACAAGGCTTTCAAGGAGAGCTTCGGGCGCACACCGTCCAGGTGGCTCGCCGAATATCGGATCGCGCGGGTCAAGGAGTGTCTGCTTCAAGACACCCCCCTTGCTGAAATTGCTATCCACTGCGGCTTTGCCGACCAGAGCCACATGACCCGGGTGTTCACCAGCCAGACGGGGGAAACGCCGGCACGCTTCCGGAAAAAGAACCGGTCGGTCGTCGTCGCTGTGGATCGACCTCCGCAATAGGGTGGAAAGAGGGCGCGCCCTCGTGCAAAATTTTCAAAACAGATGAAAAACGTGCAAGAACGATGCGGCGACCGGGGCAATCATAGGGCCGCTCCTGCAGATGATTTGGTGAATCCGAGACTGAGTTGCGTGCACGTTTACCCTGCGCACGGCGACTTACGTCTTTCGTTTTCGTCGTCTCGGCAGGAGGGTTTGGCGGGCAGTCTCGACACATAGGAGCGAAGACGATGACGAATGTTTCCGCTGCCTCGGCCAGAACGCGACCGCGCGACAGTCTTGGATGCTCGCTCGACCAGCTGGATGACGACAGGACGATCGAAGGCCGAGACATGGTCTTCCATCGCAAGCGGTCGACAGCGGGACCGCCGGGCCAGGTCACGACACCTGGCAACGGGCGAGGTTATCTGATCGGTCTATCGCTTTTGGGCGGTCATAGCCGCCGGGTTTTCGCAGCGCACCACGCTGCGACCCAGGAGTTCGGCCAAAACTCGATCTACGTCAGGAATTTTGCTGACGATTATAAAGCCGATCTCAAAGGATCCTTCGATTTCACTTTGCTCGAAATCGGCCACGGTGCGCTCGCGCGCATCGCAGATGCGGCAAACGCTTCCGGCGTGAGCGAGCTGCGGTCCCTTTCCGGCTCGCCCGACCCTGTTCTCGGCGGCATGCTCGGTGCTTTGTTTGCGTCGGTGGACGGATACACGGATCGAAGCGCGCTGTTTGTCGACCAGCTCTCGGTGGCAATCGGCGTGCACATGGTCCGGCAGTACGGCAACGGCCGTGGCGAGAGCCTTGCCGGAGGACGCAGGCTTTCGCAACGCTGCCAGGCAAAGATCCGCGATCTGGTGCAAGCCCGTCTGGATGGCGAGCTCACCGTCGAGGAGATGGCTGCGACCTGCAACCTGTCGCAGGCGGCTTTTTTGCGTGCCTTTCGCGAGACCATGGGCAGCACGCCCTACCGCTGGCTGCTGCAGCAGAGGATCGAAAAGGCCAAGGATCTGCTGCAGTTCTCGCCCACTTCCCTGAGTGAAATTGCCGTCGTCTGCGGCTTTTCGGATCAGAGCCATTTTACCCGGGCCTTTGCGCAGGCCGCAGGCGCCACGCCGCGCCAGTGGCGACGCAGCCGACAGTCGTAACCCTCTGAAAATACACGCGCCATGCCGGCTGAAGGCGAGCGAAATTTTCAAAAATCCACCTTTGGCGACAAGAACGGGTCGCCGGTCGGCGGCATAGTTGAGCCTCTCCAATCGGAGTTCAGTTTCAACAGTAAGAGGTCACGACCATGTCTGCGACAGCGACCCCCGGCAAACTCCTCGTCTCGCCCAAAGACCACACCCTGATCATGATCGACTTCCAGTCGCAGATGTCCTTTGCGACGAAGTCGATCGATGCGGTGCTCCTGCGCAACAACGCAGCACTCGTCGCCAATGCGGCGGCAGGTTTCGGCGTTTCGACCATCCTCACGACCGTTGCCGAAAAGACCTTTTCCGGCCCGATGTTCTCCGAGATCACCGATGCCTTCCCCGGCCAGAAACTGCTGGACCGCACGTCGATGAACACCTGGGAAGACGCGGCCGTGATCGAAGAGGTCAACCGCATCGGCAAGAAGCGCCTTGTCCTGTGCGGGCTGTGGACCTCGGTCTGCATCGTCGGCCCGACGCTCTCGGCGCTCGATCAGGGCTTCGAGGTCTATGTCATTGCAGACGCCTGCGGCGACGTTTCGGACGAGGCGCACGAGCGGGCGATGGACCGCATGGTGCAGGCCGGCGTCCGGCCGATGACCTCGCTGCAATACATGCTCGAGCTGCAGCGCGACTGGGCGCGCACCGAGACCTACGACATGACCACCGGCATCGCCAAGAAGTTCGGCGGCTCGTATGGCCTCGGCATCATCTATGCCAAGTCGATGTTCGGCGCGTCCGAAGGCCACTGACAGAACGCTTCCGCGCTCTAGATTAACGCCCTGGCCGCCTCGCTGCGGCCGGAGCGGCACCTTTATCCCGTAAAGGAGTTGGCGATGAAGATGTACCTTCTCTCGCTTGGAGCCGGGCTGCTCGTCGGCGTCATCTATGCGCTGCTCAACGTCCGCTCGCCGGCGCCGCCGGTCATCGCGCTGATCGGTCTGCTCGGCATTCTCATCGGGGAGCAATCTGTCCCCCTGGTCAAGCGCGCCTTGTCGGGCGAGCCGGTCAACCTCTCCTGGTTCAATCGGCAGTGCATGCCGCACGTCTTCGGCCATCTGCCCGGCGGGCAGATCGCGACCGGCACGGCGAAGGATGCTGCCGGCACCGACGAAAGGGCCTGACGATGCCGACAAGACGCTCGTTCCTCGGCGCAGCCTCGTCGCTGGCGCTGCCAGCTCTCTTCCCGTCGGCCCGCACCGCCGGCGCCCAACAGACCGGAGATACTTCGATGACGCCCGACCTGATCCTCCACAACGGCCTCGTGACGACGCTTGACCGCGCCAATCCGACTGCTACCGCCGTTGCCGTCAAGGATGGCCTGATCCTCGCTGTCGGTGACGACAGGACGATCATGGCGCTGGCAGGCTCAGGCACAAAGACAATTGACCTCAAAGGCAAGTGCGTCCTGCCGGGCCTGAACGACAATCATACCCACGTCGTGCGTGGCGGCCTCAACTTCAACATGGAGCTGCGCTGGGACGGCGTGCGCTCGCTTGCCGATGCGATGGACATGCTGAAGCGGCAGGTGGCGATCACGCCGGCGCCGCAATGGGTGCGGGTCGTCGGCGGCTTCACCGAGCACCAGTTCGCAGAAAAGCGGTTGCCGACGATCGATGAGATCAACGCGGTCGCGCCCGATACGCCGGTGTTCCTGCTGCATCTCTATGACCGGGCGCTGCTCAATGCCGCGGCGCTCCGCGCGGTCGGCTACACCAGGGACACGCCGAACCCGCCGGGCGGCGAGATCACGCGCGATGCCAACGGCAACCCGACGGGGCTGCTCTTGGCCAAGCCCAATGCCGGCATCCTCTATTCGACGCTCGCCAAGGGGCCGAAACTGCCCTTCGATTACCAGGTCAACTCGACCCGTCATTTCATGCGCGAGCTCAACCGGCTCGGCGTCACCAGCGTCATCGACGCCGGCGGCGGCTTCCAGAACTACCCGGATGACTATGCCGTCATCCAGAAGCTCTCGGACGAGGGCCAGATGACGGTCCGCCTTGCCTACAACCTCTTCACCCAGAAACCGAAGCAGGAGAAGGACGACTTCCTGAAATGGACGTCGTCGGTCAAGTACAAGCAGGGCAACGACTATTTCCGCCACAACGGTGCGGGCGAGATGCTGGTGTTTTCCGCCGCCGACTTCGAGGACTTCCGCGAGCCGCGCCCGGACATGCCGCCGGAGATGGAGGGCGAACTTGAAGAGGTCGTGCGCATTCTTGCCGAGAACCGCTGGCCCTGGCGACTGCACGCCACCTACGACGAGACGATCACCCGTGCGCTCGACGTTTTCGAGAAGGTCAACCGGGATATCCCGCTTGAGGGCATCAACTGGTTCTTCGACCATGCCGAGACGATCTCTGACCGCTCGATTGACCGGATCGCCGCCCTTGGTGGCGGTATCGCCGTGCAGCACCGCATGGCCTATCAGGGCGAGTATTTCGTCGAGCGCTACGGCCACGGTGTCGCTGAAGCGACGCCACCGGTGGCCAAGATGCTGGCAAAGGGCGTCAACGTCTCCGCCGGCACCGATGCGACCCGCGTCGCATCCTACAACCCCTGGGTTTCGCTGTCGTGGATGGTGACCGGCAAGACCGTCGGCGGCCTGCAGCTCTACCCGCGTGCCAACTGCCTCGACCGCGAGACGGCGCTTCGGATGTGGACCGAGAAGGTGCAGTGGTTTTCAAACGAGGAAGGCAAGAAAGGCCGGATCGAAAAGGGGCAGCTCGCCGACCTCATCGTGCCGAACAAGGACTTTTTCAACTGCGCCGAGGACGAGATTTCCTTCCTCACGTCAGAGCTCACGATGGTCGGCGGCAAGATCGTCTATGCGGCCGGCGAATTCGCCTCTCACGACGAGAACAAGGTGCCGCCAGCAATGCCCGACTGGTCGCCGGTCCGCACCTTCGGCGGCTATGCCGCCTGGGGTGAGCCCGAGGGCGCCGGCAAGCGCTCGCTCCGGCGCACCGCGATCACGTCATGCGGCTGCGCCAGCGATTGCGGCGTCCATGGTCACGATCATGCCGGCGCCTGGACATCCAAGCTGCCGATCGCCGATCTCAAGGGCTTCTTCGGCGCGCTTGGATGCTCCTGCTGGGCGGTGTGACGATAGCGGAAGGGAGATGAAAGATGCGCACGAAAGTCGGCGCCGTCGCTATGGCCGCAGTCTCACTGCTCATCAACGCATCGATCGGACCGGAACAGGCCTTGGCCTCGCCGACTGAGGGCGTCCGGCACCCCGGGGCGAAAGTCGTGGTGAACCATCCGCCGGCGAAGCACGGGGCCTACTACCAAGGCATATCCCAGAGCGCGATTCCCGCTTTGAAATGGCCAAAAACCCGATGAGGGCGGCTTTGCCGCCCATCAAGCCGAAGACTGCCTGACAAGGAAACGAAAGATTGAGCCTCTCTTCCCTCGAAAACCATCTCGCAGCTCGCCTCCGGCCGGGCCTTTCCGGCAACCGTGTCTTGTTCATCGGGCTCTTGGCGCTTTGCTCAGCCTATATCCAGGGACCCTTGACGAAGATTCTCGACTTCCCGGGCGCGCTTGTCGAGATGGAGCATTTCGGCCTCTATCCGGCGCCGCTCTTTGCCGTCGGCGTCATCGTTTTTGAGCTTTCGATGTCGGCTCTCGTTCTCTCAGGCGTCTATCGCTGGGCGGCGGCAGGCGCGCTTTCGGTCTTCACGCTCGCCGCCACCTTGCTCGCCTTCCGCTTCTGGGATTTGCCGCCCGGCATGGAGCGCGCGATGGCGACAAACGGCTTCTTCGAACATATCGGTCTTGCCGGCGCATTCGTGCTCGTTGCAGTCTATGATCTGCGCGAACGTGCATCCACGGAGAGGGGCGGCCAATGACGCAGGCAGCGACCAACAACGCCGGCACTTTCGCTCCCTTGCGCCAGAAGGTTTTCGCCGTCCTCTGGGTGGCGACGATCATCGGCAACACCGGCAGCTTCATCCGCGATGTCGCCAGCTCCTGGCTCGTCACCGACCTGTCGGCAACGCCCGCCGCGGTCTCGATGATCCAGGCGGCCGCGACGCTGCCGATCTTCCTGCTCGCCATTCCCGCCGGCGTGCTCTCCGATATTCTCGACCGACGCAAATTCCTGATCGTCGTGCAGTTCCTGCTCGCATCGGCGAGCCTTTGCCTGTTGTTCCTCTCTGCAAGCGGGCTGCAGTCGGTGACCTCGCTGATTGCGCTTACCTTTGTCGGCGGCATTGGTGCAGCGCTCGTTGCCCCCACCTGGCAGGCGATCGTGCCGGAACTCGTGTCGCGGCCGGACGTCAAGGGCGCGGTCGCGCTGAACTCGCTCGGCATCAACATCTCCCGCGCGATCGGTCCGGCACTTGGCGGCCTGCTGCTTGCCTGGTTCGGCGCGGCCGTCACCTATGGCGTCGATGTCATCAGCTATGTCTTCGTCATTGCCGCATTGGTCTGGTGGCGGCGGCAGGTGCCGGAGGACGACGCGCTCGCCGAGCGCTTCCTCGGCGCCTTCCGGGCCGGCCTGCGTTATGCGCGCGCCAGCCGCGAGCTGCATGTGGTGCTTTTGCGTGCAGCCGTGTTCTTCGCCTTTTCGAGTGCCATTTGGGCGCTGCTGCCGCTGGTCGCCCGCCAGCTTCTCGGCGGCGGCGCCAGCTTCTACGGCATCCTGCTCGGCGCCGTCGGCGCCGGCGCGATCGGCGGCGCGCTGGTGATGCCGCGCTTGCGGGCCCGGATGGATGCCGACGGATTGCTGCTTTTGTCCGCGGTCCTCACCGCCGCCGTCATGGGCGTTCTCTCCTTCGCACCGGCGCAATGGGTGGCGGTGGCGGCGCTGCTCGTCTGTGGTGCGGCCTGGATCACGGCGTTGACGACGCTGAACAGCACCGCGCAAGCGATCCTGCCCAACTGGGTGCGCGGCCGCACGCTCGCCGTCTATCTGACCGTCTTCAACGGCGCGATGACCGGCGGGAGCCTTGCCTGGGGCGCGACCGCCTCGGCCATCGGCGTGCCCTTCACGCTCGCCGTGGCGGCCATCGGCCTTCTCTGCGTCGGCTTCGCCTTCCACGCCATGAAGCTGCCGAAAGGCGAGGCGGATCTCATTCCTTCCAACCATTGGCCGGAGCCGCTAACCAGCGAGCCGGTCGAACACGACCGCGGCCCGGTTCTCGTCCTGATCGAGTACACGATCGACAAGGCGGATCGGTCCGAGTTCCTGCAGGCGCTCGCCCGCCTCTCGCACGAGCGGCGGCGCGACGGCGCCTATGGCTGGGGCGTGACCGAGGACGCGGCCGATCCCGGACGGCTGGTCGAATGGTTCATGGTCGAATCCTGGGCCGAGCATCTGCGCCAGCACAAGCGCGTGTCGAAGGCCGATGCCGACATTCAGGACGATGTTCGCCGCTACCACAGAGGACCGGCCGCGCCGGTCGTCAACCACTTTCTCGCGATCAACCACCCCCATCTCGGTTGACGCGAACCACACGTCCCGGCGCGGATCCCGCGCCGGGGAGCACATCTCGAAGGCATACACCCAACCCAAACAAAGGAACCGTTCCCATGACCGAGAACTTCGTCAGGACTGAAGACGGCGTCGATATCTTCTACAAGGATTGGGGCTCAGGCCAGCCCATCGTCTTTCACCACGGCTGGCCGCTTTCGGCGGACGATTGGGATGCGCAGATGCTCTATTTCGTCAGCAAGGGCTACCGCGTCATCGCCCATGACCGCCGCGGCCATGGCCGTTCGACGCAGGTGAGCGAGGGCCACGACATCGCCCATTATGCGAAGGACGTTGCGGCGCTGACCACCAAGCTCGGCCTCAGCGATGCCATCCACATCGGCCACTCCACCGGCGGCGGCGAAGCGGTGGCGTACGTGGCCCGCCACGGCGGCGGCCGGGTTTCCAAGCTGATCATCGTTGGGGCCGTACCGCCGATCATGGTCAAGACCGAAAACAATCCGGGCGGCCTGCCGATCGAGGTGTTCGACGGCTTCCGGGCGGCCCTTGCCGCCAACCGCGCCCAGTTCTTCCTCGACGTTCCGGCCGGCCCGTTCTACGGCTACAACCGCCCGGGTGCCGAGATATCGGAAGGCGTCGTCCGCAACTGGTGGCGCCAGGGCATGATGGGCAGTGCCAAGGCCCATTACGAAGGCATCAAGGCCTTCTCCGAAACCGACTTCACGCAAGACCTCAAGGCGATCGACGTGCCGACGCTGGTCATGCACGGCGACGACGACCAGATCGTGCCGATCGACGACAGCGCGCGACTGGCGGTCAAGCTGCTGAAGAACGGCACGCTCAAGGTCTATGAGGGTTATCCACATGGCATGTTGACAACCCATGCCGATGTCATCAATCCCGACCTGCTCGCCTTCATTAAGGCCTAAAGCTCGGGCACGGTCCGCGGTGTCCGGGTATTGCGGACCGTGCCGGGACAACGCTACTGCATGGTTCCCTGTTCATCGCCGGTTTTGCGGACGGAACATGCAGCGCTTCGAAGCGCTACAGCGCCCTCTATGCGCCGCAAAGGCGCGCGGCGCTGTAGTGCCGGCGCCGCATCGACTGCGGCGCGCAGTCGCGCCGGTCGCCAGCAATGCACTGTCAGTGGTTTCAGCGCGCCCGCTTCGGCCGGCGAACAGCCCGGACGACGCCGCTCGGGCCGCCGCCACAGAAGAAGCGCTCACCGCCATCGGACTCCAGGCCTGATACGCCCATTCCGGACGGCATGGCGACCGTTTCGAGCACGGCTCCCGTCTGCGGATCGATGCGCCTGATATCGCTTTCGTCGCCTTCCCAGGTGCCGTGCCAGAGTTCGCCGTCGACCCAGGTCACCCCGGTCACGACGCGCTTGGATTCGATCGTGCGCAGGATTGCGCCATTCTCGGGATCGATCTGATGAATCTTGCGGCCCCGATGCTGCCCGACCCAAAGCGTGCCCTCGGCCCAGGCAAGGCCGGAATCGCCGCCGCCGCCCGGCGCCGGGATTGTTGCGAGAATTTTCCCGGTTTCCGGGTCGATCTTCTGGATGCGATCTTCGGCGATCTGGAAGAGGTGCTTGCCGTCAAACGCCGTACCCGCATGCGCGGCGACGTCGATCGAGCGGACGGCGGCACCGTTTTCCGGGTCGAAGGCGTTGATCGTGTCACCGGCGGCAAACCATACGTTCCGGCCGTCGAAGGTGACGCCGTGGACCTGGTCTGCCCCGGGGAACGGGCCATATATCTGGATGATTTCGGCTTCGGATCTTTTCATGGGTCTGATCCTATTCGTTTGGCAAAGGGCCGGGGAGTAACAACACTGTCGGGAATGCGGCAATCGGCGGTACGACCCAGCGCCGTGCCCGCCCGCGCCCGATCGGCATAACCTTGCCTTGCGAGGCGAGTTCTTCGAGCGCCCGCTGCACGGTGCGCGCGCTGGCGTCGAGTGCGATTGCAAGCGCCGAACTTGACCAGGCCTCGCCGTCCGCCAGCAGCGCCCGCATTGTCGCATGCCGCTCGTCGACGGGCGGCGCAAGCACGACGACCTTGTGCTTGCCGTGCGGCACCAGCCGGAAGCCATCGCTCGTCGCCTTGATATCCGCAAGCGGGCGCAGTTCCTCGCGCAGCCGGCCGATTTCGACACGCAGCCTTGCCCGGTGAGATTCGTCGACATGCCGTGCGCCAAAGGCCCGGGCAAGCAAGGCGCGCCGCGAGACATCTCCCGGCCAGGCTTCGCCCAGCGCGCGCGCCAGCGCAAAGAGCACCGGCCGGGTGGCAAGCGAGCACAGGTTCGCTTGCCTTCGCACGAGGTTCCGGCAGGCGTCGATGACCAGGGCGCCGGAAGCAAGCAGCTCTTCGACCTCGCCAAGCAGCAGCAAGCGCTCTTCCCCATCCGCCATGAGGCGGGCAGCCGGCACTTTCAGCACGGCGGCCGCGTTTTCGACTTCCAAGATTAGGGCCGGAATACCGGTCGCCCGTGCCGCTTCGCCCGCCCGCCCGAAGGCGGCGGTCGCGGCCGCAGTTCGCAACCGGCGCACGGCGATGCCGGCGAGTGCCAGGTCGTGGGCGGCCTGCGACAGCGGTGTCAGCCGCGCCGTATCGATATCGGCAAGCAAGTTCTCGGCCTCGTCCAGACGGCCGATCAAGAGCAGACGCCGTGCACCGAGATTGCGGGCGTGCGCGGCATTGAGGTGGTCGCCATGGGTCTCGAGCGTCGAGCGCGCGGCGTCGAGCGCCCGCATCGGCCAGGAAAGATCACGGGAGACGATGGCGATCTCCGCCTCGGCGACGATGCACCGCGCGCGCGCCACCGCTTCCCTCGGGCCGAAGGCGCGCGCGGCGTTCTTCAGCAGGACCTTGGCGCGGGTGAAGTCTCCAAGCTGAGCCATGGCGATGCCGCGTAGCGCCAGTGCCGGGGGATCGTCGCGCAGTGCCACCCGCTTCAGCGCGCCGAGCGGGTCCCCCGACGCCAGTGCTCGCGCCGCGGCGGTGATCAGCGAATCCATCGAAATCCCGTCACACTTGTCACTCCCGCAAGCCGTGTTCCAGCCTTTATCTATCCCTCAGGTGGCAACGGACAACAGAAAGAAGCTTCGTTGCACAATCAAGCGGAAACAGTCGGGCGCATGCCTTCAAGGCTGCATCGAAGATGAATCTGCAACTATTATGAAATTCTCTCGAGGCTCCTGTCGGTTTGGCGCCGGCGTGAGCGTCTTTCAATCGGGTGGGCGAGCGGGATGTCCCAGGCGCGGTCCGCCACGCGATCAGGTTGCATAATTTGTCGGCGTGGCCGGACGTCCGGCCGGGCAGCTTTAAGGAGATCTGCAATGACCAATTCGCATTACCGTTGGGTCATCGTGGCGGCGGGCGGGCTGCTCGGCTGCCTGGCGATCGGCGCCATGTTTTCGCTTCCGGTGTTCCTGCTGCCGATTTCGCGCGACACTGGCTGGTCGGTGACAGGCGTTTCGAGCGCCATGACCATCGGCTTCCTGGCCATGGCCTTTGCCAGCATCGCCTGGGGCAGCCTTTCCGACCGATGGGGCGCGCGTCCGATCGTGCTCATCGGCTCGGTGCTCTTGGCCGTCAGCCTGATGGCAGCGAGCTGGACGACCTCGCTGATCGCTTTCCAGATCCTTTTCGGTGTCGTCGTCGGCACCGCGACGGCGGCGATCTTCGCGCCGATGATGGCTTGCGTCACCGGCTGGTTCGATACGCATCGCAGCCTCGCGGTCTCGCTCGTCTCGGCCGGCATGGGCATGGCGCCGATGACGATGTCGCCGTTTGCCGCCTGGCTGGTTTCTGCCTACGACTGGAGAACCGCTCTGCAGATCATCGCGCTGGTCGTTGCCGTCATCATGATCCCGGTCTCGTTTCTCGTTCGCCAGGCACCGGCACTTGCCGATAGTGCTGCCGCGGCCTCGCCCGAGGAAGAGCCGCATTCGTCGATGACGACCAGCCAGGTGCTGAAATCGCCGCTCTTCATCATCCTGCTTCTGACCAACTTCTTCTGCTGCGCCACCCATTCCGGCCCGATCTTCCACACGGTGAGCTACGCGATTACCTGCGGCATTCCGGTCATGGCGGCTGTATCGATCTACAGCATCGAGGGCCTCGCCGGCATGGGCGGCCGCGTCGTCTTCGGTCTGCTCGGCGACCGTTTCGGGGCCAAGCGCGTGCTGGTTCTCGGGCTTCTGGCCCAGGCCTTTGGCGCGCTCGCCTATGTCTTTGCCGCCGGGCTCGGCTCGTTCTATGTGGTCGCCGCCCTGTTCGGCTTCATCTATGCGGGCGTCATGCCGCTCTATGCGGTGCTTGCCCGCGAGAATTTCCCCTTGCGGATGATGGGGACGGTGATCGGCGGGACGGCCATGGCCGGTAGCCTGGGCATGGCGACGGGACCGATTGCCGGTGGCCTGATCTATGATGCGCTGGCAAGCTACACCTGGCTCTACATCGGTTCCTGGGGCATCGGCCTCGGCGCGTTCCTGATCGCGCTCACCTTCCGGCCGGCGCCGCGCTACCAGGCGGCGGTGGCCGCGGCCTGATGCAAGCGTGCTGACAGCAAGAGAAAGGGCTCCGCCTGGGAAGGGGGAGCCCTTTGGATCATTGCAGGCGCTGATCCGCGTCCGTCTTAGCGGTCGTCTATCCGGACCGTTCGTGCGCCGACATGCAGCGCCCGTCCGGCGCCGAGACCCATGATCGCGACGCCGATGCCGAGCGCGATGAAGAGCACGGCGCTGGCGGCGAAGCTGCCGGTCCAGCTGCGGATGAAGCCGACGAGCAGAGGGCCGATCGCGGCAAGCACGTAGCCGACGCCCTGGGCCATGCCGGAGAGATGGGCCGCCACGTGCGAATCGGGCGAGCGCAGCACGATGAGGGTCATCGCTGCGGCAATCAGGCCGCCCTGGCCGATCCCTTGCAGAACGGCCCAGACGAGCACCGTCGAAAGCGGCGCGAAAAGGATGCCGATCAGTGCGACGACGGCGGCGGCCACGAGCGCCACGCAGACGGCGCGCTGGTCGCGGCGACGGACGGCGAAGGATGGCACGAGCAGACATGTGACGACCTGCATCATGATCGAAGCGGAAACGACCGCACCCGCGGTTGCCGCATCGAGGCCACGCTCACGCAGGATCGGTGCCATCCAGCCGAAGACGCAATAGGCGAGTGCGGATTGCAGACCCATGAACAGCGTCACCTGCCAGGCGAGCCGATCGCGCCAGAGGCCGACGACGCGGAAGCCGCTGTGGCGGGCTTGCGCCTTGCCGCGCAGCGCCTGCGGTGCCCAGATCATCAGCACGATGAGGGCGGGTACCGCCCAGGCCGCGAGCGCGCCGGACCAGGAGCCGGCCACATGGTGTTCGATCGTCAGCGTCAGGCCGGCGGCGCTGGCAGCACCGGCGCACAGCGCCATGGTATAGAGGCCCGTCATCATCGCAGCGCGGTCGTGAAAGTCACGCTTGACGAGGCCGGGAAGCAGCACGTTGCCGATCGCGATCGCCGCACCCGCCGCAAATGTCGAAAGGAAAAGCAGCGGCACGGATTGAACGCCGCGCAGAGCCGTGCCGAGCGTCAGCAGGACGAGGACCCCGAGAAGCGTGCGTTCGGCGCCGAAGCGTTGGGCGAGCTTCGGCGCAAGCGGCGCGAAGAGGCCGAGGCAGAGCACTGGCAGCGTGGTGAGCACGCTGGCGCTGGCGGTGGAAAGGCCGGTCGCCTGCATCACTTCGGGCAGCAGCACCGAGAGACTTGAAAAAAGCGGCCTGAGGTTGAAGGCGATGAGCACGAGGCTGGCGCCCAGCAGGATGCGGGCGTTGCGGCTCAGCACCGGCGGCTGCGGTGCCGGCAGGCTGTCGGCCTCGGCATCGATGAGCTGGTCTTCGATGTCCAGCGGTTCGGCGGCTTCGGCTTTGTGGGGATCACGAAAAGTCTGGTTCATTGGGTCAGAAGCCGATCGAGTTCAGCGAGGACGGGGGCCATGAACGCCCGAACGGCGGCCGCGGCCTTGTCCGGATCACTGGTCGCAATGGCCTCGACGATCGCCGCATGCGCGCGGTCGTCCGGCTCCGGCAGGTCGCCCGACAGCGTCGAGTGAATGGTTTCGAGAATGGCCGAGGTGAAGAAATCATAGAGCTCGACGATGGCCCTGTTGCCGGAGGCCTCGACGATCGACCGATGGAAGGCGATGTCGCGCCGTCCGAAAGCCGCGCGTCCGCCATCGGCAACCGTGCCGCGGGCGAGAAGAAGGCGCTTCATCTGTTCCATATCCTTGGGCGTATGCCGCAGCGCCGCCAGGCGGGCGGCTTCCACGTCGAGGGCCGCGCGCGCCTCCCATTGGTCGCGCAGGCTCGCCCGCTTTACGCGGTCAAGCGCGCCCGAGCTATCGACCGTCGAGCGGACATAGGTGCCGGAGCCCTGGCGGGCGTCGAGCAGCCCCTTCGAGATCAGGACCCGAACGGCCTCGCGTACGGTTCCGCGGCTCACCGCCAGAAGTTCGGTCAGCGCCGTCTCGTTGGGAATGCGTTCGCCGATAGCCCAGCGGCCGCTGAGGATTTCCGCCCTAAGGCTTTCAGCAGCGCTCTCGGCAAGGTTGGTACGATTGATCGGTTGCATCGTCTGCTCATCAAGTCATCAGATGATTTGATGGATAGGGCGAGGCGTTCGGAGAGTCAAGCGTGACGATCGGGAATGGAGAAGGTGTCGAAGCGTCGTGCGACCGGTGTCGGCGACAGGATTTATCGGCATTGGGGTGCGGAAGCGCTGGCTCGCGGAACGGCAGTCGCGCGCCGGTCGGCGCGCGATACTCAGGCTTTAGCTACGGGAATGCGGTTCCGGCACCGCGTGATCTCAGTTGAGCCTGAGATCGAGGCCGGGATGCAGCTTCTTAAGGTTCGGCAGCGATTTCGACTGCCACGGGATCTCCGAGGTTCCACGCACCGTCAATTGCACGTTCGGGCGGTTGCGTGCCTCGATCGTCAGCTTAGCGAGCAGGTTGATCCCGGACGAATTCAGGAACTGCAGTTCGGTGAGGTCGATCGTGATGTGCTCAGGCTCGGTTTCCAGTACGCCCATCACCGTCGAGAAGATCGGGGCATAGGCCTCCGTTCCCGGCAGCCGCATCGTGCCTTCAAAATGAATATCGTTGCCTTCGGACCAAACGCGATACTCTTCTTCGTCCTTGTTTTCCATGTTCACCGGCTCATCAGTTCGAGAGGTCTGGGACCGCAATGGAGGCATAAGTCTCCAATGAGGTTTCGCCGTCGTCACCCTGGGCGCCAAAAACCCAAGCGAAACGAACGCCATAATCGCTCATCAGCGTCAAAAGACCAAGCCCCGAGCCGCTCTTGCCGAGCCCGGTTGCGTTGGCTTCGATGCGCTCGATGAGCAGGTCGCCCGGGTCGCCGTCGGCGATCTCGGACAAAAGATCCTGGAAGCGCGCAGCCGCTTCGTTGTCGATCACGTTCGACACTTTCGTGCGGAAGCTGTGCGCCTCGAGGGCGGCCTCGACGACCACCGAACCGGAAGCGCGGAACTTCACGGCATTCTCGACCAGTTCGTTGGTGAGGTAGCCGATGTTGTGGCGCACTTCCCGATAGGTGTTGCGCGACGCGCGATAGCGCAGCGCCGCCAGTTCGGCGACGAAATCCGAAGCCATGGCGCAATGCTTCCAGCTGAGATCCAGCGGCCCGTCGTAAAGACGCAGCCGGGTCATCTTCTGGTGGGCGCCGATCGTCAGGTCCGCCAGTCCGTAGAGCGTGGTCATCTGATCACCTGTGTCTCATGACGACGAGCGTGATGTCGTCGTAGATCTTCTGCTTGCCGATATGCGCCATCAGGTCGTTGATGATACCCGATTTGACGTCCTCGGCGCTCTGTCCGTAAAACTTTCCGGCACTCTCGCACAGTCGCTCGATGCCAAACAGTTCGCCCTTGGCGTTCGCTGCTTCGGTCACGCCGTCCGTATGCAGCACGATCATGTCGCCGCGGCCGAACGAGATTTCGCGGGTGGCAACAAAGCGCGAAATGTCCGATTCCAGGCCAATCGGCAGGCCGAGGTCGAGCGTGTCGATCCGCTCGATTTCTGCACCCTTGCGCACCACGATCAGTTCCTCGTGCTGCCCCGACAGCGTCAGGCGGCCGTGGTCGTAGTCGAGGAAGGCCAGCGAAAGATGCTTGTCGGTGTTGGTGCGCACAATGTTCTTGTAGATGGCGCGGTTGAGGCGGTTGAGGAACTGCTCCGGGTCCATGTCACCGGCTTCCTGCAGGGCCCTTGCGACCGACTGCACCATCAGCATCAACACGCCGCTTTCAAGGCCATGACCGGTCACGTCGCCGATGCCGATCTTCAGCCGCTCGCCGTCGCGCAGGACGTCGTAATAGTCGCCGCCCACCTCGTCGGCCGGGCGCATATAGGCGGCGATTTCGAGGTCGGCGATTTCTGCGAGCTCGCCCGCCTTCGGCAGCACCATCATCTGGATCTGCTTGGCGACGGCGAGTTCGGCGCCAAGGCGCAGGTTCTCGCTGCGCAGTTGGGTATTCAGCGTCGAAATCTGATGGTTGGCGTCCTCGAGCTGCTTGGTGCGTTCGGTCACCAGGTTTTCGAGGTTCTCGGTGTGGTAGCTGATCTCCTCAGCCATTCTATTGAACGCGATAGCGGCTTCACCGACTTCGTCGCGCGTCGTGATGGGCACACGGACGGAGTAGTCCTTCGCCTCGATGCTGGTTGCCGCTCCGGCGAGCGCGCTGATGCCGCGGGTAACCCGTTTGGAGATGCCGAACACGGCGAGTGTGACGAACAGCAGTGAAGCGAGCAGGGCCAGGATCTGATAGATGAGGATGCGGTTCGTCGCTTCAGAGATACTCGCCTGTGCGGCAAACAGTGAGGCATAGATTTCCCGCTCCGGCACGACGATGCCGATCGACATGGTCTCGCGGCGCACCGGGCCGGACACCCAGAGGTTCTCTGGCTCGAGCTGCTTTAAGAGAATGAGATAGGGGACCTTCTCGCCACTCTCGTCGAGCAGCACCCGCTGAATGGCGCCATCGGTGCCAAGCGGCAGCTCTGCGATCGCGGGCTGCGCGCTGCGGCGCAGTGAGCGCTCCAACCCGGTGACGCCTTGTCCACCCGTGTCGCTGGACCGCCGCAGGCCGATCACCTTTTCGCCGACCGGATTGATGGCAAGCACGTTGCCGTCGGACATCACCAGAAATCCGAAGCCGCTGTCGCCGACCTTGACGCTTTCGACAACCTCGGCCAGCTGGTCGAGCGTGATATCGGTTCCGGTCGCTCCGGCGACACCCTTGCGGTCCGGCGTCCAGAGCGGCTGGAAGAAACTGACGATCAGTTTGCCCGAGGCGGCATCGGTGTAAGGTGCCGTTTGCGTGGTATCGGCTGCAACGGGCCTGAGGCTCGGTTGCTTCGCCCATTCCTCCCAGGACTCATAGAGGCCGGGGAAGAAGAAGTTCCAGAAGTTGGCTTCGTTATGGCCGGGGTAGAGACGGTCGAACGTCTGCGCCTGGTCTGCATAGGGCGCCATCCGCAAGATCGGCCGTTCTTTTGGCCCGACGTAGTACATCTGCAGTTTGGAGCGGCCGTGCGCAAGCAGGGCGGGCGCAACCAGATCGAGAACGGCGCTGTTCTCGATATCGGCCTGCACCTCGGGCAGTGGCCGGTGGTCGGGGCCGAGGAGATAGCTCCAGACGCTTACGCTCGAGAGCGGCCCCGGAAGGTTCTGCGCCCACCCACCTTTGGCATCGTAAGTGACGGTAACGGACTCCGGTGCGTGCCGTGCGAGTGCCTCACCGACATCGGACCGGCGCACGGGGCGGTCGATCTGCGCCTGGATTACGCCTGCGAGTGTGGCGACGTCGGCGTGAACCTGGCCGAGCAGAAGATTAACCCGCGCGGCCGTCGATTCCGCGTAGGTGAGCATGTAATCTTCGTTGGCGTTTTGCAGGCCCTGTCCGACCTCCGTCGTCGCGTCGCGCGACAGTCTTTGAACGTTCCAGAGCGCCAGGCCGCCTGTCAGCAGGAGGTCGAAGAGTACGGCGCTGCCGACGACCAGCACGAACTTGGCACGAAAGGATCTCAGACCGAACCGGGGACGTTGGATATTGCTTGCGTTCATAGTGGTTTGCGCCCGGACGCTGCCCAGATCGGCCAGCCCGCATAACCCTTCGGATGCAGTGCAGCGAAGATGTGATCCCGGAAGCCCTGGCGGAACCGCTCGATGAATTCGGGCGTTTCGCCGTGCCTCACCGCCATGTCCGCAAACATCTTCTCCCAGCCGGCGATGATATCGGCGAAATCCTGCGGGTCACCGTCCAGATTGGTGACCATGAAGGATTCGACCAGGATGTCGTCGAAGCCCGTGTCGGCAAGATAGCGCCGGCTCTTCGGCCCGAACTCCACATCTATCTCGAAATTGCTCAAAAGCCGCGCGAGCTCATTGTAGGTCCATTGGATGCTTTGCGCCCGCGGCTCGCCGAGGCAGTGCGAGTTTTTCTCGTTGGTGATGTAGACGCGGCCGCCGGGCTTCACGATCCGATAGAGTTCCTTGAGAAGAAGCTCAGGCTGATTGAAGACCTGCAGCGAGTGGCGGCAGCTCACGAAGTCGAACTGGTTGTCCTCAAGCAGCATCTCCGACGCGTCGCCGTAGGTGTATTCGATACCCGTAACGCCGAACTCATCGGCCACCTTTCGGGCATAGGCGAGGCTCGGCTTGGAGTGGTCGAGGGCGACGATCCGCGACGGCTGGAACTCCTTCTGCGCGAGCACGGCGAAATCGCCGATGCCGCAGCAGATGTCGGCCACGGCGATACCGGGCCGCATGCCGTGGCGCGGCAGGATGGTGCGCTCGTGGCGCCAGGTCAATTTCGTCTGCGCGCGCAGAATTGGAATGAAGCTCGTATCCTCGAAGTAGTCCTGGCCGGGATAGAACATCGAATCATAGACCTCGACGGAGATCTGCGGCTCGATCGTGCTCAGGTGCCGGAACATGCGCGTCGTCCAGCTGACGACGCTTGACGTGACGACGATCAGGCGCAGGTCCGACCGCTCCCGGCAGGCGTCGAGGGCGACCCGGATGAAGGCCTGGAAGGCCGTGTTGTTCATCTGGATGAGGCGCTTCACATCGATATAGAGAACGCCGCGTACCGTATCGATCGCATCCCTCAGCGCATGGATACTCTCGGCGATTTCATCGATCGAACGCGGCCGGATCGTTCCGGCAAGCGAGAAGATCTGGCTGTTCGGATCGAAGTCGACCTTGAAACGCTGAGGAAGGCTCGCCCCCATCAACTCACCATTCCTTCAAGAGGAAGATCCACGATCAGGGTGATGGCCGGAGCCGCATCCTCGTCAAGCCGGAGGTGGGCGTCATAGTTGACCGCCAGGTCCAGAAGCACCGATTCCCGGCTGGGGGCAAGGTCGTTGGAAATGGCGTCGAGGTAGCGGGCCTGGGCATCGCTCTCTTGGGTTTTCGAGACCGCCTCGCGATAGAAGCGCGCCTGACCGGGTGGGCATGGAAAGCTCAGTTGAACCCGTTCCGTTGCGCCTTGGCGATAGATCGACAGGCCGATCTTTCCGTCGGTGGTGCCGCCGCGAAACGAAACCTCCAGAAGCTCGTTGAGGGCGGAGGAAAAGAAGTTGGAATGCCGTACCGGATCGGTCCTGTTGTGGCTGATCATCCGGGCGAGGTAGCTCGAGACATGATCGCAATGGTGCCAGTCCGAAAGGAAATCTTCCATCTCCATATCGAACTGAAGCAGCGGCTCGAAAGCCGTTTCCGTGGTCTTATTGACACTAGCACCCATGCAGCAATGCCCTCCGCACCCCGACTCTGCCACGGCCATACGCCACTTTCTATAATGATTTCTAACCACGCAACCCCGGGATCTTGCATGAAGACAACCCAGGTTTTGCCTCGCGCCGCATCGGGCGCAACGCACGGATGCGAGGGGCTACAGCGTCGCCATTGCCGATGAGCGGCGAAGATAGGCGCCGATCGCGTCCGCCGGCATGGGCATGCCCAGGAAATAACCCTGCAGGCGGTCGCAACCCTCTTTTCGAAGCCAGACGGCCTGCCCGATCGTCTCGACGCCCTCGGCGGTCACGCGCATGCCGAGACCATGGGCAAGGCCGATGATCGACCGGACGATCGTCTGGCTCTTTTCGTCGCTCTCCAGATCCTTGATGAAGTAGCGGTCGATCTTGATCGTATCGAAGGGGAAATTCTTGAGGTAGCTGAGCGACGAATAGAAGGTGCCGAAATCGTCGAGCGAGATCTGGATGCCGAGCACATTGAGCGTGTTCAGCGTGTCGAGATTGTTGGTCGTGCGTTCAAGCAGCACTGATTCGGTGACTTCCAGTTCCAGCCGGTCGGCCCTCAGGCCCGACATGTCGAGCGCCTGGGCGATCCGATCCGTCAGGCCCTCGCGCAGGAACTCCGCCGGTGACAGGTTGACGGCGACGGTGAAATGCGACGGCCAGGTGGCAGCCTGCCGGCAGGCCTCCTCCAGCACCCATTGGCCGATCTCGTTCATCAGGCCGTCGGCTTCTGCCATCGGGATGAAGACGTTGGGCGGGATCGTGCCGACCAGCGGATGATGCCAGCGAACGAGCGCCTCGAAACCGACGATCGAAAATGGCGGCTCGACGAGCGGCTGGTATTCGATTGAAAACTGCTTGTCCTGCAGCGCGGTGCGCAGACTGCGCCGCAGCATCTCGCGCTGTTCGAGCACGATCAGCATGGAACGGCTGAAGGTCTTTGCCCGGCCCCGTCCATCCTTCTTGGCGGCATAGAGCGCAATGTCCGCCGCCTTCATCAGCTGCTCGATGTCGTTTCCGTCATTCGGCGCAATGGCAATGCCGATGCTGGCGCCGACGAAGACGGAGATGCCGTCGATGGTGAAAGGTTCGCTGAACGCCTCGATCAGTGCCTCGGCGAGATACTCGGCGTCCGCCGGCTGGTCGCTTTGACGCTGGATGACGGCGAATTCGTCGCCTGCCAGGCGATACGCGACTTCGCCGTCGCGAAGGGCGCCGCGAATGCGCTCGGCCGCCATCTTGAGGACGGCGTCGCCGGCGCCGTGGCCCAGCGTGTCGTTGACCGGCTTGAAATCGTCGAGGTCGATCTGCATCAGCGCCAGCTTCTCGCCGGATGTCGGCAGGATGCTCTGCAGGTCGTCGCTGAACTGCCGCCGGTTGGGCAGGCCCGTCAGCACGTCGTGGGTCGCCTGGTGCAACAGCAGCGCGCGTTCGCTTTCGCCATGGCTGCCGATCTCGCGGCGGGTCGCGCGGCCGCTCGTTTCGAGCACGCCGATGCCGCGCATGGCGCGAAAGACGAGCAGCGTGCGCCGTGACTTGGTGGCGGCGTCGACCACCTCAATGCTGCGCGGCACGCCATAGGCTATGACGGATTCCACCGCCGCCTTGGAAACGGGCGCAAGCAATTCGGGATAGAGATGCCACAGGGTGGCGTCGACAAGCGTGCCGACTTCGTAGGTTTCCTGCAGCGCCGGCGAGGCGCTGGTCAGATGAAAGGCCTCGTCATAGAACGACAGAACTTCGTCCATATGAGCCGCAACGTCCTGCACTGAAGCTGAAGCAGACAAGGTTGCATCAGTGTCCGGCATGCTTGCCTTTCCCTTTCTGTTTCGAACGCGCCGGAAGAATCTAAAAGCCCGCTCCAACGGCGCTCCGGTTCGGCTCGTCCTTCTGCAAAGCTACCGCGTCGCCCGCCCGGGTCAATGCCAATAGGCTGCCTGCGATCTTACCTGTGGAAACCTCGCTTCGGAGCATGGCGAGCGCTGCTCGATATCCTTTGCTCCACACGGTTGTATATAAGCTTCCTCTTGTATCATTTGCCATCATTGCATGCAATTTGGGGCGGAACAGCTGTAGGCGTTTCCGCTCCGCCTGCCCGCATGTCCCATTGTGGGACGCCATATCAGCAGGGGTTTCGGGCGTCCACTGCGGCCGCTCGCGGTTAAGCAAACGGCAGGTACGCCCGGGCAACGGGCCCTTGGGCTCCGTTTAAGTATCGGTTAACCATAAAGGAAGTTTTCAGGGGATTATGTGGCTCCACCCATCCCGCGATCACCCGGAATTAAGAACCACGGGCGAGTTGGCCACCGGGTTGCCGGTGGCCAATCGCTGTTATGCTGAGTGCGTGCTCAGAATCACGTCGGTCTTCTGGAAGGTCCGGACGTCGATCAGGCCCTTGTCGGAAATCCGCAGTTCCGGAATGACGACGAGCGCCAGCAGCGAGTGCTGCATATAGGCGTTGTTCAGCCGGCAGCCACAGGCGCGCATGGCCTCGACGATGGTGGCCGCTTTCTCGGCGACGATCTCCGCGCGCTGATCCGACATCAGGCCGGCGACGGGCAGCTCGACCAGGGCCAGTTCGCGGCCTTCCTTTATGACGACGATGCCGCCGCCGACCTCATGCAGGCGGTTGGCAGCCTTGGCCATGTCCGCCTTGTTCGTGCCGACGACGATCATATGGTGGCTGTCATGGGCGACCGTGCTCGCCATGGCGCAATCGCTGTCATACCCGAAGCCGGAGACGAAGGCATTGACCACGTCGCCGGTGCCGCGGTGGCGCTCGACGAGCGCGATCTGGCAGACGTCGTTGGCCCGGTCCATCTGCACAAGGCCGTTCTCGATTGCGACCTCGGCCTGAAGCGCCCGCGTCGGCGCCTGGTTCTCGACGACGCCGATGACATTGACCCGCGCGCGCGTCGCCCGTGCGTTGGATGGGATGTCGAAATCCGCGGCGGCCAGTAACCGGCCAAGGTGGACGGTGTTGCGGGCGCTTTCCGGGTAGACATAGGCCGGGATATCGCGCGCGAGTGTGCCGTTCTCGGCCATCAACTCGCCGCGGGCAAAGACCATCTCGATCGGCAGCGCGGCGAGGTCCGAGGTGACGATCAGGTCTGCGCGGCGACCCGGTGCGATCGAGCCGATTTCGCGCTCCAGGCCGAAATGCTGGGCGGTGTTGAGCGTCGCCATCTGGATCGCGGTCACGGGTTTCAGGCCTTGAGCGATGGCATGGCGCACGACGCGGTTCATGTGTCCGTCGTGAACCAGCGTGCCGGAATGGCTGTCGTCGGTGCAGAGCAGGAAGTTGCGCGGGTCGAGGCCGGATTCGGTGACGGCCTTGATCTGTGCCGCAACGTCGTACCAGGCGGAACCGAGGCGCAGCATGGCGCGCATGCCCTGGCGCACACGGGCGATCGCGTCGTCGACCGTCGTGCCTTCATGGTCGTCGGCCGGCCCGCCGGCGGCATAGGCGTGGAACTCGCGGCCGAGATGCGGCGAGGCATAGTGCCCGCCGACGGTCAGCCGCGCATCATGGGTTGCGGCAATCTCGGCCATCATCTTCGGATCGTTTCCGGCGACGCCGGGGAAATTCATCATCTCGCCGAGACCGATGACGTTCGGCCAGGCAAGCGCCTCGGCGACATCCTCAGCGGAAAGCTCGGCGCCGGCGGTCTCAAGGCCCGGGGCGCTCGGCACGCAGCTCGGCACCTGGACCAGCACGTTGATCGGCAGGCTCTGGGCTTCCTCGTTCATCAGCCGAACGCCGTCGAGGCCGAGCACGTTGGCGATCTCGTGCGGGTCGATGAACATGGTGGTGGTGCCGTGCGGAATGACTGCGCGGGCAAATTCGGTGACGGTGACGAGGCCGCTCTCCACATGCATGTGCGCGTCGCAGAGGCCGGGAACAAGATAGCGCCCGGCGGCGTCGACGACCTTGGTGCCTTCGCCGATCGTGTGGCTGGCATCCGGACCGACATAGGCGAAGCGGCCGGCTTTGACGGCGATATCGGTTCCGGGGATGATCTCGCCGGAGTAGACGTTGACCCATTTGCCGTTGCGGATCACGAGATCGGCGGGCTTGCGGCCCATGGCGACGTCGACCAGTTCGGGTGCGGTCTTCGACCAGGATTGAAGCATGACGGTTTCCTTCGGATGGGCGATGTCGGCGCCCTTGCATTAAGGGCACCGTCGGATTTTCTGGCGGTTACTGGGTCTGGGCGACGAGCGCTGCGGCAAGCAGTGCCACGAACCACATGACCGGTCTTACATCGCGCGCCCGGCCGCAGACCAGCTTGATCAGCACATAGGCGATGATCGCAAGCGACAGGCCGAGCGTGATCGAGAAGGTGAGCGGGATCAATACGATCGCGAGGAAGGCCGGGATCGCCTCGTCGAGCGTGTTCCAGCGGATGTTGCTGATCGGCTCGGACATGAAGAGGCCGGTGAGGATCAGCACCGGTGCGGTCGCAACCGCCGGCACCAGCGAGAGCAGCGGCGACAGGAACAGGAAAGGCACGAAGAGCAGACCCGCGACCAGCGCGACGAGACCGGTGCGTCCGCCCTGCTGGATGCCGGCGCCGGATTCGAGATAGACGGTCGCCGGGCTGGTGCCGAGCGGTGCGGAAATCAGCGCCGCGATGGCGTCGACATGCATCGATTCCCGGATGTTGCGCGGCATGCCGTTTTCATCCTTGAGGTCGGCGGCTTCGGCGAGGCCAAGGAAGGTCGAGAGCGCCTCGATGAAGTTGGTGAACAGGAAGACGAAGATGAAGGGCAGGTAGATCAGGTTCAGCGCGCCCAGGAGATCGATCTGGCCTACGAAGCTGAAATCCGGTGCGGCGGAGAAACCGCTCCAGTTGACCAGCGTGTGGACATCGGGCGTCTCCGGCCAGAACGCGCTGCCGTCACCCCACCAGCGGCCGATCGGGATCGACAGGATGGTGGTGAGGATCATGCCGGCCATCATCGCGCCCGGAACCCGCCTGACCACCAGAGCCACCGTCAGCACGAAGCCGGCAATGAAGGTGAGGGTGACCGGGTTGAACTGCGTGAGACCAACGATCGTGTCGGGGTTGGCGACGATGAACTTGGCGTTTTCCAGGCCGATCAATGCGATGAAGAGGCCGATGCCGCAGGCGATGCCATAGCGCAGATCGACCGGGATTGCCTCGATGATCGTCTGGCGAAGATTGAAGAACGCCATGACGGTAAAGAGCACGCCGGCCCAGAAGACGCAGCCGAGCGCGACTTCGAGCGGCACCTTGGCGCCGACGACCATGGTGTAGGCAAAGAGCGCATTGATGCCCATGCCCGGCGCCACCAGAATGGGGCTACGCGCGTAAAGCCCCATGGCGCAGCTGCCGATGAAGCTGACGAGCACCGTCGCCGTCACGCCGGCCGAAAACGGAATGCCGGCATGCGAAAGGATCGAGGGATTGACGACGATGACGTAGGAGGCGGCGAGAAAGGTGGTGAGGCCAGCGAGGATCTCGGTGCGGACGGTCGAGCCGAGCCGCGAAATCTGGAAGTAGCGGTCGAGCAGCGCTACGAGCCAGGATGTCTCCGGGCTTGGCGCCGCCTCCACGGACTTGTTCTGATAGTTCATCTTGTTCCCCTTTTTTTGAACGAAGAAGGGGGCCGGCATGACCGGCCCCCTTCCAAGGCATCATTCCGCAGCGACGGCGCGCTCGTCTCCGCTGGCGGGCGAAAACGGCGAGATCACCTTCAGCCCGACGCAGTCGACGACACCGAGATCGGTGATCGCATATTCCGGGATCGCCGTGATCTGCAACACGAACATGTACATGAAGGGCCAGGGCAGCGGGCAGCCGAGCGCGCGGGCCGCGTCGTCGAGTTGGTCTTCCAGCGCTGCCATCTCCGCCGGCTCGATATCCGAGACGATGCCGCCGATCGGCAGGTGGAGGAAGGCTTCGACCTTGCCGTTTCTGACCACGACCTGGCCGCCATTGTTGGCAATCAGGTGGTTGATGGCGATGCGCATATCTTCGAGATCGGCGCCGATGCAGATGATGTTGTTGTCATCGGGCGCTGTAGAGCTGGCGATCGCGCCTTCCTTGAGGCCGAAGCCGGAGGTAAAGGCGACCGGGCGGTTGCTCGTCTTGCCGTAGCGTTCGACGACGGTGACGTATTGCACGTCCCGTGCGGGATCAGCGAGCACCTGGCCGTCCTTGACCGCAAGCGTCACGTCGCGGCGGGTGCGCACGAAGATCTTTTCCGGGGTGACGGCGATCGTCATCGCCTCGGCTGTCTCGCCGGTGCCGTGATAGGCGACCTTGAGATCGCCGGGCTGAAGCGGAGCGACCTTCACCGAGTTCAGAAGTGCGACGCTGCGCTGCGGCGGGATCAGTTCGATCGCCATCTTGCCGTTGCGGGCGACGACTTCCCCCTTGGCGACAACGGTTTCGATGGTGAAGTTGCGCAGGTCGTCGACGAGCAGGATATCGGCGGCGCGGCCGGGCGAGATCGAGCCGACCTTGTCGTCGATACGCAGCGCATCGGCGCCGTTGATCGTCGCCATCTGGATCGCCGCCATCGGCGAAATGCCCATGGCGATCGCCATGCGCACCATGTTGTCGAGATGTCCGCGTTTCAGGATGTCGCTTGCTACCACGTCGTCGGTGCAGAAGCTGATGCGGCGCAGCGCCTTAACGCCCATTTCCGTCACGATGCGTAGGTTGTCGGAAAGGAAGTGCGAAATCGAGGACTCGCGCACGACGACATGCATGCCGGCGCGCAGCTTTTCGAGCATTTCCTCGGGCGTGTAGCTCTCATGGTCGGCGCGCACGCCCGACTGCTGGTAGCCGTTGAGCCTTGCGCCACGCGTCATCGGGCAGCAGCCGAGCACCGGAAGCCGGCTCTTTTCGGCAAGTTCCAGCGCCGCGAGGACGTCGGGGTCTTCCTCCTGGATGAATTCGCGCACGGTTTCCCAGATGCCGACGCATTCCGGCCAGTGGTGCGTCGCTTGGTGATCGGCCGGGCTGAAATAGTGGCCGACGGTCGAGCGCGGCATGGTGTAGGGCGTCTTGCACGGGGCGCCCCAGAAGACCTTGAGCGGCGTCTGTTTTGCCTCGTCGAGGAACTCGCGCGCCGCGGCGGGGCCGCCGACGACGATGATCTGGTCGAGGCCGGTGACTATCGAGGTGGTGCCGAGCGGCACGACGGCCTTGGCAAAGCTCGTGAGCGACATCTTCGAGCATTCGACATGCAGGTGCCCGTCGATCATGCCGGGTGCGAGATACTTGCCGGTCGCCTCGACGATCCTGGTCTCGGGCCCGATGTAGTCGGAGACGTCGCCGACGGCGATGATGCGTTCGCCGTAGATGGCGACGTCGGCCTGGTAGATCTCTTCGGAGACGACGTTGACCAGGCGACCGCCGCGGATCGCCAACGTTGCCTTGCCGCCGGTGCCGGATGCGGCGCGAATGAATTCTCTGATATCGCTCACTGGAACCTCTTCTCCCTTAGCTCCAGTGAATATTCCCAATTCCGGACCGTTTGCACAATGGGCCGAAACAGGCTAGTTTCTGGACATATCGTGCAAGATTTTGGACGAAATTATGGACCTTTCGCTCATCGACTGCTTCGTGAAAGTTGCAGATTCCCGTTCGATTTCAGCGGCTTCGCGCCGCCATCGACTGCCGAAATCGACGCTCAGTCATAAAATCCGGCAGTTGGAGGACGAGTTCGGCATCGAACTCTTCGTACGCGAAGGCCATCAGCTGCACGTGACCGACGCGGGCGCCGAGTTCCTGCGCTACGCCCGCCTCATCCAGTCGAACTGCGACGATGCGGCAACCGCGATGGCGGAGATGCGCCAGGAGGTGGCGGGCACCCTGCGCGTGGGATCCACCGGCGAATTCGGCACGACGATCACCTCGGAACTGCTCTACGCCTTTCGCCAGCAATATCCGCAGGTCAATCTCGACGTCGTGTTCCTGTCCTCGCGCCAGCCATTCTCCGACGTCACCGAACAGGCGCTCGACGGCATCTTTCACTGGGGCGAGCCGTCCGATGTCGACTACATCAGCCGCAGGCTTTCGGTCTCGTCCTATGGCCTCTTCGCCAGCCCGCAATACATCGCCCGGCATGGCCAGCCGGATAATCCGGATGCGCTTGCCGGCCATCGCGGCCTCGTCTTCCGACAGCCAACGCGGCTGCAGTCCTGGTATCTGACACAGTCAGGCGAAGACGAGGTGGACCTGCTGCCGACGGCGACCTGCACAACCAACGACTACTGGACGATCAAATATTTCGCCGTCGCCGGCGAGGGCATCGCCTATCTGCCGGACTTCTTCGTCGAGACCGAGCGACAAGCCGGTCTGCTGGAGCCGGTGCTCGCTGACTGGCGCTCGCCGCAGACGGCGATCAACCTCATCTATTCCCGTCGCCGGCATGTCTCGAAGCGATTCAAGGCCTTCGTCGACTTCTGCATCGATTTTTATCGTGACCGGGACCGGGTGAGGATCCCGCGCTACTACGTGGAGCGCGTCAGCCTCTAGAGGCGAGGCGGCGTTCCGTCCGTAAGCGCTCCATCTCAAACGCCCTAGCCAAGCAACGAAGGAAGCACACTGGCGCCATCAACGTTGCCGCCACAAAGCAGGATGACATTGGTCTGGCCGGCGCATTTTTCTGCGATCTGCCGGAAACCGGCAAACGCCAGCGCCGCCGCCCCTTCGAGAAGCATGTGCTCGTCGAGAAGCAGGCCCCGCATTGCCGCAGCAATCTCGGCTTCCGTGCAGGTCACGACCTCATCGACCACGGCCATCGCGAGACCGAGTGTCACGCTGTCTTCGTCGAGACCGCCGGAGACGGCATCGGCGAGCGTGTCGAGGTGTTCGGTTTCGACCACACGGCCGGCCGTCATCGAGGCCGCGAGCGCTGCCGAATTTGCCGCGGACACACCGATGACGCGGGTCAATGGGCTGAAACTCTTCAGCACCGAGCCGATGCCGCTGATCAGTCCGCCGCCGCCCATGGCGATGAAGACATTGTCGATGCGTTCGACCTGCTCTAGGAGTTCAAGCGCAATCGTCCCCTGGCCGGCAATGATTTCGGGGTCGTTGTAGGGCGAGACATAGCCGAGCTTTTCGGTCGCGGCGAGCTTTTGCGCATGCTGTTCAGCAAGCCCGGTCTCGGAACCGTGAAGTACGACGTCGACGCCATAGGCGCGGATGCGCTCCAGCTTCGCCGGCTTGACGATTTCGGGCAGCACCACCGTCAGCTTCTGGCCGATCGCGCTTGCTGCATGGGCAGCACCAATGCCGTGATTGCCGGAGGAGGCGGTGATCACCTGCTGGTCCCTTGGCAGCGAGGTCATCTTGCTCGCAGCACCCCGGATCTTGAAGGAGCCGGTCAGCTGCAGGTTTTCCGCCTTGAACAGCACGGTCGAGGCTGTCTGCTGGCCGATCGCGCGAGACGGGATCAGCGGCGTCTCATAGATGAAGGGGCGGATGCGCTGGCGTGCACGGACAGCGCGCGCGGCCGTTTCGAGGACGTCTTTGGTCATGCGGCCTTGCAGGCGGCCGAGCAGGCCGAGTTCGCCGAGCACCGTGCGGGCGATGGCGATGTCTTGCGTCGCGATCCCTGTGAGGTCGGCAATGGTGATGTCGTTGTCCGAACACCGACCTTGGGCCGCACCGGAAAGGACTGCGCCGAGCGCGACACAGCGTTCCTCCTGGATCACCCCGGCCCGAGCCGCTGCAGAAAATTCGCCATGGTCCAGGCATTGCTCCGCAAGATCGACAAAGAGGCGTTCGGCGCGCACAACGAGGGCTAGATCGAGCTCCTGCTTGCCGGGGGCGTCCGCGCCCATGGCGGTAATGTGGGTGCCGGGCGCGATCCATTCCGATCGGATCAGCGGCTCCTTCGATGGTGTCGTGGTGACGATCGCATCGGACTGGCGGCAGAGCGTTTCGAGATCAGTTGTCGCAGCGATGGGAAGGTCGAGGTCCGCGAGGTCGGCAAGCACGGCGTTCGCCCGTTCCATTGATCGCCCCCAGACCGCGAACCGTAGCGGATGATCCGAGAGGGAGGCAAGCGCCCGGATCTGGATGCGGGCCTGCGTACCGGTGCCGACGATCCCGACCCTCCGCGCGTCCTTGCGCCAGAGCGCCGTGGTCGCGATCGCACCGCCGATGCCGGTGCGCAGATCGGTGAGCAGGCCCTTGTCGTCGAGCACGGCCACCACGTCGCCGGTCTCCGCAGATACCGCAACCATCATGCCGGTGCTCGACGGCAGTCCCTTGGCCGGATTGTCGTAGAAGCCCGAGGCAATCTTCACGACGAAGATCGGATCGCCTTCGATGTAGCCGTACTTGATATGGCAATCGGCGTTGCGGCCGGGAAGGGGCAGGTAACCGACCGGCGGCAGGTTGGCGCGACCGTCCGTGACGGCGATATAGGCGTCGCGGATGGCCGGTGCCGCGAGCGTCAGCAAAGGCAGCTCGGCCAGTCTTTCTCGGTCGATGACGATCATTGCGCACTGTCCTTGCTCAGATATTTGTAGACGGTCGCCCGGCCCATACCGAGGATGCGCGAGATGTAGGAGGCCGCGTTCTTGCCGCCGAAGGCGCCGTTTGACGAAAGGGCGATGACCAGTTCTTGCTTGTCGGTGCGGCTCAGGCTCGAGACTGTCAGCCCGCGCGCCGCCGTCCATTGCTGGACATATTCGTTGACGCGCTCGTGCCAGTCTTCCTTGAACAGGCTCTCCGGCTTGTCGGCATTGACCGGGACGCGGACGAGCGCGTTGAGCGTCCTGAGCGCTGCGTGAAAATCCGAGACGTCGGCATTGATGCAGAGCACGCCGATCGCCTTGCCGTCCGCGTTTCGCAGCACCGCGCTGATCGCCTTGATCGAGCGTCCGTCCCAATTGACCTTTTCGTAGGGGCCGATGATCGCTTCGCCTTGGCTGAAGCCGATTTCGCTGAGCAGCGAAGCTTCGCCTATTTCGCGCTTGGAGAAGTTGCCAGCGATATGGACGACGGTTTCAGTCGCCAGATCGTGCAGCACGACCTCGGCATAGGGCTGGAACAGCAAGGCGATCGCGTCGCAGACCAGGCAATAGGGACGGAGTTCTGGGGTCACGACGTTCCTCTTCCTCGATAGCAAACCGTAAATCACGTGTAGACGGAAAAGTCTATATTGGATTTATAGTCTGAATGCCGCCCAAAACGACAACAGCGGCGCGCAATGAGCTCGCGCGCCGCCGTCCAAGCAGCCGATAGGGAGGCGGGTCAGCTAGCTCGTGGCGGTCTTGACGACCTTCGTCCGTCTCCAGCCGGCAATGAGCGGCATCACTGCCATGGCGCCCGCGAGGATCCAGAGAATGATCGAGATCTTGCTCTGGAACAGGATCGAGATATCGCCGCCGCTGATCGCCAGCGCATTGCGCAGATTCACCTCCATGACATGGCCGAGCACGAAGCCGAGGATGATCGGCGCCATGTCGAAGCCGGCCTTTCGAAGCAGCCAGCTCATCGTCGATACCCCGGTTCGGCTGCGCCCGAATTGAGAGACGGCGCCTGCGCTCAACGCAGGCGCCGGGATCGCGCGCGGCCTATCGCCCGCCCTTGCGCCAGGCGCACAGCGCTTGGTCAAGCGACAGCCGGCCAGGGCCGGAGGCCATCAGAGCGAGCGCCATGGCGGCCCAAGTGATGTGGATCGGCCAGCCGTCCGGTACGGTCAGTTGCACGACGATCGTCATGACCAGCAGGCCGAAGGCGGCAAAGCGCGTTCCCAGCCCGAAGACAAGCAGGATAGGTAGAATGATTTCGGCTGAACCGGCCGCAAAGGCCGTCACGGCCGGAGCCGGATAGGGGTAGGGACCGCCCGGCAGATGCAGCCGGAATTCCGAGCTGAACAGCAGAACCGCCACGTCGTTCAATTGCAGGAACCCGTCCCACTTGCTCATGCCGGATCGGAAGAAGGGCACGGCAAGGCCAATGCGCAGGACAAGCTGCGCGAGCCAGAGCGGCGCCAGCGCGCCGACGACGCGGTTCGCACGACGGGTCCATTGAGATAGGTCGGCGGGATTGCCGTTCTGCGAAAGTCTCGATGCGGACATCATGGTTTTATCCTCCGTGACGAATGGCCGTGAAAGCACCGGCTTCGAGCGCCGTTGCAATGGCTGCGCTCAGGTCGAGTGTTGGGCAATGGCGTGCTGCCTCCGTTGCCGCCACGGCGAGGGGGACGCCTGTCAGCAGCCGTGAAAGCAGGAGATCGGTTCCGGGAGCGAGGTTGCGAACGATGACGTCCAGGTCGGGGCGGGTGATCAGCGCGCTCTCCGCATCAGCCGTTTCGATGCGCCCCACCGGCCCGCTCTCGCGGTTGACAGCAAAGATCGTGACGGCCGGATAATCGGATCGGACAAGCCTGGTTGCCGGATGCGGATCGAAGGCGACGTTACCGAGCTGCTCGGGCGCAATCAGAGAAAGTGCAGAAGGCGGAAGCACCGGGGCGTCGGCGGCGTGATAGGCGTCGAGCCAGGCCCGCTCGATTGTCGCCACATCGGCAAGCCAGGGCATGGATTTGGCATACTCGTAGCGGGCAATGAAACCCGGAAAATCGCGGCCATATTCGAAAAGCAGTGGCGAGGTCGGCGGCGTTTCGCGCACGTGAAAGCGCGCCATGGCGCGAAAGAAGGCCTCACCGGTAATCCGCTCGGTCGCCGGGAAGGTCGCCGCCAGCGCCTCGATCAGGCTGACGGTGACGTTGTTGCGGTAGACGTTGAAGCGCTTCACCGCCGCCTTGCCGTTCGGGCCGGCGACCAGCGCCGGCGTCGGCCGGCCTGGTGCCAAGAGCGGCGGCACGAAGCCGGCGGCATAGCTGCCGATGCGGCCGAAGGATATGGGGAGCATACCTTCAGGCGCGGACACGGATATTCTCCCGCAATGTCCGCTGCCCGTGCGCATCGAGGATCGTCTGCGCCGCAGTGGCCTCGCGCTTTAAGACCGGCCAGTCCGGAATGGCGCTGTCCCACTCGATCAGCGTCGGGATGGCGCCGACGCTGGCGATGACGATGTCATAGAGTTTCCACACGGCGTCGGCCACCGGGCCGTCATGGCTGTCGATCAGGAACAGGTCGCCCTCGTCGTCTTGCTGCTCCGCATGTCCGGCAAGGTGGATCTCTCCGACGTGTTCCAGCGGAAAGTCGCTGAGATAGTCGAGCGCCGAATAGTTCTGGTTGGTGGCGGAAACGAAGACGTTGTTGACGTCGAGCAGCAGCCCACAGCCGGTGCGCTTCATCAGTTCGCGGATGAATGCCGTTTCGCTCATCGTCGATTCGGTGAAGGTGACGTAGGTCGAGGGGTTCTCAAGCAGTAGTCGGCGGCCGATCGCCTCCTGGACCTCGTCGATATGATCGGCGACGCGCGCAACGGTCGCCTCGGTGTAGGGCAGCGGCAGGAGGTCGTTATAGAAGGTGGTCTCATGGGTCGACCAGGCGAGGTGCTCGGAGACGAGGGCCGGCTCATAGCGGTCGACCAGCGCCTTGAACCGCCCCAGGTGCGCCTTGTCGAGCGGCTGCGGACCGCCGATCGACATGCAGACACCATGCAGAGACACCGGAAAATCCTGGCGAATGCGGGAGAGCGCCGCGTGCGGCGGTCCGCCTGCACCCATGTAGTTCTCGGCATGCACCTCGAAGAAGCCACCGCAGGCATTATCGGCGAGGATTGCAGGCAGATGCTGATGCTTGAAGCTGGTGCCGGCAAGCCCGGCGATCTCATGTTTCGGGAAGCGCTGGCTCACCATTGCAAGCCGACTGCCGTTATCCTTTGAAGCGCTCATCGCCTAATCCCGTTTCCATTCGTGTGATCTTCGGAGGCGACTGATCCTCGACCCGCCACCGTTTCGTGTATGCGGAACGGGGCGTGATTGCCCCGCGTCCCGTTCCGCAACTGCGATCGATTAGGACGGCATGTCGCGGGAAAGCGCCTCGGGCGAACCCATGCGGCCGTCGGGCAGCTTCATCGTGGTGCAGGTGCCGCCGTCGACGAATTTCCAGGCATTGCCCTGATAGTCGACGGTGGATGTTGCCTGGCATGTCGTGCCCGGGCCGGCAGCGCAATCGTTCTGGCCCTTGAGCGCGACGCCGAAGCATTTTTCCTTGCCCGCATCCATGGCGGTCTTGACCTGTGCCTCGGTGAGCGGGCCCGCAACGGCGAGCGACGACAGGGCGGCAGCGACTGCGCTTGCCAGCATTGCGCTGCTGATCGTGGACTTCATGGACATCATATTATCTCCGTGTTGAACTGTTCCCGTGCGTCCCGTCTTGGGCGCACATCGGGTCTTTCGCCGCGGCGGCGTCGGGCGTTACATAACGTTGGCAACACGCTTTCGTGATGGGCGCGCGAGGTTGGTCTGAGCAGACAGCAGCCGCGAATTTGAGATAGCCGTGTAACAAACGCCGGGAATCGGCGAATGGGGAGGAAAGGCGCGGGTGAGCGGCGCGGACGACGAACATCTCGCAAGACTTCTCCGCGCGGCTGTGGCCGGCGACGAAAAGGCCTATGCCGACTTCCTGCGGGACGCAGCACAGGCGATCCGTGGCTGGGCCCGGCGCTGGACCATCGGCGGAGGTGTCGATGCCGAGGACGTTGTGCAGGAGGCGCTGCTGGCAGCGCACGTCAAGCGCCACACTTGGCGGGAGGATGCGCCTGTCATCCCGTGGCTGCACGCCATTGCCAGGCACAAATACGTCGATGCCGTGCGTCGTCAGGCCCGCCGCCCGACGGTGGGCATCGAGGGGCTTGAAGACACGCTGGCAAGCGTGGAGACGGAGAAGGCCAGGGATTGGGAAATCGGCCGGGCGCTGGAGGGGCTGGCCCCAGGACAGCGCTCAGTGGTCAACGCTATTTCGATCGAGGGTTTCACGGTGGCCGAGACGGCACAGAAACTGGACATGAATGAAACGGCGGTTCGGGTCGCGCTTCACCGCGGCCTTGCTGCAATCGCCCGCCGATTTGGACGAAACTGAGATGGACACGAACGACCTTATCAAGGCTCTCGCAGCGGACAATCGGCGACCCGGCCTGCCGATGAACACCGTATGGTCGGGCGTCGCCATCGGTGCGCTCGTTCTTGCCGGCGTCGCGTTTTCGATCCTGCTCGGGCCGCGGCCGGATATCGCCGCTGCCGCCGAGACCGTGCGTTTCCTGTTCAAATTCGTGGTGACGATCGCGCTCGCGGCGGCCGCTTTTGCGGCCATGCGCATTGCCGCATGGCCCGATGCCGATCCACGCAAGCTCGTGCCCTACCTTGCCATCGCGCCGGCGCTCGTTGCCGGCGGGGTGTTGCTGGAGCTTCTTGCGGTGCCATCCGATACCTGGACGACGAAACTCGTCGGAACCAACTATCTCGTCTGCATGACCTTCATTCCACTGATCGGCCTTGCGCCCTTGGCGCTGTTCCTTCTCGCACTGCGCCATGGTGCGCCGGCGCGCCCCGGCTTTGCCGGCGCCCTGGCAGGGCTCGCGGCCGGCGGCATCGCCGCGACCTTCTACGCGGCCCACTGCCCAGACGATTCACCGCTTTTCGTCGCGACCTGGTACACGATCGCGGTCCTCATGCTGACGGTGCTTGGGGCGTTGGGCGGCCGCTGGGCCATTCGCTGGTAGGGCGGGCCATACGAGACTTTGCCGGCGTTTCAAAACAAAAAAGGCCGGCAATGCCGACCTTTTCCCGCTCGCTGCGTTACACTGCCAGTACATCCGTGGTCAGCGTTTGCGCGCGAACTACGCCCGGAGCCTTCGGTTGATCATGTCCGTCAGGCTCCACGGGCAATTCCTTGATGCCTATGTGTGGTGCCGCGCCAAAGGTTTCAAGCCCGAGGCAAGTGTTCGCCTCGGCCCCTGCACTAGCAATGAATGCTGACGCCGTGTTCGCGTAGCAGGGAAACGAGACGCTCATCCGGCAATTCATTGGTTACGAGCGCATCGATATCGGCAAGCGACGCCAGACGCACCAGTGCACGCCGGCCAAACTTGCTGCTGTCGACGGCAAGGATCACCCGCTCGGCCTGGCGCATCGCGGCCGAGACGGCGGCGACTTCGGCATGGTCGTCGTCGCCAATATCGCCGTCCTGATCGATGCCGCTGACGGAGATGATGGCGACGTCGAACTTAAACTTGCGGATATAGTCTGCGGTCTCCTCGCGAAACACGCCGGCATCCACTTGCCGCACGAAGCCGCCGGGCACGGCGACAGCAAAGCTGCTGCTTTCGCTGAGCGTGGTTGCGACGCGCAGACTGTAGGTGACGACACGAAGATCGCGGCGCTTGAGCAGGCCGCGCGCCACCGCTTCACAGGTCGTGCCGGTGTCGAGGAAGACGGCAGCGCCGTCGGCAACAAGCTCGGCGGTCAGTTGCCCGATGCGTTCCTTCAGCTCCGCGTTGTCGATACGCCGCTGGCGGTAGATGTTTGGATCAACCGGGGTTGCAATGGTCGCGCCGCCATGTAGGCGCCGCACCTTGCCCTCCTGTTCGAGCGCCATGATATCGCGCCGCGCCGTCTGGGTGGTGACACCGAACAGGCCGGTGATCTCCTCGATCGAGATATAGTGGTTCTTTTCGAGGTGGCTGAGAAGCTGCGCCTGCCGGCGCGTCTTCTTGTCCCCACCCGCGATATCCCGATCGTCCATCAACCTCATCCTGATTGCCCCTCAGCACGCTTTGCTACCATAGGGCCGACGCCGATCTCCAAGGAAATCAGCGCAGCACCTATGGGCCGCGCGAAATTTTATGGCGCCCAATGGAATGTTGTAAAACTGACATTTGACTCGCTTAATGTTCGTAAACGTACATTTCAGTGAACTCTTCCGCTCATCAACACCATCGCAATGAAGGTCTTGTGACGGAGCGTGTTCGCATCGCGACATTGGAGCAAGATATGAGACAACGTGGACACGACCTCCGCGGGGTGCGGGCTTTTGCGCGCCTCACGCAACCGTTGCGCCTGGCGACGGCGATCCTTCTGTGCGGAACGAGCCTGACCCTCTCGGCGGCCGAGGCGCGCGCAGCCGACGACAGCATGAAGATCCTGACGCTGAACACCTGGCTCGACCGTTTCAAGGCCAATCCGAGCGTGATGTCGGACTTCTTCATCAAGGGGAACTACGATATCCTGACCTTCCAGGAGTTTCGCGCCAACAGCACTTACGCGCGTGACATCCCGGGCATCCTGAAGAACGCCGGTCTCGGCACTTACGCGACGCGCCAAGACAGCGATACGGGCGTGTTCTCGCGTCTCCCCGGCACCTTCGGCGCCAGCACGCTCGGCGACACCGTGACCTATACGGTGGTCGATCCGACCGTCAGCAAGCCGCAGGTGGTCGTCGGCACCACGCACCTCAACTATTACGACCCGCCGACGACCCGCATCAACGAAGCCAAGGGCATCAACCAGTGGGCCAAGTCCGAGACGCGGCCCATCATCCTCACCGGCGACTTCAACGCCGGCGACGTCTCGGAGCGCGGCCTGCATTCTGTCAGCCAGCAGGAACTGTTGCTGAAAACCTACGTCAAGAACCCGACCAACAGCTTCTACATGAGCCTGCTGCGCGATTATGCTAAAGACCAGCAGAAGCTGGACGCCTATATCGCCGAGTGGAAGGGCAAGGGTGCTTCGGCGATCAATGCCTCGACGGTTCCCTCTGGCCTCTTTGCAGACGAGATGTATCCGGTTGCCGGCAACCTGCCGCAGACGATGAACATCCTGAAGAAGCAGTTCCAGATCTTGCAGCTTCCGAACGAGCGCGAGCAGTTCTCGCCGCACGGCTTGAACGACGGCAGTGTCACCTGGCCATCGCACGGCGAAGACGCCACCAACACCTGGGCGAGCTGGCACCGGGTGAAGATCGACCACTTCCTGGCGTCGCGTCCCTTCGGCAAGTGGTGGACGCTCGCCGACGATCCGAAGGATCCCTATTCGGGCGTCATCACCGACGCCAGCTACGTGACCAATCCGGATGGATCGAAGACGCCGCTTTCCGACCACGAGCCGGTTGCACACACGGTGCGCTGGGTCGGCCCGGTTCTGCAGAACTACACGGATCCGGCGACAGCGACGGCCAAGACCCGGATCGTCTGGGGCGATGAAGCATCGACCTTCGCCGAGAAGGGCAAGGTCTTCAACCTTAGCCGCAACAACATGCGTAACGACGTCTATCTCGGCCAGATCGCCGACGAGAACGGCCTGCCAATTCTGGCCGGTCTGACCGACCAGGAAAAGAAGACGCTGCTCGACTGCAAGAGCAGAGATCCGCGCTTCCAGCAGGCGATCCGCGACTATTGCATCGACGATCATTCCTTCATCGGCGAAACGCTGGTGACCGACGGCGGTACCGTCGTGGTCGAAGAAGACGTCGCGCTTGGCAGCGCAACAGCGAAGCTGAGGCTCGATGGTGGAGCACTCAGGATCGCCGGTCGCGACATGCATCAGATCAACCGCGATATCGTTCTAGAAGGCGCCGGCGGTTCGCTCGACGTCGCCGATGCGGCCAACGTCGTTGCCGTCAACAAGGCGATCAGTGGCAGCGGCGGCCTCACCAAGCTCGGTGCCGGCGCGCTCGTGCTCAACGGCCAGAACACCTATACCGGCGCGACCGTGGTCAAGTCCGGCCTGCTATCGGTCCAGGGCTCGATTGCCTCGTCCTCGGGGCTCACCATTGAAAAGGATGGCGCCATTGGCGGCATCGGCACGTTCGGCAGCATCACGATTGCCGACGGCGGCGTGATTGCTCCCGGCAATTCGATCGGCACGCTCAACGTTGCCGGCGATATCAATTTCGCGGCGGGCTCGACCTATGAGGTCGAAGCCAACGCAAAGGGCGAGAGCGACAAGACCGTCGCCTCTGGCAAGGCGACGCTCAACGGTGGTTCGGTCCTCGCCCTCGCCGCCAATGGCAGCTACGCGCCGCAGACCCGCTACACGATCCTGACGGCGGCCGGCGGCGTGACCGGCACCTTTGCCGACGTCGCATCGAGCCTCGTCTTCCTCGACCCGACGCTCGGCTACGACGCCAACAACGTGACGTTGACGCTCAGCCGCAACGATATCCGCTTCGCGGATGTCACGGAGACCGCCAATCAGCAGGCAACGGCGGTCGCGGCTGAGAGCCTCGGCTTCTCCAATGCCGCCTATTCGGCGCTCACCAACCTCGACCGCGCGCAGGCGCTCTTTGCCTTCGACCAACTCTCGGGTGAAATCCATGCCTCGACCAAGGGCATGCTGCTGCAGGACGGCCTGCTCCTGAACGCTGCAGCCACCGACCGCATCCGCGCGGCCTTCGGCGATGCCAGCACCAAGACGACACCAGTGCTCGCCTATGGCGAAGGCGGCATCGAGAGCGTTGCGGCCGACACCGAGCGCTTCGCCTTCTGGAGCCATGCCTTCGGCACCTGGGGCGATACAGACGGCAACGGCAATGCGGCCGGCTTCCAGCGCAATGTTGGCGGTTTCCTCATGGGCGCCGATGGTCTTGTCGCTGACAACTGGCGTGCCGGCCTCTTCGGCGGCTACAGCCGTTCGTCCTTCGATGTGGTCGATCGTCGGTCGTCCGGTGACAGCGACAACTACCATATCGGCGCTTATGCCGGTGCCGGGTTCGGCGCGCTGTCTCTGACGGCAGGCGCGACCTATAGCTGGCACCGCATCGAAACGACGCGCGGCGTGTCCTTCGGCGGTTTCGACGACAGCCTGTCGGCGGCCTATGACGCGCGCACCGCCCAGATCTTCGGCGAGGCGAGCTATGCGACGAGCGCCGGCAGTTTCGACTTCGAAGGCTTCGCCAATCTCGCCTATCTCAACCTCGACACGGACGGTTTCCGTGAAAAGGGCGGGGCAGCGGCAGTCTCCGGCCGCTCGGACAACACCGACACGACCTTCACGACGATCGGCGTGCGCACCTCGACCGATGTTTCCTTCGGTCAAACGGCGGCGGTTCTGAGCGGCACCGTCGGCTGGCGCCATGCCTTCGGCGATGTCGTGCCGACCTCCACGCTTGCCTTTGCGGGCGGCCAGGGCTTTACCGTCGGCGGTGCGCCGGTCGCCCGGGATGCGGCACTCGTCGAAGCGGGCATCGACTTCAAGATCACACCGGCTGCGACCTTCGGCGTCAATTACACCGGCCAGATCGCCTCCGGCGTTTCCGACCACGGCGTCAACGCCAAACTGAAGGTGAGCTTCTAAGTGGCGGCAAGACATCGCTCTGAACATCGAACGCCGCGCATGGTTTCCATGCGCGGCGTTTCTTGTGGTTGGTTGCGGCCGCCTGGTCGATCAGATCCAGACTGTCCTTCCAGCGCCATCGCAGCCAAGGGCGCGCAGGATGTTGAGGGGCACGTCGAGCATGGTCTCGCGGCCCGCGGTCAGAAGGAAGGAGGCCGTCTGCGGCTCGCGATAGGCAAGAATCTCGTCGCGAGAGGCGGCGGTATAGATGCCGCGCAGCGCCCTGAGGCAACCGCTGTGGGTGACGACGACATGGCGGCGGCCGCGGTCGAGCGTGTCGAGCCAGGCTTCCAGGCGCGCTGAAAGCGCCGTCCGGCTTTCGCCGCCCGGCATCGAATAGTCGAACGGGTCGGCGCTGTGCGCATCGTACTGATCGGCGAGATCGCGCTCGATCTCGTCATGGGCGAGCCCCTCCCACGCGCCATAGGAGCGTTCGGCAAGGGCAGCCGCCTCGGCAAAGCGATCGAAAGGAACCGACCAGATGTCAGCGAGGATCGATGCGGTCTGACGGGCCCGGCCGAGCGGGCTCACCCAGAAGGTCAGGTTCTTTTCCTCGTGGGCGATCCGTTCGGCAAGGCGCAGGCCGATGGCGAGTGCCTGGCGCACGCCATTGGCGGTCAGTGGTGTGTCCTTGCGGCCCTGCAGGCGGCCGGCGACGTTCCATTGGGTTTCGCCATGGCGGATGAGGATGAGGCTGGGAAGATCTTTTGTCATTCGGAACTCGGGTATCAGCGATCTGGCGCTGCTTGAAATGGGGAAGCTGGCGCCCGCCGGCGAGACCGGCGGACGCGCGTCGTATGCTCTAGTGGGCGAGCCATTGCGCCGACGACGGCTTGAGGCCGAGCGTCGTTGCCGCGCCGGGTTCGAGAAGCGCGTCGCCGGAATGGAACGGCGCGTCGATCAGCACGGTCGCCGCCCCGATTCTGACGCCATAGCGCACGGTCGCGCCCAGGAACTCGCGATGCGCGATGATGCCTTCGAGCGCGACGGCGCCGGGTTCGCGGCTGCCGATCGTCGCATATTGCGGCCGGAAGACGAGCTTGGCGCCTGCGGGCACCTCGGTCTCCGCCGGGATCGGGATGGAGCCGCCGCCCACCACCTCGAAGGTCCTGCTGGCACCGGAGCCTGCCACCTTGCCGTCAAGGATATTGGCGGTGCCAAGGAAGTTGGCGACAAACAGGTTGGCCGGCTTCTCATAAAGCCCCATCGGTGTTCCGACCTGCTGAATGCTGCCTTCGTTGAAGACGGCGATCCGGTCGCAGACGGTGTTGGCCTCTTCCTGGTCGTGGGTGACGAAGATCGTCGTCAACTGCAGCCGCTGCTGCAATTCGCGCAGTTCACGCCGGACTTCGACGCGCATCTTGGCGTCGAGGTTGGACAGTGGCTCGTCGAGCAGAAGCACCTTCGGCTCAATAGCGATGGTGCGGGCGAGCGCCACACGCTGCTGCTGGCCGCCGGAAAGCTGCGACGGCCGGCGATCGGCGAGGTGCTTGAGGCCGACGACCTCCAGGGCTGCCTTCACCCGGCGGTCGACCTCGGCGCGTGGCAGGCGCCGTTCTTCGAGGCCGAAGGCGACGTTGGCGGCGACCGTCATGTGCGGCCAGAGCGCATAGGACTGGAACACCATGCCGATGTCGCGCTTCCATGCGGGCATGTCGAGCACGTCCTGTCCGCCGATCACGACCTTGCCCTGGCGGGCTTCGTTGAAGCCGGCGATCAGCCTAAGCAGCGTGGTCTTGCCGCAGCCGGACGGGCCGAGAAAGGCGAAGAACTCGCCTGGCTGGATTTCGAGATTGATGTCCTTCAGCACGTGCAGCGCGCCGTAGTAGAGATTGACGTCGCTGATGCTGATCGCCTTGGCGGGGCCGGCGTCGAGCGCGGCGCTGTTGATATTCACTGTCATTTTCTCCTCCCGAATTATTTTGCCGCCCCGAGCGCCTTCTGGCGGCGCTCGATGACGTAGTGGGACAGAAGCGTGCAGAGCGCGACCATGATCACGGCGATGACGCCGAGGGCTGCACCCGGACCGCGACCGGCCGGCGATTGCATGAAGACGTAGAGCCCGTAGGCGATCGGCGCGTCCGAGTTGCTCTGGATCAGCATCAGCGTTGCCGAGAGCTCGACGGCGGCGGTCGAGAAGCTGGTGACGAAGCCGGCAAGCAGGCCGCCGGTCATCAGCGGCAGAACGATGCGACGGATGGTCCGCTGCTTGGTCGCGCCGAGGTTTTCGGCGGCCTCTTCGAGCGATTCCGACACCTGCTGCAGGGCGGCGTAGCAAGCCCTCAACGCATAGGGCAGGCGGCGGATGGCAAGCGCCAGAACCACCATGACCCAGAGCGTGGCAAGCGGCGTGCCGTCTGGAAGCGTGATGCCGTAGAAGGTCCGGAGATAGCCGATGCCGAGCACGACGCCGGGGATGGCGAGCGCTGCGGTGGCCGCCCAGTCGAGCCAGCGACGGCCGATGACCTTGGTGCGCAGCACCAGATAGGCGATGGCGCCGCCGATGACCACGTCGATCAGGCCGGCGAGGCTGGCATAGATCAGCGTGTTCTTGATGTAGAGCGAGCTCTCGCCGAAGACCCGGCCGTAGTGCGCGACGGTATAGGCGTCGGGCAGCGGGCTGAACGACCAGACGGTTGCGAAGGAGAGCAGCAAGAGCCCGATATGCGGCGACAGCACGAGCAGCAGGATCAGCGTGACGACGCCGTAGGCAATCACGCTTTCGCCGCGGCTGAGCTTGCGTCTCGAAAGACCGCCGCCGCCGCGCTGGACGGTGGAATAGTCCTTGCCGCGCATGGCGATCGCCGAAAGCCACATGGCGAAGATCGAGACGGCGATCAGGATCACCGAGATGACGTAGCCCATCGGGTCGGTGAGGCCGACGGAGGTGACGCGCAGATAGGCCTGCGGCGCCAGCATATCCTTGACGTTGAGGAGCAGCGGCGTCGCCAGATCGTCGAAGACCTTGACGAAGACGAGCGACGCGCCGGCGAGATAGCCGGGCATGGCGAGCGGGAAGACGATGCGGCGGAAGAGGCGAAAGCCGGAGGAGCCGAGGTTCTGGGCCGCCTCTTCCATCGACCGGTCGATGTTGCGCAGGCTGGTCGACAGGTTGATCAGGATGAAGGGGAAATAGTGCAGCGACTGCACGAAGATGACGCCGTTCAGCCCCTCCATGAAGGGAATGCGGATGCCGAACCAGTCGTTCAAGAGCAGGTTCACCGTGCCGTTGCGGCCGAAGAGAAGCTGCATGGCTACCGCGCCGACGAAGGGCGGCATGATCAGAGGCACGAAGCCGAGCGTCTGGATGATGAGCGAACCGCGGAAGTCGAAGCGGGTCGTGAGCACCGCGAGCGGCAGCGCGATGGCGCTCGCCCAGACGACCGACATGCCGGAGACATAGACCGAATTGAAGAAGGACCGGCGGAAGAGGTCGGTGTTGAAGAAGTCGACGAAGTTGACGATGGTGAACGCACCGGTGCCCTTCTCTGTGAAGGCGGTATAGATCACCGTACCGGCGGGGATGACCAGGAATATCCCCAGGAACAGGGCGATCACCGAGACCGCCAGGATCTGGCCTGGTTTGGCCGCGGCGGGCCTGATGGGAACGGAAGCGACGAGCGCCATGGGGCAGACTCCGGAGTGAGTTCGGCCAGCCCGGCGCGACATGCGCGCCAGGGTCGGCGAAGCTTGAGTGTTTGCGGGAGCTTGACCGCCCGCCAGGATGGGCAGGCGGTCGCTGTCGTCGGTTAGTCGACGAGGTTCAGGGCTTCTTCAGCCTTGGCCTTGGCGGCGGCGTATTTTTCCGTCGCGAAGGCGGCCCACTTCTGCTCCAGTTCCGCCTGGCGTGCGGTCTTCTCCTCGCCGCCCGTAAAGGCGTCGCGGGTCTCCTTGCTCGCCGCTTCCTCGGCCGTGATCGGCATGGCGGCAACCAGGGCCTTGGCTTCGTCGAGAAGCGCGCGCGCGGCCGGCTGCTCGTTGGCGGCAAGCGCCTTTTCGGCCGCATGGATTGCCTGGGTGGCGCCCTTCAGGTTTTCCAGCTGGAAGGAGATGAGCTGGTCGAACAGCGTGTCGACGACATCAGTGCGCTTCTTCGAGATGTCGCTGTCAAAGGTGATCATCGACTGGAAGCGCGGATCCTTGAAGGGGTTCGGGAAGCCCTCCGGGGCCTTGGCGTAGAGCGCCGGGTTGATCGGCAGTCGCCGGATCGCCGGCTCGAGCAGGACTTCCTGGCCCTTCTCCGACAGGATGTAGTTGACGAAGGCTTCAGCGCCGGCCTGGTTCGGCGCATTGGCGACGATGCCGATATTGGCCGGAACGACCGTCGTTACCGAAGGATAGGCGAAGCTGACCGGGAAGCCGCTCGCCTGGGCCGAGAAGGCGAAGAAGTCGATAACGATGCCGATGCCGGTCTGGCCGGAATTGACGGCGTCGGGAACGCCGAAGGAGCGCTCGGTTACCTGCTGCAGATTGCCGCCGATGCCCTTCAGCGTGCCCCAGCCCTTGTCCCAGCCTTCGCCCTGCAGGATCGTCTCGATCGTCAGGTGGGTGGTGCCGGAGCGCGACGGGGCGGCGATGGCGACGTGGTCGAAATACTCAGGCTTGGCGAGGTCGCCCCATTCGGCGGGCTTCGGCAGGTTGTTGGCTTCCAGATAGCGGTCGTTCGACATGATGCCGTAGCCTGACGCGGCAAAACCGAAGTAGAAGCCGTCCGGATCGTTGACCGGATAGGAGCCTACCTTCTCCGGAAGTCCAGTCACCGACGGGGTGAACTTCGCCAGCAGTTCCCTGCTCTTCAGGCTGTCGAAGGCGTCAGGGGCGGAGGCCCAGAACAGGTCGACCTGGTTGTTGACCTTGGTCTCATCGATATACTTCACGCCCGAGCTGGTGCTCTTGTTCTGGACGTCGAGGGTGAAGCCGGGGTTGGCGGCCTCGAAACCGGCCTTGAACGGATCGGTCACGTCCTTGGAGAACGAGGTGACGATCGTCACCTTGCCGCCGTCCTGGGCCTGTGCCGTCACGATAAAGGCAGCCGACATCAGCATCGCTGCTGCGATGGTTTTCAACATAGGTATCTCCTCCCAATGGGCCGCCAGTGCTTGGCGGCTGATCTATTGAGAGCAAGGCCCGTGCCAGATCTGAAATCCCGTAAAACCGGGCGGTTTCGCGCCGGGATGGGAAAGAAAGGTAACATCGGGGCCGGCGGAGTGGGGTCAAAAGGGTAACATCACCCCTCGTCGCCGTCGCTCCGGGCGTCGATGTCGAATTTGCGCATTTTCAGATAAAGCGTCTTACGCGAGATGCCGAGCGCGTCGGCGGTGGCCCCGACGCGACCGTCGTTTCTGGCGAGGCAGTTGATCAAAATCGTTCGCTCCAGCCGGTCCATCTGCGCTTCCAGAGTCTCGCCGCCTGCGGTCGCGGCTTCGGTGTCCGGGCGCTCTTCGAGCCCGAGCACGAAGCGTTCGGCGACATTGCGCAGTTCGCGCACGTTTCCCGGCCACGGGCGGGCGTTGAGCTCGGCGAGATGATCTGCGCCGACCGGCGGCGAGGTTCGCCCCTGGCGCTTGGCGGCAAGGCCGAGGAAATGCTGGAACAGAAGGCCGACATCGCCTTTGCGACGCGCGAGCGGCGGCAGCTCCACCCGGGCGATGTCGAGGCGGTAGGCAAGGTCCTCGCGAAACTCGCCGCGGCGCGCGGCATCGTGCAGGTCGGCCTTGGTCGCCGCCACCACGCAGATGTTGACCGGCAGTTCGACGTTCGAGCCGAGCCGTTCGATCACGCGTTCCTGCAGCACGCGCAGCAGCCGCACCTGCGCTGCGAGCGGCATGGACTCGATCTCGTCGAGAAACAGCGTTCCGCCATCGGCAAATTCGATCTTGCCGATGCGCTTTTCGCGAGCGCCGGTAAAGGCGCCCGCCTCGTGGCCGAAAAGCTCGGATTCGAGCATCGTCTCGGGGATGGCTCCGCAGTTGACGGCGACGAAACGGCCCTTGCGGCCGCTGAAGTCGTGCAGCGCCCTTGCGGTCACTTCCTTGCCGGTGCCGGTATCGCCGATGATCAGCACGTCGGCGCTGGCGGCGGCGATGCGCTGCAGTTTCTCGCGCAGTGCCACCATCGGTGCAGAATGGCCGATCAGCCTCGTCTCCCAGCCGTCCCTGTCGACGGACAGCCGCAGGCGACGATTTTCCAGCAGCAGGCGACGGTGATCGCGGGCCCGGCGCACGGTTTCGATCAGGTGCACCGGATCGGCCGGCTTCTCCAGGAAATCCCAGGCGCCTTCGCGCATCGCACGCAGCGCCATCGGGATGTCACCATGTCCGGACATCAGCACGATCGGGATGTCGGGATCGATCTTGCGCACGGCGGCGACCAGGTCGAAGCCGTCATGGTCGGGCATGCGCACATCCGAGACGATCACGGTGTCGCTGTCGGCGCGAAGGCCGGCGAGCGCCGAGACGACCGAACCGTGCGGGGCGACTGTGAAATCCTCCAGTTCCAACACCTGGCAGCAGGCCTCAAGCACGCTGGTGTCGTCGTCTATCAGGATGATGTCCGTTTCCGGTCTCATTCCGGGCCTTTCAGGGATACGAGGAATCGTGTGCCGGTCGGGCCGGTGTCGAGGATCGTGATGTCGCCGCCGAAATCCTTGACGATGTTGTAGGAGATGGACAGGCCAAGACCGAGCCCCGAGCCGACCGGTTTGGTGGTGAAGAAGGGATCGAACACGGCTGGCAGGTTTTCCGTGGTGATGCCGTGCCCGGTATCGCCGACGATCAGACGCGCGGCGCCGCTGGTGACTTCAACGCGGACGCTGATGCGCCGAAGTGGCTGGTCGGCGACGGCGTCGAGCGCGTTGCCGACGAGATTGACGGCGACCTGTTCGAGCCGGACCGGTTCGGCCATGACCATTGCCGGGCCGCCTTTCGGCAACGAAAGATCGAGGGCGACGCTCTCCTCCTCGAAACGGTGTTCGAGCAGGCTGAGGGCGTCCCGCACCGCCGCGGTGAGGTCGACCGGCCGCAGCTGCGCGTCCGGCCGCCGGGCAAAGCGGCGGATATGGCTGATCTGGTCTGCCATGCGTCCCGTCAGCCCCTTCATTTTGTCGAGGTTGTTGACGGCCTGCTCGCCCTTGCCGCGGCCGATCAGGGTGGCGGCGCTGTGAATGTGGGCGCGAAGGGCGGCTAGAGGCTGGTTGAGTTCGTGGCCGATGCCGGCCGCCATTTGGCCAAGAGCTGCAAGCTTTGCCGACTGGACCAGCTCATCCCGGGTCTGGCGGAAGAGGGTCAGGGCGCGGGAGAGGTCGCCAAGCTCGTCGGCTTCCGCCGGCGGGATCCGAGCCGTAGGTCGGCCCCCGCTGATCGCGCCCGCAGCCGTCGCCAGCAAGCGGATACGGGCAATGAGGTTGCGGTGCACGTAGAAATAGCCGATCGCACCTGCGACAAGCACCGAGAGAATGGCGATCGCCACGAGCAGGCTTCGCCCGGTCTCGATTGCCGCAGCCGCGCGCCGGGCGGCGTCACCGGCGCTTGCCTCGATCGCCACCACCTCCGTCTCGATCTTGCGGCCAAGCTCCTCGACCAGCCGGCCGTTTTCGCCGGCAAGTTCGGCAAGCGTGCTGGCCTGCAGCATTTCCGAGCGCTTGCGATTGGGTATGCCCGTCGAGGCGTTGGACTGGTCGAGAATGCGCCCGGCGAGCTGCCGAACGGTGATGCTGTCCGGCCAGCTGTCGAGCGAGCGGATGCGGCTTGCCAGTTCGTCGGCGCTATCGCCGAGGAAGGCGTTGGTCTCCTGCATTTCCTCTTCGGTCGCGGCGTTGACGAGTCGACCGATGAGGCCTGTCGCAAGGTTCGCCTGGGAGACGACGGTCAGCAGCGCTTCGCTCTTCTGCTGTTCGGCAAGTGCGGCCGCCCCCTGACCCTTGCGGGTCTCCGCTTCGATGTTGAAGCGGATGTCGTCGACTAACGGGTCGGCTTCTTCCAGAAGATCCGCCTGGACCCAACGCAACTCGTCGATGTCCGACCGCATCGCCTCGCGCAGCGTGAAGCGCTTGCCCGCGGCAAGGTCGATTTTTTTCAGATTGGTGCCGATGGCCTCGGCGAGCGGCAGCAGCGCCGCTGTGCTCGACTGCGCCGTGTTTTCTTCGAGCAGGGCGCGAAGGGTCTGAAGGCGCGTCGCGTAGACGGCGCGGATCTCGTTGTACTCGGTGCGGCTTTCGGCGCCGGCAAGGACCGACGTCACGGAGCCGATGTCGGCCCCGGCCTTGGAGAGTCGCGACGCGAAGGCGAGCTGCGGCATCTGCTCGTCCGCCATGCGCGACAGTTCGCCCGACAGCCGCTCGTAGGAAAGCCAGCCGACGATACAGGCGACGACCGCAAAGCCGACTATCGCGACGAAGGCGAGCACGAGGCGAGCGCCGATACCGAAGCGCCAGCGCGGCTGCTGTGCGGTCGTTTCGAGTACCGCCATCGTCACTGCCGCCACGGATGGAGATTGACGGGACCGCCGGATCGCGCCGCCGAGGACAGCAGCTGCTCCGCCTCGTTGAGGTTCTGCTCGATCCGCGCGCGCAGGCGGCTCGCGAGTTCTGCATGGGCAGGGGAGCGGGCGACGCCGCGCGGCCATTCGCCTTGCACGGCCTCAGCAACATTGGCGACTTCGCTTGCCGAAAGCGGGGGCTGGCCCAACAGCCGCCGCGCCCGAGCCAGCATGCTCAGCCGTTGCGCGTCTTCGATGTTCATCGCCTCCAGATCCGCGGCCCTCTTCCACAGGCGGGCAAGGGTTGCCCGGCGGCGCACGATATAGTCGTCGAAAATCAGATTGACGAGCCCGTATCTGCGCGCCGATAGCGCCGCGTCGAAGCCGCCGGATCTCAGCAGGCGCTCGCCGTCTTCCTGCGGCAGCAGGCCGCTGTTGAGCGCCGGATTGACGGGGATACGGGCGATTGCCGGCGACAGCAGGAGCTTCTGGCCAGCCTCCGAAAGCACGAAGTCGACGAAGCGTCCGGCTCCCGGCACGTTGCGCGCCCGCGACAGGATGCCGATGCTTGCCGGCACGAACACGGTGTCGGGCGGCAAGACGAAGACATTGCCGGCGCCGGCGAAATCCGGCGAGGTGGCGAGGAAATCGATGGTGACGCCGATGCTGAAGCGCCGCTGCGCCACGCCGGAAGCAACCCCGAAGCTACGGGCGGTGACCGTTGAGAGATTGCCGCCGAGCTGCGACAGCATCGCCCAGCCTTTTTCCCAGCCGTAGGTTTGTAGCAAGGCTTCGACGATCAGGTGCGTCGTGCCCGAGCGGGAAGGCGTGGTGATGCCGATCTGGCCGGAATAGACGGGGTTCAGCAGATCCTGCCAGTCCTCCGGCACGGGCAGTTTGCTCCGGGCGAGATGGGCGGGATTGTAGACGAAGCCGTAGCCCGACAGCGCGAAGCCCAGATAATAACCCTGGGGGTCGTTCACGGGGTAGCCGAAGACACTATCCGGCGCGCCGGTGTTGCGCGGCGCGATCGGGCGCAGGCTTCCATTGCGTTTCAAGAGCTCGAAGGCATCGGCCGCCGAGGCCCAGAAGATGTCGGCCGGCACGTCCGCCTTCTCGATGACGAAGCGGCTGGCGCTCGCCGTGTTGCGCTGCACGATCGTCACCCGCATGTCGGCATTGGCGCGTTCGAAAGCGGCGCGAAAGGGCTCGAAGAAGGAGGGCGGGTAGGAGGTGACCACCACGAGTTCCTGCTTCTCGACAGCACGTGCGGTCCCTGCAAACGCCATGAAGCCAAGGGTGATCAGCGGCAGCAGGGCCGCGACGATATCGAACCGGAACCTTGTCAATTCACTCCCACCGCGCATCGCCGTCCGGTCATTGCCGGTGCCGGTTGCCGCGGACCCTCCCCAAGATGCCGCCGTTTCGTGCCATGGCCCGGTCGGCGATCACGACGTACTCTGCTACGAAGAACACACTGACGTAAACCCCGGGAGGCATGTCGGAGACTGTTGCAAACAGGTCGCAGCCGCGACGATTGGTGCCATGGCAAGAGTTCTGCACTTGGCGGTTGCGCGCGATTCGCCTATAGGTCGTCTTCCGGCAACCAATCAGGGAGGTTTCAAAAGATGCCAGCTTTTTCTTTCTCCCTACGGGGCGGCGTGCAGTCTTGAACTGGGCCGGGAAGGGCATTTTCGCCTTTCCGTCTTTTCCAGGTCGGATTTCGTTTCGCTGACCTTGGCCCTTCCTCTCCTGAGGATACGGTCACTCCAATGATGCCGCATCGGAAGCTGGGTTCCTTTTAACGGCATATTCCATTCTGATCTTGTTTGAGGCCGATGCGTCGCGCATCGGGCGATTGTTATGGCTTTTACTCGTATTGACCTGCGCGGCGGTGCGTTCCGCAGCGTTCTTGGATTCACCTGGTCCCACTGGAAAGCGCAGCCGCTGCGCATCAGCGTTATTCTCGGCATGGTTCTCTTGTCGACGCTCGCCGACGTCCTGACACCGCTCTATTCGGGCCGGCTCGTCGACGCCGTCGTTTCCGGTGTGGCGACCGATCAGCTTGCCTGGGATGCGGCGCTTGCCGCCTTCTGGATGCTGATGGCGCTGTCGCTCGGCGCGATCATTCTCAGGCACCTCACCTTCCTGGGGGTCACCGATCTGACCCTCAAGATGATGACCGACATCGCGTCGGCTGCCTTCTATCGCATCCAGCGCTTCTCGACCGACTGGCATGCCAACAGCTTTGCCGGATCGACGGTGCGCAAGGTGACGCGTGGCATGTGGGCGCTCGATCTCCTGAACGACACCTTGCTCGTCGCCCTGTTTCCGTCCGTCGTGATGCTGGTCGGATCGACAATCCTGATGTCGATCTACTGGCCGATGATGGGCGTCATCATCGGTATCGGGTCGATCGTCTTCATCCTGTTGACGATCGTGCTGTCGCTCGGCTATGTCGCGCCGATGGCAAGCCTTGCCAACCGGTGGGACACCAAGCTCGGCGGGGCGCTCGCCGATGCCGTGAGCTGCAACATCGTCGTCAAGGGTTTTGGTGGCGAAAGCCGCGAGGACGCACGCCTTGCCAAGGTGCTCGCCAAATGGCGTGACCGTACGCGCCGCACCTGGATCCGCGGCACGACCAACGGCACGTCGCAGGGCGCCATGCTGCTCATCCTGCGCGCGGCGGTGATCGGCTTTGCGCTGTTCCTCTGGTCGAAAGGCCAGGCGACGGCCGGCGACATCACCTTCGTGCTTACCTCGTTCTTCATCCTGCAGGGTTACCTGCGTGAAGTCGGGCAGCACATCCGCAACCTGCAGCGCTCGATCAACGACATGGAAGAGCTTGTCGACATCCATGGCCAGTCGCTCGGCATCGACGACAAGGCGGATGCCAAGCCGATCCGGATCACCGACGGCCGAATCGAGTTCAAGGATGTGACGTTCCACTACGGTGCGCACCGCAAGCCGCTCTACGACCGCTTCTCGGTGACGATCCGGGAGGGCGAACGCGTCGGTCTTGTCGGGCACTCAGGTTCGGGCAAGACGACCTTCGTCAAGCTGATCCAGCGTCTGCATGACCTGAAAGCCGGCGAGATCCGGATCGACGGCCAGGACATCGCATCGGTGACGCAGACGTCGCTGCGCCAGCAGATCGCGATCGTCCAGCAAGAGCCGATCCTGTTCCATCGCTCTCTGTCGGAGAATATCGCCTATGCGCGGCCGGACGCCACGCAGAGCGAGATCGAGAAGGCGGCGAAGCTTGCAAGCGCCCACGACTTCATCACGGCTCTGCCGAAAGGCTATGGCACGCTGGTGGGCGAACGCGGGGTCAAGCTCTCGGGCGGCGAGCGCCAGCGCATCGCCATTGCCCGTGCGTTCCTCGCGGATGCACCGATCCTGATCCTCGATGAGGCGACATCGAGCCTCGATTCGGAATCGGAAGTGCTGATCCAGCAGGCGATGGAGCGGCTAATGCTCGGGCGCACGACGCTGGTGATCGCGCACCGGCTCTCGACGGTCCGGGCGCTCGACCGGCTGCTGGTCTTCGACCATGGCCGGATCGCCGAGGAGGGCACGCACGACGCGCTGATCCGTCTCGACGGCGGCATTTACCGCGGTCTCTTCGAGCGCCAGGCGCTGGAACTGACCAAGGGACTGGTGCTGAACGACCAGTAAGGGTCTGGAACCGCATGAAAACATCGCCGCGCCTGCCAAGGGCGCGGCGATTTTTTATGCCGGCCGGTTAAGCCAGCGATCGAGCCCGCGAGCCGCCGCACGGCCTGTGGCAAAGCAGGCGGTCAGCAGATAGCCCCCGGTCGGCGCCTCCCAGTCGATCATTTCGCCGGCGACGAAGGTGCCTGGCAGCGCCTTCAGCATGTAGTCATCATCGATCGCGGCCCAGGCGATGCCGCCGGCGGACGAGATGGCCTCCGCGATGGGGCGTGGGCGGACGAGCGGGATCGGCAACGCCTTGATCAAGGCCGCAAGTTCTGGAGGCGGCAAGCGCGCGGCATCAGGCGAAACCTCACGCAGCAGCGCCGCTTTCACCCCTTCGAGCCCGGCCCCCTTGCGCAAGCGATTGGAAAAGCTGGTCTTGGTGTCGAAGCGGCCAAGGTCTTTTGCCAATTTCCCGACGGTACGTCCCGGGGTCAGGTCGACCACCAGGTCGGCCGGTTCCCCGCCGGACAGTCGGTCCCGAAGCGCGCTGGTGTGCGCATAGACGAGGCTGCCTTCGATGCCGGTGCTGCTGACGACGAATTCGCCCGGGACGGTGCCCGCGTCAGACGTCGCGGTGACGCCCTTCAGCGCGGCGCCGCCGAAGCGATCGCGGAAGGTCTCGCTCCAGTCGACGTCGAAGCCGCAATTGGCGGGCTGGAATTTGGCAACAGACACGTCCCCCTGTTCCAGCCAGGAAACCCAGGCGGCATCCGACCCGAGGCGCGGATAGCTGGCGCCGCCGAGGGCAAGCAAAGTCGCATCGGCGCTGACAAGCGTCTTGCCGTCGGGGGTATCGAACGCGAGTGCTTTGCCTTCAAAGCCAGTCCAGCGGTGCCGCGTCAGGATGCGAACGCCGCGGCTTTCCAGCGACTTGAGCCAGGCGCGCAGCAGCGGCGATGCCTTCATCACCTCGGGAAATACACGGCCTGAGGAGCCGACGAAGGTCTCCGTGCCGAGCGCGTTTGCCCAGCGCCTGACATCGTCGGGCGTGAAGGTGTCCAGCGCCGCACGCAATCGCGGCGAGGCATCGCCGAAGCGCTCGGCAAAGGCGGCGTAAGGCTCCGAATGGGTGATGTTCAGACCCGACTTGCCGGCCAGCAGAAATTTGCGCGCCACCGTCGGCATGCTGTCATAGACGGTTACCGCGTGGCCGCGCTCGGACAGCACCTCGGCGGCCATCAAGCCGCTCGGACCGCCGCCAATGACGGCGATGTTCTTTTGTCCCATGCGTTTTGCTCGGTCAGATTTCTCTTCGGCGCACTCTTGGCCCGGCGGCGCGCGGCGCGCAACCCCCGTCGGATGCGGCTATCGGCGATGAGCGCCGTTGAGCCTCTTCTCCAGCCAAAGGCTGTAGCGCGAACCGGAAAAGCAGATGGCGAAATAGACCAGTGCCGCGAAGATATAGGACTCGCTGTAAAAGCCGAGCCAGGCGGGGTCGGTGGCCGAGGTCTTGGCGGCATTCAGCAGATCGTAGATGCCGATGACCGCAAGCAGCGAGGTGTTGAGCACGATGCCGATCGACAGGTTGACGATGGCCGGGATGACCGCCCGCAGCGCCTGCGGCAGCACCACCAGCCGGAGCATCTGGATCCGGCTGAGGCCAAGCGACAGCGCCGCCTCCTTCTGACCCGCCGGGATCACCTGCAATCCGGCGCGGATGATCTCGGCGAGATAGGCGGAGAAGAACAGCGTGACGCCGATCTGCGCGCGCAGCAGCTTGTCGATGGCCGCACCGCTCGGCAGCGCCATCGGCACGATCAGCATGGCGACATAGAGAACGGCGATCATCGGCACGCCGCGCAGGACTTCGATGAAGGCGATGGCCAGGGAGCGCACGAGCCCCATGTCCGACTGGCGGGCAAGCGCCAAAGCCAGCGCGATCGGGAAGGCGAAGGCAAGTCCGGCAATCGAGACGGTGAGCGTGATCGGCAGCCCGCCCCAATGATTAGTTGAGACCGGCTCGAGGCCGGCCGCGCCCGCCATCAGCAGCCAGATGCCGACGAGCGCCAGCAACCAGACCGGCACGAGGCGGAAACTCCAGAAGCGGGGGAGGGCCGAAATCGTCAGGAGCGCAGCAATGAGGGCGATCACCAGCGCCGGGCGCCATTGCAGCGGCGGCGGGAAGAAGGCGAAGAGCATGAACCGAAATTTGGCGCCGACAAACGCCCAGCAGGCGCCCGCCGTTTCCGTGGCGCAATCGGCCGCGGTGCCGGTCCAGACGGCATCGATGACGGCCCAGCGGACAAAGGGAAGTGCAATCCAGAGGATTGCGGCGAGCGTCGCCAGCGTGACGAGGCCATTGGCCCAGCCGCTGAAGAGGCCTTCTCGCCAGCGGTGCCAGTCGGGTGCAACCGGCGGCGCAAGTTCGATCTGGCTCATCGTTTTCCTTCTTCGCGCAGGACCACACGGCGGTTGTAGAGGTTCATGAGGGCCGAAACCGAGAGGCTGATGGTCAGGTAGACGGCGCCGATGACGATGATCGCTTCGAGCGCCTGGCCGGTGGTGTTGGCGGTGGTGTTGGCGACGCTGACGAGATCCGGGTAACCGATGGCCACCGCGAGGCTCGAATTCTTTGTCAGATCGAGAAAGCTCGAGATCATCAGTGGCGTGATCACCCGAAGCGCCTGCGGCAGTACGACCAGACGCATGATCTGCGCGGGCTTCAGCCCGAGTGCGCGAGCGGCTTCCCATTGACCCGACGTCACCGACTGAATGCCGCTGCGCACGATCTCTGAAATCGAGGCAGAGGCATTGACGACGAGGCCAATCAGCAGCGCGGCGAATTCCGGCGTCAGCGACAGGCCGCCGCGAATGTTGAAGCCGCCCTTGGCAGGCACCTCGACCGAGGCGCTGAAGCCGAGGGATACGAGAGCGAAATAGAAGATTGCCAGCGCGCCGAGTACGGTGCCGGCGGTTTTCGGCATATAGAACGTCGCGCCCGCCAGCAGGCGCCTGGAAACAACGAGTGCCACCAAGACGGTCAGGAAAACCGCGGGCAGCCACACGGAGGCCGACAGGCCGTCGACCGAAAGCGAGGGCAGAAAGACGCCGCGATTGCTGAGATAGACGCTGCCTAAGAGCGTGTAGGCGCCGCGCGGCGGCGGAAGCGCGCGGATGATCGCGCTCCAGAGAAACAGTTGCAGCAACAAAGGCGTGTTGCGCAAAAGCTCGACATAGCCATGGACGAAGGTCGCGAGCAGCAGATTGCCCGACAGCCTGAAGATGCCGAGCGCGACACCGAGCACGGTTGCAAGCAGGCATCCGACGACCGCGACCTTGACGGTATTGGCGATGCCGGCGGCAAGTGCCCGGGCGTAGCTGTCGCCGGCCGCGTAAGGAAGTACGCTTTCGCCGATCTCGAAATTGGCCTGGTGGGAGAGGAAGGCAAAGCCCGGCGTCAGTCCCATGCGGTGCATGCTCTCGGCGGTGTTCTGGCCGAGAAAGGTAAAGAGCAGCACCACGCCGATAAAGAGCAGGCCTTGCTGCAACGGCAGCGGCCCGATCCAGGACATGACGCGCGAGACGGGGCCGGGCCCCGAAGGGCCCGGTTGGAGTTGGCGTTTCATGGGAAGGGCCATGAACCGGCTCAACGGAACGGCGGCGAATAGAGCAGGCCGCCTGCCGTCCAGGGCTGGTTGTAGCCGCGCTCGAAGTTGAGGGCAGTGCCCTTGCCGACGTTGCGCTCGAAGATCTCGCCGTAGTTGCCGACGGTCTTGACGATGTTATAGGCGAATTTCGGATCGAGGCCGATGGCTTCGCCGAGCGAAGGGTCGACGCCGAGGAAGCGCTTGATCGCCGGATCCTCGCTCGCAAGGAACGTGTCGACGTTCTCCTTGGTGATGCCGAACTCTTCCGCCTGGATCGTCGCGTAGACCGTCCAGTTGACGATTTCGAGCCACTGGTCGTCACCGGCGCGGATCGCCGGCGCCAAGGGCTCCTTCGACAGGCGCTCGGGCAGAAGCACGTAATCGTCGGGCTTGGAAAGCTGGGTGCGCTTGGCGGCAAGGTCGGTTGCGTCCTGCGTCAGGGCGTCGACGCGGCCCGAGTCGAGTGCCTTCAGGAACTCGCCGGTTTCCTCGATCGTGACCGGCGTGAAAGCCTTGCCGGTCTTGCGGAAGAAGTCGGCGATGTTGAGTTCGCCGGTCGTGCCGCTCTGGACGCCGATCGTCGCGCCGTCGAGTTCCTCGCCCTTGGCTACGCCAAGGTCCTTGCGCACCAGCAGTCCCTGGCCGTCGTAGAAGACGACGGGGCCGAAGTGGAAGCCGAGCTTGAAGGCGCGGCTAACCGTCTGGGTGACGCCGGACAACAGGATGTCGAACTCGCCCGATTGCAGCGCCGGCAGACGCTGCTGCGGCGACGAATTGGTGAACTCGACCTTCTCTGCATCATTGAAGACGGTGATCGCGATGGCGCGGCCGAAATCGACGAAGAAGCCCTGCCAGCGGCCGTTGCTGTCGGGTGAGAAGAAGCCCGGCGTGGTGCCGACGCCGACCTTGATGACGCCGCGCGCCTTGATCTTGTCGAGCGTTTCGCCGGCAAGCGCCGAGGTGGCGATGAGGCCCGCCGCCAGCGCTGCCGTCGCGGCAAAGGCTTTTGTGAAAAGTTTTCGGTTAGTGGAAGTTCGCTGCATGAGGGTCCCCAAAGCCAAAAGAATGTCATTGCGCCACCGGGCGAAGCCGTTCGGGCGTGCATAAAAATTAAATCTATAGAAATTATATAATAGGTATTTTTGTGCAAAATTGGCTCGTAGCCCGAAACAGATTTCGCCGCCTCGTTTTTGCCGGGAACGTTTTTGACAAGAAGCATCGGTTGATGGCGGCGACCCCGGAAGGCGTCAATTTCATTCGCCCTCGATTGATGGCCCGCAAGCTGCAGCACGAACCTCAGGCTGCATATGCAGGCCTATGCCTCTTGTTGAGATCGGCGGAAGCTCCTAGGTTCCGCCCGTCGATTGGTTTATCTCCTTGGCGATGCAGCTTTTTGCGGGAAATTGGCGGGAACGGATGGGATGGGGCGCGCCGGTGTCGGTCGCCCTGCACCTCGTCGTAGCCCTTTTCCTTTTGTACGACCTGCCCTTCGAGCTGCCGAAGCCGCCGAAGGAGCAGACCGTCAACGTCGAGCTCGTTCCGCCGCCAGCAGAGGCGAAGGAGCAAAAGAAGGCCGAGCAGAAACAGGCGGAGCAGAAGAAGGCGGGGCCGAAAAAGGGCGAAGAGAAGAAGGCTGAACAGCCAAAGCCGCAGCCCAAACCCAAGCCCCAGCCGAAGGCAGAGCCGAAGCCGCAACCCAAGCCGGCGCAGCAACTGCCGAAATCCTTCGCCTCGGCCATGGCCAAGACCAAGCAGGACAACAAGGAGGCAGAGCTTCCGCCGGCAGCGCGCGAGACGGAGAAACAGACCGAGGCGTCCGAGCCGGCAAAGGCCGTGGACGACAAGGCAAAACCGGCGGATAAACCGGCAACGGTGTCCTCGACCGAGAAAAAAGAACCGGTCAAGGAGCCGAAACCCCCGTCAACGCTTGCCGTGCCTGCGAGATCCACTGCCGGCGCCACACAGAAGGCGGATGAAAAGGCAGCGGCGACGGTGGCCGAAGCCAAGCCTGAACCAAAAGAAACGCCTGACGCCAAGCCGCAGACGGTCAAATCGGAAGACGGGACGGCAAAGGCAAAACCGGCCGATGCCGCCGCAAAGGTCGAGCTCAAGCCGGTTCCAAGCAAGTTGACCGAAGCGAAACAACTTTATTCTGCAAAGTCGATTGCCGACCCGCGAGTGAAACAGGCCCTGATCAACCTACCGGTGAAGAGGCGGATCCTGCAACTGTGCAATCTCGAGGCGCTGGAACAGATTCGCAGCCAACGGCCGGATACCCCGCCCGAAGGACTGGTGCCGTTTGGACCGAAGGGCGGCTTCATCGCCAAAAACCGTATGGACGCCAGCGGTGGGGCCTACCAGAACAAATCGAATTGGTACGACGTCGACTTCAATTGCGTCGTCAATGAGGATGCGACCGAAGTGACCTCCTTCAGCATCGCCATCGGTGGCGAAGTGCCGAAAGCTGCCTGGAAGGAGCGGCGGCTTCCGGGGAATTGAGCCTTGCGACACGGATGGGGGCATGTCGTTGTCCTGACCAAGCCCCATTCCGCAACAGCGTCCCACTGCGTGCAGCACCTATTGTCAGACATCACGGCTCGCCGCGCTGGATTTAGAACATTCTTGCCTGCCGGGTTCTTGCGAGCCCGGCAGGCGCAGATGCGAGTTGCCACTCTCGCACCAAGCTGGTGCGGATGTTGTTACTCCGCCGGTTGAAGAGCCCGCTCGCGATAGGCCGAAACCAGTGAGGTGCCGAGCATTGCGGCCACCGCGGCAAACAGGAAGACGCCGGCCGGGCCCTGCAGTTCGACGAGCAGGCCGCCGAGGATTGCGCCAGTGGAAATGGCGATCTGGAAGGTGGTGAGCGTTGCGGCACCTGCACCTTCGGCCTCGTCGCCGGCGGCTCGGCTCAGGAACGACTGAACACTGACCGGCAGGGCGCCGAAGGCGAAGCCCCAGGCGGCGGTCGCGACGATGGCGACGGCCGGCAGCGCGCCCGCCAGGGCCAGGACAAGTGTGGTGGCAGCGACGCCGGCGGCCGCCGACATCATCGAGAGCCGCGTGCTGCGCTCGGCGAGGAAGCCGCCGGCAATGTTGCCGAAGAAGCCGCCGATGCCGAAGGCAAGCAGGATCGCGGTAATCGCCTCGACGCCGAACTGCGGCACCTGTTCAAGAAACGGGCGGACATAGGTGAAGCCGGCAAAGTGACCGGTGACGACGAGCAGGATCGTTGCCAGGCCAAGCCGGATCGCCGGGCGCCTCAAGACGTTGAGAATGGTGTTGAGCCCGGTCGTTCCCTTCGGCGGCAGGCGCGGCACCGTCAGCGCCTGAACGATGAAGGTGACGATGCCGACGGCGGCGGCAAGCAGGAAGGCATAACGCCAGCCGAGCGTTGCGCCGATCCAGGCGCCGACAGGGGCCGCGCAGACCGTTGCGATCGACACGCCAGACATCACGATCGCCATGGCGCGCGGCATCAGCCGGCCGGGGACCAGCCGCATGGCGAGGGCCAGCGACAGGGCCCAGAAACCACCAAGGCCGATGCCGAGCAGGAAGCGGGCGACGAGCAGCATCGAAAGGCTGGACGCGAAGCCGGCGATCAGGCTGGAAACAATGAGCAGCGCGGTCAGGGACAAGAGCACGTTGCGGCGGTCGAAACGTCCAGTATAGACGACGATCGCCGGGCCGGCGATGGCCGCGACGACGGCTGTGGTGGTCACAGATTGTCCGGCCGCGCCAACGGTAACGCCAAGATCGGCCGACATGGGCGTGAGCAGGCTTGCCGGCAGAAATTCCGCTGTAACCAGACCGAAAACGCCGAGCGACAGGGATACGACCGCGGCCCATAGCGGTTTTTCTTGTTCATCCGCCCCGCCCGAAGGCCTTGCGACGATGCCATCCATAATTTTCATCTCCATTGAAGGTGAGATGAAAATATGCATGGCCAACTGGAGTTTCTATGCTAGAAAATCCAAAACACTATGCCGTTTGTCCAAAGCTGGAGTGACCGATGACCGATGCGCTGACCGAAATCCTGCGCGGCCTTAGGTTGGACGGAGTGGAATATGGGCGTTGTCAGCCCTGTGCGCCATGGGCAACCTCCTATCCGGCACAGGAACCTGCACGGTTTCACTTTCTGGCGTCCGGTTCGGCTCATCTTCAGATGCCGGATGGCACCTGGACTGAACTGGCGCCGGGAGACGCCGTGCTGCTGCCACGCGGCGACGAGCATGTACTTGCCAGCAAGCCCGGCCTGCCGACGATCTCGATCCACGATCTGCCGAAGCGCCAGCTTTGCGATGGCATCGTCGACGTGCAATGCCCCAATTCCGATACCCAGAACCTGCTGTTCTTCGCGGTGATGCAGTTCAATGTCGACCGACTGCACCCGCTCTTGCAACTGATGCCGTCGGTGATGCGCACCAGCGATCTTGCCAAGAGCGAGCCGTCGATCCCATCGCTGCTCGATACCATGACGCGCGAGGCGGCGATGCAGCGCGTCGGCTCCGGCGGCATCCTGGCGCGGCTTGCCGACGTCCTGACGGCGACGATCATCCGCGCTTGGGTGGAGCACGGTTGCGGCACGGCGACCGGCTGGCTTGCCGCGGTGCGCCATCCGGAGGTGGGCCGGGTGCTCGCCGCCATCCATCTCGACCCGACCAAGGACTGGACGGTGCCGGAACTGGCAAAGCTCATGGGGGCGTCGCGCTCCGGTTTTGCCCAGCGTTTCGCCGATACGGTCGGCGAAACGCCGGCCCGTTATGTCGCCCGCATGCGCATGCACCAGGCGCATCAGTGGCTGCGCGAGGGCAAACGGGTCGCCCATGTCGCCAACCGTCTCGGGTACGATTCCGAGGCCTCGTTCAGCCGCGCCTTCCGCAAGATCATGGGCGCGCCGCCGAGCCACTCCCGAAACCTGATGCCCGCGCCCGAACAGATCGCTTCGTGAGCGACGTGGCCGGCGGACACTAAAGCGCATCGCGATCCTTCAGGCTCGCTCCGTGTGCTTTGAGTGATCGAATTGGCGCATGTCGTAGTCGCAAAACCGTTGCGCACTTTTGCGCGACATCTCTAGAACCTGACGGCGAGATCGGCCCGGACGCCGTGATCCTGGGCCGTCGAGGCGATCTGTCCCTGATAGGAGATGCCAAGCGTAGCCGTCGGGGTCACTGCGAAGTCGATGCCGGCCTCGATGAGGGCGCTGTGGCGCGCGATCGGTGCGCCGATGACGGAAAAGGCGTCGCTGCCGAAAAACGCTTGAACGACCGCCCGTGTAACGTCGCCATAGGCGTGTCGCCAACCGATGAGACCGCGGGCCGTAGCTTTTGCTGTTCCAAGGTCGAACTCGGTTGCGAGCCGCAGGCCGAACGTGGTGAAGGTCATGTCGTCGGAGCCGCCGCGCACAGACAGGGCCGCTGCGCCACCCTTCTCCGTAAAGCCGTCCGTATGCACGTTGACATAGGCGATATTGGCAAAGGGCTCGAAGGAAAAACTGTCTGCCTGCAGGCCATAGCCGAGTTCGCCGAACACTTGTGTGGTTCCAGCGCGGTAATCGGCGGTCAGGCTACTGTAGGCGTAGGGGCCGCCGGTCGCGGGCCTGACGCCTGCGAGCCGCGCAAACACAAGGCCGAGGCACATGGCGGCAACCGCCATGCCGACCCAGCCGACGAGGGCTGCGGCGCCGTAGGGCGCGAGTGCGGCGGGAGACAGATAGAAGCCGGAGCCGATGATGTTGCCGACGACGAGCGCGGAGCAAGCCCAGATGCCGAGGCTCGGCCGTGCCGCCATTTCGGGCGTCGTCTGCTGAGACCAGCTTGAGGTTGCATCAAGCGGCTTCGTCATGGATGGGAGGCTCCCTTGCCAAAGACGAGGCGAACTTATGAACTGTTTCTTATGGTTGCAACTGCTTTATTTCACTCGACTACCAGTCGCCGGCTGACCCCATGAGCCCATGCGGAAAAGTCGCATTCGGCTCATAGCTCCACGATCGACCGCGAAGGCTGGCGTTGCAGGCTTCTCATGAAACTATTCCATTTTTGCGATGCCGTTTTGCCGCCGATACAGGTAGGGTCGCCTGCGACGAAATGACTGCTTCGCGACCGCGGTGATGGGTGAGGAAATCGGCGAAAAATGACAAATATCAAGCGTTTACGGCTTCGCGACATCGGTTTCCGCCCGGGTGCTTACGAACCCGGACCGCTCAACGCGATCACCGATGTCATGGGTGTCGCGGTCGGCCATGCCACCGTTGTCGAGGCCGACCGCATCCGCACCGGCGCGACCGCCATCCTGCCTCATGACGGCAACCTCTTTCAGGATAAGGTGCCGGCCGGCTTCGCTGTGCTTAACGGCTTCGGCAAGTTTGCGGGCTCCACCCAGATCGAGGAACTCGGCGAGCTGGAAACGCCCGTTGTTCTCACCAACACGCTGGCGACAGGACGCGCCATCGAGGCCGTCAATCGCTGGACGCTGGCGCAGCCGGCCAACGAAAAGGTCGTGTCGCTGAACGCGGTCGTCGGCGAGACCAACGATTCCCGCCTCAACGACATCCGTGCCGGCCGCCCGACGATCGACGAGATCGGCGCTGCCCTTGCCGCCGCGAAGACCGGTGCCGTCGAAGAGGGGGCCGTAGGTGCCGGAACCGGCACAGTGGCCTTCGGCCTCAAGGGTGGCATCGGAACCAGTTCGCGGCGGGTCAAGACGGCCGGGGAGGTCTTCACGCTCGGCGTGCTCGTCCAATCCAATTATGGCGGCCGGCTCACCGTCTGCGGTCGTGCCTACGAGGCGCCGGCGGCACACGACCGTGACGGTTCGATCGTCATCGTGATTGCGACCGATGCGCCGCTCTCTTCCCGCAACCTCAAGCGTCTGGCCGAACGCGCCTTCGGCGGCCTGGCCCGCACCGGCGCGGCGCTCAGCAACGGTTCCGGCGATTATGCGCTCGCTTTCTCGACGGCCGCTGCCGTGCGCCGCACCAAGGCGCGGCGGGCGACGATCTCGGATTACCCGGGTCTTCCGAACGACCTGATGTCGCCGCTCTTCGAAGCGGCCATCGAGGCGACGGAGGAGGCCATCCTTAATTCGCTGACCATGGCCCGCGCGACGCATGGCTTCAATGCCGCGAACGGCAAGCCGAGCACGGTCGAGGCGATCTCGCTCGAACGGCTTCGCGCGCTCAGCGAACACTGATTTGTGCCCTGGATCGCGCTCGGTGTTGCGGTCCATGCGCTTCTGCCAAACCAATTTTCACGGAGCCTACATGTCCCAGCCGTCCATCCGCACCGTCTATCTCAACGGCGAGTTTTTGCCCGAGAACGAGGCGCGCCTCTCCATCTTCGATCGCGGCTTCCTCTTCGGTGATGGCATTTACGAGGTCACCGCCGTGCTTGAGGGCAAGCTGATCGACAGCGCATCGCATATGGCGCGCCTGGAGCGCTCGGCGCGTGAAATCGATGTGCCGTTGCCGGTATCGACCGACGAGATCGTCGCCATCGAAAAGCGGCTGATCGAAGAAAACGGCCTTGTCGAGGGCATGATCTATCTGCAGCTCACCCGGGGCGCCGAGGACCGGAACTTTCTGTTCTCCGAGGATATCAAGCCGACGCTGGTGCTCTTCACCCAGGCAAAGACGCTTGTGACTGCCACCACCAAGGGGCTGTCGGTCAAGACTGTGCCCGACCAGCGCTGGGCGCGCCGCGACATCAAGAGCGTGTGCCTGCTGCCCCAGGTGATCGCCAAGCGCATCGCCAAGGCTGACGGCTGCGATGAGGCCTGGATGATCGAGGACGGGTTCGTGACGGAAGGTGCTTCCTCCACCGCCTACATCGTCACCGCGGACAACCGTATAGTCACGCGCGGCAACAGCCACAAGACGCTGCCCGGCTGCACCCGGCTCGCCGCACTGGCGCTCGCCGCCGAACAGGGAATGACGCTGGAAGAACGCCCCTTCACGCTCGAAGAGGCGCTCAACGCCCGCGAAGCGTGCCTCACCAGCGCTTCGAACTTCGTTGCGCCGGTCACCCGCATCGACGGCAAGCCTGTCGGTAGCGGTGAGCCGGGCCCGGTGGTCAAGCGCCTGCGCGAACTCTATCTGGAACGTGCGCGGCAGACAGCGATCTAGCTCGCCCGTGCGGGCCAGGGCTGTCGCTTAGGCGACAGCTTCCAGGCTCTGCCAGACGCGGCCGACGATCGGGCGGCGGTTTTCCTTGGCGCGATAAAGCCGGATCTCGACGCTGACGTCCCAGCGCGGGTCGGCGGCCCTGACCAGCGAGCCGTTGGCCAGCTCATCCGTCATCAGGCTTTCGGGCACCCAGGCGATGCCCCAGCCCGCTTCCGCCATGGCTTTCAACCCCACCGACATGCTGCCTTCGTGCACTCTTTGCGCCGGCGGAAGAGCGGGCCCGATCAGGTCATCCAGGAGCTGACCGAAGAAGGACGATTTTTCGTAGCGCAGATGCGGGAAAGGCTTCGTGCCGCCTTCCAGTCGGTGGAGGGGCGCACCCGCTTCATTCGCCGCCGAAACGGGGATGATGCGTTCGTGGCCGAGCACACGATGTTCGAAGGCCTGCGGGTCGAGCAGGTGCGGGACCTGGGTATGGGCGTAGGTCAGCAGGAAGTCGCATTCGCCGTCGACGAGCGAATTGAGGTTTTCCTCCATGCTGCCGGAATCGGGGCGAAGTCTGGAGAAGAGCGGCCCGCTCCGGGCATTGACCCGTGTCATCCACGCGGGAAAGAAGGTGAAGGAGAGCGTGTGCAGCGCCGTCAGCTTGATGGTGCGGGCGTCGGAGCCTTCCTCCTGCTGCAGATTGCGCCGTGCCTGGTAGAGCTGTTTCAGAGTCTCCTGCGCCACCGGCACGAATTTCGATCCCGCCTCGGTCAGGCGCGAAGGATAGGTCGCGCGGTCGACGAGCGTTGCGCCGAGCCAGGCCTCCAACTGCCGGATGCGGCGGCTGAACGCGGATTGGGTGACATGGCGCTCGTCCGCCGCCTTTGAGAAGTTCAGCGTGCTGGCGAGCGCCAGAAAGTCCTCAAGCCATTTGATTTCCACGGGCATGCGCTCCTGAAGTCCGGTCCGTCATTCGCCGGCGACCGGGCTTCTTTTGTGGCAGCGCCCGCGCGTCATCAAGAAAAATCAGGCGCGGCGGCGATATTCGATCATCCGGGCACGGCTCGTCGCCAGCTCGAGGTGACCGGGCCCGAGGAGATGCAAGCAGATGCGCTTGACCCACGGCCCATCGCTCAGCGTGAACAGGAAACGACCATTGCCAAGGGGAGTGAGCTTCATGGTCTGACGCACGGGGCCGACGCCCATCAGGACCGCGCCGTTCTCGACCGTGAATTCCGCAC
>JAESGS010000078.1_pt1 | contig 184102 bp, 175 predicted proteins | sample 9269761 | NCBI WGS metagenome assembly JAESGS01 (sample SAMN15741799, study PRJNA653493) | algae metagenome | isolation source: Cyanosarcina radialis HA8281-LM2 and co-occurring heterotrophs from damp... | place: USA: Makauwahi cave, Hawaii | collected 2011-01-06 | reverse complement strand
GCACTAGGCGGCTGTGCAGAATTATTTCTGGCTCCATCGTGCCTGCTTCTTCCCTCTGTCACTGTATTGTTCTCATTATTCCTCCTCTTTGTCTTCTTTTATCTAATTAATGAATTCTCCCTACCTTCAAAAGGGGGGAACTGGATCTCTTCGTCCCCCTTTTATGAAGGTTAAGAATTAAATCCGGTAATTGTGGGGCGGGCAAGATGCCTGCTTTCTTGTGGGGTGGGCATCCTACCATAGGTGTCAAGTTAAGGCTAGAACCGTTGCTAAATCATGGGTTTCAGCCATCTCCGCCAGAGGTTGAAAACCTCTGGCTAATAGCACAAGTCCATTGAAATGGACTACCTTGACTACAGTTAGTCCTCTTTAGAGGACTTTCGCTTTGAGACAGGGGTTTTGAACCCCTGTCGGATGAAGCTTTTGACCGTTACCTTGACACCAATGGCATCCTGCCCGCCCCATTGGGACAGCCCAGAGGGCTACAGTTCGACAAGCTCACCGCAAGTCCCACAAGAATTACCCAATTATTTTTTTAACTTCCATTTAAGGGGAATTTAGGGGGATCTACAAGATATAAGCTCATAACTAGCAACTTAAGTTATTTACTCTTCACCGTGGCGGTTGCCATTTCCGCAACAAGTTCGGGGAATCCCCGAAGTTAAACTACTTCCCCGAAGTCGCTACGCCAGATTTTCAGGGACTTTCAGCGTTGGCAGACTAATGTTGGCTTCGGGGATGTTCCTGCGAATACTTTAGATACTATCAGAACTTACGCAATTAGTTGTTATCAGCATTATTTAAATGTGTAATTCCTGACCTAATTTACACCTAAAAACAAACAAAGGAGAAAACAATGAACCGTACAAAAGCGATCGCTGCACTTACTATAACTTTGATTTCCAGTGCAGCAACTTCTACCTTGTCGTATGCCGCTGACCTTGACTATAAATCCATAAACGGCAGTGCTTGTTACCCTAGCCATAGGGAAGATGTTGGAACTGTGGATCGAACTACTTCCCTAGAGAACAAGAGTGAGAGAGATGTATTGGTCTCTTGTCCGATAGTGCGAGATAGAGTCACTAGCAGCACGAATAGTGGTGGATCGAATCCTTTTGGAGTCGAAATAACCATCAACGGCAAGGGTAAAATTACTGCTTGCTTCCTTAGAACGCTTACTAAATTTGATAGTCCAGTTGCAGATAGTTTTGCCAGCAGCAACGGCTCTAGAATCTCTCTGAGCGTTCCAAAAACTGATAATGATGGCTCCCATTTACTCCAATGTCTAGTACCCCCTAACGGTAAAATTTTGCGGTATCAGTACTTTGAAACTAATCCGACCGATCGATTTGAGTAAATCATTCGCTCCTCGATCGATTGGTTTAGTTAAGAATTAGCGATCGCCTTTCTTTCTTTAATTAGACAAGAGAGCGATCGCCCCTCTACCGATCGGTTTGGTTGAGAATTTGCGATCGCCTATCTTTCTTTAATTAGATAAGAAAGCGATCGCTTTTTTTGTGTCGATTTGAGCGAGAAAAAATTCATAGCGATCGCATTATTTTTTTGATATATTTGCAGAGCGATCTTCAATAAAAAAACCGAAATATATAACACATTTTCTTATTTATCGCTTACAATAAAAGAGAAGATAAATGATTTGTTCATCTTTAATTGCTTTGGTTCATTATTAGCGATCGCCTGTCTTTCTTTAATTAGATAAGAGAGCGATCGCTTTTTTTGTGGATCTGAAAAACTGAAATCGATCGGCGGTACGTTGCTGAAGCAACACGCTACGCGAACGAAAAGACTACACAAAAGGGTAGGATACCCGCTCTAAGTTGTTAGTTAAAAAAAGAATTAGCGGATTGCTTCGATCGCACGCATTTTCATGACAAAATCTAACAACGATCGGAGAAAATCATGTCACTCTTTGCCACTGCGGGGTTTATACCATAAGATAATATATGTTGGTATATCAGCGGTGGTAGAGGGTATATGCAAAAAAATACAAGCGTGACGCTGGGAGAGCATTTCGAGTCGTTTATTGCCAGACAGGTTGACAGCGGGCGTTTTGCCAGCGCCAGCGAAGCCATCCGCGCCGGATTGCGTTTGCTGGAAGAACGGGAAATGAAACTGACGGCGCTGCGGCGGGCATTAGAGGAAGGCGAAAACAGCGGGAAGGCAGAGTATTCCTTGCAGGGATTGCTGCAAGAACTCGATCTGGAAGAGACGCTCTGATGGAGATTTTCTACCTTACTGACCTGGCTTTATCAGATTTGCGCTCCATCGGTCGCTATACCCAGAAAACTTGGGGCCGCGAGCAAAGGAACGTTTACCTTTCACGGCTTGATGCTTGTTTTCATCTCTTAGCGGAGGAACCGGAGCGAGGACGCGCCTGCGATGACATTCGCCCTGGATATCGCAAATACCATATGGGCAGGCACTTAATCTTTTACCGCATAACCGAAGAAGGGATAGAAATCGTTCGCATTCTCCATGACCGCATGGACGTAGAGGCCCACCTAGACGAAGATTGACCGTGGCAAAAGCAGAAAGACATTTGTGCGATCGCCTGCCTATAGAATAACAACCTTAAGAAAGCACGTTAAACCTAAATCGATCGAGAAGCAGAACCCCTAACTTCGATCGCTCCCAATACTTTAAGGGCTGTCTTTTGTGCTTCCGTCAATCCAGTTGCGCCAGCGATATTCATGCCTTCATAAGGTCTGGGTATTTTTAAGGTGTTGATGCACTCTCCCGTCTTGACGTTCCACAGCTTAATTGTCCCGTCGCCACTACCGCTGGCCAAGATTGCCCTCACCCCTAACCCCTCTCCCAATTCTGGGAGAGGGGAATGAGGGCTAAAGGCAACTGAGTGAACCCAATGGTGATGTCCGGCAAGGGTTTGGAGCAGTTGACCCGTATGTAAATTCCATAACTTCACGGTGCGATCGCCACTGCCGCTGGCGAGCAGCTTACCATCAGAGCTAGGAGTAACTGATAAGACTTGATTGGTGTGTCCTGCTAACGTTTTCAATACTTCCCCAGTGCGAAGTTGCCAAACTCTAACGAGGCCATCTGCACTCCCCGTAACGATCGCTCTCCCATCGGTGCTAAATTTGACTGCAAATACCGAGTGGGGATGCACCAAGGTCTTGACTGCTTGCTGAGTGCTTACATCCCACAGCTTGACGGTGCGATCGTCGCCGCTACTAGCGAGGAGTTGACCGTTAGGGCTAAAATCTACCGACCAAACCAAATTGGTATGCCCCGACAACCTTTGCAATAGTTGTCCGGTAGCCACATCCCACAGCCACACGCCTTGGTCGATGCTGCCAGTCGCCAGTATCGTACTATCGGGACTAAAAGCGATCGCCAACGCCCAGTGAGTATTCCCCTCAAACGTCCGTACTAGAGAGCCAGTATCAGCCGCCCACAGTTTGGCCGTGCCATCGTCGCTGCCAGTAGCTATGAGCTTACCATCGGGACTAAAGGCTATAGTCCATACCCAGTGCGTATGGCCCGATAACTCTTGCCAGCGTTCTCCAGTGTTGGCATCCCAGAGACTAGCGGTGCAATCGGCACTGCTGCTAGCTAGCATTTGCCCGTCGGGACTCCACGCCACTCCTAGAACCGAATTGTTATATCCGTGCAAACTGTCGAGCAATTTTCCGGTGCGTGCGTCCCAAAACTTGATGGCTTGGTCTTGGCTGCCGCTGGCGATCGTCGTGCCGTCGGCATTAAAGGCTACTGTCATCACCCAGTAGCGATGAGCCGTCCAGCTTCTCAACAATTCACCGCTGTTGGCATCCCACAGCCTGACGGTGCGATCGTCGCTACCGCTGACCAGGGTTCGACCGTCAGGGCTGAATTGCAGGGCGCATACCCAATGGGTGTGACCCTTAAAAGTTCTTATAAGTTGCCCCGTGGAGACATCCCAAAGTTTAATGGTGGGATCTCCACCAGAACTGGCAATGGTGGCACCATCGGGACTCCATGCCACCATCAGCACTACGTTATCGTGCGCTGGTATGGTATTGATGACCTTGGCTGTAGAGACATCCCACAGCTTGATGGTGCGATCGAAACTGCCGCTGGCGATGGTTTGACCGTCGGGACTAAAAGCCACAGACTTGACCATATTTGTATGACCCTGCCAAGTTTGCCGCAGTTGCCCGGTGCAGGCATCCCATAGTTTGATGGTGCGATCGAGTCCACCACTGGCGATGGTTTGGCCGTCGGGACTAAAATCGATCGCTCTCACCGCACCCTGATGTCCCTGGAGAGTTTGCCGCAGTTGCCCCGTCTGCACGTCCCACAGTTTGATGATGCCGTTGCCATCGGCGCTGCCGCTAGCCAAGGTTTCCCCGTCGGGGCTGAAAGCCACGGCTCGCACCCATTGAGCGTGTCCGACTGCACTCCAGAGGGGTTGACCGTCTGAAACTCGCCAGAGACGTACCTGACCGAGAGAATCTCCAGCGGCGACTAGTTTGCCGTCTCGGCTGAAGGCCAGGGAGAAGATGCCACCAAAGGTTTGTTTGAAAACCGATTTCGAGAATTCGGCCCGCTCGAAGTTGACGCGATGGAAGTTGGCATCTACCAAATAGGCTTGCCAGATACTCAAGCCCGAAAAGTCACAGCCGCTCAAATCGACTGACATTTGATGCCACAAGTTGAGCAGGTTGCCACCTCCATAGCCGATCGAGGTAAAGTATTCCATCCGGTATTTATTGAGGATGTCTTGAAGTTGCTCTTCGACATTTTTTTTACCGCCCAACTGCTGGCAGAGTCGATCGATGACGGGAATCAAAATCGTGCGAATTTGACTTTCTCGGAGGTAATCTTTAGCCTGAGCCTGAATTAAGGGATGGCTGAGAAACAGATATAGCTCCTGAGTTTCAACTTCCTCAGCTATTCGATCGATTAACCGAGCGGTCACGTATTCCATTACTGCTGGCTGCAAAGTAAACAATCCGGCACTCTTTTCCAATAACGATCGACCCCCCAAAGATTGCAAGGCTTCTAACAGCTTGGACGGTGGCGGACTGGGAAAAAAGTCTTCCTGCAATTGAGTTACAGATACCCACTCGCGATCGATCGCCAGCCAATACATCACCTGCTGCTCTAGCTGGGAGAGGCGTTGGAACTGCTCGGCGAGCAGGGTTTCAATTTCCCCAAAAGCGATCGCTCCTTGAGTTAGAAATTCAGCTATCCGGCGATCGAATAAGTCTCGCACGGTGGTAGAAACGATTTTGAGGGCTAGAGGATTGCCAGCATAAAGTTCCGTCAACCGACTCCACTGAGACTCCGATTCCGCCGCACATCCTCCAGCTTGCAAAACAGCTTTAGCCGCCGGCACGCTCAACCCGCCTAATGAGAGCGATCGTACCGGAAGGATCTCTCCTTCAATTGGAATGAGGGTTTTAGGCTTTTCCCGACTGGTCAATAACAAGCAGCTAGAGTGGCGTTCGGTTCCGGCTCGTCGCAAAAGTTCGCCGTAGCCTTCATAACCCTCTCGATATTGCCCGATCGAATTGCGACTGCTGAAAACGGCATCAAAATTATCTAGGACTAGCAAACAGCGGGAAGAATGCAGATACTTGAGTAATTGAGATATTTGAGCGTCAAGGGTTTCGGGTAGTTCGATTTCCTGCTGGCGATCGAGTGTTTGGATCGTGGTTCCTAGAACTTCCTTCAAAGGTGGGGCATTGCGTAGAGATTGCCAAATGAAGCATTCAAACCTACCTGCGAGTTGTTCTAATAGCTTGGCTGCCAGGGAGGTTTTGCCGATTCCTCCCATCCCCAGAAGAGCTACTAGGCGGCAATCGTCTCGAACTATCCATTGTTGCAGCAACGTCAGTTCCCGATCTCGGCCGTAGAAGTTGGAGACATCGATCGCTTCTCCCCAATGTTGCTGCGGGGTGGTGGTAGCGGTGGGAATGCGATCGACTAGATCTCGATCGGGCAGTGCTACCCGTCGCAATACAGCTTGAATGTTTTTCTTCGTTACTCTTTCTCCCAGAACTTGGCTGAGATGCTGCCATAGCTCGCTGCCGACATCACGGACATGACTGGTGTTATAGCCTACTCGATCGGCGATCTGAGAATAAGTCCACCCTTGCCAAGAGTAACGGAATACCTGCACTTGGAGATCTTTAAGTTTCTGCTCTGGCAGCAGAGTATCGAGTATCGCTAAGGCATCCTCAGCAGTCATAAGCACTAACTGTTGCGTCTCATGCTTTCTATGTTACGAACTACAAAGGGACAAAGTTCACAAAGGTGGGAATTGAAGTGTTTTATTCCATTAGATCCTCGCTAGCAGGTTCGCCAGGAAAAAAGCGTTCGCTCAAAATTTCCTCTAAGCTATACGAACAATTTTCGGGAAAGGTTTTTATAGGTAAGTTAGTTTCGCCCGCAGCTAACGCTACTCCTTTAACATAAATTCTCTCAATAGCTTCTTGTAAGTAAGGTTTGAGGCTGGGATTTTCTTGGAGTAAATCTATCGTATCAATTCTTTGAATCCGAATTGTATTTAACCAACTGCGACTTCTTTTTTCTACTTGGTATTCCCATTTGAGTAAATGTCCGATTAAAACGCTTAAGCGATTTCTCAATTCTGCGCGTTGTTGTTTTCCCAATGACTCAATTTCCTCGATTAAATTAGGCAAGTCAATTTTCTGCCACTGTTGTTGTGTAAGAAGTTTGGCTTGTTCCTGCGTCCAAGCATAGAAGTCGGTTTGATATAGACTTTGCCGATCTATTTCTGGGTGTTGTTCGGTTTGAGATGATTGCATTGCCAATCTGGAGTTATTTTTTTATTGTGAGTAAACTGATTGAATTCGCCGAGCGATCGACTCATCAGCCAATTTATCGAGCAGGTCTAAGGAAAATGACTTATTAACCTAGAGCGATTCTTCTAGTTGGTGTTGGTGCCACAGAGATTGATATAAACCCGGTTGTTGGACTAATTCGGCGTGGGTGCCAGTTTGGACGATTTGGCCTTTGTCCATCACGAAAATGCGATCGCACATGGCTGCTGCTGATAGTTGGTGAGAAATGAAAATCACGGTTTTTTGCTGCACCCCTGTCGATAAATTTTTCAAAATATCGGTGGCAGTTTGGTTATCGACGCTGGAGAGGGCATCGTCTAAGATCAACACTGGCGCATCGACCAGCAAGGCTCTAGCTAAAGCCGTTCGCTGTCTTTGACCGCCAGACAGGGTAATGCCTCGTTCTCCCACAATAGTTTCATATTGCTGGGGAAAGTTGAGAATTTCGGCGTGAATTTGTGCTTCCTTAGCTACCCGTTCGATCTTCGACTGCTCGCTGATTGGGTCGCCGTAGCGAATGTTATTTTTAATCGAGGTGCTAAAAAGAAAGCTATCTTGAGGGACGTAAGCGATCGCTGTTCGTAAGTCGGCTAATTTAATTTGGCTCAGATCGAAACCATCTAAAAATAAGCTAGAAGGAGCAATATCTAGCAAATGAGGCAAAGCATTCGCTAGAGTAGATTTCCCCGAACCGATCGACCCGACGATCGCGACTGTTTCGCCAGAGGCAATGTCAAAACTAATATTATCCAAGGCTGGGATCTTAGCCCCAGGATAGGTATAAGTAAGATTTTCTGCCTTCAATTCGCCTTTAATAGGAGAGGATAAGGCGATCGAGCTTGGAGTATCTTTAATTTTAGGTTCGGATGCCAAGATGGCTTCGATGCGATCGACGCTGACTTCTCCCCGCTGGTAAGTAGTAATGGTAAATCCTAACAAGGCAGTGGGAAAAACTAAGCGTTCGGAAAAGACGATCAGGGCGACAAAATCACCGACAGAAATTTCACCACGAGCGATCGCACTTCCTCCTAATCCCAGTAATACCAACAAGCTGATATAAGCTAAACCTTGAATCATTGGAAATAGCACGTTTCGACTTTGTGCCAAATTCAAGTTTGCAGTTAACAACTGCTGATTCATTTGGTGGAAAGCTCGCCGTTCGTTTTGTTCTTGAGCGTAGATTTTAATCAGCGCCATCCCGCTCATATCTTCTTGAATCAAATCGCTCAGTCCAGACAGTTCTTCTTGTACTGCCAATTGTTCGCTCCGCAATTTGTCGCTGAACAATTGCACGATAATTAACATCAGCGGATAAACAGAAAGCGAAAGCAAAGTCAATCTGACGTTAATCGATAACATCACTGGCAGCGTCAAAACATAGGCAAATAATGTATTCGCCAAACTCAAAACGGCAAATCCTAACAGGCGGCGAATATTATCGAGATCGTTAGTAGCGCGGTTAATTAAATCGCCAGCGGTATTGATATAAAAATAGGCTGGCTCCATCTGAAGCAAATGCTCGAAAATCTTTTGCTTCAGGTCGAATTCCACCTGACGGCCCACACCAAAAACTAAGATGCGCGATGCCATCCGCACTACCCACATGATCGAACTCAGGATCAGAATTAGTATTACCAATTGCCAAATTTGCTCGAAACTGAAAGTAATTTCCAGTTGGTCGATCGCATTGCGAATTAGTAAAGGAATATAGACCCCGATCGCATTGACCACTAATAGTGCCAAAATTCCCAGTGCCGCTTTTTGCCAATGGGGGCGAAGGTAATTTGCTAATTTTTTCAGCCGTGAGTGAGCCATCTTTGTTTAAAGCGTGAAGGGTGAAATCCTAAATCAGTAATTAATCATAAATGCTTTTAAAAAACATTTTTCCGTTCGATCGGACAGTAGGGGCGCAATACATTTATTGGTGTCAAGTTAACGGTCAAAGCCTTCATCCGTCAGGGGTTGAAAACCCCTGCCTCAAAGCTAAAGTCCTCTAAAGAGGACTGAATACTGGTAAATTTAGTCCACTTCAGTGGACTTGGGCTATTAGCCAGGGGTTTTGAACCCCTGGCGGTTGGCATCGAAGTTCAAGGCCCAGCAATGGCTCTAGCTTTAAGTTGACACCAATGAATGTATTGCGCCCATACCAGATGCGATATTTGTGGGTAACTAATGTTCATTTATGTTTAAAAAATAGGCATTTATCGTTTTTTCCAAAATCTACGATCGTCTAGGCAATTCCATAATTCATCATTCATAACTGTGACTTCTAATTCGGCATCTGCTAACCCAACTGGTAAATCTAGCCGTAAAATCCCATCCGTACCAACGTGAGAACGTAACGTAATGCTCGTCATCCTTACTGCCTCGAATTCTAACCCTAAACTTTATTCTCCCTTGTTTCCCTTGTCTGTGCGATCTGCCTCTGGTAAAACATTGTAGGATCGATGCAAATAATTATTGAGAAAGCTAGGTAAGTCTTTGCCACATCTTGCCAACATAACTATTTATCCGATCAAATCCATGGATGGCGTGACTCTAGATAGTGCTGCTATCCTCAAAAGTGGTGCTTTGCAGCACGACAGGGAATGGGCAATGTTTGACAAATCGGGGCGCTTTGTCAATGGTAAACGCTATTCCAAGGTTCATTTACTGCGATCGACTTTCGATTTAACTGCTGGTACGGTTAGCCTGCAAGCCTACGATGTAGCACCGACTCATACTTTTCATCTCTCTGAAGAACGTACCAAACTAGAATTTTGGTTGAGCGAGTATTTTGGTTTTCCGGTGGAATTGCGGCAAAATGCGATCGCTGGCTTTCCTGACGATACCAAAGCTTCCGGCCCGACGATCGTGAGTACGGCTACCCTAGAAACTGTGGCCTCTTGGTTTCCAGGCATCGAGTTAGAAGAAATCCGCAGGCGGTTCCGAAGCAACTTAGAAATTACTGACGTTCCGCCTTTTTGGGAAGATCGGTTGTTTGGCGAAACTGAAAAAGACGCGATCGATTTTCAGGTAGGCGCAGTGAAATTTATCGGCATTAATCCCTGCAAGCGGTGCGTAGTTCCCACACGAGGCTCTTTGAATGGTGCTGTTTACAAAGACTTTCAAAAGAAATTTGTCCAGCAGCGGCGGGCAACTTTACCCGATTGGACGCATTTATCTCGTTTTGATAGTTTTTATCGCCTAACCGTTAACACCTGCATTCCCGAATCCGAAGACGGTAAAATTCTCCAAACAGGCGATGAGGTAACACTGCTCAGCACTTAACACTCCACACTCCACACTCCACACTTCATTTATGCCTTCAACCGGAAAAGAACAACAACACCCGCAAGAAAAACGCGATCGCGCCGCAGTCGATCGACTATTGCAAGCTCAACCAGACGCGCCTTACAATCTGGCAGAACTGGCACGCCTGAGAATTCGCTATCGCGGGTTTCCAGGTGCGAAGGAGATTCAAACAGACTTAGATAAGATTATGCAGCAGTGGCAGCTTACAGAAGAACAACTGTTCGAGCAAACTCGCCAGATACACGATCGAGGTTTAGTCTATCGAGAACGCAATAACCAAGACGATCGAGAAGATTGGAGTTAAGGCACAGAGGGCGGATTGAAAATAGGCGATCGCCTTTGGAAAATATCAGCGTTCGATCGTTTGTTAGGCATGGGCTTGTTGATATCGAGCAATCAACTCGCGAACCGCAGGAACCAATTCTTTAGGGATCTCAATTACCGATTGAGTTCCATCTGCAAGTGTCATATCATCTTCTTCAACGGCCTCATCTTCTGTTTGCTCGTCATAATGCAAAATAACAGCTTTAACGCGTTCTTCATCCCATCGATCGGGAAATTTAGTCTGATTCATCTTTGACCTCGCTTGCGTTTACGTCGTCGATAGGCAGTTAACGGCTTACCTCTCAGTTCGTAAGCTGTAACCACAAAAATGCTGTCTGGTTCGGGATCGGGAACGTAAATAACTCGCAGATAACGTCCTCCCTGGGTTTGGCCGATTGCCACTCGCGCACCATCATAGCCTGGACGATCCTCTCCAGGATATCTCAGTACATCTTCTACTTCGTTTTCATTAATCTCATGATTGTAAATATGAGGTACACCTGTTTGCGGATCGATGTAAAAGCGTATATTCATGGCTACTTTTTAATCATGTAGCCAAAATATCATTCGGAGCAACACTTTTTATCGCGGAGTAGAAGTAGGCGATTGTTTTTTGGCAATACCAAATACTTCAATGTAGCAAGCAATTGCAGACTTCACATCTGATAAAGCCTCTTCGTATGTATCTCCCTGTCCAACGATCGCACCTACAACACCAATGGGATAAGCAACATAACCATCTTAGTGCTTCTCAATTACGATCTTGAACTGTTTCATAGATTTTTTCCTACAGCAGGAAGCAGGTTCATTTGGGTCCAATTGAGTTTTGGTTAGAGTCTATCACCTCCATGCTGACATAGACGATAAAATTGCTCCTTGAAATTCCACCGTTAGACTTTGTTGCTTTCCCAGTTTATACCGCAATATCGCATTTACTAGCTGGAGATTCCACATTCAGAATGTCATTGCAACCGCGATCGCTCTTAGCCAACAGTGCAAATCGTACTGGGTTTTGGTAAGGGTTCTTTAGAAGCCTCGTATGCGATCGCTAACGATTCGAGTGCTTCAATCCCATTCGTGACGGCTTCCTCATAAGTTTCACCGTGGGTGCGCCACTGTTGGCCGGGAAAGTCGGGAAAACCGACCAGAAAACAATTATCTTCTTCTGACCACTGAATCAGCATTTGATACTTAAGTTTGTTCGTCATTTTGGTTTTCCTCGACTTCTTGAATTGCTCTTAAAACCTCTTTTTCCTGATAAGCTTTGGCATCTGTACCATCTTTACCAGAAACTGTTATTTTGCCTGTATAGAGTGGATGTATCCAGTTCGTATGACTGCCTTTTCCTGGCAGTTCTTGAAACCCCACCCTGCGTAGCAATTGCTTGAGTTCTCGAATTTTCTTAGGCATCACCCTGAGTTCGTTGAGAGCGCATATCGATCGGCCAAGGCAGCATACAGCCCTGATTCAAGCAGCCATTGTTGAGAAGCATCTAAGTTTTCAGGCGATCGATCGCCATAAATTATCTCTCTCAGCCAAGATGTCACAATTAGCTCGAGGCTTTCTTCACTAATTTGGTCAGCGGTTACTCCTGCTTTTTCAAAGTAAGGCTGAAGAACTGGAGAGGCATCAATAGTGTAGGTAGGCTCGCTTCGATCTCGATCGGTTTCGGTATTATCCCATAGGCAAAATTTGTCTGGAAAAACCATCAGAAAATACGGAGCTTGCGGGAAAGTACCGGCCACCATAATATTGTGTCGAAGTTTTGCTGCCCACTCTGGAGATACATTGGTTTGACGTTTGACTTCAACCACAAGAGCCAGTTGCCCGTTGCGGCCATCAACCAATAAGTCCCAGACAGAATCAGATCTAATCGCCACGATCGGCTCGCTTAAAAAACAATTACTCTAATATTTTGACCCACATCGACAGATTTTGGTCATTGCGAGATCGGTTTTACCCGACAACCAAACGTCTCAGGATTTGAGCCACTCGATCGAGATCGTTGCCTTGGGCAGTGCTGAGGGTGAATTTATCGGACAAGGCATACTGGAAAGAACTTCTAATAGCAAAATTATCTGAAACGATCGAGAAGATTGGAGTTAAGGCACACAGGGCAGATTGAAAGTAGGCGATCGCCTTGTCGATAGGTAGTTAATGGTTTACTTCTCAGTACGCTCAACCCGATCGATAAAATCGAGCATAATCGATGTCAGTTTTTCGGGATACCAGAGTCCCCATTCATGACAACCCTCTTCGACAGTAACTAGTTGGGAATCTGGAATCGTTGCAGCCATTTCCCTAGCGGCAGTTAATGGTACAGTCAAGTCTTTTTCCGACCATAACAACAGGCAGGGAGCTTTAATTTTTGGCAACAGAGGTTTGAGATCTGCCCGTAACGAAAGCAGTAATGTTTGAATGAGGTTTCCTGTATTGAACAACAAGTTATAGGAGAAAACTTGAGGAATATCAACCAATTTCAATTTCAGCTTGGGGAGAAAGAGTTGGGCTGTCATTTCAATTGCCCTTCGCGGTACGACTCCTAGAAGAGATTCAGCAGGGATGCCCGTACTATCTAACAGAACGATGCTGCTTACTTTGTCTGGAGCAAGCGCGGCTAAAGCAATGGCAATCCCTCCACCGAACGAGTGTCCTACCAAATGTATCTGTTGGAGATTGAGAGCATCCAAAAACGCCAGCAGAAATTTAGCATAGCTCTCGTAGTCTGGAATCAATTTGGAGTAGGACGAGCGGGCAAAACTGGGTAGGTCGGGAGCGATCGAGGTATGCCGATCTGCCAGGAGTTTCAGAAGTTCTTGATAAGGTTCAGTAGAGATTCCCCAACCGTGTAGAAACACAATAGGAGGTGAATTCGACTTCAGCCCACCTTGCCGATAAAAAATGCTGCAATAGTTTAAATCGCTACGAAAATTAACTAATTGAGATTCCAAGGCCAAAACCTCTTGGACGATCGCGAGCAAATTGCTCTCTCTGACTATGCAACAGTAGCAAGTCTTGATGGTTCGTCAGACTCTCTAAGGGCTGAGAATTTTACAGGCTCGCTCCTCAAATTGGTAGATTTATCCAGCCCAAATACGGTATAAATAGCCAACAGATTAAATCAGAACCAACCGTTTCAGGATTTGAGCCACTTGATGTAGATCGTTACCTTGGGCGGTGCTGAGGGTGAATTTATCGGACAAAGCATACTGCGAAGAACTTCGATCGAACTTCACAAATAGATAATCTTCACCTGTAGTAATCAGAGCAAATACTACAGACATAGGAGAACTGACCATATAAGCTAAAGTTTGGGCGATCGCTTGTCGAACGCTAAACCCGTAGCGTTTACTTTCGATCGCAATTAGCCACAGCCGTTCTTGAATTACTAAGGCATCAATTAAACCGTCGAGGAGAGTATTGCCATCTTCAATTTCAAACCGCACGTATTTTTCGCCCCGTACTTGGTAGGGTGGGTCGATAAAACCTAGAGTTTCTAGAAGGGGAGAGAGCAGAATTAAGTTAACAGTACCTTCAGTAATGGCCCCACTATCGGCGTAGTAGAGGTAGCGTTGTTTGAGGCGATCGAGCCTCTCTTTTTCTGCTTCGCTTAGAGTTGGCAGATTTCCTTGCCATTCGCTAAAAAAGTTGACATCCTGGCTGGGTGAAATGCCCAATTTCGTATGGGCTTCGTTGAGGTTAGTAATCGCTTTAGTAACGCCAGTAGTAACCACCGTAGTTTCGCAGCTACAAATTAATCTCTACGCTAGCATGGGGCGAGTCGATCGTTGATTCAGGCATGAAAAAATTGCTTTGGTTGTTACCGCTGGCGATGTTAGCCGCCATCGGAACCATGTTCGTCCACAAACCTCTCAGTCAAGCTGATTCTAGTTTCCACTCCCAGCCAGCCATCCCAACTCCAACGCCGAGCGATTTAGCACCAGAACCTACACCTGAAATAGCCAGCGATCTTCAATATCCTCAAGTTAGCCCAGATCGTTTATTGAGCCACGTCCGCGCCCTCAGCTTCTCTCGTTATACTCCTGGCGATCGCCTCAAAGCCAGAAAATATATTTTACGCACTCTGCGATCGTCTGGGTGGTCGCCTCAACAGCAATCTTTCCCGAATGGGGTCAATATTGTCGCTGAGCGATCGGGGACAGATCCTCAAGCTGGTACGATTTTGGTCGGGGCGCACTACGATACAGTGGCGGCCTCTCCTGGGGCTGACGACAACGCTACAGGTGTGGCTGCGGTTTTAGAAATCGCTCGCCTGCTGGGTTCTCGTCGCACCCCCGCTACATTAAAACTAGTTTTATTCGACCAGGAAGAAAAAGGACTTCTAGGCAGCCTAGCTTTTACTAGTAAAGCCAACAATATCGCCGACCTCAATGGAGCCATCGTGCTAGATATGATCGGCTTTGCCTGTTACGCTCCCAAATGCCAACAACTTCCTCAAGGTTTGCCAGTTAAACCGCCAAGCGATCGCGGTGACTTTTTGGCTGTCGCTGGAGATGCCGAACACCCAGCTTTGCTCAAAGCCTTTGCTGAAGTCAAGCAACCAGGTTTACCGCCCGTACTAGCTGTGCCCGTTCCTTTCAAAGGCGTAACCGCCCCCGATTTGATGCGTAGCGATCACGCACCTTTTTGGGTGCGGGGAATAGGTGCAGTCATAGTCAGCGATACCGCCAATTTCCGCACCCCTCATTACCATCAACCCAGCGACTTGCCAAACACAATCGATCGCGACTTTTTCATTGGATCTGCCCAAATTGTTACTAATGCTACGACTAGGATGCTAGAAACGAGTAATGGTAATTAGCGACACAGAGCAGGAGTTTAGAATTCGGAATTCGGAGTTCGGAGTTCGGAATTAATTAGGCTTCACCCTCTCTCCCCATCTCCCCATCTCCCCATCTCTCCCTCCTCCCCTATGGAAGATAGAACTTTAGAGCGACTGAAATCTGCCGATTAGCTGAGTTACTGCGGACATGGAGCAAACTAATATAGAGCTAACTACCTATAGCCCTCTTTTACGGAAGAGATCGATACTTTCCGGAATTAGAGATCTAGACCTTGTATCTTCCCGATAAACCTTGGCGCGATACGTGCTAACGCACAGGCTAGCGCCAACGCTACTCGATCGATAAGTATTTATTACTACATTAAATTTTGTAAAATAGGATATAAGATCGAGCTAATGTGTGCATTCTAAATTAAAAGGTACTAAAAATTATGACATCACAACTTAAATTACCCCAAACTATAGAAGAATCTGCCATTGAAGCTTATTTAAAAGACTCTGTAGGCAACTGGCGCTCTGAGAGACGCTATTACACGCTGCCCGATGGCGAAACCCAAGAACTAGTCAGCGACATTACCGTTCGCTTTTTAGAACAGGGCAGTCCAGAATTGCAAAAATTAGCTCAACGCCACCAATTGGCTGAAGGACTAGAACTGCTATGTGGTTCCGAAGTGACTTGGAACAGCAGCGATTCGGTGACAGGACGCAAAAAATCTAAAGGTTCGACCGTATTTGGGGCACTAGGAAATATTTTGTACCGCGATCGCGGTTTTGCCACTCCCAAACCCGTTACCGCTCTTTACCACTTCCCTAATTCTCAAACCTTGTGCTTGCGGACAGAATATAACGGTTCGGTGTTTGAAGAGGAAATCAAACTCATCGGTGAGAATTACCGGACGCGGCAAACCATTATCTCTCGCGCTGGAGAGCAGCAGATGATAGGTCAGTATCTAGAAAAACGTCTTCATGTCTAAACCGTAGAACGCTTGACGTTTTGCCAAGTAAAGATAAAACCAGAGGGCGCGAGGAGATTTTCATTCTCTGCGCCCTTTTTTTGGCTCTGCTGACCTTGGCAACCCCAGATGCTCTATTTCAGTAAAAGTAGGTTTCTCATCACCCGTCTCTGGCTCCCCTCTCCCATGCTGGGACAGGGGTTGGGGGTGAGGGCAGCAATTCGGTGTTTAAGAACTGGATTTGATATGAGATCTCTGGATTGGCGAAGGCTTTGTCGATCTATATTTTGCAACCATTTTTTAAAAACACTTGCTTTAGTGTCCTCTATTTGCTAAGTATTATCAATTAAGTAAAATAGTTTCTCTAAAATTGAGACTTCTCTTCGATCGATAGAGTGACGTACCCAAACGACCGACACTAACAAGCGTAAACCCCACGATCGAGCTAGCGTTTGCTACTTGCAATAAAAAAGCTCCAAGAAAGTAAAAAGTCTAATTTCTCCTAGAGCTACTACTTAATTCAATCCCAGTATACCTAATGACAAAAATCACTCGCGATCGCCAAGCGAATTCTGCGAAGTATCGCCAGCCAGCAATAACGCTAAACTTTAGCAAGTTACAATTGCAAAAGCATGGCTTAGAAATCGCTCCCAGTCATCCCAAGAAATCTAGCTCTTGGGGCTTATTGTTGTTAGTTGGAGCGTTAATTATTAGCAGCGGTTGTAATTCCACTTCTACTTACAGTTCGACCGATGCACCTCAATCTCCATCTACTGCTGCTACTAGTAGTCCAGCAGCTAATAACGGTAAACTTACCTCCCAGATTGTTAGCGACTTTGCTGATAAAGTGGTGATTCCTACCAATCAGCTTTTTTCTCAGAGGGCTAAAGAACTATCATCAGCGATCGATGCTTTCGTCAAAACTCCCAACGACCAAACCTTAAAAGCGGCACGAGATTCTTGGGTAGCGGCCCGTGCGGCTTGGGAACAAAGTGAAAGTTTTACCTTTGGTCCGGCCGATTCGCTAGGTTATGACGGCGCTTTAGATACTTGGCCGGTTAATGAGACTGACGTGCAAGCCGTGTTAAAAAGTCAAGATAGATTGACCCCAGATTACATCTCTCAACTCAAAGATACTGAAAAAGGCTTTCATGTCATTGAATACCTGCTATTTGGGAAAAATCAAACTAAAAAGGCAGCTAATTTTAGCCCGCGAGAGTTAGAGTACCTGCAAGCACTAGGAACGGATTTTAGTAAGGTAGCCGATGAGTTGCTAGCCAGTTGGACTAAAGGAGTTGAGGGCAAACCTGCTTATCGAGAAGTAATAGCTACGGCTGGAGAAAGTAACAATAGCTCTTATCCCACGCTGCAAGCCGGGGTGCAAGAGATGCTTCAGGGAAAAATCGACAGTCTAGATGAAGTCGCTAACGAGAAGATCGGCAAACCACTAGAAACAAAAGACGTAAAGCTGTTTGAAAGCCGATTTGGCCTCAATACCCTCAAAGACCTTAAAAGTAACGTCAAAGGCGCTCAAAATGTCTATTTGGGTACTTTCCCCGATGCCAATACCAATGGTTCGAGCTTGAGTAACTACATTGCCAACGTCAAGCCGGATCTAGATGCCAAGGTCAAGAGCGAATTCCAAGCATCACTAGAGGCCCTAGAAAAAATTCCCGATCCGATCGAAACTGCGATCTCCAATCCTCAAGCGACTGAAAACATCAAAGCGGCTAGGGAAAAGATTCAATCTTTACGAGACTTGCTGGAAAAAGAAGTCATGCCGTTGGTGAAAGGGTGAGGGGAAAAGTCAAAAGTCAAGCTTCGACAGGCTCAGCTACCAAGTCAAAAGTCAAAAATGAATTCCGAATTCTGAACTCCTAAATCCAAGACTTAACACTTTAACAATCGTGCAGTTATTTCAACAGGGCTTTCAGGAAAAGAAACTAGTTAAATTTTTGATAATTTTGGCGATCGCGATTTTAGCTAGCGTCGGGTTATCAATTTTATTCGGACAAAATCGATCGCCACAACCCACCGTTTTGCTGGCTGGAGGAGAAACCACAGTATTCAATCGGACTTCTAAAGGTTTTAGCCAGCCAGCACCAAATTTAACTAAAGACGAACTAGACTTACATATCGAAGGCGATCGAGCTTTTGAAGCCGTGTTTGTTACCCCTCCAGCCGAGATCAATCCTGGTTTGGGGCCGTTATTTAATAATGCTTCTTGCGTTGGTTGTCATATTAGCGACGGTCGCGGGATGCCAGTTAAAAGCCAGTTGTTAGTGAGGGTAAGCCTAGCAGCAGAAGAGGGAGCGATCGCCAATGAGGCTGAAGAACCAGTCGCCGCTGGCGGTAAGAATAAAGACCGCAAGGTAATTTTTGCCACTCACCCAGAAGCCTCTGTAACTCTAGGAAATGCCCCTTCCGTTCCCGGACTGGGGACGCAGATTCAAGACCAAGCGGTATATGGCTACTCGCCAGAAGCGGATGTAGAGATTTCTTGGCAAGAACTGTCAGGTAAGTATGGAGATGGTACGCCTTACCAGTTGCGATCGCCTAAAATTCAAATTACTCTACCAGACGGTCGATCGCTACCATCCAACGTTCTGACATCTCCCCGCATTCCCCCACCAGTATTTGGTGTCGGCTTGCTAGAAGCCATCCCAGAAAAAACCATCTTGGCTTTAGCCGACCCTGAAGATAAAAATAACGACGGTATCTCCGGTCGTCCCAATATGGTTTGGGATGCTAACAAACAGGCTGTCACTCTGGGTCGCTTCGGTCATAAAGCCAATAATCCTAACTTGTTGCAGCAAACGGCGGCTGCCTATGTCAACGATATGGGCGTGACTAATCCCTTATTTCCAGAAAAAGATGGTGCTAGCGACATCGACGATCGCATCCTCAAATCCGCCACTTTTTACACCCAAACTCTGGCCGTTCCAGCCCGCACCTTAACTGAAAATTCCCAGGTCAAGCAAGGAGAAAAACTATTTGCCCGAGCCAACTGTGCTAGCTGTCATGTCGCAGAACTTCGCACTGGCAAACACGAAATCGCCACCCTCACCAACCAAACGATCTACGCTTATACCGATTTGCTATTACACGATTTAGGGCCGGGGTTAGCCGACGGCAGACCGGATTTTGTTGCTACTGGGAGCGAATGGCGCACGTCGCCGTTGTGGGGTTTGGGTTTAACTCAGACAGTTTTACCCTATTCTGGCTATCTGCACGACGGTCGGGCCAGAAATGTAGAAGAGGCAATTCTTTGGCACGATGGAGAAGGTAAAAAATCTCAAGAGGCTTTTAGAAATATGAGTCAGAGCGATCGTCAAGCCTTAGTGAAATTTCTCAACTCGTTGTAAGCTAAGAATCGCCATCTAGCTGCAAAAAGAAGTTGCGCTCGCGTAGCGCGTATCGCCAATCGGGTTTAATTAACCACTTTTTCTTGAAGTCCGCCTCAGCGGACTTCGTTTGTCTAGCTAAGGGCTGGAATCGTTAGAATGATTTTGAAGTTAGGACGGATAACTGGTAGTAATTAAGATGAAAGAACTCGACCAAACCAAGACTATTGAAATCCTTAAAACCCTCATGGAATTCGAGCTAGCTGGGGTAGTCCGTTACACCCATTACGCTCTGATGGTGACGGGACCGAATCGAATTCCGATCGTCGATTTCTTCAAAGCCCAAGCCAATGAGTCTTTAGTTCACGCTCAACAAGTAGGAGAAATTCTTACTGGTTTGGAAGGACATCCTAGTCTTAAAATAGCTGCAATTAAAGAAACTCACAAACACTCAGTAAGAGATATTTTAGAAGAAAGTTTATCTCACGAAAAAAGAGCGTTAGAACTTTATAAAGACTTACTGACTACCGTGGAAAATGCCAGCGTTTATTTAGAAGAATTTGCCCGCACCATGATCGGCACGGAAGAGTTACACAACATAGAAATCAAAAAGATGTTGCGCGACTTTAGTTGATTTTTAGGGAAACAGGCGATCTAGGCAAAAGTCATACCCAAAGGAACTAAATTACCTAGAGATCGCTGAGTCCTCTTTAGAGGACTTTCGCTATAAGACAGGGGTTTTGAACCCCTGGCGGATAAAGCTTTTGACCGTTAACTTGACACCAATGAAAGCTTTGCGCCCCTACCCAATATTATTTTGCAGCTACGGTGCTGATAAAACATTTGGGTAAGGAATTTATGGTATAATTTGCGTACTATTTTTACCTATTCTTTGTAAGTCCATCGCTGGTGTCGATCGAGCTTGCGGTCGGCGATCGAAGCCATAAAGACCCGCTCTACCCACCGCTAGGTAATCTCCAGGACTTTCGCTAACGCTCTATGGCTAGCAGCGACATCATCGTATAGGCTCCAACTTTCAGGAGAATTGCCATGCCCAGGCTAAAAGGCAAGCAATCAGATCGCTCTCTAGCTATTGGCTTACTGCTGGTTCTCCTCGGTATTGGGATCGCCATCCCGTTGGAGTATTTTAACGTCATCGACTTGGTGGCTAATTTTGGCAAACAGCAAGAGCCAATCGGCGCTCGGTCAGAACCGAGCGAACCTCAGCCGTCTCCAATTGCCAACGACGCGATTGACAAAGTGAAACAGATCGATCGATAACGAAGTCAGAAGTCAGAAGTCAAAATTCAGAAGTTGGTTTTTGTAATGGGGATTTATGCCCCGCTCCCAAAACTTTTCCCCTTCCAAGGGGAGGTTTTAAACCCCATTTCTTCGATAAAGGAACAGCCGTGCTGAAAGGAAATGACATTATTGGGATGCCCATAGTCGCTTACGACACTGGCGAAGAAATCAAGAAAGTCAAGGATTTGATTTTCGACAGCAGCAGCAAGCTGATCGGCTTTTTGGTGGAAGAAAAATTTTGGTTTAATACCGAAGTCTTACCAGTCCACAGCATCAAAGTTATGGGGCCAGATGCGATCGTCGCTTCTTCCGAAACAGCAATAGTCAGAGCTAATCGGCTGCCAGAAATCAAACAAGCCCTCCAGCGAAATATTGTCTTCACGGGTACGAAAATCGTCACCGAGGAAGGATACGACTTAGGGACGATCTCGGACTTGTATTTTGACAAATTTACCGGAGCGATCGAAGGCTATGAAGTCTGGGGAGGGCTGTTTGCCGATGACAATTGCCCTTTATCATTCGTCCCAGCCCCGCCAAATTTTAAAATCGGTGAAGATGTTGCCTTCGTGCCGTCGGAAATTGCCGAAATGATGACCGAGCAACTTGGCGATTGGAGCGATGGAGAAGCAGCAGAAATCGAAGAGTTCTCAGGGGCGAAATCTAGTGCTGTCAACCGATCGGCTAATGCCCCTCAACCCATTGAAGCCCAAGCCTACGGGATGGGAACCACCAACGGACAAGAACAAACGCCGATAAGAACCTCCACGCTGGCTCAACCCGGCCCTATAGCCTCCCAAAGCCCTAGCAGACTCTATGGCGATACCGAGTCTCCCGCTCTAGAAGAACCAGAAGCTTATGTCGGCCAGTGGCAATCAGAGCCATTTTCTGCCATCGCCCAACATTCAAACGAACGGATCTATACGCTCGAGGAAACTTTAGGCCGTCGCGTCCGCCGCTCGATTAAGACTCAAGAAGGGATATATGTCGCCGCTATCGGCCAAATCGTCACGGAAAAGGTAATTGCTCGATCGAAGATTTACAACCAAGAACAGCAATTGCTCGCGGCTATCGGTCAGACTCCATCGAGCGGTGCAACCGGTCCCCAATTAGAACCACACATCTGGCCGGGCAGGAGACGGGCTAGCACTGTAACCACAAAACTCAGAGACACCGCCAACGATATTCAAGCAGGCTTTAATCAAGCGATCGAAAAATGGCGCATTCAACGCATCATCGGCCGCTCCGTTGACAGAGTAATCCTCGATCGGCAAGATAACGTCATCCTCGATGCCGGAGAACTGATTACTTATAAAGCTATCGAACAGGCTCGCCAAGCTAATGTCATCGGCATTCTCTTGAATTCAGCCCGAAAGAGTAGTAAATAGTTATTGAGAAGTTCAAAAGTTGCAGAGCGATTGCTACTAACGATGAACCATCAACCACCATCCATATCTTGTGACCAAAAACCGTGTTGCAACCACCATCTGAGTCCAGCGAGCAGCCTTCCAGGTCGAGCGTCTCCAATTTGCTAGGTCAAACCCTCGGTGGGCGCTACAAGATTATCAGCCACTTAGGAGGAGGAGGGTACGGCCAGACTTATCTGGCAGAAGATATACATTTACCCAAGCACCCTCGCTGCGTGGTCAAGCAACTCAGACCGCAAGCCACGAATAAATTAAATTTGCAAATCGCCAGCCGTTTATTTAATACGGAAGCCGAAGTTCTCTACAAATTAGGCAGCCATCCTCAAATTCCTCGGCTGTTCGCTCATTTTGAAGATCGAGAAGAATTTTATTTAGTGCAAGAGTTTATTGAAGGCATCGACCTGAAGCACGAATTAGTCATCGGTCAACATATGCGCGAACAGCGCGTGGTTAACCTGATGAAAGAAATATTGCAAATATTAGAATTCGTTCACGCCCAATCTGTAATTCACCGAGATATCAATCCGCGCAACTTAATTAGACGCAAAACCGATAAGAAATTGGTACTTATTGACTTTGGTTCGGTCAAGAAAATTACTACCAAAGTAATAGGCGGCGACAAGGCAGTCAACACAGTAGCGATCGGCACGGCCGGTTATATGCCTCTAGAGCAAATCAATGGCAACCCTCACTTTTGTAGCGATATCTATGCTGTAGGGATAGTTGCGGTTCAAGCCTTGACAGGACTAGATCCCAGCCGAAATCAACTACCAATAAATCCCCAAAATGCCGAAGTTGAATGGCAAGATTTAGCGGTGGTCGGACCGGAATTAGCCAAGATTATTAACCGCGCGATTAAAGCTAATCATACCGATCGCTATCAAACTGCTGGTGAAGTTCTCAAAGATATACACAAATGGCAACTGGCTCATCAACCTAATGAAGCTAGCTTAACTAGTAGTATTGAAGTTAAAAGACCTCCTCGAATTCCTAGCAGGCATAGTAATAAAGATAGTATTAATAATAATGCTTATTATTCGATCGACGTTCTGCCGCGATCGCACGGCGATCGCTTGCTAAAATGGTGGCCGATTTTAGGCATTCTCTTCGTAGCTGGAATCGCCCTGCTGCTGAAATCGATCGATCTCAATAATTCTCAACCAAATTTAGCGAACGTCCCAGCAACTCCATCTATAGCAACTCAGCGCAAGCCCTCTTTAATTCCACCACTGGCCGCCCCGATTCCCACCAGGAAATTATCAGACCAGGAGGCCAATCGAGTGGCGAGACTGATAAAAACAGGCGATCGCCTGATAGAATCAGGAAAATATCGAGAAGCGATCGAGGCCTATAATGACGCTTTGGCGATTAAAGATGCTTACGAGGAAGCTGCTTGGGGTAAGTGCTATGCCTTTATTAGCTTGCAGCAATACCAAGAAGCAATTGCCGCTTGCAATCGCTCGTTGCAAATTAACTCGAAATACGATCGAGCTTGGTGGGGTAAAGGTTATGCCCTCGATGCTTTAAAACGTTATGACGAAGCTCTCGCCCACTATGAAAAGGCAATCGAAATCAAGCCAGATTTCGCCGAAGCTTTGCTCAATCAAGGTGCAACCCTCACAGTTTTAGGACGTTACGAAGAAGCATTGGCAGCTTACGACAAAGCCTTACAACAAAAGCCAACTCTAGCAGAAGCCTGGAATAACCGAGGTGTAGTGTTAGAACACTTGGGACAACAAGAAAAAGCGATCGCTTCTTTCAACGAGGCCATCAGACTCAATCCCGACTATCAATTAGCCATTCAAAATCGCCAGCGATCGCAAAAATAAGCAAAATCGAAGTCGATCGAACCACCATAATATTTGTAAGGGCAATTTGAACGATCGATGGAGACAGGAGTTTGGCTGTAGGGGCGGGTTTTGCCAGCCCTGCTATCCTCTAACCATTAACAATTAATCGAACCTGCCCTGCCTCACCGATAACCCACGTTTCGTTATCCGCACACCATAAATTGTCAGATAGAACCCACCCTGTCTCACCACGAACAACAATTGAGTATGGATTTTAGTTCTGCGCTGCCGACATTTGCGATCGCTCTGCGGGAAGGAGTGGAAGCAGCTTTAGTAGTCGGAATTGTTTTAGCCTGCTTGCAGAAAGCCAACCGCAGCTATTTGAATTCCTGGGTGTATGCCGGAATCGCCATGGGAATCGCCACCAGTGCAGTTGTGGGCGTGGGTTTGGGTTGGATAACGCAAGCAATATCGAATTCCAGTCAACCTTATGCTCCAGTAATAAAGCAACTGTTGCAAGTCGGGTTTAGTACGATCGCAATTGTCATGCTTAGTTGGATGCTGATTTGGATGACCAGGCAGTCAAAGTCAATTAAAGGCGAAGTAGAAGGTGCAATTGCTGCAACTCTCAAGCCAGATCGAGATGGTAATGCTGGCTGGGGTGTGTTCGCGCTGATTTTTATCGCTGTCTTGCGAGAAGGTTTTGAAACCGTGCTGTTTATCCTGGCGAAATTTCAGCAAGGCTGGATTCCAGTTTTTGGGGCGTTGGGGGGCTTGGCAGTAGCAGCGGGGATTGGCGTGTTGCTGTTCAAATGGGGAGTAAAAATTAACCTTCGCTTGTTTTTCCAAGCGATGGGGGTGTTGTTGCTCTTAATTGTCGGCGGTTTAGTCATCTCGGCTTTGAAGCATTTAGACTTAGCCGTGGCGATTTTGGCCCGAATGCAGTCTAACTTTACCTATTTGTGTTTTTCGCAGCCATCGTGCATTTTGGGAGCGATGGTTTGGAATACAACTGAGATTTTGCCAGACGATCGCTTTCCAGGGCTAATTTTAAAAACTTTGTTTGGCTACACTGACGAACTCTACATCGTCCAGGCTGTAGTCTACGCGATCTTTTTGATGGCGATTGGCGGTATTTATTTTTTCAGCTTGAGCGATACGTGCTACCGCACAGGCTGTCGCCAACGACACCAACAAATCAAAAATTAACTTTTCTAAGCGAGCTAATCGCTCATTCTCAGCAGTTTTGAGAAGTTTGGCAATGACAGAGATTGAAGTCCAAGCCCGTGAAATCCTAAACTTCCTAGTACAATTACCTTTTTCCAACTGCGTTCCCATTAGTCGAGATTTTGCTGAATTAACAACAAAACCTGGTATATATGCAATTCGCCATCGATTAGAAGGATTGCTTTATATTGGCAAAGCACAAGATATTAAAGAACGTTTTCGTGGTGGTCATAAGGCCATAACTTGGTCTTGGTTAGAAGACTACGACCATCGCGATGTAGCGATCGCTGTCCGTGAAATCGACTTTCAGCAGTGGCGAAGGCTATCATCAAATTTAGAGGGCATTATTCTAATTTGGAGTAAGCCTCCGTTCAATATCCGTATACCCATGAGAGATGAACAATGACCTCCACAAGCATTGAATCGAGCGCGTCTACACCAGAGAACATCGAACATTTGAGTCCAGTTGCAGCCCGAATGATCCTAGCAGCATTTCCAGAGCATATTCGGGCAGCATTTGAAAGACGCGCTCAGGAAATTGATTACCCAGTAGAAGCAGTTTTAGAAATGGCGATCGCAGGTTTTCTCGATCGAGAAGCTTTGAGTTTTGTAGATTGCCAACCTCGGTACTAACCTCACAAAAACGATGTGTCAACGAGGAGCTTTTTAACTGCCAAGTTGCTTTTCTTCACTGGCGATCGCGCTTAGAGAATTCAATTATCCTCAATGGTGGAAAAGTTAGTAACACTATGGAGATTTTTAGCATCAGTCAAGTTGGGAGACACCCCAAAATTACTGACCTCAGCATATTTTAAGTCGGCTCCAGTGAAGTTGGTACAATCCATGATGGAGCCAGTCATCGCAGCAGCTTTCAAGTTGGCTCCACTGAAATTAGCTCTGGTAAAGTTACAGTGGTACATCGAACATCTCTCCAAATTAGCCCCACTAAAGTTGGCATCGGTGAAGTTGGCTCCACTCAAATCGGCTTCACTCAAATTAGCCCCACTGAAGTCAACCCCACGCAAATCAATCTGGACAAAGAAATCTCCATCAGAAACGGAGCCAGTAACCCTCGCTCCGCTCAAGTCCTCTTCACTGAAATCCCGCAGCCCGAAAGCAAACCTTTCCCGAAACTGTTCTCCATTTATCTTCGCCACGATCGTACCTCCTTGCTAACTAACATCTAATCTACCGTCCAAATCTTCTGGCAGACCACGACCCCCTTTAACCTCAATTTTGAAGAGAGTTTGACGGCTGAAATCGCAGCTAAACAAACTCTCGTCCGCTTATCTTCTACGGCTATCGTGTATATATATCTGGAAAACTTGGAGTCTCTGCATTCGATCCCCCTAGCCCCCCTTAAAAAGGGGGGAAATTTCTCAAAGTCCCCCTTTTTAAGGGGGATTTAGGGGGATCTGGATGTGAAACGGCTAACCGATAACTCATATATACACCGTAGCTCCTGCTCCAGAGGCTACACTAACGCAGCATTTATTTTTTCAGCTTGAGCGATCGACAAGGTAAGCTAGGTTGAGCAGTAACGAATGCTGGTGGTGAAATTGGAGTACAGCAATGAAAATCACAGCGATCGCACTCGGATTAAGCTTAATTCTTCTCTCTAGTTGCTCTGGAACGGGTAACTCGGCAGCAAAAAATGAAAAAGTGACTTCTACTGATGGCAAATTCGCGATCGAACTGCCAGGAACTTCCAAGCCTGTAACTAAAGAAGTCTTACCAGGAGTGTCCCAATCGCAACACAACCTCGTTCGCAACAACTGGCTCTATCAATTTAGTTATCTGACCTTTCAGCGTTCTTTTAATGCCAAAGAAGCTCGCACTGTGCTAAATACATTTATCGAGCGTGGGGCAGTCACTAGTTTCCCTAATGGCCAACTCTTGTATAACAAGGCAATCGTTAAGGGAAACGTTCCCTGCCAAGACTTCTTAGTGAAGTGGAAAGCCTCAGAGCAAATTAAAAAAGATTTTGCTAAGGAGGGATTCAAGCTCGAAGGCAGCGAAGTTTACTGGAAGGGGGTTAACTGTTTGGCAGGGAGCAATTTCGCTGAAGCTGGCGCGATCTCCAATACCCAACCAGACCAGGTTAAGGAAGTACGGCAGTTCTTTGATTCGTTTGTAGCTCGACCTTGAGATCTAGATGCGCCTCTAATGGTGAAACGATCGCATTATCCGATCGACACCACTTGCAAATTCGATCGCTATAGGTAATGTCAGACCAGAGTTCGGCAAAAACACGCTCGAAACAATCAATCCTTCGGTGGCGATCCAGAATTATTAAAAAAATCTATATGTATTTCCTTTTCTAGATTACCTGTGATATAATCCCCCAGTCAATACGGTTGAGGAGAGAACGTCATGCAAGTTTCCTATGGTCAGGGTTGTTCTAGTTAACCCGCAAATTCCCCCGAATACTGGCAACATTGCCCGCAGTTGCGCTGCCACCGATACCGAACTGCATTTAGTAGGGCCATTAGGGTTTGAGATTAGCGATCGCTACTTAAAACGAGCGGGGTTAGACTATTGGCCTTACGTCAAGTTACATTACCACGATTCTTTCGAGGAATTTGCTGCCCTGCGCCAGCAACGAGGCGGGCGCGAGATTGGATTTAGCACTTCTGGAACCTGCAATTACATCAAGTTTCAGTTTGCACCAGATGATTGGTTATTGTTTGGCAGCGAAACAACTGGCTTGCCAGCAGCAGTTTTAGAAAGTTGCGATACAACTGTATATATTCCCATGGCTCGATCGGGGGTACGCAGCTTGAATCTCTCGGTGAGCGTAGCCGCAGGCTTGTTTGAAGCCAAACGACAGCTAGGCGAGCTAGAGTAAATTTGTCGATCGATACGTTTACTACCCGCCAGCGATTGACATTTAACTGTGAGTTAGAAGGAGGTAATTTTAATAAGTAATTTCTATATCACCTGATGACTGTAGCAGAGACAACATTAAGATGTGAGGTTCATCTCTAAATAGGTATCGATGGGGAGAGCCAAACCCTTATACCATCGAGTAAATCGAGATCTTAAGGCTAGTTAAATTTGCGTAAATACTGGTAAGCTTTTCAAATTGATGTCTTAAGAGTCTGCGAAAATCCACGGTTGCTCTTTTTACTCAGATCGGCATAAAGTCTTTGTTTATAGTGAATCTGCCGATTTGACCAATTGTTAGCCAAGGAAATTCGATCGAGATGGTACGAACAGTTAAGATCGAATGCTGTCACCCACAAACCTCGTTTACCGCTTGGGAAAAAACTGCTCCTCCATCGCGTAAACTTGTGTAAATCGACAAACCAGGGTAATCTTGCCTAAGTATGCTGACAGTCAATTAAGTAGTGAAGCTTTATTTGAGGTGATTTGCCGGATTGATTTGGTAAAACCCTAACAGTCTTAGCGCCACTCAGGTGCTTGTCATTAAACGAAGTAGGAGGCCGTTCTTGAAACGCAAAATGACACCGAAGGTTGAATCAGTTCCTTCCCCAGCAGCCAATAATGAGGCTGAACCTCTACTTAGCACCAAAAAACCTGCTAGAGAGATGGTAGGTGCTGAAAATTTGGTTCATCCCAAGCTGAAATATGGATTTCGTAAATCTGCTGCCATGATGGGATTGGCAATCTCGATCGGCGCTTCCAGCGTTTTGCTCTCTCAACTCGGAGAGGAAGCGATGGCCGCCGAACCCATAACGGCAAAATCTAACGCCACTCCCAAAATGCCAGTGGCAATCGGGCAACAAGTACCTGCCGATAGCGAAGCTTTAAAAGCGCTCGCTACTTCCCAGAACGTCGAGGCTAGCTTTGCCCTCCCCGAACGCTCGGTCAGCGAAATCCTGACGGCTAATAGCGCAATCGGACAAACTGAAGAATCAATCGCTAATACTACTAGCCCGAATAATTCCCGGCCATCTGTGCCGCTAGGAGTGTCAGAGCAGCAATTTTTAAGCGATCGATCTAATCTTCTTTTTAATAACAACGAAGAAACCGCAGAAAGTGTCGCTCCGGAAACCAACAACTCGGCTGAGTCAGGCGGTGAAGAACCGACCGAGACATCAATCGGTCGGGTAGAAGACCCGACACCTGTGGCTAGTCAGATTGCCCCGTCTACCGAAACCGAAATCCCTGGAGCGATCGTTACCGAAGAAGCAGATAACGCTGGGATTAACAATCTGGAGTCTCCTGCAACCGAGACTGAAGAGCAGCAGGTGAGTTCTTCGACTCCCAACACCACTGAAACGCGATCGACAACCCCATTATTGCCCAGGTCTAACGTCAGCGAGCCGCAAGCTGTAGAACCAGTGGCCGTATATAAGGTGAAGCGGGGCGATACCTTGTCGGCGATTGCCGAAAATTATGGAATTTCCATATCCGAACTGCTGCGCATGAACAACTTAAAAGCAGCAGATAGTTTAGAAATTAACCAACAGTTACTCGTTCCTGCTAGCAAACCAACTGCGTCCAACGGCAACTCGTCAGTCGGGCCTAATGGTGGAGTAGGAAATTCTTCAGAGGCAGAACCATCAAATCTAGGGATTTTTGAGTCCGCTTCGACTGGCGACATTGATATAACAGTCAATAAGCCCTTAGTAGGACTGAAACCGACAGTGGTTCGAGGATCGGGTTCAGAAATGACAGCGATCGCGCCACTACCAGAATCTAATCCGACGGCTTCAGCGCCAACGAACCTTTCAGCACCATCGGAGAGCGAGGGGCTGGAGACGGAAATTTCTCAATTAAGAGAGCGTTATGTCGCTCAATCGCAACTGCCTCAATCTAATACCAGCGGCCAAGCAGAGCCAGCAATAGCAATTCCGGTCATACCCGCAACTAATAATAATGCTCGCTGGCTCCAGCCCAACCGCCCGCCAGCGACCTCAGGACCGAATAACTTAAATGCTCGCGAAGATGCGATCGAAATCTCGGTACCGCCACCAGCAAGCAATAGCCGCATCCGCCCCGCTGTCGCTCCGGCTCCCGTCCGTCCCATCAACTCTAGCCGTCCTAATATGCCTGTAGCGGCACCAGCAAACAGCCGCCCGCTACAGCAAATAAATCGCCCGCCAGCGGCAGTCCGTCCTACCAGTTTTGGCTCTAGAGATGTGGCAGCAGTGGAAATTCCAGTTCCAGTCCCTGCTACTAACGTCATTCCTCGTCGGCGATCGCAAATTGCCGTTGCCCCTACCCGCACCGACGACTACAACCCGATGCTGCGAACTCCAGCGGGGCAACCAGTGTATCCAGATTTACCTAATGGAACTTCACCGAGATCTAATGGTTTGATCTGGCCGGCCAAAGGTGTTTTGACTTCTGGCTACGGGATGCGCTGGGGACGGATGCACAAAGGGATCGATATTGCTGCACCTGTCGGTACGCCGATTTTTGCTGCGGGACCGGGCACGGTCTTGCGTTCCACTTGGAGCGGCGGTTATGGCAATCTGGTGGAAATTCAACATCCCGATGGCACGGTTACTCGCTACGGGCACAACAGTCGCTTGATAGTTCAAGCGGGTCAACAAGTCGAACAAGGTCAACTAATCGCTCTCATGGGCAGCACGGGTCGTTCTACTGGTCCTCACTGCCACTTTGAAGTGCGTCCTGGCGGTCGCGATGCTGTAAATCCGATCGCCTACCTACCTCGGCGCAGTCGCAGTTAGGCAAGTTAATTTACCCAAAGAGAGTAGCAGCGATTGCTGCTACTCTTATGCTATCCTGGGAAAAGTGTCTAAATAGCTGTCGGCTCAGTAGCTCAGTGGTTAGAGCAGGGGACTCATAAGCCCAAGGTCACAGGTTCAAATCCCGTCTGAGCCATTTTTTCAAGCTCGAAATTAATAGTCTGTTTCGGTCGTCAAATATTGAAACCAGCATTTTTGTAATGCGAATAATTCTGGCACTCCGCCAGAATATGAAGGCGATCCCAATCGCTATTCATGAGAGCAACTTTCTTACCTCGACTCCAGCCCTGAACTTGCTTTTCCCGATAAAAAGCATCTGCCACGCGATCGTAATACTCTGCATAAATTAACTTTACTTAGTGTTGAACTTCGGCACTTAGTTATTAATCGTGCAGATCTGGGTTCGATCGATTGGCAAACTGGCGAATTAGTGAGATTTTTCAACCCCCGTCGAGATTTGTGGGCAGACCATTTTCGCCTTAATGAAGCTGCAATTCAACCTCTCACCAACATTGGAGAAGTAACAGCCCGAATTCTAGATTTTAACGATCGCGATCGCCTCGCAGAATGACAGCTATTAATAGCAGTTGGCGGATATCCATCAGCCGCAGCACTACGACGTATAAACCGGGAATAACGAACGGCGATCGCCTTTAATATTACCAGTTGCCATTAGCGATCGCTTGCCGAAAAGTCTCAGCCGCTGGAGTAGGTTTTCTGAGCAAATCTGGATCGCTATCCAACTCGATATGATACAGTCCAAAGTCGCTGCTAGGAGAGAAAGGTAGCCCCCACTCGCGATTGGAAGTAATTGACCAGGAGACATAGCCAATAACTCTAACTCCATCTCGCCGGGCCTTTTTAACTTCTTCGAGATGAGCCTGGATGTAGGTAGCGCGATCGATCCCGTCGGCAACTTCCACGCAACCATTCTCGATAATCATAATCTCTAAATCGGGAAAAAGTTGGGCGTGAAATTTCAGCATATCGTACAGCAGACCGGGTAAAACTGGAGCGTTACCAAAACGCCCGAAAGCAGCATTCATCAGTTTTTGAATCTGGTGCAAGCGCAGGGAACCGATACCCCAGTAGTAGTCGATGCCAACGAAGTCCTGTTCGCCGACGCACTCCTTCGGACAGAAGCATTCGTCTAACTTACCAGCCATCCCCAAATGCCACCAATTACTGGAAAGAGAGGTGGAAAGAATACTAAACAGCTTGAGGATGGGATCGAAAAACTGCACGAAGGAACGCAATAGGGGAATGCGTTCTCGAACTTTGGCAATCTCAAATTTAACTTTAGTCGGATCGTTGAAGATATACTGAGCGATCGCTCTGGCAATGTCAATTTCTAAACCGCTCAATTCCCCAGTTTTCGGATCTCGATAACTAAAGCCAGGAACGTTATCTTTAACCGCAATCACGATGTAACCTCGCTGTTGAATGCGGTGCAAGATGGTATCCGGTTTAGCCTCAGATAGGGGTGCATCTGGTAACTTGACTAACTCGTTCGTTGACGTGCTTCCCCTCAAATCTGCTAAAGTCGATCGTCTGGCTAATTTAGGTGGTTTTGGCACGGGCAAACCGGGAAAGTGACGAGCAAAACTTTCCACCCAAGCCCCCGATTCTTTGAACTGCCGGATGGCAACATCTACCGCATTGAGTAGATAGCGATTGCCTTGGGCGACAGCAGCAGCGTAAGGTTCTGATGTCAGGTTGTCGCCTACTAGGCGATACTGTCCTGGGTGCCGATCGATCGTCCCGAAGAGGATGGTATCGTCGGCCAAGATGGCCGCCGCTTGCCCGAAATCTAACGCTCTTAAGGCTTCCTCGTAGTCAGAAACGACTAAAACGCTAGCTGTAGGCAACAGTTCAAAGATCCGATCTTCAGCCGTGGAAGTTTTGACTACCGCCACAGTTTGACCCGCTAAGTCATTTGGGGTGTCGATCGCGCTGTTAGCCTTAACTAAGATGGTTTCGCCAGCAATGTAGTAGGCTTCAGAAAACGCTACCTGCGAAACTCGCGACTCAGTGATGGTGAGGTTAGCGATCGCGACATCGACTTTACCTTGTTCTAACAGCAGCTTTTCGGTGAACCTTTGTCCTTGAGCGATTAAATCTTCGGTACTGTGCAGACCAGTAATTTTGCGATCGACCAATCTTTGCAACCAGGTCGGTAAGCCCAGCAAAAAGGGGTTAGCACCAACTTTGGCATCTGGATTTACTTGTTTGATAACTGCCCTAGCAGCGGTGTGTGCTTTGAATAGATTGGGCATCAATCGACTGACGGCCGATAGCTGTTCGCCTGTGGTTGCGCCCATGGGCATTCCTGGGGGCATGAAGTAGGCGCGTTCCCACCAAGGCTTGACGTAGCCGTAGGGTAGCTGACTAGGTTCGTTGAAGGTAATCCAATACCGAACTTTTGCCCCCAAGCGATCGGCTACTCTAGCAGCATAACGAGCAAATGTGGCAGGAAAATCGGTTCCGATTAAGCCGCCTTGTCTTTCGACGTGCAAGGGCCAGGTAAAGTGCAACAGCGTCACCATTGGCTCCATCCCAGCAGCGAGGATGGTTTCTACCATTCGATCGTAGTGGGCTAGAGCCTCTTCGTTGAATTCTCCGGGATTTGGTTCTACTCGCGACCAAGCGATCGAAAATCGAAAGATTTTACAACCGAGTTTGCTGGCTAATTCTACGTCTTCTGGATAGCGGTTCCAGAAATCGGTGGCTCGCCCTCTGGGGGTTTGGGCGCGGCGGCGTTCCCATACGTCTCGGATGTCCTCGAAGTTGGGGTCGTAGGCTTCGCATTGGTGATCGGCGGTTGCTACGCCGAAGGTGAATGGTTTGGGATAGGAGTTAGTCATAAGCCTTATCCATCAAGTATTTAAAACAGAATATGAAATCCTTCTTGGGTAAAGTGTTTATCGTGGGTGAGGACATCGGTAATTCCTCTTTGCCGCATTATAATCATTGAAATGCAGTCGGTCAGGCTATATCCTTTATCCGAACGCTGTTCGAATAGATCGAAGCCTAACTGTCGTAATTTTGGTGTATGGGCAATAATATTTATGGTGAGTTCTCTTAAGATTTGCGTACACATCAATAGAGCTTTTTGTCTAATTAAATTGCCTTTCGATGCCGCATAGTTTAATACTTCATCGATAATGCCATCTGTTGTAACAATTGGGTCGGTGTTATTGCGAGCACGATCGAGGGCGATTTGATGCCAGTTATCTTTTGGGTTGAGCAAGGCAATCCAATAAAAGGTATCGGCAAAGATTAACTTCATCGATCGGGTTTGGGTATGCCATAGATGTAGCGATCGTGCTGTTCGGCACTGTCTGTCGGTAAGGTGTCTAAAACCTCTTGCGGGATATCGGCAACCAGTTCTTCTATAAATACACCAAAAGGTTTAGGCGTTTCTTGCGATCGGTGATGTTTGATTTTTGCCAATAGTAAAAAGTCAAAAACTTCTTCGATGACGAGATCTGGTGCTGTCTCGATTTCACGGATTAATTGCTCTTTGAGGGTCATTTTTAAGTTCTCCTTATTTCTCTAGACACATTAAATTCTAACTAATAAAGGGGTTAGGCGTTCATGCCATTTTGCTTTCTATCACCCCATCTACGGGTCTTTTTATGGCTTAAGCTTCTTGCCTCCGAACTCTAATAAGCCTTTGGCTTTCAAGGCGGCGATCGCTTTTTCCCCAGCCTCAGAACCTCGGCGGTAAAATACGGCTGGTTGACCGAGAGGGGCGGGAACTTGCTGGTACATACCTTGGTGGGGGAGTCCGTAAATTTTACTGCTCCAAAAATGCACCCATTCGCCTGCGGGGAAGTAAACTTGGATGCTGTGTTTACGGGGCTGCATGACTGGTGCGATTAAGAACTCGCTACCTAACATGAACTGAGTTTCCAGTCGGCAAACATTGGGATCTTTGGGGTAATGCAAGATGAGATGGCGCACCAAGGGATATCCTTTGGTGGTGGCTTCTTTCTGCAACTGTTGGCGATAGTTGGCTAGGGTGGCGTAGATTTTGGCCCAATAACTGAAAGTAGTGAGGGTTCGATCGTCGGTGTAAAATTGGGCGTTTTTATCTGGTTGATTGCCTTCGTGGGTGCGGAAAATCGGGGTGAAGGCATTCATTTCCATCCAACGAAATAGTAACTCTGGCGATCGCCTAAATCCCATTCCCAAAAATTCGACAATGGGGTGGAAAAAAGCAATGCTGGTATACCCGCCAATATCGCTGTGATTGAGGCTGAACCCAGAAAAACCAGCGCTTACCAAGCCTTTGAGGGCGCTGGGCATCCCGTCGTTGTCGTTCCAGGTAGTGTTTTGATCTCCCAGCCACATTCCCGTGCTGTGTTGGGGAGTTTTCAAAAATCCCGCCCGGTTGAAAAACCAGGCTTCGCCTGCCAATCCGGCTTCATCGATCGCTTCTCGGTTAATTTTCATCCAATCGACGGGGTACTGGTTGTGATAGCTTAACCCCGATTCGTTACTAGCGAACGTGCCGTCAAATGGGGCTGCTTCTCCAAAGTCAGCCATCCAGAATTTTGCCCCGCTGCCCAGCACCTCGTCTTTGATAATGCTTTTGAACCATTGACGGGCATCTAGGTTACTTAGATCGACTAAGCCGTGAGAAAAGTTGGTATTAGTAATGAAGTAAGGTGTTTCATCTTTATTTTTCACCAAAAATCCCTGTTTTTCAGCTTCTAAAAAAAGGTGACGCTGTTTCTCGCCTCTGTCGGGTAGATTATCGATTAAAAAGGGATTGATATATACCCCTACTGTAATTCCCTCCTGGGCTAGGTCGGCTACCAACTCTTTCCAGCCTGGATACGTGCTGCGATCGAGTTGCCAATTCCACCACAGTTGTTTTCCCGCTATGGTGCGACGCTGCCCGACCCAATCTTGCAACCAAAAGCCAGCTATGGGAGTATCGAGATCCCGCAATTGCGACCATACTTGGCGAACTTTATCCGTTCCTCCTTGCATCCCTACAATCGCACCTCGATCGATCCAATCGGGTAGCGGCGGGATTCGTCCGGCGTAGTTGGTATACAGTTCGATGAGATCTAGGGGAGTATCGCCTACTAGAATTCTCCCGTGAATGAAACTTGATGCTAATCTGATGCTGGCAATTTGAGGGTGGCGGAGGTCGAAGATCGAGGGTTCGAGGTTAAATAGAAATAGCGATCGACCTCGATTGGTTAAAAAATAGGGAGTTGGCGCATAACTAGAAAATCTCTCCCCAGCTACCCCCAGCAAGTTCAAGATTCTCGGTCCCGGATCGCCGCGTCCGATTCCTCCTTCTTCAACGACGATCGGTACTTCATATCCCTTGCAGTCGATGTGGGAAAATTGCTCGCCAAAACCGTAAAAATGTTCTTCTGGCGAGGTGGCAAATTGCAATTGCGCTTGATTTATTCGCTCGTCGTCTATCTGAAGTTGAAAATCTAGTTCTTTTGCCCCTACAGAGCGTAAAGCCAGGAAATATTGGGGATTGCCCTCACCCTCAGCCCCTCTCCGATCCCCCCTGCCCCCCTTTTTAAGGGGGGTAAGAGAGGGGAGAAGGGAACCAGCAATAGTCAGAGTATCTCCTGCTTGGTAGATGCGATCGACTGTTTGATGAGAAAACTGGGCTTTTTTATTTTCGTCGATCTCGATCGAGCCTCGTTCCTCGACTATGTTTAAGTTAACGTTGGCTCCACCGACAAAGTTTTGACCGGGACAAGTCTGCCATACTACCCTACCTGGGAAATCTCGATGGCTAATTTGCAAATTCGGCAGTTCGGTATCCATTCCCTGCCAAGCAATGGTGAATTCTCCTAGCTGAAAATTTTGGCTGACTACAGTAGTCGATATACTGCCAGCGGTAACAACTTGCCAACGGCTCAGGTTCAGCAACGGTTGGATTAGCAGTTTTACCAACCGCTTTAGCGCCCAACCTTGCCCGACAGTGTATGGTGGATGGTTAACCGAAGGTAGTTCGTGATTCATAGCTTCTCTTGCTCCCCTGCCTCCCCTGCTTCCCCTGCTTCCCCTGCTTCCCCTCCAACGTTATATTGCTGCAAGTAAGCTAAGACAGCATCAGTTTCAACTTGAGGAAATTCTGCATAAAAGCGGCTGACGCTCAGAAACGGAGAAGGCGTAGAGAGAACGATAATGCGATCGCCCCATTGTTGCAACCACTCGATCGATTCCTTTGGGGCTACTGGGGTGGCAATCCATACTTGGGCTGGTTGTCGCGCTTTCAAGGAATATGCCGCTGCTGCCATGGTCATGCCCGTAGCAATGCCATCATCTACTAAAATAGCGATCGCTCCTTCAGGGTTAACTTGAGGGCAGCTAGAAGCAAATTCTGCCTGTTGAGCTTGAGCTTTTAGCTGGGCTTGACGTAAGGCTTCTTGATACACTTCAGTGCGCTCTTTCCGCCATAGCTGCGATCCAGACCAAACAATTTGCCCGTCAGCGGTGACAGCACCGATCGCCAGTTCGGGATTTTCTGGTCGAGTAATTTTCTTGGCGACTACAATCTCTAAAGGGCAACCTAATTGACGGGCAACGGGAACCGCCACAGGGATTCCACCTCTAGGCAGAGCATAAACCATCGGTCGGACAGAAATACCAATTGCCTTAAGGTGTTCTAGTTCGCCCGCAACGAACTGGGCCAGTTGTTCCCCAGCCTGGGTGCGATCGCTAAACAGCGGCTTCCATGACATGGCGTTCCTCCAGATTTCTGGCACCCTTAGTCTTTATCATGAACGATTTTGGCCGATGAAAATTAGCTAAATATTATTAAACTTTATTGAGAGCGTTATTTGGGGAAGGAGTTCAGAAGCTATGGAAGTGTGGAGTGTTGAGTGTTGAGTTAAAAATTCTCTCCTGCTTCCCCTGCTTCCCCTGCCTCCCCTGCCTCCCCATTTCCCCATCCCCCCATCTCCCCATCCCCCCATCCCCCCTCTATGTCTAACGAACAAGAACAACTCGACCTATTTGGCTCTCCAGCAGTCGATCGCCCGAACCCCGATTTGATTCCCACAGATGCCAAAATTCCCATTCCTCCTGGCACGTATCAGACGATGGAGCCATTAGATCGAGATTGCGGGCGGTGCTATCGCTGCGAACTGGGAAACACTAGAACTCATGCTGTAGTCGGGCGCGGCAATTTGCAAGCACCGATTATGATTATTGGCGAAGGTCCGGGGGAAAATGAAGATAAAACTGGACTGCCATTTGTCGGTCAAGCCGGAAAGTTGCTAGAAAAAATTCTGGCATCTGTGAATTTAACTACTGAGGAAGATGTATATATCGGCAACGTAGTTAAATGCTGCGATGGCAACACTAAAGTTTTGACTAAATCTGGCTACAAACGGCTGAGTTCGATAGTCGATCGCCAGTGGTCGGGAGAAGTTTTAAGTGCAGACGATCGCGGTAATTTAGTTTGGAAAAAAGTCACAAATTGGTATAAATCTAGATTGGCAGGAAGAGCACTTTACCAAGTTAACTTTAAAAGCGATCGCTCTATCGACACAGAAGGTTACATTGCTACCGAAGACCATCCAATTCTCACTGCTAGAGGTTGGATTACTGTAGCCCAATTAGGCGATCGCGACCTTGTAGCTACAGGAATGCCTGCTAGCGGTTCCACAGGTTGGCAAAGATTATTTGGTACTTTATTAGATACAGAAGGCAGAAGGCAGTGGTTCGGCAAGTCTTACCTTGAGCTTGTCGAAAGGCTCACCAACCAGGCAGAGGGCAGAAGGAAAGAGGCAGGAAGAATTCTTTTGTCTTCTACCTTTATCGATCGAGTTTTATCTTTAGAAGAACTGGCGAATGCTAATGATAAAGCGCTTAAAGTAGCAGATAAAAAAACTATTTTCGGCTTCGGAGAAACAGAAGGTGAAGCTGTTTGGCAACGAATTGCTGAAAGTAATTTTTACCTCAAAGGCGATCGAGAAGAACCTATAGCTACTGACTGGCAACCTGTTAATAAAAAACTATTACCAGCTAAGCCAGATTCTTATCCAGTTTATTGCATTGATGTTGAGGATACAGCCAATTTCGTTACGCCTGGTGGGGTCGTACATAATTGCCGTCCCCCTGGAAATCGCGTTCCCACAACAGAAGAAATCGAGGCTTGCAGACCTTATCTACTAGAACAAATTCGCCTAGTAGACCCTAAAATTATTTTGCTAACTGGGGCGACAGCGGTGAAAGGTTTGACGGGAGATAAACGGGGAATTACTAAAATTCGCGGCACTTGGATCGAGTGGGAAGGGCGGTTGTGTATGCCGATTTTACATCCAGCTTATCTGTTGCGTAACCCATCGCGCGATCGCGGCAGTCCGAAATGGTTAATGTGGCAAGATATCCAGGCAGTCCGCGCCAAATTAGACGAAATTCGCTCCCAATAAATAAGTAGTAGGGAACTCTGAAGATAATTCACCAGTCAACTAATCTAACTGCTGCGAAAACCTGAAGAGATTTAGATATTTGCCCTAGCCATCTTAGGGAAAGATTACTAAATTTTGGTTTGGCTAGTAATTAGTTGATGTGGGCAACGACACGCTGCTTGCTAGGGAGTAGGTATTTACTCTTAACTAGCTGCAAAAAATATCTTCTTTATTTTTTTTAACAGCGCGATCGAATTGCCTCAAATGCGGTAAAATCGCAACCATTCTCTGCGCTTAGATCGAACAATATTCCCTAGTTAAAAAATTACCTACTAGGGACGTGGGTTTTTATGTCCTAAAAGCAGAGTTTTTATCTAGTCAACCTGTTACATTTGATTCTCGCTCTAGCTCGATACTATGACCAGCCTCAAACCTATGACACGCCTTCAAGCTTTATTCCCTGCGATCGTTCGTTCTACTAAAAACTGCCCTGGATTTGTCTCGCTGCCAACCGTTTTGGCCGCCACTTTGCTCGTCAGTTCTGGAGGAGCAACGCCAATCGTATTGGCTCAGTCAGTTTCGCCGCCAACTACCGCTCAAACGACTACCAGTAATTCAATTCTTTACGTCAACCCAGATGTGGGGGCAGACAGTCCGCAGGCAGGTACTAGCCAAGCGGCTCCATTTCGCACTATTACTTACGCTCTCAAACAAGCCAAACCCGGAACCGTAGTCCAACTATCTCCAGATTTGTATACGACAGAAACGGGGGAAGTATTTCCCTTAATCGTTCCTAAAGGCGTGACTTTAAAAGGTGAAGAAAGCAACCAAGGGCTGAATGTGGGCATTGTGGGTGGCGAGAGCTACCTCAGTCAAGCCGAAGGTAGGCAAAACGTGGGCGTGGTAGCCTCTGACGGTAGCACTATTGCAGGGGTAACAATCGTCAACACTAAGATTCGGGGAACTGGTTTATGGGTAGAGTTCGGCTCGCCCATAGTTAGGAGCAACACCTTTGTTAACAACAGTCGCGAGGGAATTTTTATTACTGGCAGGGCAAATCCCACGGTTGAAAATAACGCCTTTATCAAAAATAAAGGCAATGGCATTACTGTCGGTCGCCGCGCCAGGGGACAAATTACTAATAACGTCTTCGAGAATACTGGGTTTGGAATCGCCGTCAGCGAAGTAGGGGCCCCAGTAATCGCTCAAAACCGCATCGCCCAAAATATTGATGGCATCGTCTTGTCTGGTGGTAGCGCCCCATTAATCCGCAATAATGCGATCGAAAACAACCAAAGAGATGGCATTGTCGCGATTAAAAACGCCCAACCCGACTTAGGCAGTCAAAGTAATCCGGGGCAAAACGAAATCCGCAGCAACGGTCGCTATGACATCAACAACTCGACTACTAACCAAACTTTTCTGGCTTTTGGTAATAATTTACAACAGCAGCAACAATGTGTATTCGGCCGTTTGAGTTTTGAAGGAGCGCCAACCTCTCCGGCTTTTTCAGATATCCAAAATCACTGGGCGCAACCCTACATCGAAGCCTTAGCCTCGCAAAATCTGCTGGCAGGTTCTGGCGATGGCACTTTTCGTCCTAACGAAACGATGAACCGCGCCCAACTAGCAGCGATGATCGATAAAGCCTTTGCTCCAACTCCCAAACAGGCAGCAGTGAGTTTTTCGGATGTAAATAGTAAATTCTGGGCTTACCAGTCAATTCAGCGGGTTTCTCAAAGCGGATTTCTTTCGTCCTTTCCGAAAAAGCAATTCCGACCCAATCAAACGGTTACTAGAGTGGGAGTAATCGTGGCTTTGGTCAATGGTTTGAAGTTGGGTTCTAAGGATGGTAAATTGCTAGCGGTGTATGTCGATCGCGAGCAAATTCCGTCCTCAGTCAGTAAAGCTGTTGCTGCTGCCACCGAAAAACAGTTGGTGGTCAACTATCCCGATGTCGGTAAATTGAATCCTAACCGCAATGTCAGCCGCGCTGAAGCCGCAGCCTTTATGTACCGCGCTCTCCTTGCTACCGGCCGCGTCAAAGCCATTTGTTCGCCCTTCCTCGTCAAGAGTACCGACTCAAATACCGTGAGGAATTCCGAAGCTCAGGAGGTCACGAGTCCGGGAGTTTAAGAAGTGTGGAGTGTTGAGCGTTGAGTTGAAATTTCTCCGCCCTCTTTGCTCTCTCATATCAAATCCGATTACCAAAACCTACTTTCTACTTTGCCCTCAAATGAGCCTCCGGCTCCCCTCTCCCAAGCTTGGGAGAGGGGTTGGGGGTGAGGGCTGGATTCGATATCACTTCGAGAATCGGAAGAAATTCAGCAACTCTCGATTGACAGTTTGAGGGGCTTCTTGTTGAATCCAGTGACCGCACTCTGGGACTAATTGCAATTTGAAAGGAGCAGTAATTAAGCGTTCCATGCCTTCTATGAGTTTTTTACTCAAGAAGGCATCTTCTTCGCTCCACATCACCAAAGTAGGAACGGTTACAGGTGCGGGTTGTTTGCCCCAAGCGTGCCACCAATTAGTAGGGGCCAGTAGCTGCCGATAATAGTTAATCGCGGATGCTAGAACGCCAGGCCTTTCTAAGGCTTCCCGGTAAATTTCGTTATCTTCAGCCGTAAACGCTCCTTTGCGAACGGCTTGTCCGCGAAAGACCTCTTGGACAAAATTCTTTAAATTGTGCTGGATCGACCACTCTGGCAAATTCGGAATTTGAAACGCCAACACGTACCAACTGCGGCGCAGTTGATCGAAGTTACTACCTAGTTCTTGTAAAAATCTTTGCGGATGAGGAGCGTTTAACACTGCCAAGCGATCGACTACTTGAGGAAACTGCTGCGCTAGATGCCAAGCGATCGTTCCACCCCAGTCGTGACCAGCGATATAGGCTTTGGCATATCCCAAGCTTTCAATTAAACCGCGAATATCGGCACTCAAAGTATCGAGATCGTAGCCGCTTTTCGGTTTATCCGAATAGTTATAACCTCGCAAGTCTGGAACTGCTACTTTAAAGTATCGAGCCAGATGGGGAATTTGATGCCGCCAAGAATACCAAAACTCTGGAAAGCCGTGCAAGAGCAATACTAGTTCTCCTTGCCCTTGAGTAACGCAATGTAAGCGGATGTGGTTGGTGTCAACAAACTGATGCTGCCACCCTGAATCTAATGATGCCCTTAACGGTTGCATGCGCAAGCGCCCTGAAATTAGTCGATAATGATTCTCTAACTTCAGGTTAACATTCTCAGGTAGTTGTTGGGGGTGTCAAAGCACCACGGCCAGGTATTTTAGGCTCTCGATCGCACCGAGGGGTGAGCTACAGAAGGCTTAATTTGGTACTTGACTAAATTAGCTAGATCTTGCAGTTGATCGATCGCCTCAGCACCTTCTAGTTTCATCAATTCGCGATCGTCTCGCATCTCAGTCCAGGTAATCCCATAGTCGGAGATCAAAAAGCGGATCAAATGGTTATCAGCCAAGCTGACCATAAATGACGCGCTATTCATTTGGTTGCCGCACGTATAGCAAGAGGCCAGATAGCCCCTTTGCTCTAGGACGATCGCCAAGGCTTGCAGGTTCATTACTAAGTCTTGAACTAGTCGTCGGTGTCGATCTGCTATTCGTTTAAACACGTCGCTCCTCCAAACACCACACGGTAATTATATAACCTTAATACTTTTTTAAGAATTGTTTTAGGCATTTACCTCCATTGACTAACTGAGAGTCTCTTTAATACTGGCAATATATTTGGTTAATGAGTGGAATTAAAGATAGAAATATTTAATCTTACCAATAAGCTGGGAATTAGCTCAATGTGGGCGATCGCCCGGTCACTTTCTTGTGGGATCGCCTGTGGCAGGCAATTTTGACCTGCCGAGAACTCTGGTAGGTGTGGCCGTCTCGATCGTTAATTAACTTGCCACCAACCCAAAGACGGACCGATAAACCGAATCGCTATCCAGAAAACTACAAGAAATCCGATGCCGACCCAGGCTCCCTTAGTCGTCCATTTAACAAACTGCTCTGACTGAGATTTAGTAATTGGCAGCCAAGGTAAGATGTAAGGGTCTTGCCCGTACTTGTCTCCCAGAGCTTCTTTACGACGTTTAGCTTCACCCATAATGCTTGTACTGAGTTTTTGCTCGATCGTAACACTATAAAAGAAAAGACTGCCATTATTGTTCGCAAAATTACAAAACAGAGTTCGGAGTTCGGAGTTAAGAATTCTCCTTGTCCCCTTGTCTTCCCCCTCTCCCCCCTTCCTCTCTCCTTCTCTAGCGAAACCAACTGGTATCTGGATAATTAATGCGTGCTAGAGGATCGAGCGCTGCTAGTACCTGCTTGCCGTAACTGCGGTAGTTGACGCGGCTATCTAAGAGGGCTACAACTCCTTGAGATTCTCTGACTGGAGCGATCGCTCGTTGCAATTCTCGTAAAGCTGATGGCAGCAAGTACAGGCGAAACCAATCTTGGCGCAGTTGTTTGTAGTAAGCTACTCGCCCAGCCACTAGGGGATGCTCTAAAGAGGGGATGGGCAGAGTAGCAATAATTAAAAGTTTGGGGGCAGGGAAGGCAGTGCTGTGTTGCCGCCAAAATTCCCAACCAGTCACCAAAACGCTAGGAGTCTGGGAAGTAATTTTTTCTACTTGGACTTGCGAACCCAATTCGGCGGCTAAAATTGCTGCCACCTGGGCCTTGAGGGGTACATCGCCAACGATGATAACTACAGGACGATCGCCCGAAATCGGGTCTGCATCTTCCGAGTTTGCCCTCACCCCGCCTTCGGCTCCCCTCTCCCAAGCTTGGGAGAGGGGTTGGGGGTGAGGGCCGGATTTAATATTAGTTCCAGGGCAGATACTAAAGAGCAAGCGGATTTGCTGGAGCAAGGCGTTCTGATATTCGGGTGTATTCGGCATCGGCAACCGATCGGGCACGTAAAGTTGAATCAGTTCGCTTTGTCGATCGCTCGAAAATTTGACGTAAGTTAAATCCCCTAATCCCAATTGTTGCCGATAAACAGGTGCTTCAGGTTCTGCGTCTAAAGCTTCGCCGATTAAGACCACTGGCTGCTGCTCCCAAACTCGACTTAAGGTGCTAGCTACTTCCGCCGGACTGGAATAAATCGAGAATTGTCCTTGCGATCGCGCGATCGATGCCCAAATTAACCGATCGTTAGGTTGCCGACCGAACCAAACCTGAAAATAGTTCGGAATTCGGAATATGTCCTGCGGACAGGCTGCGCCAACGGAATTCGGAGTTGAAAATTCCTCGCCCTCTTCGCCCTCTCGCCCTCTCCTGTCAAACAATTCCTCACAAAGATGATTTAAGCTCTCTAGTTCTGATGGTTCGACCGGGTACAGATCGTAAGGATTGGGAGGATGGGAAAAAAGTACCTTAGTTAACTCGACGCGGACATCTCGAATGCGATCGCTTTGCTTGGGGTATTGAGCCATTAATGCTTCCCAACCGCTGGGATCGATACTTACCGTTAGCTGCGATCGCGCCCAAGCTTCGAGATCGTCTGCTCCATCGACGATCGCCAATATTCCTTGGGGAAACAGTCCATCCCCTGCTAACCGATCTGCCAACCAACAAGATGGGGATGTCAGGAGCAATCCTTGAAAGTCCGCATCGGGCCAGCGATCGCCTGTTTGAATAACTTTGTCTGTCTGCAACCACTTTTGCAGGGCCGGAATTTCTACCTCTAATAGCCGCTGCTGAACCGATTGGTTTGTAACTAAAATTGCTGGTTCTTCCCAGATCAGTGCTGGTGCTAGATAACTCAGTCGATATTGCCTTTGGGCATCGTTACTTTTGACTCCGGTTTGAATCAAAGCCGATCGCTTTAATCGCAGAGCGCGTGCCACTAGCCGCGCCATCGTCAAATGGTGCGGCCAGTTGAGAACTAATCCCTGCGGTAGAGAGGTAGTGTTGTTTTTTGCAAATCGCAGGAACTCTCTGAGAGTGGAATGGACTTCTGCCTCGATGACTAATTTTCAGGTTTTAAACATCCATATTATTCTAACGACCCGCACTAACTATTTTGTTAAAAGTAGGCCAGCAAATTGGTAGCGAAAGAACTGGTAATTTGATGAGAGATCGGCAAACTATCGATCCCGATCCCGGCGCACAGCAGCATCATGTAGAGGATGGAGTATTTGAACAGCGATCGCGCTAAATCTCGATCGCTTGGTGCTTGCTTCAATTGCCACGCTTTTTGAATGAAGATAGCACCGAGCGCGATCGCCACAATACTATAAATTATCCCTAACGAACCCAGAGGATAAACTAGCAGCAGCGTTACTGGCACTAAAATCAGCGTATAAATCCAAATTTGTTTGGTAGTAACTACTTCACCTTTGACTACAGGCAGCATCGGGATGCCGACTTTAGCGTAGTCATCGCGAATCATCAAAGCTAGCGCCCAGAAATGAGGGGGTGTCCATAAAAACACGATCGCAAATAGCAACCAAGGTATCCAACCGAGATCGCCTCTCACCGCCGCCCAACCAACTAGCGCCGGGATCGCCCCCGCTGCACCACCGATGACGATATTTTGTGGGGTATGGCGCTTTAATAAGTGAGTGTAGATCGCCATGTAGAAAGCGATCCCAGACATTGCTAGCAAAGCCGCTAGCAAGTTGACAAATACCGTTAGTAAAGCAAACGAGAGCGCAGCTAGGACGATCGCAAATATTAAAGCATCGCGAGAGCTAATCCTACCACCAGGAATCGGTCGATCGCGGGTGCGTTCCATGGCGTAATCGATATCGCGATCGTAGATGCAATTGAGTACCTGAGCCGAGGCTGCTGCCAAAGTTCCACCGCTGAGAGTGACTAACACCAGCCAGGGATCTACTATGCCATCCGCAGCTAACCACATCCCTGCCATCGTTGTCATCAACAACAACGGGATAATCCGGGGTTTGGTTAGCTGGTAATAACTGTAAGCGATCTCCGAAAGTTTCCGATCTGGGCGAGAAAAACTCGTCTCCATCATGTAGGTATTCCTTGAGAAGTTTAGAAGTTTAGAAGTTTAGGAGTTCAGGAGCTTTGGAAGTGTTAAGTGTTAAGTGTGGAGTGTGGAGTTAAAAATTCCCCCCATCTCCCCATCTCCCCATCTCTTTCTCTCCCTCACGCGCTCTCTTTTTCGAGCGGTCGATCGCGTAAAGTTAAAACGGTAAAAGCTACCAAAGTTCCTAATAAGGTAGCTCCAACTGTATGGTGAGCAACGGTTAGCGGCTCTACTTGCAGGTGCAGCCAGAAGGTGGCTACTCCCAATAACACTTGTAGAACCAGTAAGCCACCAGCTATATTAGCCAATTGCCGCAGCAGCGGGTGTAAGGCTGGGGTGCGCCAAGCGATTCCTACCAAGATTAACGTCGCTAAAGTTGGGGGAATAACGCCCACAATATGGCTGTTCATCACCGCACACAGTTGGGACGATTCCAAACACTGGTGCAGCGCCCAACGAGAAGCAACTAAACCACCTAGCAAACATTGCAGGTAAACCAAGATAGCTGCTCCGAAGCCCACCCCAGTTAACTTTTGGGCTGCGCCAGTGCCTTGATAAGGCATGAGCGTCGCGCCAATGACGAGGGAGGTAGTGAAAAATAATAACGCCGTTCCTAAATGTGCTGTGACGATATCGAACCGCAACAGTTCTGTCACCGTCAGTCCGCCCAATATCCCCTGGAAGATAATTAAACCGAGAGCAAATGTCGATGCCCAAGGCAACCATTTGGGTAAATATTGCCTGTCCCACCAGGATAAACCAGCTAGAGCGATCGCCATCAAGCCAATCGCGGCGGCATCCAAACGATGAAACCACTCTAGGAAGACTTGAAAATTCATCTGCTGTTTGGGCACTAACTGGCCGTAACAGAACGGCCAATCGGGACAAGCTAATCCCGCATTCATGACGCGGGTGGCGCTGCCGACAGCCATCAACAGCAGAGTAGCGATCGCGATCTTCCATACCAGAGAGCGGATGCGTTCCCTCGGATGGGACGACTCTAAAGAATTAGGAACTTGCTGTTGCCAGACAAAGTTAGCCATGCGCTCGATTGAGAATTCGATTTATGAGTACCGCCCTCTATCCACCTTAGCAATTTGTTTAGAGGGCTAGTTGGATACAGATAACTTTCTACTTTAGTTGGATTATTCTAGTTTCTCGAACTGTCTTAGGTATTTCTTCCGTTTTAAGTTCGCTCGGTGCCATAGCACTCAATATCGAGGGCAGGCTCCGATGCCTACCCTACAAGAATTTACTTCACTTTTTGTTTATTCCGATCGAATTGGCAAATCTTCGATCCGCAGATCGATCTCAGCTATCAGACTGCCTGGTTCGACATACATTTCCCTAACTTGAAATAAAATTTCATCCCATTTGTAGTAGGGTAGCTCTAATAAATCCTTAAACTTTTGCATCAAAGTTGCAGTCAATTCTAGAGGTATTCCTTGTCCGTCGTGACAGCGAAACTCCTCCACTAACAAAGGCTGATGGCGAGTGCGAGGGCAAATCACAGCGGTAAAACCAACTAGCTGAGAATAGCTGGTTTTTTGCAAAAGAGCGTTGCCCTGGAAAATCATGCGGCGATTATCTGGCAGATGGAGTTGCAAGGGGCGTTGCAGGTCGATCCTTACTACGCAATCGTCAACTTCTAGCTCTAGCGGCGGCAATTGGCTGTCAACATCATCTGAATTCAAAATGGAGTTGAGATCTTCTTCTCTCAGCACCATGCGGACGCGAGCATTGACTGGATTGTTTAACTCGACTTTATTAAAAATCGCATTCAGAGGATTAATTCCTACCTCTTCAGTTTGAATTTCTATTTCCTCGATGCGGATATCTCGGTTTAACACCAAACCCTGACCGGAAACCACTGCTGAATTGACTTTCCCTTGAACTATGTCGAGTAGATTTGTGTGGAGGTCTACATCCAGTTTAGTAACTCGATCGAGTCGATCTTCTAGCTGACTTTTAGCTAGTTGCGAGAGCATTTGTTCTTCAATTCGGGGTTCGTCTGACATCGATTGGCTCCAGATAAAATCTAACTATAAAAATAATTAGATAATTAGAGTGGGACAGGCTTTCCTGCCTATCCCACTATTACTAAATTAGTAAAGCTTATCGTGCGCCTTTGGCTTCAGCCTTTAGATTGACTTAGCTGTTTACTTGAAGTCGATTTTGTCAGCTTGTAAATAAACAACTTCGCTTTGCAGTTGTTGTGCTTCTGTGGCGCTCAGACCCCACTGTTTCTGGGCTGTTTCTGCACTTGGCATCGGCTGGAGTACGCCCGCTAAATCTAATGTTTGGCCCGCCCGGACGACAATTTTCTTTTCAGCACTGCCTTTATCTAAGGCTGGATCTAAAACCACCGCAAGTCGCTCGTTATTACTTCTGCCTACCCAAAATGGGCGATCGCCAACTACATTTAAAACTTTAGTCTCAGTAAATAGAACGCGCTTATTAACTAAAGATTCCTTATTGGGGTAAGTAGTAATTACCACTACATCAGTAATTGGTTCTTGAATAACTACTCCAGTAGTAGTAGGTGATGTCGGCGTAGTAGGAGTAACGATAACTGTAGTAGACTCTGGTACGGGTTGTTGGGGAATAGGGCTAACAACAGTATCCGGAGGAGTAGGGACAGGGGTAGGAGTAACAGCGGGTGTATTAGGATTGACAACCACTACATCTGGATTGTTTGGCGTGGTGTTACAAGCAGCAAGTAAACCAGCCAAAATAGCTAGAATCCCTATCCTGCTAGACCACATTTTAGTGACAATAAAACCTCGATCGCTTTTCATGATGCTTTAATTTAAACCGAATAATGTAGGCTTAATTTAAACCATCTCTAGATAGCTATGCTTCTCTCTAATGGAATAATTAGCAGTAGAATTACTGTCTATTTAAACTCTGGCGTAAGGACTAGATAACTTTTCTTCTGGAATATGCAAATCTGCTTCAGCTAACCAGATAGTTGTCTCGTAGCCTACTCGACCCATTTGCGGGCGCGGTCCCATCTCCATTTCGATTAAATAAGTCCAGCTACCAGAATTCGCTCTATAGTCTTTAACTACACCCGTTCCCCCAATAAAAGATACGGTTTCTTGGGGGCGAAATTGAGGCAATGGTGAATTAGTTCCAAGTCTTTTCGACACGAGCGAAATTTCTCCTTTCCTTTTATATTTCTGGGGAAATACTCATCTCCAAATTAGCTGTTAATGCTCGGTATAGCGTCTTGCTTGAGAGATGAATAACCTCTATCTAGAGGAATGGGATACCGCTAGATGAAGATCGCAGAAATTAATTTAGAAGTGGAAAATTATTTAGATTCGATCGCTATTTACCTAGCGAGAAATGTCATCCATCTTTAGATAGAATATAATCTATACCCAAAAGTAGAAATTGCGATCGCTTTGGTTATATAATCTCATCTTCTGTCGCCCTCCAACCTACCTCTATGACTCAACTACCAGGTAATCTGCAACAATGGGAACGATGCCGCCTGCAAGCTAAAAGTTTTCACCAACAAGGTAGGTTTCGAGAATATTTAGACCTAGCAAAAGAAACCTTAAGAATTGCCAGAACGATACCAGATCGAGCTAAAGAAGGCAATGCTCTCAACGAAATCGGTCTGGCGTATATCAGTTGCCAGCAGATCCCAAAATCTTTGGAGTTTTTTCATCAAGCATTATTTATTGCTAGAGAACTTAACGATCGTCAGGCAGAGGCAACTACCTTGAGCAATCTAGGCTTTGTCAGCGGTCACTTAGGAGAGTTACCGCGAGCAGTAGAATTATTCGAGCAGGCTCTACCGATTTTCAAAGAGCTAGGAGATGTTTCGGCAGAAATCTCGACTTTAAATAATTTGGCTCTAGTTTATACCAGATTGGACGAACCAAAACGCGCTCTTTTGCTACATCACCAGATTCTGGCGCTGCGGAAAATGCAGGGCGATCTTGCAGGAGAGGCGGCAACGCTCAACAGTATCGGTTTTACTTACAACGCTCTCAAACAACCAGATCGAGCGCTAAGTTTTTTCCAGGAATCGCTCCCCTTGCAACGCGCTGCGAACAATTTGACTGGAGAGGCAACCGTACTCAACAATATCGCCTCGATTTATAGCGAACTGGGACGTTTTCAGGAAGCGTTGCTGCTTTACCATCAAGTTTTGTTGACTCGCCAAGCTATAGGCGACAAAGCTGGAGAAGCGATCGCCTTGCACAATATGGGCTACACTTACAGCGCTCTGGGAGAACTGAAACAAGCGTTGGCATTCTACCAACAAGCCCTAGAAATTTATCAAAAATTAGGCGATCGTCCCGGCGAAATTACCATTCTGCTCGATTTGGGCAACCTCCACGTCAAAATCAGACATCAAGACTTGGCGGCATCCTTATACGCTCAGGCACAAAATTTAGTTCGGCAAATTAACTACCAGCCCTTAGCTGAAAAAGTTCAAAGGTGCATGGACTCTTTGTAAATATAAGGGGCATGGGGCATAGGAAAAGTAGGGTGCGTTAGACGGTTATAACCTTTGCTCTGACTTAAATCGATCGATCCGTCGTAACGCACCATTTTAGATTTGAGACGCTCGCATTACTTACACTTTCAAATCCTTTAGTGCCAAACGGATTTGTTCGATGCGTCTGTGGTTGACTCCTAAATCGGATTTGCCAACGCGAGCAGCCGAACGGACGTGAATTACTTTCTCCTGGCTGGGGAAATAAAATTCCACATCGTCAATAAATTTGAAGATCCGACTTTTCGATCGAGCGCGAATGTAATTGTTTGTCTGTTCGACCACCTCCGTTCGAGGCACGACTTTCAACACTTCGAGTAAGGTTTTCCTGGCTGTGTCTAGATCTGTCTGATAAACCAAGGGCGCAATCTGATGTTCTTTGTCAGCGTCCTGACTCAACACGCAGTTAGGAGTTGAAGGACATGGCGATAAATGGTTATCCTTGACTCCCAAAAGGTCGGAAGCTGCCAGAGTTCCTGGAGCAAAGCCGATGAGGGCAATTAAGATGACGAAAACAAACGCGATCGAACGCATCACTGGTAACTAGCTCCGATATTTGACTAAAACAATTATCAATTATCAATTCGCCATTGAGTGAATTACATTCTTGTAGGGTAGGCATTTTGCTTGCCCCATAGCAACGTACCTTCAGAGAGATAATTTTTTGCTTTGGCGAGAGGTCTAATCTAAAGGTAGAGGACTGATGGCCGATCGCCCCCGTAAAGTAAAAGACGGTTGGTTAAATCATCTTAGCTTTGGTCAAAAATGCCTATGGATTCTTGGTACGATCTACCTCGCAAGCTCAGCCGCCCCACTTCAATTACTGGCTGTCGCATTTTAATTCACTTAGCCGGAAAAAAGGTAGCCCCTTTGCTCGGATTGTTAAATGCCAAAGCGCGAGAGGCTTTGGAAGCAGAAGGAGATCTCGACCTTGTAGGAGAAGGATTGGTTGAGATTTGCCAGAGGTTACTGCAAGCTGAGACTGATTGGCATTCTGCGGCTCATGAAAGTTATATTTTTGACGATGAGGATGAAGCTGCTAATTATGTAGACGAACTATTAGCTGACTGCAATCCTAAATCTTGGATGGAGGAAAGTACCGCCTTGCTCGATCGCAGTTCTACAGAGCTAGGTCTATTTTCAATTCCGATTACAGAAAACTTGCTGATAGCGATCGCTGCGGCATTTGAAGGTAGAGTCAAGTCCTTAGAAACCAACTTAACCGATCCGACCTCTTTAGAAGCAGCCTTAACTGCTTTGATTAAACTACACGAACAAGGAAAATTCCAATCGCTTCAAGTTCAATTTTTACCGACTCGGTTAGGCAAAAAATTAACTTCTAAACAAATATCCCTTAATTTTCCCGAATTAGTGAAATTGTAGTCACATCGATTCGCAATTCGCAGTGCAATAGCTGTAGGTTGGGTTGACGGCAGGAAACCCAACAACCGCAACCGTAATGCCTCATTTTAGCTGTATCGCGGCAGCGGTGCGAACGGGACGTTCCACATTCAGGAAGAGCAAAGGAGGTACGCCAAAAGGCTTACCTCCTTGATTTTAGATTGCAAATTAATCTATATCTCTTGATTGCATTCCCTCATCAGATAGACGCGATCGAATTTATTCTGCCGACAGAAGTAGATAGCAAAATATTGTTACAAAATGTAACTAGCAAGGGCAAATTGAGATTTAGTGCCTGCGGATTGCTGTGAAATTAACTATTTACGATTATGCTCGATCGGAATATTGACAATAATAATTTAGCTATCGAACGAGAGCAAGGGTTTTTATCTCGATCGGCTGGTTATGCGATCGCTAAAGTCAAAAATGATATTTGGATAGTAGGGATTCCTACTTGGATATTTGGAGTATGCGATCGCGGGATGGCGGCCTTCATTGACGGTCAGCTAACGGCTTTAAAGCTATCTCAATTATTTATCACCTGCTTCTTTTTTATTAGCTGGTTATACTTAAAGCCAGACTCCAGCTTAGGTGACGATGGAGTTAGCGCGATCGGTAGCTATCAAGAGAATTTCAATTTAGAAGAAAACCATCGAGGTTACTTGCAATCTACTCAAGCTAGGATGCTTGCTCTACAAGACCAACACTTGGTCGGGCAAAGATATATACTACCTTTTTCCTACCTCAGTCAAATCTATCATTTGCTGAACTTAAAACATTTAGAGAAAATCCATGCTTTTAGTCTGAATAATTTAAAAGTTACGAGCGTAAATTACGTAGATCGGACAGAAGTGGGTGGAACTATTAGATTTCAAACCCGCCTGGATTCTCCATTCAACATTTTGAGAATGTGGAGAGAACCGAGCGTTGAAGTAGACTTAACCTTGCACAACCCCTACACTGTGGAACTGAGCATTCCCGTTTATGGCGACAAAAGAATTATTGTCATCTTCAATGTTTTACCGCTCAGCGAAAAAGAACATTACTTTTTACTAGATATTTACAGTAATTTGAACTGGTTTAAGCCTTTGCTGAGATTTATTTTGCATATCGGCGCGGCGTTAACTCTATTTGAAGATTTGCCTTATTTACGCCAACTCGATCGCAGAAATTTACCTCTTTTAATTGAATCCAATAAAGTTTCGCAGCACGAAACCATGCAGCTTTTCAGGATCTACGCAGCTTTACACGCTAAGGGAGTTAACCCTCTAGCATTCCTAAAGTAGGTAATGAGGCAAACAAAGACGCATCTATGCTACGTCTCTACTTATAGCAGATGGCAGTTAAATGAGGTACGGATTCATCTGCGTTTATCTCTTGTTTATCTGCTTTCATCTGCGGTAATAAACCTTTAATCCTGTACCTCATCGACTCGCAAATAGCTGTAATTGATATCAGCCTAAAGAGTGAGGTATATACCGCCACAGGTTAGCTACAAGAAATATAGCCACCTCGTTGACTGACAAAGCTTTTGAAATAATCGTTCTAGTCTAGGTTAGTGTCGCTTGTAGAAAAGCCCAAAAAGATCGCTCGAAAAGGATGAAGAAAAAAGTGTTTCTTTTTCATCCCTCAAGCTGTGCTTGGGTTCGATGTCGTGCGCTCTAACCTCTAGGAAAAAGATTTGTCAGTCGATCGCGATAACCATATTAATTGAGAGGAGAATAGGATCGTGAGCGATCGCAATCCAGACGAACGCCATATAGACGAAGGCAGTAAAGACCGCCAATTAGAAACATTTCGCCGAGAACCTGGCGAATATCTAACAACTAATCAAGGACTTCAAGTCGATAGCACCGATAATTCCCTGAAAGTAGGGGAACGCGGCCCCACCTTGCTCGAAGACTTCCACTTTCGGGAAAAGATGAACCACTTCGACCACGAACGGATTCCCGAACGAGTGGTTCACGCGCGGGGTTCTGCCGCGCACGGTTATTTCCAAGTTTATGAATCGATGGCAGAGTACACCAAGGCGAAATTCTTGCAAGATCCAGCCGTGAAAACGCCTGTATTCGTAAGGTTTTCGACTGTAGTTGGTTTTCGCGGTTCGGCCGATACGGTGCGAGATGTCCGGGGATTTGCCACCAAGTTTTACACCGAAGATGGAGTCTACGACTTAGTAGGTAACAATATGCCCGTCTTCTTCATCCAGGATGCGATTAAATTTCCCGATCTCGTCCACGCCATCAAGCCGGAACCTCACAACGAAATTCCCCAAGCTTCAGCCGCTCACGATACCTTCTGGGATTTCATCTCGTTGATGCCCGAATCGATGCACATGATTATGTGGGTGCTGTCAGACCGCGCCTTACCCAGAAGCTACCGGATGATGGATGGCTTTGGCGTTCACACTTTCCGGTTTGTCAACGAACAAGGCAAAGCTAGCTTCGTCAAATTCCACTGGAAACCACTTTTAGGCGCTCACTCGTTAGTGTGGGACGAAGTGCAAAAGCTAGGGGGTAAAGACCCCGACTTCAATCGGCGCGACCTGTGGGAAGCCATTGAAATGGGCGATTACCCGGAATACGAGTTAGGCGTGCAGATAGTTCCAGAAGCAGACGAGTTTAAGTTTGATTTCGACATCCTCGATGCCACCAAAATCATTCCCGAAGAACTAGTGCCAGTTCGTCCCATCGGCAAAATGGTACTCAATCGCAACCCCGATAACTTCTTTGCCGAAACCGAGCAAGTCGCTTATAGCCCCGGTCATATCGTACCGGGAATCGACTTTAGCAACGATCCGTTACTTCAAGGGCGACTGTTCTCGTATCTAGACACCCAGTTGATTCGGTTAGGCGGGCCAAACTTTGCCGAAATCCCGATTAACCGTCCGGTATGTCCGGTACATAACAACCAGCGGGATGGTTACGTGCGACAGACGATTAACAAAGGTCGCGTTAGCTATTCGCCCAATTCTCTAGGAGGTGGTTGCCCAATGGCCGATCCCAATAACTTGCGCACTTACACTCACTATGCCGAGAAGGTAGAAGGACATAAAATTCGCCAGCGCAGCGAGAGCTTTCAAGACCACTTCAGTCAAGCCACCTTGTTCTGGAATAGCCTGTCAGCCGCCGAAAAAGAGCATTTAATCTCAGCGGCTCATTTTGAGTTAGGCAAAGTCGAAACCAGAGAAATTCGGCAGCGGATGATAGATTTGTTCAACCGCATCGACCACGAATTTGCCAAACGGGTGGCTAGAGGCGTGGGAGTTCCCGAACCAACTGAAGAGGTGGTGAAAAATCACGGGCGTACTTCTGCTGCACTCAGTCTAGAAAATAGCCCCAAAGACAGCATCAAAACCCGTCAGATTGCGATTTTAGCAGCCGATGGATTCGATCGCTCTCAATTAATGGAAATGAAGCAGGCTTTGAAGGATGCCGGAGCCATGCCCCAAATAGTGTCGAAGTTTAAGGGCACGATTAAGAGTGCAGACGGCCAGGAACTAGAAGTCGATAAAACCTTTCTTACCAGCGGTTCCGTCTTATATGACGCGGTTTACGTCCCCGGCGGACAGCAGAGCATCGAGACGCTGAAAATGCAGGGAGATGCGATTCACTTTTTAAACGAAGCCTTCCGACACGGCAAAGCGATAGCGGCCGCTGGCGAAGGGGTCGATTTACTGCTGGCCTCCAATCTGGCTGGGGTCGAACTAGCAGAACAAAACGGACGGATGGCTGCCGATAAAGGCGTAGTTACTACCCGTCACGGCACGGTTGGCGATGTCACCGGGGAATTCATCCAAGCTATTGCTCAGCATCGTCACTGGACGAGAGAACAGAAAGAACGAGTTCCAGCTTGAAATCTAGCATTTCTGATTTTGGTGAGGTAGGTCAGATCGAATCCGGTTCTCATACTATCCTTTCAGCCCTCACCCCCAACCCCTCTCCTTTGGGAGAGGGGAGCCGGAGGCTCCTTGAGGTCAAGACGGTTTTGGAAACCGGATTTGGTATAACCCCATACTCCCCTTCCCTTAATGAAGGCTAAGAATTAAATCCGGTAATTGTGGGATAGCCCTTTGACTGGGACAGCCCAGAGGGCTATCCCACAAGAATTACCCAATTATTTTTTAACCTCCATATAGGGAAGGGAAAAACACTCTCTGATTAACGCGAAGCGTGCCGAAGGCATCTATCATACTTTTAATGCTTCCTTGGCTGGCGATCGCTCGATTTCCTCTAAAATCTCGAACATTTCCCGCTCAAAAGATACTTGAGCGCGGTTAGTTCTGCCGCCTAAATACAGCTTGCCATCGGCTTGCAGCGCCCAAATTTGGGAATGAGAAACGTAGCTCATCACTACCCCCAACATCAGCAAGCCAAATCCGGCATAAACCAGCGGAATTCCTGGATCGGCCTTGATTTGCAACCCAGTACCGCCTACCACCTCATCGATCGTCAGCTTGACTCCATTGACTTCAGCAGACATCCCCCGTCGAAGGGTAGAGAGAGGTTTGCCCTGAGCGTCAAAAATTACTACCGTTCCCTGTAAGTCTTTAGCTAATAAAGAAACCCCTTGACTTAAATCTGGTTTGGTGGGAATCCAAGTTCCCCAAACCCGCCCTCTACCTCCAGCGTCCAGCGGGGCCATGGGTAGCTCTAAGATGGGGCTGTTGTTGACGTGGAAGCGAATAGCAGAAATCGTCCAATCGGTTTGATAGAAAGTTACCCCTCGGTAGCGCAAGGGTTTGTTCACGTATATCGTTTGGCGATCGACTTCTTTTTGCTCTCGATCTAAAACCGATAAGTCCGAATAAAACTGGTCGATTTCTCCTTTGGGCGTGTAGTCGATCCAGAAGCGGTTGACCTTCAGCGACCAATCTTTGGGAACCTGAGCGCCCGCCCAAGGTCCAGCATCAATAATATTATTGACGGCAAACGAATTGCCACTTTTAACCATCTCCTGGGCGATAAACCCAGCCATGGCTCCCCAAATCGACCCCAGCAAGATCAGCAACATACTGGCGTGAACGATAATCGGGCCGATTCGTCCGGCTAATCCTTTCCGAGCGTACAGAGAATTATTTTCTTCAAAGACGCGATAGCGCTTCCGCTGCAATAGAGAATTTAAAGACGCGAGATCTCGGCTTTCTGCATTAGCATCTAGCTCGGCACTCAAAGCCAATTTTTCAAACTGCCGAGAGCGATCGTAAAATTTCCAACTGCGGGCGGCGCTTAAAGCTGGAAACTGACGGGTAAAAGTACAAGCAGTCAAACTACTGCCAAACAGAATCAACAGCGATAAAAACCACCAGGTGCGATATACGTGGTCTAGCCCGATAGTTAAAATTACCTTCCAACTCAGGAAACCAAATAAGGCAGGATGTTCTGGGTAGTTGCTTTGATAAAACTGGAGAGACTGACCTTGTTCGATAACAGTGCCGCTAATACTAAAAGCAGCAATTACTAGCAGCAAGACAATTGCCAATCGTAAATCTGCTAGTAGCGGCAGCAACTCCCGTCGAAAGAACTGAGAGATGTTATTAGATGTAACTTGGCCTTCGTTCGTAATTGTCATAATTAATATCTTTAGTTAATTTAGCTAGTCTAAATGATTCGCTTTCCAGCCCTCACCCCCAACCCCTCTCCCAAATCACCCCTTACTCAGGGGGGAATAGAGGAGAGGGTGGGAGAGGGGAGCCGGAAATATTGCAACTGAGTTAGGCTCGCTATAGTTATTTGTCATCGATCGAGCGATTAACAAAATCGCCCCATTCTAAATACTATAACTCCAGTCAAAATCAACAAGTCGTTAATTCTATCTGCGTTAATCTGCGTTAATCTGCGATTCATCTGCGTTAAATATCCAAAATTTTATAGGCTTACTAAAGAGGTTATAGTAATTACCAAATATCAGTAGGAATCCGCAATAGCAAAGAAAAAACTCCAAACCCTACTAATAAAACGCCGCTAACAGGTGTAATCCAACCAGACCACTGACGCAATTCCAACAACTTTTTAATTGAAGCTGTAAAAGTCCCTGCCAAAATTAATGGCAATACATACCCCAGAGTGTAGGCTAAAAGCAAAATTCCGCCTAAAATCAGGTCTTGAGTGCTGGCTACCCAAGCTAGCAAAGTTGCCAAAACGGGCGTACTGCACGGCGAAGCCACCAAGCCAAACGTCAATCCGATCGCATACGATCTCAGTCCCGGTGGAAATTTAGGAGAAATCCATTCCAAATCGCCCCAAGCTGGTAATTGCAGGGGCAAAGCTTCCAGTAAGTTTAACCCCATAATAATGGCCAAAATACTGACGACGATCGGCAAACCGATTCCTACTTGTCCGTAAACTTGCCCCAACCAAGCGGCGGCAATTCCCAAGCCAGCCAAAGTAGTTGCTAGTCCCAAAGAAAACCAGGTAGATTGGGCGGCAGCTTGCCAGCGGTTTTCGGCTTGATAGCCGCCGATATAGCCGATTGTAATCGGCAACATCGAAAGCATACAAGGGGTTAAGCTCGTCAGCAATCCCGTAGCAAAAATAGCAGCAATACTGAACCAACTGATGTGAGTTAGCTGGCTGGCAACTAAGCGATCGGCAAATTGTCCGAGTTGATAAAGTTGAGTTTGAAGTGTTTCTAGCATGGGGTAGATGTTGTCAATTCGCAATTAAATACGCGCCCATTTAATTGAAAAACTGAGAATTTACGGGTTCAGAGCCACGACCGATCGAAATTGCGAATTGGTTTGACTGTAGATCTCCTTTATATTTCATCCAGATAGGTTTTGTCAGTGTTAACTCTGGGAACCCGACCAGGTAGGGTGAGATAAAAGAGAGGATATAACTCGAACGCCTCGCAGTTGATTGGACAGGGGGAGGTGTCCTTTGGGAGCGGTTAGATCCCAGGTAAATTCGTGGGGATAGCGAGTCCAGTTGTTGGCATTTTTCCAGCCAATTTTCGCCCACAGCTTTTCCCAATTTTTCCCCAGACTCAGCCATAATTCCCGCTGCACGCCAAAACCAAATTTCCCTTCTGAATGTACGAACCACAAAGCATCGATCGTTTGCAAATCGGTACCTGGAAAGTTTTCGACTTCAGTAAAGTAGAGCCATTTGCGCTGTATGGCTTCAGTTCCAGCCAACTCGCACAGCTTCTCTATGGTAAGGCGATCGGCTTGCAGAAAATCTCCCTCAGCTAGCGACTTTTGCAACCCGCTGTAGTCGATTTCCCGTTCCGAACGCAGCGGTACGATTCCTTGAGGAAAATTGGTTTGCAGAAAAGCGATCGCTTCAGGGGTTCTAGCTGCATATAAGGCTTGATAGCCGCTACCGAGAACCGCATTAGGGGGAGAAGTTCGATGTTCTAGTAAAAATTCCATCAGCACTTTCAAACCAGCTTCACCAGCACCTGCTAGCTCTGGAATCAGTTGTAGTTGGACTTTCTCCGATCCCGATTTAAATCGATCGCAAAGTTGGTCTAAATCTGTCGAGGTATCTGGGATTGCGGTTGCTGGATCGCTCATAAGGAGAGGTTTAGAGGGGGTGAGGGCGAGACAAGGGAGCAGAGGGACTGAGAAGAAAATTAACTACTGACAACTGACCGCTGACTCCTGAACTCCTCAATTCTACCCTGTTCCATACAATCCGATTTTATCCGATTTAAACGAAGGACAATCAAGGAAAGAGAAACTTTAAGTGAATTCCAGATTGATGTTGTATATCTTCTATATAACCTTGCATTTGCAACTTACCTGCTTCTAAAAAAACAATCCAATCTGCTCTAGCAATAACTCTGGGACGGTGACTGATTAAAATTGTAGTTTTTCCCTGTCGGTGGGATAGTAACCGATCTAGAACTTCTTCTTCGCTGACTGGATCTAGCCCACCTGTAGATTCATCTAGAATTATTACTGGTGGGTCTTTGGCAATCGCTCTGGCGATCGCTAATCTTTGTCTTTGTCCTCCAGAAAGATCGGCACCAAATTCACCCAAAATAGTTTGATATTTTTCTGGTAATTTCCTAATAAACTCATCAGCCCCAGCTATTTCACAAGCATCAACTATTTCTTCAAATGTCAGATGAGGAGAACCCAAGCAGAAATTTTCAATAATCGATCGGCTCCAAAAGTGAGCTTCTTGAGGAATTAGGACAATTTGTTGTCGCAGATAGTCTAATGACAAATCTTGCAGATTATACTTGCCGATACGAATATTACCAGACTGGAGCGTATATAAGCTGGCAATCAATTTGGCTAAAGTGCTTTTACCGCATCCCGATTTACCAATTACAGCAGTGACTTTACCGCCAGGAATAGTCAAAGAAAAATTTTCTAGCAGTTCGAGTCTACCAGGATAATGAAAATTGAGATTGGTGCAAATAATATCGGCATTACCAGCAATTTCGGCAAACGGCTTTTTCTCATCGTTTTGAGTTTCAGGTGTAGCAGTTATAACTTCCTGTAGTCTGAGGTTTGCTGTTTTAATTAGAGTAAAATCTTCAATAAAATCAACTATATCGCCGATTAAATAAGCAACATTTCGATTTAAACTAGCAAAAGCCAGTATCTGACCGATACTTAGCTCTTTACTAATTACTAGCATACCGCCGAATCCGAGTAAAGCTACATCACCCAGATCGGAAACTAATCGAGAAAAGGCTTTGTTAACGATTCCAATTTGCACGGTGACGAACATCAAATGGGCGAGACGACCAAATCGGCTTTGTAATTCATCCCAAAATTGGGGAGCAGCAGTAATGGTTTTGAGGGTCAATGCGCCTTTAAAGGTTTCTACTAAAACCGCTTGATTTTCCGCTTCTAAAGCCATTGTTTTTTGAGTTTTTCGCTCTAGTATAGGTTGTAATATTAAAGTAGATAAACTCATTAATGCCGCAACAAAAATGGCAACTAGCATCAGTTTCCAGCTATAAAATAGCATTAGGCATAAAGATATTGCCGCAATAAAAAATTGAGTTGGTAAACTGACGATCGCGCGGGAGATTAATCGATTAATTTGCTGAATATCTCGCAACCTACTACTAATTTCTCCACTGCGACGAGTTTCGTAATAAGTCAGAGGTAATTGTAAAATCTGATATCCAAACTCTAAGATTAGTCCTAACTCTAACCTTTGAGCAAAATGAGCTATCAAGTTGTTCTCAACTAATGTCAATCCGCTTCTGAGCAGGTACATGACCGCAATTGCGAATAAGACCCCAGTAAGTAGCTGGAAATCTCCTCGAACTAAAACATCATCAGTGAGGATTTGAATGAAAAACGGAGAAGCTAAAGAAAGCAAACCAACCGTAATAGCACATAACAATGCTTCAAACAATATGTTTCTGTAAAACCACAGACGAATAAGAAATTTACCCAAACTGCTAATTTTGTCATCAGATTGAGCAAAAAAGCGACTCGGATCTGGTTCTAATAAAAGCATGACCCAATCTTTCCAACCCTCAATCATTTCTGGTTGAGAAAGATAACAAATTCCCATGGCAGGATCGGCAATTACATACTTGTTACCGCGCTGTCCGTAAAGAACAACCCAGTGATAGCCTTTCCAGTGAATAATTGCTGGTAGAGGTATTTCCTTGAGTTTGTCAAAAATTTCTGGGGAAGCTTTTACCGATCGAGCATAAAATCCTAAAGTATGCGTGCCTCTTCTCAAACCTAATAATGTAGTTCCCAGTTGTCCGGTACCTACCGCTTCGCGGGTGCGGGTAAGTGTAAAATTACGTCCATAATGTTTGGCAATAGTAGCCAGACAAGCCGCTCCGCAATCTTCTTCACTATGCTGTAAAACCAGTTCGTATTTCATTTAAGTAATAAGTAATAAGTAATCGATCGCCGATCTAATTATTGCTAACGAATTCATATATATCCTCTGAATTAGCGTTGAGATAAGGACGATCTAATTTAATACTTTGTCGGGAGAAGTGTTCGCGAATCAAGATCGTTCGATTTTCTGGCGAGTCATCGCCTTTTTGCCAAGCTTCTAACAAACTGTTAGCAACAATTTGACAGCGATTTTTGCCAAAGCTGGCTTGCCCAATTTGTTCGCGACCGGGCGATTCTGCTAAACTGAGTCCTGGGGCAAGTAATTTAGTAAATAAAGGTATGGATGGCTGAAAAAAAGCTTGATGTTCTTGGTAAACAGTCTCCAGAATTTGCCTAATTGCTTTGTAGTTGCTGCGATCGATCTGCAAAACTCCGGCATCGTAACAATCGTAATCTAAAGGGTTATAGAGAACCTTAAAGGTAAAAGGAATAGAGATCGCGTTTAGTTGCTGCGTTAGCATTGCCATCAGAGCGATCGCACCTTCAGCAGTCAAATTAAAATAGATTTCTATAGACTGGGAGTTATACACTTTTCCAGTATTGCCAACTGCTACATAGAAGTCATCGTCTATTAAGTTAGACGGCATTCGGATTGCTACTACCTCTCCTACTGTGGCAAATCGTTCGGCTAATTGTAAATGCCGACCTCGCTCGACGTGTATAGTTAGATTGTCCTTTTTGACGGCAAGAGTACCGTCATTTTCCTCTTTGAGAACTCGCCAATCAGGATCGAAATAGCATTGTCCGCAATTACTTTTGTGCAATCTTTCATAAAATTCTACGTTTAAACCACTGGCTGTATTGTTCTGTAGCTGTTGTCGATCTGAATTCGCCTTAGTTGTAAAATTTACTTTTCGATCGCCGCTAAAATAGATGCTATAGAGAAAGTTCCGCAGTTGCAGGCTTAGGTAATTATTCTGAACTTCAAAAGGTAGCTTCTGCAAGCTCTGTAATACCTTAGTTGGAATTTCTAGTGGTAAGTAATTAGGATGAGTAATACAAAAATTAGAGTGAATTCTAACGTTGCTCGTAATATCTGCCAGGGCATTCATTAGTTGCAGGGCATTCATTAGTTGAGAATCTAACATAAAACAATTTTAAAAGTAGATTGCAGAACCAATAAGCTATAAAAGATGTTTAACGTTTGACTGCGATCGAAGTGAGTTCGGATTCGCTCAAACCAAAAACAATCGGAATCGATCGCGCTGGATCGCATAATAAAGTTTTAGCAACTTCTAGCATACAGATCTCTTTGTTACTAAAGGATTCGCGATAATGAATCGTTGCCCGAATTTTTTCAATTAATCCAATTCCAGCAAATTGCACGACTCGTCTTAAAAAGTCAGAGTTACATTCGATAATTTCAGCAAAGTTAGCCAAATAATAGCTAGTTAGAGTAGCAATGGATGGTTGAAGTACCTCAAGAGGAGTTTTGGCAAGAGACAAAGCTGTAGCAATATCGATATCTGTATTAATCGCTAAGCTACTCAGCCAAATTTTTAAATAGCTGCCAACCAACGCTCCTAAATCGAAAGCAGGATCTCCCCAAGCCCATCTTTCCCAATCAATCAGTCGAACTAAACTATCTCTTATAACACTACTTGCTAAAGGGGTAATAAAGGCTGATATCTCTGCTGTTACGAGAATTCGCTCCCAATTGTTGTGCAATAATATATTATTTAGTTTTAGATCGTTATGCGTCAGACAGCAGGGATTGAAAGCTTTGTTGAGTTCTGCGATCGCCTGTCCTAAACTTTCATATCGCTGATATAGCTCGAAGAATTTAAGTCCATCTGTAGACACGACGCTAAATACTTCTGGCTTAATTCTTTCTAATCCATGCAAAAAATTAGGAACTTTGTCAATTTCACCACACCTTTGAGATAAAAAATCTTTATGTTTTTGGCAATTCCAAGTAGAGCGATGTATAGTAGCCAAACTAGTTCCTATAGCAGCAGCGATCGCTGTGGGAAAGACTTGCTGTTCGATATAAAAATCATCTAAGTCGCTATAGTCGTTGAGATAGTTAAAAATAATAATTGAATGCCTCAAGTCAAAGTCAATTGCTTCCGAGATGAGAGAACGAACGTGGCTTAGTGCTGGAGTTTTTTGGATAAATTCATGAAGTTGCCATTCAAATAATAATTCGCCATGGGTTTTTCCTTCGCGATCGTGTGGTTCTTGTTTGAGCAAAAGATGGCGAGCTTTGCCTAATGTGACTAATAAATTAAAGTTTTTACATATTCTAGGTTCGACCTGGACTCGCTCTCGATCTTCTAGATCGCAAAGCCTCCGTTCGATTAGATATCCAAAAACATTGTGAGTGCTTAATAGAAAAGTCATAAAGCAGCGTTAATAGAAATAGGGTTTTTAACATCGACATTTATTGACCGATGTAAAAAACCCATTTATAATTAATTGAAGCTACTCTAGGTTTAATAAATTCCCAAAACCAATAAACCTAGAAGTGTCAGCCGTTAGTATCTGTCTAAACCCTTGATGAGGATAAAACTTGTCGAGGGTTTTAGCGTCTTCCCGTACGGGTGCGAGTGCGGGTGCGACCGCGAGTGCGAGTGCGGGTGCGCCGTCCGCCTTTGATAGTAGATTCATCTTCTGGAGACAAATCTGTCAAGAAAGTTTGGGAACTTGAAAAAAGATTTAAGCCAACAGGTTGAGGTTTATTCATTTTGAGTTTTCCCTCGTACTAAAGGTGAATTGCGAGAAGCTATTCGTAACTAGTTATACAGAATTTAACCTCTCGTTAGTTTTAAGATAATTTGTTTGATTGAGAAGTTCAACTTTTATGAGAAGTTTCTAATGTTCGCGATCGATCGATGATTCTTTTGGCTTCTGACGGTGCTTGTTCGATCTGCTTATCATGTTGATTCCAGTAATTAACATTGCTACTAATCCCAAGCCTACTAAAAGAACGTATATGGGTCTGAAAAACGAGCCAAAATAAGACCCTTGATGAATTTGTAGCAAAATTAAAGCTCGATCTTTCGATAGTCCAAACCAGCTTTTCCCGAGGCGATAAGTAATACCTGTAATCGCACTAACTGTCAGAGGCAGAAAGATAATTGGAGCTAAGATGCGGTGAACCGAACGCCGATCTAGCTTGCCCGAAAGCTTTGAAATTTGACGTTTTCGTCGTATCATTGTTAGTCCAGTTGCGATCGTACCTAACAATCCCAGTCCTAGCAGCAATACATAAATAGGTACGAGCGGAGTTCCTAGAAATTCACCTTGATGGATTGTCATCAAGAAGTCAGCAGCACTGTTAGAAATACCAAACCAGCTTCGTCCGACGCGGTAAGCAATACCAGTCAGGGCGGTAAGCAACAGTGGAACGAACAATAGTGGAGCTAATTGGCGATGTAATTTCCGAAAATCCATTTAAGCCACCATCCGATAAGCATCAGTTAATAGTAGTAGCTTGTTCGGAAGTCAGTTCGATAAATAGTTTTTTTCGCGATTTATCTTGCATATCAAATTAGAGATTAGGGGCGCAATACATCGCGCCCCTAACTATGCGTAAGTAAGTTCTCTTCAGTCTAAGTTCGATCGATTTCAAGTTTCAACTTTTATGAGAACTTACTCATGAAGGCAAACAATAACCGACTCCTCTAACAGTTTCAATCGAGTAATTTCCTAACTTTTTGCGGAGATAGCCGATATAAACATCGACAATATTACTGCCTGGATCGTAATCGTAGCCCCAGACTTCTTTGAGCAGTCGATCTCGACTAATAACTCGACCTGGTTGCTGCATTAAAGTCTCTAGCAAACTAAATTCTCGCGCTGCTAATTCTACCAAGCGATCGCCTACATAAACTTGATGGGTATGTAAATTAAGACTGATATTCCCTGCTTTTAAGATTTTCTCTTCTTTGGTTTGAGAAACACGAGTTTCTCGCAGCCGCAACCGAATTCGAGCTAGCAATTCTTGAAAACTAAAAGGCTTAGTCATGTAATCGTTAGCTCCGCCTTCGAGTCCGGCAACTTTATCTCTAATATCATCGCGAGCGCTAAGAATGACGATTGGCATTTGTTCGCCTCGTTCTCGCAATTCTCTTAATACTACCCAGCCATCGACATTGGGTAAGCCTATATCGAGAATTAGCAGGTCAAAATCAGCATCGCGAGCCAGTGAAATTGCTTCGCGTCCATCTTTAGCAACAGCAGTGATGAATCCGTGAGAACGCAATCCTCTCTCTACAGGAGCGATAATACGAACTTCATCTTCAACAATCAGAATCCGATTCATAATATGGCTGGTTTTAAAGACTCATGAAAGCATTGCATCTGAGACACCGCTTCAGAAGAGAAACTTAGGGGGATCTGGGTGTCGAATGGCATAACCAATACTTGTATGCACGCCATATCCCCCCAATGCAGGGTATTTCCCTAAAAGCTCAGTCTAACGGAGATTTAGAATGAGAACACCACAGAACCCGAACACAATTCTCCGGTTGAAAGATTTCTTGCCGTCGCCGTGATGACATCATTACCCGGAAGGTTATTGGTGAGAAACTCAATTGAGTAAGAACCACTTGGAGGCTGGGTTACACGGTTGCCTGTAAAAATAACCCGGCCATTGTTTCTAATGACATTGCTCCACGTTCTACCCACCACGTTTTGATCGACTTCAAACTCTACTTCAATGCGACCGTTATCTGATTTTGCTTTGAGTTTCCAGTCACTAGTTCCAGAGCAGTTCCCGGTTCTAATAACGCGGTTATCTCCATCCTTGGCTTGGGCAGTAAAAGCCAAGCTAGTCAGTAGGGTAACACTAGACAAACTTAAGGCTAAGCCTAATTGTTGAATCACTTTTTTGCCGATCGCGTTCATGATTTATTCAACTCCTAAACTGCTGTTTATGTTTCCGCACGAAAGCATCCGACAATCCACGTAAATGCTGCCTGCATTCAGGGTGGATTGCCTAAACTCTTTACGAGCCTCAACTGTTTTTAGTACGGCTGTGAGTTCAACTTGGATCACAAACTAACGATCTAAGTTTGTGTTGTACGCCCCCAACTAAAGACCTATGCCTTACCCACAAGTGCCAGAATGATGAGGGGATAAGGAATTGGCTCTGAGGAGTTGCCAAGTGGAGGCGATGTCATGCAAACGTCTAAGTTCGCGCCAAATCGTCTTCACCCCAGGTTCACCATCACCAGTTCTGCCCAGGAAACCGCCCAATTGAGCATTTTGACTGCTCCTCTTTCTCACTTGCTTGGTGTCAACAGTTTATCTCCCGATCGAGACTGGTTTGAGACTCTTACTCGGTCAGCTTTTCCAGCTTGGGAGAGGGGAGCCGGAGGCCTTTCAAGGATATGTTTTTGAGATTTGGGGTGGTTCTAAAGCAGGGGATGCAGGGGATGCAGGAGAGAATTTTTAACTCAACACTCAACACTCCACACTTCCATAGCTTCTGAACTCCTGAACTCCTTCAAGCTGAGCGTAGCCGAAGCTTGAACTTCTAAACTTCTTAAAACTATTTCTTTAAAGCCTTGGCGACTAATTCGGGAATTTGGGAAGGGCGCTTGGCGATCGCAATTTTGGCTTGCTTGAAACTGGCGATTTGATGTTGGTAGGTGTCAGCGTCATCTACGGGAATCGAGAGGTAATAAGCAATCATCGTATAGGCGTGACCTAGCCGCTTATCTGGGGGAGAGTGAATTCCTGCCAAGTAAGCAACTACTGGTTTATCGATCGCGCTGACGATATATTCGGCTAATCTTTCCCAACCGCAATCGGGCTGTCCGACTAAAACGATCGCTTTGGTGTTGTCATCTTCTTCTAATATTTGCAACCACTGGCGAACGTCAGAACCAAAGATGGCATCTTTGCCCAAATTGACGCTAATCGACTGTCCTAACCCAGCTTGAGTCAATTCCCAGGCAACTTCTTGCGCGATCGCTCCGGTTTGGCCGATTATACCTATTTCTCCAGGGGTGTAGAATTCGCTCTCTTGAGTTCCCAACAGAATAGACCCTGGAACGATGATGCCAGAACTGCTAGGGCCGAGAATCAACGTATCGGTGGCTTCGGCTGTTCTCAACAGGCAGACGATATCTAAAGGCGGGATGTTGCCAGTAACGAGAATAATTTGGCGAATTCCGGCCGCGATCGCCTCTAAAGCTGCATCTAATACCCAGTAAGGCTTGACAAAGATAATTGTGGTATCGACCGGCCCGGTAACAGCTAAGGCTTGTTCGACTAGATCGAAAATTGGCAGATCGTGGATTTGCTGCCCGCCCTCTCCAGGACTGACACCAGCGACGATATTAGTCCCATAAGCTTTCATCCTGGCGGTATAAATGCTGGCCAGCGGCTCGGTGATGCCCTGGATTAAAACTTTACTATCAGGCTTTAATTTCATGGAGGTAGAGGTAGCTCCGATCTGTTCTGTCGATCTTAGCGGCGATCGAGGGGATAGCAGGTTAAGGAGATGTTACGAAGTCTTGGCAGGCAATTTGGCTAAAGCGATCGCTCGCTCGATGGCATTATCTAAGTTATCGATGGCATGGATGGATAAATCGGGAAAGCGATCGACATCGAAGTCGAGGTTTCCTCCTCCTAAACGCAGGATTATATGAGGTATTTTCATCGCTCCGATCGCTGTTTTTTTCTCAACTCGCTCTTGTAAATACGAACCCATGACAGTTGCTATTTCTTCACAGTATGCCGCGTTTCCTAGAATATTTACCAAGATAGCTTTGAGATTTTTTGACTGAGTGAGTTGTTCCAAGGCACTTTCTAGCTGTTGGGGGTGCAATGTTGGTATATCTTCACCCAAAATCAAACACTCACATGGCTTGCCTTTGGCTTCGCTAACTAAATCTAGAGTAGCCATGGCTAAGCTGGTGTCATTACAGATAATCCCCAAGTTACCTTCTTTGGTTGACCAGTTGAGTCTTCTGAGTTCGGTTTTTAAACTCGATGGCGGTTTTTTAGCATCAGCGAGCTTTGATACCAGCAACTCCAGATCTCGATGGCGCTCTATTGCATCGTCATTGACGGCAATTTTGCCATCGAGAGCCATCACTTTCCCATCAGAACTAACGCCGAGGGGGTTAATTTCGACTAAATCGAGGTCTTTTTGCACGAATAGTTGGTACATTTTTTCGACAATAGTGCTGACTGATTCGATTAGCTGACCTTGAAGTCCCATAGCGATCGCTAAATGTCGCCCGTAGAAAGGGGAAAATTCTTGGTTGACTACGACTTGCTGCATATGTTGCATTACGGCTTCAGCGTCCATCCCTCCTCGACCAGAGCCTAAGAGGACGGGGCGTTTAGCGGTATAGTCTAAAACTACCGCTAAATATAACTCTCGTTCGGCATCGTATTTAGCTTCTGCGAGCAATACTTTCGGGTATTCGCCCAAAATGGACAAATTAAAAATCGTCCTGGCGGCCGCGATCGCATCGATGGTATTTTCGACAAATCGCACTCCGCCAGATCTGCCCCTACCGCCAACTCGCACCTGAGACTTCAGCACCACTGGATAAGGAAGTAGCAAACCCTTGATTTCTCTAGGATTCTCGATTCGCTGCGAGGGCAAAACTGGAATCCCGATTTCCCGAAATAATTCTTTAGCCTGATATTCTAGTAAGTCCACAATTTTTCTTCGCCTAAGCCTGATAAGTTCTGCATTTTAACCGCTCGATCGAGAAGTTTAAAAGTTAGAAAGTGTTAAGTGTGGAGCTTTGGAAGTGTTGAGTGTGGAATGAAGAATTCTCTCCCCACCTCCCCATCTCCCCATCTCCCCATCTCCCCACCTTCCCATCTCCCCATCTCCCCATCTCTCCCCTAATCTTCCTTCGGTGGTTCGACTGGAAAATTATTGCAATCTTCTCCTAATGTTTTGATTACCTTACCTCCCAATCTTTCGATATTAGAGATCGCTCGATCGCAACTAGCGCGATCGGCGGCATTTCTTAAAACCATTTCCCAGGCGCTAACCTGAGCGATTTTACTAGATGGATTTTTGGCCAAAAAATCTGCTGTTGCTTGAGAAACTGATGCTACGTTTTGGCTTTCTGGATCGTCGTAACTTTTTGCCCATTCTGCCGCCTTTTCAAAAGATTTTTTGGCTAGCTTGCCGTCGCCTAAGAATAACAATTCATCGATCGCTTTATACCGCCAAATATAATAGGCTCTAGGAGGAACTTTGGGCGATATTAAGTTACTGTTGAGTTGTTCGTTCATCAGCGCGATCGATTCCTCTGGCTTACCAGCAAATATAGAAACACTAGTCGATAAATAGAAATAAGCGTCTAAGAATCTCGGATCGCGATCGAGAATTACTGCAAAATAGTTAGGGCTGATATTATATCCAGTCAGTTTGCGAACTTTTTCATCCCCAAAATACTGGATAAATTCTAAAAACACCCAACTTGCTAGTAAATTATCAAATCCAAAGGTGGGAGCTTTTTGCCAAAGATTAAGACGAGCTTTTTCACCATCTTCTTGTCTTTTAAGTTCTGTTAATGAAGAGGGAAGATCGCTTTTGAGTTTTTTGAGTTGAGGTTCTTGAAGTTTGCCGATCGCGACAATGGATAGCAAAAGTATCAAGAATACCCATACAGATTGACTAATATTCCGAGGAAAGCGAGAAAGATTTAATTTATTCATCAATATCTCGGCTTACAAAGTTTACTTATTGTTCTTGTTGGATCTTATCAAAAAAGGGAACAGTTGACAGGCAACCGTTTCAGGTTATCATTCCCAGCTTGGCAACTAAAGTCGCAGCCTTGGCAACCGAAGTTCGCCTGCGCGAACTAAAGAAAAAAGAGCATTTTGAAACTGAATTTGGAATCCCTATTACCTTTCTGCTGCTAAACTCAGTTGGAATGAGCTTTAGCTATTAGAATACAATTATCGACTGCATTAAGTGAAGGTCTTATGACTATAACCTTAGAAACCAAAACTCAAGATCGGTGTTTAATCCTCCCTGGCATTAGTTGGTCGCAACTAGAAGCTATAGACGCTGCTTTAGCAGATGTCGGAGGTATTAGACTGTTCTACTTAGACGGAATGCTAGAGATTATGACAATTGGTGAAGGACATGAAGAAGCTAAAAGTACAATTGGTTTACTGCTAGAGGCATACATGAGACAGAAAGATATCCGGTTTTATGTTAAAGGCAGGCCAACTCTGGGCGGTCGAGAGCAAAACGCTAGAAAAGAGCCTGACGAATCATATAATTTGCAAACGAAAAAATCTATTCCCGATCTAGCGATCGAGGTGATATTTACCAGCGGCGGTTTAGATAAATTAGAGTTCTATAAACGTTTGGGCGTGCCAGAAGTTTGGTTTTGGGAAGATGGAGTATTGGCAATTTATCATCTGTCGGGTGATTATCGGCGAGTCGATCGCAGCGTTTTACTGCCAGAACTGGATTTAGCTCTGTTGGTTCGATACATTACTTATCACGACCAATACGATGCCATCACTGAATTTATTAAGGCACTGAGGGAGGAATAGAAAGCGATCGCTACCAGATTGCCATCGTGCAGGGGCAAGTTGCCAGGGGGCGATATGTCGATTGGTAACAGGAACTCCTGATGCTGGTTAAAATAGAGAAACGTTTACAGAATATATCGATCGTTAAAAAAACTAGGTTAACAATTATGACTATCGCTTTGGAAGCCAAAACTCCAGATCGTTGCTTAACACTTACTGGCATTAGCTGGGCGCAATTTGAGGCCATAGAAGCGGTTTTTGAAAATGTGGCTGGAGTCAAGTTTGCTTACTTGGATGGAACTTTAGAAATTATGACTGTTAGCCCAGAGCATGAAGATACCAAAGGCACGATTCGGGCGTTGGTAGAAGCTTATATGAGAGAAAAAGATATTAGATTCTATATTCGAGGTGGTCCGACTTTAGGAAGTCAAGAGCTAGGAGCGAGAAAAGAACCGGATGAATCATATAATTTAAATACCAAAAAGCCAATTCCTGACTTAGCGATCGAGGTTATATTTACTAGCGGTGGGATAGATATATTGCAGTTATATAAACGGATAAGCGTAGCAGAAGTTTGGTTGTGGGAAGATGGTAGCCTTAATATCTATCACTTGCAAGGGGAATATCAGCGAGTCGATCGCAGTATCTTACTCCCAGAATTAGATTTAGCTTTGTTAAAGCGATACATCACCTATTACGACCAATACGATGCAGTGAAAGAATTTATTAAAGCGCTGAGGGAGTAATAGCGAGTCTATTTCATTGGCGAACAATCTTGTAGGGCAGTCATCCTGCCTGCCTATGGGACAGCCGGGACGGCTAGATCGCAATTTCATGAATAATTTAGACTGGCTATATAAGGGGCGATCGCTAGATAAATAAACCTAAATTATCAATCAATCCCAACCACCTCTAACTTCGATCGGCTATGAACCCCATTACTGAAGAAGTCATACAAGAAGTCACCCGCCGCCTAGTAGCAGAACTCGATCCAGAAGAGGTAATTCTGTTCGGCTCCTATGCGTGGGGAACGCCCGATAAATACAGCGACTTGGACGTGTGCGTTATTGTCCCCGATGGCATTCCAGGATTTAATCGCACTCAATGGGCAGTTAACGGGAGAGAGGCGATCGCTGATATTCATGCTGATGTTGATGTGATGGTCGTTACTCGCTCAGTGGTTGAGATGTTTAAAACCGTACCAGCTTCATTGCACAGAAAAATTGTAGAAGAAGGAAAGTTACTTTATGGACAAGGGAAAACGCATTCTTGTGCAATTTTGGGTCAAGAAAGCACAAAGAGATCTAATGGTGGCGCAAAAGTTAGCCTCTGATTTTCCTGACGTTGCCATTTACCATTGCCAGCAAAGTGCAGAAAAAGCCCTAAAAGGATTTCTGATTCTACACGATCGAGATCCAGGCAAGACTCACAATATCAACACTTTGCTCCAAGAAGTTGCCAGCATTAAACCCGAGTTATCAACGTCACTTAAAGAAGCAAATTGCTTAAGCGAATATAACCAAACCTATCGATATCCCAGCGACCCCACCGAAGACTTCAACCCTACCCCAGGCGAACTCAAGAAAGCTTTTCGCCTTGCCAAACAAGTGTATACAGCCGTGCTAGAGGCCATGCCAGCAGAGATAACTCGGCAGTGACAACGGAGTTCGGGGAGCGATTATGAAGCAGTGAGGGGAGATCGCTACCATATTACCGATCGAGCAAGAGTAAAGTTCTCAGGGGGGCGATCGCTCTTTACCCATAATTGGGTAATTTAGCTATAGCTCGGTGGTGACGCTCTAGGAGTCTAGTAAACTTAGAGACATCAGCGATCGCTTTATCAAGAGATCTTAACAACTAGCCATGACTCAAAGTACCGCTCAAAAACCAATCTATAAAGTATTTATGCTGATCTCTGGCTTTGCCTTTCTCGGTTCGACTCTCTTTGGAGCGATCGGTCTGTTTACTAATCCTCCCAACCAAGCAACCGACGCTACCGCAGCTACACAGTCTCAAGATGCTCGGCAACAACTGCAAAAACAAGCACAGGGTTACGAAGCAGTTTTGCAGCGGGAACCAAATAATCAGGTGGCTTTGCAAGGACTGGCAGATGCGAGATTGCAGATGAATGACCTCAAAGGTGCGATCGGACCTTTAGAAAAGCTAGTTAAGCTTAACCCCGATCGAGACGATTTTAAAACCTTGTTAGCTCAGGTGAAACAGCAGGCTGGTAAGGTAGAAAAGAAATAACTATCTCAAGAAAATAATAAATCTCTAACCATTTGAAGATTAAGAGATATAAGTAAGTCCTGAGAAAATGGCTTAATCTTCTGTGGGTCCGCTTCTTTATAAAAACCGATCGAGATTAGGATCGATCTAGCCAATTCTAAATTTAAAGCTAAATTATCTCAGATAAGAGAAGAGGCTGGTAATGTAGAGTATGAATAGCAATCGTTTGTAGTTTTGTCATTAACTAACTTAGGGCGATCGTCTCTTTGAAAATACTCGTCAAGCTCAATAAAAAATTTAAAGTCTCCTATGAATTTTTTAAAGCAGGATAAGAATTTATGCGAGTTGTCATCCTGGCTGGCGGTTTAGGAACCCGTTTATCTGAAGAAACACAAGTTAAACCAAAGCCGATGGTGGAAATTGGTGGGCGGCCGATTTTGTGGCACATTATGAAACACTACGCTCGCTATAATTTCAAAGAATTCTTTATTGCTTTAGGATATAAGAGCGAGATTATTAAACATTATTTTCTAGATTACTACGCTCTTAGCGGTAGTATGACAGTTAACTTAGCCAATGGCAAAGTTCAGGTACACGATCGCGAGTCGGAAGATTGGCTAGTTCACCTGATAGATACCGGGCTAGATACACTTACTGGCGGTCGGGTCAAGCGGTTAGAACCGTGGTTAAAAGATGAAACATTCATGGTGACTTATGGAGATGGAGTAGCTAATGTTAATCTTGCCGAGTTATATAAATTTCATAAATCTCACGGCAAGCTGGCAACCGTAACCGCAGTTCGTCCTCCCGCACGATTTGGAGGGTTGATATTTGAAGGTGATTTAGTAGCAGAATTTACTGAAAAACCTCAAATTGGTGAAGGATGGATTAATGGAGGATTTCTAGTTTTTGAGCCTGAAGTTTTTAAATATTTAGAAGACGATAATAGCAGCTTGGAAGTAGGTTTACTAGAGCGTTTAGCCGCTAACAGTCAACTAGCAGCATACCGCCATAATGACTTCTGGCAGTGTATGGATACGCTGCGGGATTTACGATTATTAGAAAACCTTTGGCAAAGTGGTAATCCACCGTGGAAGGTCTGGGAATGAGCGTAATTGACAATTATAAATTCTGGCGAGATCGTCCCACTTTGGTAACAGGTGCAACTGGCTTAGTGGGAGGATGGTTAGTCAAGCGGTTGGTATCTCTGGGGGCAGATGTTATTTGTCTGGTTCGAGATTGGGTGCCTCAGTGCGAACTCGTGCAAACTCAACTACTAGAAAAAGTTAAAGTAGTGCGCGGCGATGTCAGAGAACAAGCTATTCTAGAGCGATCGCTAGTCGAGTATGAAGTCGATACGGTCATCCACTTAGCGGCTCAGACCATAGTTGGAATTGCTAACCGCAATCCTATATCTACGTTTGAAAGTAATATTACTGGTACTTGGTCGTTGTTAGAAGCTTGTCGGCGCAGTCCCAATGTCAAACAGGTGATTGTAGCTTCTTCAGATAAAGCCTATGGCGAACAACAAAAATTACCCTATACCGAAGAAACTCCGCTAGCTGGATTGCACCCCTACGATGTCAGCAAGTCTTGTGGCGACTTAATCGCTCAAACCTACGCTCATACTTACAAATTACCCGTATTAATCGCTCGTTGCGGCAACTTCTACGGTGGGGGCGATTTAAACTGGAACCGCATCGTTCCAGGAACTATTCGCACTATCTTGCGAGGACAAAAACCCGTAATTCGCTCTGATGGCAATTACGTCCGAGACTATTTCTATGTTGAAGATGGCGCTGCTGCTTATACCTTGTTAGCCGAGAAACTGGCAGATAATCCAGATTTACGAGGGCAAGCATTTAATTTTTCCAATGAGATTCAGGTTAAAGTTCTTGAGTTGGTCGAGCAAATTCTAGCTATGATGGATTCTCAACTAGAGCCTGACGTTCAAAATCAAGCTGTATATGAAATCCGCCACCAGTACCTTAGTGCTGGTAAAGCACGAGAGTTGCTCGATTGGCAGCCTTTATTTACTCTAGAAACAGGCTTGGAAAAAACGATCGCTTGGTACCAACAATTTCTCGGAGCAACCCCATGAACAATAGCTCCTCTCCCTGTCGGTCTTGCGGCCAAACCAATTTAGAACTGGTGCTATCGTTAGGGAAAACACCGCTGGCTAATGCGCTGTTGACAGCCGAGCGACTAGAGCAGCCGGAATCTACTTTCCCGTTAGATTTAGCTTTTTGTCCGCACTGTAGCTTGGTGCAGATTACAGAAACCGTACCCCCAGAGCAGTTATTTAGCGAGTACCTCTACTTTTCTTCTTTTTCGGATACGGCTTTGCAAAATGCCAAAGAAATTAGCGATCGCCTGATTAATTCTAAAGACTTAAATACCAACAGTCTAGTCGTAGAAATAGCCAGCAATGATGGTTATTTGCTCCAGCACTATCACCAACAAAGTATACCTGTTTTAGGGATCGAACCAGCAGCAAATATTGCCCGCGTTGCTAGAGAAGAACGCGGGATTCCGACTCTATGTAAGTTTTTTGGCAAATTGCTAGCCGCTCGATTGCGAGAAGAAGGCAAAGAAGCCGATATTATTCATGCTAATAACGTTCTAGCTCACGTCCCCGATTTAAATGGTGTTGCCGCCGGAATTAACTTGCTTCTCAAAGATACAGGCATAGCTGTTATCGAAGCTCCTTACGTCAAGGATATGGTTGACGGTTGTGAGTTCGATACTATTTACCACGAGCATCTATGTTACTTTTCCCTGACTGCATTAGATAAATTATTTCAACGTCACAATCTCTTAGTTTTAGATGTCGAGCGAATTCCTATTCACGGCGGTTCGCTCAGGGTTTTTATCGGCAAAAAAGGAGAGCGATCGATCGCAGTTCGACAGTTACTTCAACAAGAATCAAGCTGGGGTTTAGATCGATTATATTATTACCAAAGTTTTGGCGCAAAAGTTGAGGAGCTACGCAAAAATCTATTGACCGTATTAGGCGAGTTTAAAGCCCAAGGTAAGCGCATCGCGGCTTATGGTGCTTCTGCTAAAGGTAGCACGCTGCTGAACTATTTTGGTGTGGGGAAGGAAACTATAGAATTTGTTAGCGATCGCAGTACCTACAAACAGGGAAGATATACTCCAGGTACGCATCTGCCAATTTATCCCCCAGAGAAGCTGCTAGAGAGTATGCCCGATTATGTATTACTTCTCACTTGGAATTTTGCTGACGAGATTCTCTCTCAACAGGCTGAATATCGGCAACGTGAGGGTAAATTTATTATTCCGATTCCCGAATTAAAAATTATTTAAGCGGGGTGAGGTAATGATTTTTACAGAAACCAAACTGAAAGGAGCATTTATTATTGAACCAGAAAAGCTAGAAGACGATCGCGGTTTTTTTGCTCGTACCTTTTGCCAAAAAGAATTTGCAACTCGCGCTCTCAATCCTAACCTAGTGCAGTGCAATATCTCATTTAACCAGAAGAAGGGCACTTTACGGGGAATGCACTACCAAGCTGCTCCCCATGAAGAGGTAAAATTAGTGCGTTGTACGATGGGAACCATCTATGATGTAATTATCGATTTACGTCCAGACTCATCTACCTTTAAACAATGGGTTGGAGTAGAATTAGCTGCTGCTAATCGTCAAATGTTGTATATACCAGAAGGATTTGCTCACGGTTTTCAAACATTGGAAGACCATACAGAAGTTTTCTACCAAATGTCCGAGTTCTATTATCCGGAGTTCTCTAAGGGAGTAAGATGGAACGATCGAGCCTTCCAAATTGAGTGGCCGTTGCCAAAACCAATACTTTCTCATAAAGATAAAACTTATAAAGATTTAGAACTATCAACATTGAAATCAGAGGTATAGTAGTCTTTAAATAGCAGAGTTTAACGGAAAACTAGTTTTTTATTAAATGCAAGGTCGTCGTGATGCTGATTATTTCTCCAACAGCTAAGATATCAAAACTGGCAGACATTGAAGATTCCATTCGCGGTACAAAAATTATCATTGAAGATGGCGTGTTCATTGATTCATTCGTCAAAGTTAAGCCTGTAGGCGGTACGGGAGATGTACTAATTAAAAAAAACAGCTACATTAATTCTGGAGTCGCGATCTACTCGGGTAATGGAATTTACATTGGAGAAAATGTCCTGATTGCAGCTAACTGCACTTTAGCACCTGTAAACCATCAGTATCAGTCAAGAATTCAAAAAATTGCCGAACAAGGATTTCGAGATAGTCGGGGCGGAATTACGATCGAAGATGATGTTTGGATTGGGGCTAATTCTGTAATTCTAGACGGTTCGATCTTGCGTGAAGGTTGTGTAATCGGAGCGCATTCTTTAGTCAACAAAGAAGTCGATCGCTATTCTGTTAATGTAGGCATACCATTGAGACAGATAGGTGAAAGAAAATGAAGTTCACAGTTTTAGGAGCTAAAGGCTTTGTCGGCTCGCATTTAGTTAAATATTTAGCTAGAAATGGCTTTGAATACTTTGCTCCCGAACGTAACGACCCATCGATTTTTGAACGAGATCTCGGCCAAGTCATATATTGTATTGGTTTGACGGCTGATTTTAGAGATAGACTATTTGATACAGTGAATGCTCACGTATGCACGTTAATTAATTATTTACAAAATACCAATTATACTTCTTTTTTATATCTATCTTCTACTAGGTTATATCAGAGATCGACTGATACAAGTGAAGAAACTCAAGTAATAGTAAACCCTCTAATTTCTGGCGATCTATACAATATCTCGAAGCTAATGGGTGAATCTGTATGTCTTTCATCTCCAAATCCAAACATCAGAGTAGCTCGGCTCTCTAATGTTTATGGCAACGAATATCCTCCAGTAAATTTTCTTAGCACTCTTATCGAGCAGGCTACAACCTATAAAAAAATTGTTCTTAAAACTTCAATGGCATCTGAAAAAGACTATATCAGCGTCGATGATGCTGTAGAATTATTAACTAAAATAGCCTTAAATGGTACTTGCAGACTTTATAATGTGGCTAGCGGTCATAATATCAGCAATAAAACTTTAGTTGCGTTCATAAAGGATATTACAGGATGTGCAGATGAAGTATTGCCAGACGCAGAGACAGTGGCGTTTCCTCAGATAAATATAAAACGAATTTCTGAAGAATTTAGTTATTGTTCTTCTTCTCTATTAAATGTGTTGACAATTCTGATAGAAAATTATAAACAGGCACGCTAAAATGACAACAATAAAAATCGACCTAAGTAGCGATCAAGTTACATTAGAAGACGATAACGGTAGTCTTGCTTATCCAATGAACTCACCAGAAGCTTTTGCTCTGGTTTCAAAAGCTTGGTTGCGCTGCGGATGGGATACTAAATATGTATACACTTTTAGTTGGCTCGGCAGGCCTGTTATTCAATTACCTGACGATCTGATCAGAATACAGGAAGTCATTTATAGACTGAAACCAGATGTCTTGATTGAGACAGGCGTGGCTCACGGCGGATCGCTAATATTTTATGCTAGCTTGTTTAAAGCTATGAATCGAGGTCGAGTCATAGGTATTGACATAGAGATTCGTCCCCATAATCGCAAAGCGATTGAAGAACACGAACTATTCGATTACATTACGCTAATTGAAGGCAATGCGATCGATCGAGAGGTTGTAGAACGAGCAAAATCTCTTGTCAGTCATGGTGAAAGCATAATGGTTGTTTTAGATTCAAAACATACTAAGGATCATGTCTTAGGCGAGCTAAATGCTTATGCAGATCTAGTGTCATCTGGATTTTATATCGTTGCTACTGATGGGATTATGAAAGACTTAGTTGGCGCGCCCCGTTCTCAGCCTGATTGGGAAGATAACAATCCATATATGGCAGTTGTAGAGTTTCTTAAACAACGTAATGATTTTATCTTAGATTCTCCTGGTTTCCTTTTTAACGAGAGCAATGGAATATCAGAACATCTCACTACCTACTGGCCGGGAGCATGGTTGAAAAAGAAGTGAACTCATTTAGCGATCGCTTTGGTTGAGTTCAAAATAATATTGTCTTTTCTAATAAGTCAGTGAAAAGCCTACAATAATTAGTGAGATGGATAATAGCAAGCCCTTAGTCAGTATTGGAATCCCAGTTTATAATGGTGCGTCTACTTTGAGAGGTGCTGTTGAATCAGTTATTAAACAAGACTACGATAACCTTGAGATAGTAATTTCAGACAACGCTTCAACAGATGAAACTCCATCTCTATGTCAGCAATTATGCCAAGAAGATCGGCGATTTAAATATATTCAACAATCATATAATAAAGGTTTTACTGAAAACTTTATTGAAGTGCTGAAATATGCCACTGGTGAATTTTTTATGTGGCTCGGCGACGATGATTGGTTAGATAGTTCCTATATTAGCCAGTGCGTACAAGTCTTAAGAGAGGAACCAGATCATTCTCTAGTTTGTGGCAAAACTAAGTATTTTCGGGATGACAAGTTTCTGTTTGAGGGAGTCAAAATTAACTTACAACAGGAATCGGCTAGAGATCGAGTGCTAATTTACTATACGCAAGCCTCGGAAAATGGTACGTTCTACGGAGTAATGCGGCGAGAACAACTATTGCGATTCTCTTTTCCAAAGTGTCTGGGTAGCGATTGGTTTTTAGTCGCAGCTATGGCTTTTATGGGAAAAATTAAAACCCTAGAAAGCGTTTGCCTGCATCGGTATTTTACTTGGCCAGGCCTAGAGGAAGGATTTAAGAGAATAGTATTACTAGATAACTTACCTCTGCATTACGCCAATAATCCCTATTTAAACATTGCCATCTTAGCTTTTCACGATATTGCACGTAACTCGCCAATATACGCATCTCTATCGAGTATCGAACGCCTCACGCTAGCATTAGATGTCCAGCAAATACTTTGCCAGCGTCATGGAATTAACTTGAGCAGTAACTTACTTTTGCTACTTAATTGTGCTGGAGAATATCAGATAGATCCTTTTGATATAGCGACCGATCGACAACTACGACAGCTACAAATTCAAGTTAGCGAATCTCAACTTAGTTTAACAGCTAATCAAGCTATAAGTTCTTATTTTAAAAATCAAAATGTCATTGGTTACTCTTTACTACTGACATCATTGTCAGAGCTAATTCAACAGTATAAAAGTGACCAGTTAAATCAAGCTACACTAGCTCACTTGCGGCAAGATAGGAAACAAATTGCGGATTTGTGGCTCATATTATCGACAGAGCAAATTCAAAGTGCTTATGCAGGAGATTTAGGTAAAGCACATGAGATGGTGTTAAATAGCGGCATTAAAGACGAACCTCTAACTGATACAGAACAAATATTTGTTCGAGAGCTAATAGCACAAATTTCTCAACCTTCGGATGAATCGAAAGCTATTCAGTATTTGTTAGCAACTATACTATATTGCCGTGCCGATCGATTGCCATTAATGCTTGACATTAGCTGCATTCCCGAATGGATGCTTAGCCACTATCTTAAATTTATATTTCAAACTCCTAGTTTATTTTACGAGCTAGGAGAAGTACATAATTATTACTCTTACTTGGAGAAATGGGTTGACTATTTTTATGACAATATTTTTAGTCAATCAGACTCGGAATTATGGCAAAAAGCAGCCAACTATTTCACGAATATAGCAAATTTTATCCCTTTATATTTTACAACAGAAAATCTAAAAAAGATCTATCAAAAACGTGCGGATATCATGCTCTTCGCCTTGAAAAATCGTAACTGTCAAATAGATTGGGATTTTCCTGAAAGATCGACAAAATGCAATAAGATTCGTATAGGAATTCTAGCTGCTCATTTTAACCCTCAAACTGAAACTTTTGCTGCATTACCAATATATAAACACTTAAATCGCGATAAATTTGAAATTATTCTTTATGCTATAGCTTCTAACGATCATCGTCTGGAGCGCTATTGTAGCGGTCACGCAGATGTCTTTGTAACTTTACCAGCAGAGCTATCAGACCAAGTAGAAACTATCCGAAACGATGACGTAGATATCCTTTTTATTTCTACCAATGTGACAGCGGTAACTAATTATATAACCTTGCTAGCTTTACATCGACTAGCCCGTATTCAGATAGTTGATGCAAACTCTCCAGTAACAACTGGTATCCCTAATGTAGATTACTATCTTTCTAGTAAACTGTCTGAACCAGAAAGTGGTGCGCAAGAGCATTACACTGAAGCGTTACTGATGTCAGATAATGCGTCTCAAGGTTTCGATTTTGGAACGGAGGAACAAATTTTAGCTACAACCAGTATTAGTCGCAGCGATCTCAACATAGAGCCGAATGCTGTGGTGTATATTTCAGGAGCTAATTTTTACAAAATAATTCCTGAAGTCGAAGAGACGTGGGCTAAGATAATTGCTAGAGTACCTAATTCAGTATTGTTACTGTATCCATTTAATCCCAATTGGTCATCTTCATATCCAAAGATTGCATTTCAAAGGCGAATAACCACTACATTTGCTAAACACGGCTTAGGTAAAGAAAGATTTCTTATTCTAGATCCAGCGCCGAATCGTGCTGATATTAAAGAACGTCTCAAACTAGGGGATATTTATTTAGATTCTTATCCATATTCGGGAATGACTTCTCTTGTCGATCCTTTAGAAGTAGGTTTACCAACAGTCGTAATGGTAGCAGAAACTTCTCGTTCCCAAAAAGCGGCTTCAGTTCTGAGAGAGATTCAAATCAAAGACTCGATCGCAGACAGTGAAGAAGTTTACATTCAGTTAGCTGTTGCTTTTGGTAACAATTACGAACTACGACAGCAAAAAAGTATTGAAGTACACCAAAAAATGCGCGACAACTCTAAGTTTTTAGATAGTCGTTATTGTTCGAATAAAATGGAATACATTTTTGAGCAAATCTTTCAAAAATACGTAGGCGATGGTCTAGCAAAAGAGCTAAAATTAAGATATATAAATCTGATTATTTTTCCAGATTGGAGTCAGTCGGAAGAATTATTACAGCAAGATTTAAGCAGTGCAATCGCTGGGGTTGCCCGCCATTCAGATAAAAGCCGCATTACTCTTTTAATCGACCTCGATAATATTTCGGCAGACGATGCCTACCTAGCTTTATCCAGTATCGCCATAAACTTGATGATGGCAGAAGAATTAGACGTTTCTCAAGGTCCAGAAATTTCTTTGGTAGGACAGTTGACCGAAATTGAATGGCAGGCTTTGTTGCCAAAAATTCATGGCAGGATTACTTTGCAACATGAGAATCAAAAATTGCTGTCACAGCAAAAAGTAAATAGTATTTCCGTTTTTAATTTTAATTAAATTAGAGCAATACATCTAGTCTAGTCAAGTTAGTTAAAGTATGTTTACTATAGTAAAGAGGATTTACCATGATAGATAATTCGGTTTCTCAATCAAGAAATTCGATGCTAGGAGCGTTAGCTAATATTAAAAATTTGGGCTTTCAACCTAATACAGTTATTGATGTTGGAGCCGCACTAGGAACTTTTGATTTATATACCACTTTCCCAGAAGCTAAACACTTTTTAATCGAACCAATAGTAGAAAACGAGCCTTATCTTGGTAAAATTTGCCAACAACTAGAAAATGCCGAATATATTATTGCTGGGGCAACTAGAAAACAAAAAGAAGTTACTCTTACGGTTTCTCCTTATTTAATTCATTCATCAGTTTCTGATAATTCTGCGACTGAGGAAGCAAGCTCCTACATTAGAACAATCCCAGGAATTACTTTAGACCAGATATGTATAGACAAAAAATTAGAACCTCCATATCTAATTAAAATAGATGTAGATGGCAATGAAGTTGATGTTTTAAGGGGTGCAGTCGAAACGCTAAAAGACACTGAGTACGTAATTACAGAAGTAACTCTGTTTGGACAAATATCAGAAGTAATAACCTTCATGAAGGGACAAGGATTTGTACCTTACGATATAGTGGATATTGCCTATCGACCTATAGATAATGCTCTCTGGCAGTGCGATATGGCTTTTGTTAAAGAAGGAAGTCAATTTAGAGCTAATAGCGATTATATTAACAAAGGGCAACTTGAATCACTAGCGGCGCATTTAAACTCTTATAGACAAACATTAATTAATTATATTGATAGCAGTTATTTTAATTTTACTCAATCTACTATTATTAATAGACTAAACTTAAGAGAAATCAACTTAATTGTTTTCCCAGAATGGAATCAGCTAGAAGAATTACTATCAAAAAACTTGTCTGACGTAATTAGCGCGATCGCATCTCACCCCGATAAAAATCGCATGACTCTTCTGATCGATCGCACCAACATCTCAGAAGAAGATGCCAATATGTTTTTATCCAGCATCGCCATGAATCTGATGATGGCAGAAGAATTAGACGTTTCTGAAGGTCCAGAAATTTCTTTGGTGGGACAGTTGAGCGAAATTCAATGGCAAGCTTTATTGCCAAAGCTTCAAGGACGAATCGTTTTAGAAAACGAAGATCGAGAGGCGATCGCTAGTGCCAAAGCCGAAAATCTAACAATCTGCAATCCTACTAATCTAGATGAAGTAATAACTAACAATTGTTCATCCTCAGAAGACGATTATCGATCGCAAGTCGAGTTAAAAGGTTATCAATTTACTCAAGACTGGTTTAGTTGGAACATTCCAGTTTGGCAGCAATACTTGCAGCGATTTGTCGGTCAACCCAACCTTAACGTTTTAGAAATAGGTAGTTGGGAAGGTAGATCTACTTGTTGGTTGCTAGAACACGTTTTAACTCATGAATCTGCCAAAATTACTTGTGTAGATACTTTTGAAGGTAGCTTTGAACACACCAACGTTTTTCAATTCGATAGTAACTATTTGCAATCTATTCAGGAACGATTTGACTTTAATGTTGGACAAACAGGTATGCCAGACAAAGTGCAAAAAATGGTCGGTAGGTCGAGTGAGATAGTTCGATCGCTACCTTTTAATAGTTACGATATCGCCTATATTGATGGTTCGCATATAGCTAGCGACGTTCTCCAAGATGCGGTATTAGTATGGTCCCTAGTGAAAGTGGGAGGTTATATTATTTTTGATGACTACCCCTTTACTTATCCTGAAAAACCTTTTTGGAATACCCGGATAGCCGTTGATGCTTTCGTCCAGATTTTTCAAGACAAGCTTAACGTCCTTCATGTCGGACATCAAGCGATCGTTGAAAAACTAGAATCATAACAGATAAGTATAGGAATGAAGAAGCGATCGCTAGTGCCAAAGCCGAAACTCTTCCCATCCAAAATCTCGATAGTTTTGCTTAAGGTATTTAGTCGTCCTACTGCCCAAGTCAATTTGATTTGGGCAAGGAGCTTGAAACGAGCCTCTCTACACGCAGAGTCGCCTAGCTCTACTTCGTGCGGGTGAGATCTTCTAAATTCTCCGAGAAGACGACTGTTTGCCTAAAGCAATCGCGATCGAACCACCTACTACCAAAATTGCGCCTAAAACTCCTAAATTAGTAATGTGTTCTAGCTTAATCAGACCGGGTGCGATCGCCGATACAACTTCCACTGCTACTAAAGTAATCAGTGGGGCTAAAGCTGCGATCGCAGTTACTCGCGATGCTTCCCAGTGTTCTAAAGATTCAGCAAAAGCACCGTAAGCAATTAGAGTGTTTAAAGCACAAAAAACTAGCATTCCTAAATGCAGCCAGGAGAAATTTTGCGGTTCTAGCAATTTTAGTATTTTTTCTGGGGAAGCTACGGGAGTAAATAGTAAAGCACAGCTACCATAAATCAGCAGCATAATGTTAGCTGAAGAGAGTTGATTCAATAATTGCTTTTGAGCTAAACCATAAAATGCCCAAGTAATAGCTCCTAATATCACGATACCACTACCGATTAAATATTCAGTTTGGGCGGTAATTAAAACTTTTAACTGCTCGTTGAAAAACAGTACGAATCCTAAAGTTAGTACGCCTAAACCAGTCCATTGCCGGATAGTGTAGCGTTCTTTAAAAATTAATACCCCTCCTAGCCCCATTAACACCGCAGCTAATTGAATCAGAACTTCGGCATTAGAAGGTGAGGTTTGTTGCAATCCTTTGAGGAAAAATAGGTAATTGAGGGCTAATCCGATAATGGCGATCGCTAATAACCAAAAAGGGAGCGATCGCAGTTTTTGCCAACTGGGTAATTGCCCTCTAATAGCTAGATAAATTGCTAGCAAACAAAAAGAAACTAAAAATCTAAACCAAACGATCGTATAAGCATCTAAAACTTGCAGCGTTACCGCGAGAGCAATAGGTAAAACGCCCCACATAAAAACGGTAATCAAAGATAGAGCTAGTCCTAAACGCCATCTACCAGAAGTGTGATGAAGTGGCATTATTTAATTCTAATACTATTTTCAAAAATAGCGATCGACGACTAATTAACATCCCTCTACACGCAAGCATTAAACAACAATCGATCGACTATTTGGGCATCAGTTTGAGAGTCGCAACCGCATTGCTTGCCATGGGATAGGATTTCACCTGTCGCCAGGGATCGATCGCATCGGCGTAATGCGGGTGAAAGGCATGGCCTGACTGTCCGGGAGCGTGGATCGCTACGGAGTTATCTAGGTTTGCCAGATCGAAGATCGCTCGCAGCGAGGGAATATCGCTCACCTCAAAAGATTTATCTGCTCGCCAGCGATTGGCGTTAACGGTTTCGCCATTACCAGCCGTAGGGAAGCCACCCCGATTAAATAAGCCTTCAATGGGGGCAATTCCCGATTTGCCCAAAGTAGCGTTGCGAAAACTGACTTGATGTAAATTGCCCCAGCGCCAGTTCTTTGGATCTTGCCCTTGAGTCCGTTCGAGTTCGGCTACAGCTTCGGTAAAGGCTTGTCGAAAAATGCGATCGCGATCCTCTATTTGTGGAGTATTACGATCGTCCCACCAGTTACTATTAGGTTGCTGGACTAGATTATTAATGACGGTATACCACCGATCGCCACCTCCTGGTAAATATTCCTTGGGCAATCGATCGTGAAAAGTATCTGCTAAGAGATGTTTCCAAAAGACTTCAAATAAGGCCGCTGCCGGATCGTCCATGTCGAGTTGCAAATCCCAATTTTGGAACAGTTGGCGGGCCGATGCCCATTGAGGCTCTTTCAGCACGACAGCTTGCAGCAGCGGGACTAATAATTGAGCGTTGAGGTTGCGATTATCTCCCTGCATTCGCTGTACGTCTGCTAAGGAAATCGGTTGAGTTTGCCTTGTTATCATCTCGACAATCCGCTGGGCGCGGTAGCCATAAGTCCAATCGGTAGTGAGAACGTAGGGATAATCATCACTGATGACGCGATTGTTGGCAGTGGCGATGTAACCTTCAGGAGGATTGAAACTTTTCGGTAATCGATCGTAGTCGATATAGCCTTGCCATTCGTATTTATCCGTCCAACCTGGAACCGGATAGCGTCCGTTGCCCTCATTCCGAATCGGGATTTTCCCCGGCATTTGATAGCCGATGTTGCCATCCACGTCGGCATAAACCATATTCTGGGATGGAACGTCAAAGTTTTTGACCGCAGCCCGAAACTCTTGCCAGTTTTGAGCTAAATTCATCCCATCGATCGCGTAAAGCAGTCTAGAAGGCTCCAATGCCGTCCAGCGCAGAGCGATCGCATATTTAGATGGCACTTCTACCCGTTTTTGTCCTTGGAATTGTTGCAACGGCGGATAAGCGTCAGAAAGAATCGGCCCGTGACGGGTGTAGCGCACCGTTTGGACGATCGACTTACCCCCTGCCACCTCGATCGTTTCTGACACTAACCCCATATCTACCCATTTGCCATTAAATTCGTACTGGTTGGGGTTTTTGGGGTTAATCTTCTCCACGAACAAATCCATCACGTCAGCCCCGACGTTAGTTACTCCCCAGGCGATGCGATCGTTGTGGCCGACAACTACCCCTGGCACTCCCGCAAAAGAGAAGCCAGTGACGTTATAGGGACATTTTTCTGTTTGAGAGGTACAATGCAAACCGATCTCGTACCAAATCGAGGGCATTTGCACCCCCAAATGAGGGTCGTTTGCCAGCAGAGGTTTACCCGTCGTCGTCCGCTTCCCCGAAATTACCCAGTTATTAGAACCGATCCCTTCCCCAGTCGAACCGAGCAACTCCCGCATTGCAGTCATCGGCCGAGCAATTGACTCTAAACTAGAAGCGATCGCCCTGCGGGAGTGTTGAGTGTTGAGTGTTGAGTGTTGAGTTGAGAAATTCTCTCTTATCTTCCCCCCCTGCTCCCCTGCTTTCCCTGCCTCCCCTGCTCCCCTGCTCCTCTCCCCCTCTCCCTCTCCTACATCAGACACAATTACCGGAGAACCTGCTGGATAGGGTGGATAGAGTTCTTCTACCTCTTCTGGAGTCAGCGTTTTCAGCAAGATAGTACGCTCGATTTCGCGATCGAGATTTTTCCCCAAATCGTAAGCCATCACCTTACCCCAGGTGAGCGAGTGCAAGGGTTGCCACGGTTCCGGTTGATAGCTGGGGTTGAGTAATTTCAGTACGGCATATTCCAGACTCAGGGCGCTACCTTGACGATCTTGGAGGTAAGCATTTACCCCATCAGCGTAGGCTTGCAAGTTAGCTTGCATTTGCGGATCGAATTGAGCTAGTTCTTGCTTCGCTACTCTTGCCCAACCCATAGTTCGCAGAAACTTGTCTTTATCGACTTGGCCCTTGCCAAACATTTCTGAGAGTCGGCCAGAACCGATGTGCCGCCAAAAATCCATCTGCCAGAAGCGATCTTGGGCGTGAACGTAGCCTTGAGCTAGGAATAAATCGCGAGTATTGCTGGCATAGATCTGAGGAATGCCGACGCGATCGCGTTTGACAGTTACTTCCGCCTGAAGACCAGGTAATGCGATCGAGCCGCTTGCTTGAGGAAACGATCGCCTGACGGTGTAGATCCCAAATCCAGTTAATAGTAATGCCAACAACGCGATCGTTACGATCGCAATTTTCCAGAGTCGGCGAACTCGACGTTTTCCCATTAGAGCTATAACGAGGATCGACTAAACCCTTCGAGGATAGCACCAGGAATGCGAGATTTACTACAGATCGTCGCTAGAGAACAGATAGTTTCAGACCAGGCTTAGTTTTTGCTTCTACTGGATGTTGTACCGTCAGCACCGAACAAGGAGCGTGATGGAGAACGTAATTGCTGACGCTGCCTAAGAAAAACTCGCTTAAACCAGAACGTCCCCTCCTGCCAGTAATAATTAGATCGGCTCCCCAGGTTTTAGCTAGATCGCAAATATTGGGCCCCGGAGTGCCGCTATTTTGGGTACATTCGGCATTGACTCCAGCAGCCATGGCTTCTCCGACGCGGGATTGCAATAGTTCTAAACCTTTTTGCTCGAAATCTTGCCACTGCTGTCGATATAGCTCCATGTTCTTCTCATTAACTGCTGGATAATATTCAATGCTAGGAAATATCGGCACGCTGGGGCTACCAGTTTCTTCCGTTGACAAAACGTGCAACAGCATCAGAGTGGCATTATGTACTTTTGCAATAGCTAGGGCTTCATTAAAAATATCTTGGCTGAATACAGAAGCGTCTAAAGCCACCAGAATTTTTTTAAACATACAAGATGCCTCCACCAATTGAGGGGATGAGGGGGAGAAAGCAAACAAGTCAAAAGTCAAAAGTCAAAAGTCAAAAAGAGTAATGAACGCTTCACACTTTCTCAACTTCTAAACTCCTGCATTGACGCTTTCTGCTTATACTTTGAAGCTAGCAAAAAACTATGAGGAATTTGTGAGGGAAGCGATATGTGCTAACGCACAGGCTAGCCCTTTCAGGGCGGCTACGCCAACGCCAACGCACCTTTAACGCCCTAGTTTTTTCTGTTTAAACTTCTCTCTCAACTCTTTCAACTGCTCAAGGCACGTAAGAACTGTTGCAGATTGGCAAGTAAGCCAGGCCGTTTTACTTGTGGGAGATCTGAATTGTTGGTGTCAGCGGACGAACCAGTCAAAATTTCTAAAAGTGCATCTCCTACTGGTTTTTCCGATCGTTCGGCAATTAACTCAGCATTATCATCGATTACCCGCCAAACTTGCCAAGGAGATGGATAGCAGCGGAAAACAGCCGCATTATCTAGCGGTTTGATATAGTAGCAAGATTCGATAGTGTTGAGAAAGCGTTCTCGTAATTGGCGACCAGTATAGCCAATCCCGACGATCGCGGCATCTTCTAATCGAGGCACCAGCAACACTACAGGACGGGGATCGGCTGCTTGGCAAAGCTTCTCGGCCTGAGACACTTCTACCGCTGAAGGTTCGATCGCCAAAAATATCCCATCTTCCGATCGCACTTTGCTCGCTACCAGGTCGGGATTGGTGCCCAAATAGTCAATTTTAAAATTTACTTCTCCCCATTCGCGGCGAGCTAAAGCGCAAGCCCCAGCATCGGGAAAGAAAACTCTCAATTGCTTGTCGAGTTCGGCAACAGCGGGGATAAATTGCTGGGCTACAGGTAAAGACTTCAGTTCGGGAAACAATAGCTCTACTTGCAACTTCGTATAACCATCTTTAATGGCGGCTACAGTTGCTTGCTTGGCTTGGGCGATCGCTTGTTCTAAGGTTTGTGGCAGTTCTGTCATCTGAGGGGAGGGGGAGCAGGGGTGATGGGGTGATGGGGTGATGGGGTGATGGGGTGATGGGGGGATGGGGTGATGGGGAGATGGGGAGATGGGGTGATGGGGAGATGGGGAGATGGGGAGCAGGGGTGATGGGGTGATGGGGAGCAGGGGGAATTTCTTAACTCAACACTCAACACTCAACACTTCACACTTCCTTCAACACTCAACACTCAACACTTCACACTTCCTGAACTTCTGAACTCCTGATTTCTATCGAGAATTTGGTCTTCTGGGAGCTTTCGCAGGCGTTTGGGAGTTAGGAGGATAGATCGGGATATAAACTCTTTCCCGAATTGGGGCTGGAGCTTTAGCAGGAGGTGAATCCGGATTGTAGCGGACGGGTGGGAGGGTAGTAGAAGGTGGTAGGGGAGTTGCGTTTGAAGGAGATGGGGTCGGTTCTGATGCTTGTCGATCGATCGTTTTGAGCGATCGCAGCATATAGTCTATCATCTGAGCGTCTGCTGTCGAAGTTGGGGGAGTTGAGGAGGCCGCCGTTTGCTGACCGGGTTGGGCGTTGAGAGCATACTGGGCAATCAGCCACGAGATGAAAAGAATAGCGGCTGAAACTAGAGCAGCTAGCGTTCCCCATGTTAAGAGCTTGTCTGCTAGTCGATCGGATTGAGGTGCAGAGGCTGGAGGTCTAAATTTTTCTACCGCCTGCGGAGTTCGCTGGGAAGTTGGCGGCGAAGCCTGGGGAACTTTACCTCTAACCTGGCTGCCAATTGGTCGCTCTGGCTGCCTCGGCGGCTCTTCTGGCTCTACCTGGGGTGTGGGTTGAGGAGGTGACTGCGGGAGCGCTGCTGCCTCTTGCAGCACCGTCTTTTGGTCGGTTTGCAGTACCGTCTTTTGTTCCTTCACCTCTTGGGCGAGTGGAAGTTGTTCTGGAGTTAGCTCCTCCTCTTGTCCGTGGCTTTCCTTAGCTACAGATGGAGCAGTCGCAGGATAATCCAAATGCAGGTTGTCTGCACCTAGAGCGCTGTCAGGCTCGACTTGGGGGGTATTTAACGCAAAGGTTGGCTCCGAGTGCGGCTGTAAAGATGAATAGCCAATAGGAAACGATACAACTTCTTCCTCAGAGTCAATCGTCCCCGGTGGTAGGGCGATCTGAGGCACGGTTACAGCGTCTATAGTCTCTGGCTTCCCAGATCGGCCCGATAGCTTGCTCCCTCCTTCCAGAATCTGGTCGATATCTGCAAACAATTCATCTATTAATCGATCGGCGTAGGCATCAACCGGATTATTAATAGATGTCGATCGAGCTAAGGGACTGGAAATTTTCTGGTTAGAGCGGCTCTCCTGAGACATAAATAGCTTACTCAGTGGTTACAGAACAAATATAGACGACTACTTCACAAGAATACAGAAGTTTAGGAGTTTAGGAGTTTAGAAGAATCCCGAACTGTCGATAAAACCAAGTTCTGGCAGGCGATCGATCGCGAAGGAAACACAATTATATCTAAAATTGCCAGTCATTAATTAACTGTTTGTTGAGCTAATCGGCACTTAAATTGTATAACCTCTTCTCTCTCTTCCCCTTCTTCCCCCTCTCTCTTCTGCCACTCCTACTGGGAATTGCTAACAGCCCTTTGGAGGGCAGAAAATGCCCGATTGTAATCGAGAATGGCTTGCAGTCGATTGACTCTGGCGCGGGTGAGAGCGGTTTGCTCGTTAATTACATCTGTTTGCGTACCTACCCCTTCATTAAAGCGCAACCTTGCCAGTCGCAAGCTTTCCTCTGCTTGTTCGACCGCCGATGTAGCGGTTTGGATGTTTTGCTGGCTGGAATTTAAGTTGAAAAAAGCTTGTTCTACTTCAAAGCGGATGCGATCGCGGTTGTCGGCAAAGTCGGTTTCGGCGATCGAGCGATTGATTTCTTCTTGCCTAGCTCTAGAGCGGGCCGCTCCCCCATCAAAGAAATCCCATCTCAACCTGGCTCCCAGCGACAAGCCATCGGCAAAACCGAATCGATCGTCCAAGTCGTCGAGGACGTTGTAGTTAGCAAAGACGCTCACTTGCGGTCTGACCGCAGCTAGAGCTACCCGCCTTTGCTGTTCGCTAATATTTCGCCGCGCTAACTGCTGCTGGAGTTCGGCTCGATTAGAAAATGCTAAGACAATGCTTTGCTCTAACGGCAGGCTCCAATTCCCTAAAGGTTGAATCGGATCGGCAGCGGCTACTTCTACTGTATTGGCCAAACTTAACAGTTGAACTAACTGACGGCGAGCGATGCGCTGCTGGCTTCTGGCGTTAGTCAAGTCTTGGTTGGCTTGAGCCAGTTGCACTTGAGCTTGCAAGATATCAAATTTGGTTCCTAACCCAGCTTGTTCGAGCAACTGAGCATCGCGCACGCTGCGATCGGCTTCTCGCACGGCAGCTTCAGCGATTTCTACTTGAGCATCTGCCTGTTGTAAGTTGTAGTAAGCTTCCGAGACATCTAAACGAGTTTGCCGAGATAGGCGTTCTACTTCTAATTCATCGAAACGCAATTGTTCGCGAGCCGCTTGGATATTAGCCGATCGCCTGCCGCTAGTAAAAATTTCGTAATTGAGTTCGATACTGCTATCGAAAGTTGTTGACACTCCACTGCTATCGAAAGCCGAACCTAATTCAGGTGGCAATTGCCCTCGCTCTCTAATCGAAAGTTCGCCGCTAGCTGAATCGCTGCGAGTCAAATTCGATTGCAGTCCGAAGGTGGGATAATCGGCGGCTGTAGCTTCTCGCACTGCTGCCCTAGAGCGATCGCGCGTCAAAACTGCATTTTGCAACGGCCGGTTATTGCGCTGGGCTAAATCAAGGGCTTGTTGCAGCGTAATTGGCTGTACCTGTTCTACCTGAACTTGTTCCGGCTTGGTTGGCAGATCCAAACGATTGTCGCTGGGGTTGAGGTTTTCAGGTGCAGGTGTAGCAGGAGCAGGAGATGGTGGTGCTTGAGCAGCAGCCATTTCCATTTGGCTCAAATTGACGGTTAAACCTATACCCACAGCTATGAGGCTGGTAAGTCGCACTAGCAATAGATGATGAAGTTTGAGCATAAAGTTCAAGCGATCGCTCTGGGGTTAACTAGATACCGAATCCCCCAAAGATTCTAATTCTAACTTCCTCGATTTGGCTCTGACGAGTTCGGACAGCTTGCGATCCCCAAACGTCGAACGAGCCGATCGTTGCCAAGAATACTATAGAAATCAGGAAGTTAGAACGCTCGATCGCCAATAATACCCAAATCTGTAGGGCGATCGCAGGCGTATAGCCTTACAACCCCTACTACATTTAGTGTGTTCTAATGCCAGGAGGGAGAATTGAACTCCCGACACAAGGATTTTCAGTCCTCTGCTCTACCATCTGAGCTATCCCGGCAAGCGTTTTTTAGCGCCTAACTAGGCTAACAAATTTCCTGAAGCTTAGCAAGCACTGCGATCGAATTAGATAATTTCGGCGATCGCTTTTTGGGCATTAAACCCGCAATCGCCCGCAAATAAAGCTACAAGGCCAAATCCTAACTCCCATTTCTATAGTTCTCATAAAGTTAAACCCCGTTCTGAGAAATGCCTTTCTAAGATAGAGATAGAGCATCAAGCTCGAAAGCGTGCATTGAGTTTGTTATTAGCTCAACGCCTTACTTCAAGATCGGAAGGGCAAAAATTTATGACCTATGCCGCTCAGTCCTTTGCCAACGAACACTCGCTAGATCGAGACTGCACGACGCTATCTCGTCACGTTTTACAGCAAAGGCAAAACTTCTCGCCAGAAGCACAAGATCTCAGCGCCATCATGAGTCGCATCGGACTGGCAGCCAAGCTGATCTCTCGTCGCCTCAGCCACGCTGGGTTAGTGGAAGGTGCTTTGGGATTTACAGGTGGCATCAACGTCCAAGGCGAATCTGTCAAAAAGATGGATGTCTACGCCAATGAGGTGTTTATCTCGGTGTTCAAACAAAGCGGTTTGGTATGCCGTTTAGCATCCGAGGAAATGGACAAGCCCTATTATATTCCTGAAAACTGTCCCATCGGACGCTATACCCTACTTTACGACCCGATCGATGGTTCCTCGAACGTGGATATCAATCTCAACGTCGGTTCGATCTTCTCGATTTGCCAGCAACAAGGCAGCGATTTAGACGGCGAAGCCAGCGACTTGCTCCAAAGCGGACGCAAACAAATCGCCGCTGGCTACGTCTTGTACGGGCCTAGCACCATCCTGGTTTATTCTCAGGGTACGGGCGTTCATCTGTTTACGCTCGATCCGAGCTTGGGAGAGTTTATCCTGTCTCAGGAAAACATCCAAGTGCCAGAGCGCGGGCCGGTTTATAGCGTCAACGAAGGTAACTTCTGGCAGTGGGACGAATCGCTGAGAAACTACATCCGCTACGTCCATCGTCATGAGGGTTATACTGCCAGGTATAGCGGGGCGCTGGTAGGAGATATTCACCGCATCTTAATGCAGGGAGGTGTTTTTCTTTACCCTGGTACGGTCAAAAAACCAGAGGGTAAGCTCAGACTGCTGTATGAATCTGCCCCTTTAGCCTTTTTGATGGAGCAAGCAGGGGGACGCGCCAGCACTGGCACCCAAGAGATTCTCGATGTCATTCCCGATAAGCTCCACGCCCGCACTCCTTTGATTATTGGCAGCAAAGAAAACGTGGCCTTAGTCGAATCATTTATCCAAGAAGAAGCAGAAGAACGAGAAGTGGCTCTAACAGCTAAAACCTAGCTTTGCGTACAACTCATTCACCATTGACAACTTTCAGGAGTACAAGCAAGTATGACTGCTACCGCTAATCACATCCAAGAAATCGAGCAAATCGGTCAAAGCATCTGGATGGATAATTTGACTCGCGATTTAATCGAATCTGGCGAACTCAAGCGATTGATTGAAGAACGAGGCGTACTGGGGATCACTTCCAATCCAGCCATTTTTGAAAAAGCGATCGCTGGCAACAAGATCTACGATGCTGATATCGAAGCTGGCATCAAAGCGGGCAAATCTGTAGACGAAATTTATGAGTCTCTGGTGTTCGACGACATTCGCCACGCTTGCGATATCTTCCGCCCGGTATACGAGTCATCTGGGGGATTAGATGGTTACATCAGTATTGAAGTGCCCCCGACGATCGCTAACGATACCGAAAAAACGATCGCCGAAGCCCAACGCTATTATCAAGCGATCGGTAAACCAAACGTGATGATCAAGATCCCAGGCACTAAAGAAGGATTGCCAGCGGTGGAAGCTACCATTGCCTCCGGGATCAATGTCAACACGACTTTGCTGTTCTCAGTTCAAAGCTATATCGATACTGCCTGGGCTTACATTCGCGGCTTAGAAGCGCGGGCAGCCAAGGGAGAAGACGTAAGTAAGATTGCCTCAGTTGCTAGTTTCTTCCTCAGCCGAATCGATAGCAATATCGACGGGCGAATCGATGCCAAACTGAAAACAGTTAGCGATCCTACTCAGAAAGCTAAGTTAGAAGCAATAAAAGGAAAAGTCGCGATCGCTAATGCCAAAATTGCCTACCAAGAGTATAAAAAGATCGTAGAGAGCGATCGCTGGCAATCTTTGGCAGCTAAAGGTGCTAAAGTTCAACGACTGTTGTGGGCTAGCACTAGCACGAAAAATCCCAATTACAGCGATGTCATGTACGTTGACGAGTTGGTAGGCTTGAATACGGTTAATACCTTACCGCCTGCTACGATTGAAGCTTGTGCCGATCATTGCAATGTAGGCGATCGGATTGAAACTGACATTGATGAAGCCTACGCCCTCATCGAAAGCCTCAAAGATCCAGACATTGACATCGATATCGATGAAGTCATGGACGAACTACTAATCGACGGGATCGATAAATTTGTCCAACCGTTCCAATCTTTGATGAGTTCGTTGGAAGGTAAAGTCAAGCTACTAGTGACAGCTTAGCTTGTTTGCGGGCAAACATCTAAATTTCGGATATAGCGTTTCTATTCGATTTGTGGAAATTCAAAACCCAGATCTGCGTAAGTTCTGTTAGGAGATCGTGCATCCAACCTAGAAACGCTATTTTCCTTTTTTGACACATTCGCTTCGCTCAGTGCAAGCTTTTGACTTTTTTTTGGTAGTTGCATTACTAGAAAATCCCTTGCGGGTTGGTTTGCAAATCATAGTCAATCAAATAATCAGATAAATCATAGTATGGTTGCATTATTAGAAAATCCATTGCGCGTTGGTTTGCGGCAAGAACGGACCCCAGAACCATTAATTATGGTCATATTTGGGGCATCGGGAGATCTGACCCAACGGAAGCTTGTACCAGCAATTTATCACCTCAAACAGGATAGACGACTACCACCAGAAATTACGATTGTTGGGGTAGCACGGCGAGATTGGAGCCACGATTACTTCCGCGAACAAATGCGCGAAGGGATCGAGCAATTTTCTGACGGCATTGGCTCCGAAGAACTTTGGCAAGACTTCGCTGACGGTCTGTTCTACTGTTCTGGGGATATGGATAATCCAGAAAGTTACCAAAAACTCAAAGCCTTCTTGGCCGAATTAGATGGGAAGCGAGGGACCTTTGGCAATCGAGTTTTCTATCTAGCGGTCGCTCCCAATTTCTTCCCGGAAGCAATTCGCCAGCTAGGGGCAGCCAGAATGCTCGAAGATCCGATCAAAACCCGTTTGGTGATCGAAAAACCATTCGGCCGAGATCTGGCTTCGGCTCAAAAGCTCAACCGAGTAGTGCAGCAAGTTTGCAACGAACGGCAAGTTTACCGCATCGATCACTACTTGGGGAAAGAAACAGTTCAAAATCTGTTGGTGTTCCGCTTTGCTAATGCTATTTTCGAGCCGCTGTGGAATCGCCAATTTGTCGATCACGTCCAAATTACCGTTGCCGAAACTGTCGGGGTCGAAGATCGGGCGGGCTATTACGAGAGTGCAGGTGCTTTGCGAGATATGGTGCAAAATCACCTGATGCAACTGTTCTGCCTGACAGCCATGGAAGCACCAATTTCTTTAGATGCCGATAGTATCAGAACCGAAAAAGTCAAGGTACTGCAAGCAACTCACTTAGCCGACATCCGCAACCTAGACGTTTCGGCAGTACGCGGTCAGTACGCCGCTGGTTGGATGAAGGGCAATCCCGTACCGGGTTATCGGGCAGAAAAAGGAGTTGGTCCCGGTTCCACTACGGCAACTTATGTGGCTTTGAAGTTGCTAGTTGACAACTGGCGCTGGCAGGGTGTTCCCTTCTATTTGCGAACTGGTAAGCGGATGCCCAAAAAGGTATCAGAAATTGCCATTCAGTTTCGCGATGTCCCCTTGTTGATCTTTCAATCAGCCGCTCAACAAGCAAATCGGAACGTCTTGGTGATGCGGATTCAACCTAATGAGGGGATTTCTCTGCGATTTGAGGCTAAAATGCCCGGTCCCGATATCAGAACTCGATCGGTCGATATGGACTTTAACTTCGGTTCTTCTTTTGGGATGGCCGCCTCTGATGCTTACGATCGCTTGTTGCTAGACTGTATGCTAGGCGATCCGACGTTGTTCACTCGCGCTGACGAAGTAGAAGAAGCTTGGCGAGTGGTGACACCAGCAATGAGCGTTTGGGATGCACCTGCCGATCCAGCATCGGTTCCTTTATATGAAGCTGGTACTTGGGAACCAGCCGAAGCCGAACACTTGATGAATCGCGATGGCCGTCGTTGGCGACGCTTATGAAAGTGTTGAGTGTTGAGTGTTGAGTGAGAAGTAATAAGAAATAAGGAGAGTGGAAAAATGAGAAAAGGAATAAAATAGTTGAAAAATGACCGAAAGTGTTGTTCTGAGAAAAAGTTTTGCATTTGCCTTAGAAATCATTGCGCTTAATCGTGAACTACAAGCCCAGCAAGAATATGTATTGTCTAAACAATTACTCAGAAGCGGAACGAGCATTGGTGCCAACATCGAAGAGGCTAATGCAGGTCAGAATTAGTAGATATTGATGTCACCGATAAGCTGGCCTATGTCGAGGAGTTAATAATCATTTTAACTTCAATTACCAAGACAACCAGTGAAACGCTTAACACTCAACGCTGAAAACTCAACACTCAACACTTCATACTCCCAACTCAACACTCAACACTCAACACTCAACACTCAACACTTCATACTCCACACTTCACACTTCATATGACTACACAATCTCTGCCTCTAGTTTCCCTACAGTCACCTAAAGATGTCTCGATTAGCGAGATCGAGGCTGAACTGCTAAAGATTTGGCAAAGTTACAACTCTAGCGATGACGGTAGCGACGTGCCAGTTGCTACTAGAGCTACAACCTTTAGCATCGTGATTTACGAACCCGAAGAAACCCAACAGCTATTAGCCAGTCTGGGATTTTATAAAGGCCCGGTTGATGGCATTGCCGGGCCGAGTACCGAATCGGCAGTGAGAGCGGCTCAAAAAGCCTACGGATTGACCGTCACGGGTAAAGCCGATGATGAAACTGTTGCTAAGTTGCGATCGCAACTTAGCAGCAGCGGCAAAACTCCAACCACCGACAGCCAAGAGGTTTCGCCATCAGATTTAAAGGGATTGGGAATAGCAGATGCGATCGCCTCTGCTAACCCTTGTCGGATTATTACCCTCTGCCCGATAGCCGGGCAAGACGAAGGCGTTACGGCTCAAGTATCGGCTTATTGTCCGATTAACAAGCGCTCTCACAACACGCTGATCTGCTGCGAATACATTACTTTAACGGGTACGGCTGAAGCTTTAGAGCGGACGGCGGGCATCGTCGAGGCTTTACAAATTGGGGAACTGCCTAAGTTTATCTGGTGGAAAGCCACTCCCGATCCTCAAATTGGTTTGTTCAAACGTCTGGCAGCCTCTGCTACTTGCGTCATTGTTGATTCTAGTTCCTTCAACAATCCCGAAACAGATTTACTACAAATCCAAGCTTCTTTATCTCAGGGAATGCCACTAGCTGACTTGAACTGGCGGCGATTGGCTCCTTGGCAAGAGTTGACCGCTGAAGCTTTCGATCCTCCAGAGAGGCGCTCGGCCGTGATGGAAGTCGATAAAGTAACGATCGATTACGAAAAAGGCAACCCATCGCAGGCGCTGATGTTTCTCGGTTGGTTGGCCAGTAGGCTGCAATGGCGGCCCGTCTCTTTAACAGAAGAAGGCGGCGATTACGACATCGTGCGCGTGCAATTTACCATGGCAGACGGTCGCGCTGTCGAAGCCGAGCTAGCTGGAATTCCTACCGCCGATTGGGGCGACATTGCTGGCGATATGGTAGGTTTGCGCTTGAGTTCGACTAACCTCAAGGCTGACTGCTGTACGGTGTTGTGTTCGGAAACTACTGGCTGTATGCGGATGGAGGCTGGCGGTGGCGCTCAATCTTGTCGGATTCAACAAGTAACGCCCTTAACCGATCAAAATGCTGAATTTCTGTTAAGCCAGCAATTGCGCCGCTGGGGTCAGGATGTTCTTTACGAAGAAAGTTTGGCGGTGACGGCTCAAATCCTACAGTTGAAAGCCATAGCTTAACAATTGTCAAAGAATTTCTTGGGAGAGCGATCGAACGATCGCTCTCCATTCTTTATGCAAACCACCAATCCAGCTAGAAGCCACTCTAGTTCTGCAAGAAGAGTATTTGTGTTAAAAAAATGCGATCCCCATGGCGATCGTTATAAGATGGGGCGGATAGCTCATTAAGGTAAATCGAATGAGGAAATATAAAACATTAGCCTTCTTATCGATACCTGCAACCGCATTCTTAACTTTTGGAAGTGCCTACGCTCAGACGTTAGTGCAGCCGCCAATTATAGTGCCCATGCCTCAGCCCGACGTTTGTGGTGGCTATTCGGATGATTGGTCTGCTAATTGCCGTCGCGATCGCAACGGTAATATGGTCGATGGTAATACTGGCAATGTGTACGACCCTAATGGAAATCTCATACGGCGCGGCGGTCAAAGGCCTTCCAGGGAAAGTCAGCGCGGCGGTAAAAAGCCTTCCAGCCAAAGTCAAATAGGTTGCAATCCCAGCAGGCAAACACCACCAGAGATGACCCAGTTGGGGATCGGGCTACACCAAGCAGGAAAGTATCAGGCGGCGATCGATTGTTACAATGAAACTCTCAAAATTAGATCGGATTTTACTGCATACCAGAATAGGGGGTTAATTCTTTACGAAATGGGGAAAACAGAGGAAGCATTACTCTCTTGGCGGGCTGCATTTAGAATTCTCAAACAATATCCTCCTAATACTCCCAACCTCGATGCCATGAAAGCTGAAAACTACTTGTCTTCTGTAGTTGGGTTGTATCAGATAAAGCCCGATCGAACCAAGGCACGTCAAATTATTGATGCAGCATTAGAATTAGATAACCGTTTGAAAAATACCAACTTTCTCAGACAAAATCTTTGGGGAAATAGGCTGATATCAGATACGCAAGCACTACTTAGCAGTCTTTAGTCAGATTCTTAACCACGAGTTGGCTAACAGCTTTGGTTTACCGTTTTACACGATCGCTAACCTGCGGAATGCGGAATTAGTAATGTGTCTTAAAAATGAGTTTAATATCAATAAATTGCAACTTAGATATATCAGATTTACCTATACCTAGATTGTGAGAAATAAGTGAGAATGAGAGCGATCGCTCGATTTCAAACCGTTAAAGCTGCCAGTATTGACTTTGGGCGTGGTAATGCTAACTGAAGGCGATCGAGGCTTAAAAAAGTCGCTTTGGGTTCGAGCTAAAGTCCCAATGGGAGTACCGACCCAGAGATAGCAGATCGCCCTCAATGATTTCTAACTTCCCTCTAATGCTAAAGATAGAGGAAAATTTGCCTGAAAATTCCTAGACTTACTCTCATTAACTCCATAACATTTATTCACTACACACAGGAGTAACGTCATGGCTTATGCAGAGAGATCTTTTGGGGTAAACGAACCAGCTAATGTCGTCGCCGTCGGGGACTATCACGATCGCGTCCGTTGGGGGCCGATTTTTGGCGGACTAGTGGTAGCTATCAGCACCCAGTTAGTTTTGAGCGCTTTGGGGGCAGCTATTGGCTTAACCAACCTTTCAGGATCGGGCGCACCTCGATCGAATGCAGGCGATGTGGGTTCGGCAGTCGGGATTTGGTCGATTATCAGTTTGTTTATCGCCTTGTTCGTAGGCGGTTGGGTAGCAGCACGGGCTTGCGGACCGACTAATCGCAACACGGCGTTGTTAAATGGTGCCATCTTATGGGCAACTACCCTAGCCATCAGCGGTTGGCTATTAGCTTCTGGTGTATCGGGAGCGTTTGGGATTCTGGCTTCTAATGCTGGAGAAATCCTCAATCAGACAGGTACTAACCCCAACATCGATCCTAACGTCACGGCACAGCAAGCCCGCAACATCGCTGGCGACGCTGCTAGAGTCGGATGGTCGTTCGTTTTTGGTTCGCTGCTGGCTTTAGTAGCGTCAATGGTAGGAGCCTCGATCGGTACTCGTCGTCCTCGCGTTAACGGTACTACAGTAAGAACGGCGGAGTAATACCAATTCGCAATTTTCAATTCACAATTCGCAGTTATAGCAAGAGGCAAGCTTCGACCCTTCGGCAAGCTCAGCTACCGAGGCAAAAGGCAAGAGTAAGATGCTTAAACACCAATAGTTTCGATCGCTCTTGATGTCGTCACCTACATTCTTTAATTGCGAATTACGAATTGTCAATTAGCAATTGTTTAGGTAGATGCTTTATTTCTGGAGAGAACGACTGTGGTTCCACTACGCGATGACAACCCGATTAGGATTACACCCTATGTCACTTACACCTTGATTGCCTTGAATATCTTGGTGTTTTTTTATGAAGCTACTTTATCGCCTTTAGGGTTAAAACAATTCTTCTACGATTGGGCTGTAGTTCCCGAACGGCTAACTGCAAGTTTTGCTAATTTAAACGCTTTCTCGGCGGCTGAATTCAACAACTTGAGCACGCTAATTACCTCCCAATTTTTACACGCGGGTTTTCTTCATATTGCTGGCAATATGGTCTATTTGTGGATCTTTGGGAACAATCTCGAAGAAGAATTGGGACGGGTGAAGTTTGTTATTTTTTACCTCTCGTGCGGGATCTTAGCCGCCCTCGCCCAGTGGTTTTTTGCCCCGACTTCATCTATCCCTTCTTTGGGGGCCAGCGGTGCGATCGCCGGAGTAATGGGAGCATATATTCTCCGCTATCCGCGAGTTAACATTCTCACGCTAATTCCCCTCGGATTTTTTTGGACGACCGTGCGCGTTCCGGCGCTCGCCTTTTTAGGTTTTTGGTTTGTCCAACAAGCTCTTTATGGAGTTGCTAGCTTGGGAGCGCCAGCCAATGTCGGGATGCAAAATGGTGGTATCGCTTATTGGGCCCATGCGGGTGGATTTGTCGTTGGAGCTATTTTAGGTCCCTTATTTGGATTGTTGCGCCATCGCACGCCTGAAGAAGAATTTTCGGCGGCAGAACTTACCCAAAGACCATAAATGTAGAGACGTAGCAGTGCTACGTCTCTACATCTATTTAGATTCAATTGTAGACGCGACCTCACCCAAAACTCGATCGGCTCCAGGTTGCTGTTCTGGTTTTTTGGTATACCACCAAGCCCAAGCGATCAAAACAGCTTGCAAGGGCAGTCGTACCCAGTACATTACTCGATTGTGAGGAATTCCTTCGATTTCGATATCGTTCAAAGTCATGTAAATATTGGCTGGAAAAACGGCAATAAATAGAGCGATCGCTCCCCAAGCAGCAGCAACGCTAACAAAGGGAATCAACAACCCAATTCCTAGCAAAATTTCCAAAAAACCGCTGATATAAACCAGACCTACTGGGTAAGGCAATGGAGGAGGAACGATTTTAGCGTACTCTTCTGGTCTGAGGAAATGAGTGATGCCGACGATAATGAGAGAAATTGCCAGAATGCCGCGAAGAATTTCTTTTTGACGCATATCTACACTGGTTGAATCAGTTCGTTTATAGATTAGCGATCGCATCTTCGATCGACTTCTACCTATAGTAAGGAGAGAGGGGAAAGAGGGGAGAGGAAGAGAGGGAGAGAAGAGAGTAAGAAAATTTCACGCCCTCACGCCCTCGCACCTTCATGTCCCATTCATAATTCATCATTCATAATTCATCATTCATATGTCTTCCCGTTCTGCCTGTCTGATTTTTAATCCGGTTGCCGGTCAAGGTAATCCAGAACAAGATCTAGCAACTATCCGAGCGATTTTAGAACCGGAGATCGCGCTAGATACTTATCTAACTACCGAAGAAGTAGATGCAGGCCAACTGGCAACGGTAGCTATCCAGCGGGGTGCAGAAGCAATCTTGGTGGCTGGTGGTGATGGGACGCTTTCGGCCGCCGCTGTCGCCTCTATAGGTACGGGTATTCCTTTAGGAATTATTTCTAGAGGGACTGCTAATGCCTTTGCTACAGCTTTAGATTTGCCAGTTGCCATTGACGTTGCTTGCCAGACGATTTTGGCCGGTTACACCCGCCAGGTAGATGCGGCTTACTGCAACGGCCAGCCGCTGGTGCTTTTAGCTGGGATCGGATTCGAGGCCGAAACTGTCGAACTCACAGATCGAGCCTCAAAAGATCGTTGGGGGATGCTGGCTTATATTTTGTCAGGCATCAAGCAACTAACAAATCTCAAAGACTTTGAGGTCGAGATTGAAACCGAGGATAGAAAGATCGCTGTATCGGCTTCAGCCATAACGGTGGCTAATGCGGCTCCCCCCACCTCAATTTTGGCCCAAGGACCTGCGGGCGTAATTGCTAACGACGGGTTATTAGATTTAACCATTGTTGCTCCTGCCAATTTTACTGGAGCGATCGCGGCTTCTTACGACCTGCTCCGCACCGCCCTTCAAGGCGAGGCGACGACGCGGCCAGATGTGGGCTACCTGCGATCGAGGTACTTCAAGATTGACACCGATCCGCCCCAAAAAGTAGTAATCGATGGCGAGGTGGTGGGGTCAACTCCGATCGAAGTCGAGTGCATTCCCAACGGGCTGACCATTTATGCGCCCCAGGTCGAACCCACCCAACCGCTCGAAAAACTAGAAGGTTTGCCCAATCTGTCGATCGAATTCAAGGATGAGTCAGAACCCGAAAGAAACTAACTTTAGAAAGAATTTTTATCGGCTCTATATTATCTCTCCAGATGGATGCACGATCGAGGAAGTTACGGGTACAAATATTAAAAGGGCAGTTAATTTACTGCATAAAAATCGAGAGATATTTACTCTATTTATCGAGTACATAACTCACTTTCTTCAGTCAAATTATTACTGCTGCATTACTATTTTGGAGGAATTTTATGAATTTTACTCGCTTAAAACAGCTAATTACTAGTTCGACTCGCATCCTCATGGCTGTTGTCTTCTGCACCATGTTATTTTTGTCAAGTGCTTTTCCAGCTTATGCTTATGGAACTTCCAAAGATAACCCCACTCAAGACGACGAATTCATGCAGAAGACAACTGAACTTTTAAAAACTGGACCTTCTTCGCTAAAAACTACTCAAGAAAGAGCCAAGAGAGGCCCGAACGAAGTTCAAGCCGATGCCGGAATGGACGAAATGATTAGTCCTGAAGATGCCAGAGGCGTAGTTACCCCCAAAGATAAAATAGAAAAAGCATTGGAAAAAGTAGCGCCAAATAAGTAACATTTTCAGCAGATGAGGCAAGTCTAAAATCACAATCGAGGCCTGCCTGAATAATTAAATCTGAAATGTAAATTAGCAAATAGGTCAAGAGTAAATTTTACCTTGACCTATATTTTTTATGGCAGCCGATTTGGGATAAAGAATAGCGATCGAACTATGCCATTAGGAGAAGAGAGATATCTACCGTAAGGATAGTGAAAACTGAAAAGTAATCTTTGTAACATAAATTGCAGTCGATCGTTAGTGGATATGAAAGGAGAACCCAATGGCTGAACCGAATGAAAGTGCTAGTTTTGATGCTCAAACTATGACCGAAGCCATAGAAGCAGGGGAACAAGAAGCACCTCAAGTGGACGTTAGCGCGGATTACGAAAAGTCCAAAGAATATGAGACGAGCGAAACCGATCGCACGGCAGAAGCTAAAGAGATTCTGACACCTCAGTTCGAGCTTCACGAACCTCAAGAAGTCTTACCCGAAAGTAACTTATCTAGCGATCCAGGTTCTTTTCAGTCAATGGCAGCCGCCGTGAATCCCAATTCGACTAAAGAAGTAGATAGCGAATCCGGTGCGCCCGGTGATGTAGATGCTTTTCGATCGATGGCTAAGGAAGTTAACCCTACTTCCTAACTGGTGTCATGATTTTGTTTCTCATGTTTTGCGTTTTAATGGTGTGTCGAGACTTGGCAAAACCTTAACCGTAATTACTTAACTCCTTGATTTTTTGACTTACTGCTAATACATCTAAAGCATTTTGCCGCCTAGAAAGCAACAGCAAAATGCTTTTTTATTTGAGCAATACTAAAAAAAATCTGATTTCCCCTGTCTCCATTCCTCCTTTACCTCTACCCATTCGATCTGCCCTCCGATTGATTTTTTGTTCGGCTAATTTTGTTGAAATTTTAGATAAAGCAACCACTGGGACGAGTAACAATGCGTAAAATAAACATTGGTTTAACCGAAGAACAATGTCAAGGCGTTATCGAGATGCTCAATAACGACTTAGCAGATGCTTATTTACTTTTAGTAAAAACCAAAAAGTATCACTGGGATGTCGTCGGTCCTGAGTTCCGCACGCTGCATCAGATGTGGGAAGAACAATATCAAATGCTGACCGAAAACATCGATGCAATCGCCGAACGAGCTAGAACTTTGGGTGGCTACCCAGTTGGAACCATGCAAGGCTTTTTGGAACGTGCCTCTCTTAAAGAACACCCAGGCGATGTGCCCTCGGCTACAGAAATGGTAAAACGGCTGATGGCAGACCACGAGCAAATCGTGCGCAACCTGCGGCAGCACATCGATAAGTGCGACGAAGAATTTCACGACCAAGGAACCGCTGACTTCTTAACAGAACTTATGCAGCAACACGAACAAACGGCTTGGATGTTGCGTTCTTTCCTAGAAGGCGAAGGAGTCGAACCCGATGGGATTAATCCCGTTCAGGAAACTAAAGTTCCAGTGGGCGTGTAACCAATAGCAAACTTAAGAGAATTTTTAGCAGATTTAGGAGGGTAGAAGTGGCAGAAAATTACCAAGCAGAACGTACAGTCTCAGCTATATTCAAAGAGCAAGAGCAAGTCGATCGAGTAATTGGGCGTTTGCTAGAGCAAGACGTTCCGAGAGATTACATTTCGGTGATGGGCAAAAACTTTCAGTCCCAAACTCGGATTGCTGGCTTTATTTCTAAGCGAGACGTAATCTTAGGAGGTTTGCGCACCGGAGCCATTTGGGGATCTCTATTCGGTTCCTTCTTGAGCTTGCTGACTGGGGTAGGCGTTCTCTTCATTCCCTTCGTCGGCCCTCTAGTCGCCGCTGGCCCGATTGGGGCGGTGCTGCTCGGAGGTGTCAGTGGGGCGTTAGTGGGCAGTGCTGGGGCAGGTTTAGCCTCTGCTTTTGTGGCGTTGGGAATGCCAGAGGATAAAGCTACTATTTACCAAACTCGGTTAGAAGCCGGAGAATTTTTGGTGATGGCAGAAGTACCGAGTTCGCGCGCTGAAGAATTCCAGACGTTAATGGAAACCGTCGGTGGGGAAGACATTCACATCGGCGAAATGACCTTACCTCGCCCTTGCCTCGGTCGCTGCACCAGTCCTGCCGACCTGTCGCCGGAAGTTCGCTCTCATCTGTCTGAAGAAGCGCAGACGGTATTTATCGAGCGTTACAATTCGGAATTCGATCGCTCCAGCGATGTCGGCAAAGCCGAACAAGCTGGTTGGGAAGCAGTTCATCACCAATTCGACGAAGACGAAAATGGTGTTTGGTCTAAACAAAAGGTTACTGCTTAGCAAGAACGCAATCTTGGGTGGGGGCGCAAAGCTTTTATGTGCCTCAACTTAACAGTCAAAAGCTTCATCCGGCAGGGGTTCAAAACCCCTGCCTCATAGCTAAAGTCCTCTCAAGAGGACTCAAATATAGTAAATTTAGTCCAGTTTAGTGGACTTGTGCTATTAGCCTGGGGTTTTCAACCCCAGGCGGTTGGTGCTGAATATCGAGGCTCAGCAACGGCTCTGGCCCTACAGCGCATTTATACACTATCTGCTATAAAAAAAAGAGACGTTGCCATGCAACATCTCTACCGCAGACTTATTTGTCAGAAGATTCTTTTAGCGAGCTTCCGTTCCTTGATTGGGCGCTCCTGCGACTACAGATTCTTCTCCTGGAGCTTCGGCTTCAGCACCGGGACGGGTGGCATCAGGTTCGGGTTTATTCCCTTGAGATTCCGATGTCTCTTTCTGACCTGTTTTGCGAATAGTAGTTTCAATCGGTGTATCTTTGTCGTCAGGTTGGTTAGTTTGTGCAGATGTATTTTCCATTTTTTTCATCTCCTATATCTCAGGACGTTTTAGATGTCGCTGACAATTGATTCTCAGTTAAGCTTATTCAATTTTTATAGAGATATGTCTCGATCTAGAGTAGTAAAATATTTGTTTCGGATCGATGACTTTTAATGAAAACAAACTGGTAAATTTAATCCTAAAGGCATAGAAGATAGTTGACAACTGATAGAGAAAAGCTGAATGGTATAATAGATATATATTAGGTATAAACTAGATGCTTGAAAGAAGTCTGTCAGCTAGAATTAGTTAGGATATTATGTTAAAATCCTGGATGGTAATTGGAGTCATAACATTTTTGGTAGCGCTGGGAGCTAGTATTCTCAGACCCCAAGATATTAAATGGTTTAAGCGGCTGCGCCGCCCTTCGTGGCTGACATTCGAGTCTCTAATTCCATTGATTTGGACGGTAATATTTATTTGCGGGGCTTGGTCGGCTTACTTAGTTTGGGAACGAGATCCTGGTAGTTCTAATACCTGGTTATTAATGGCTGGTTATTTATTGTTAGAGGTGGTCATAGTTGCCTATGTGCCTCTGACGCTTTGGCTCAGAAATCTTAAATTAGGAACTTATATTGGTGGTGCAGGATTTGTTTTAGGACTAATTCTGACTTTGTTAGTTTGGTCGATTTCAGATTGGGCAGGTATATTACTCATTCCTTACTTGTTGTGGAGTCCCATTGGAACTTACACGACCTGGGTAATGGCTCGGCTTAATTCTTTAGCGGGCGAGCGGTAATTGTAAGGGTTGATTTATAAACTATGGCCGGATAAAGTTAATTTTTAAGATAAGAATTATGGAAGCGATCGCTCTAGAAAATATCTGCGAACTGACAATTCGCCAATATTTTAAAACCTTAAATGCTCAAGAATTTCAGTCTACCAGCGAGTTATTTGCAGCGGAAGGAGTTTTGCAAGCTCCTTTTGCCGATCCGGTAGTGACACCGCCAGCGATCGCAGCTTATTTGCACAAAGAAGCCCAAGAAATAACCGCCCACCCTAACGAGGTAAATTGGCAACCATTAGATGACAGTCATACCCAAGTTAAAGTTTTTGGGCAAGCAAAAACCCCAGTGTTTGCGGTTAACGTCTGTTGGGAATTTACCTTAAATCCCGAAGGCAAAATTCTGTTAATGCGACTCAGATTGCTCGCTTCTCCTCGCCAACTACTGCAATTGAAGGAATCAGCACCGAGTTCAATCCCAAAAGAGATATAAGAGAGTGCTAAAAGCGTTAATCCAATTGGCTATTGGCAATTAACACCGAAACTTTCACTGGTTACTCGTTACTTATTACTTCTGACTGCACCAAGGGTTGTCCGATTTGGGGTTCCGTGCCAGCTAAGAGTCGCTGAATGTTGCTGCGATGTCGCCAGATGACATAGAAACCAGCAGCAGCAGCAAATAGCTCGTAAGGTAAGGGTTGTTGGAAAATAATCATCAGAATTGCCACTGCGATCGCTCCAGCCATCGAACTCAAAGATACGATCCGCGAGATCGCCAAACAGATAGCGAAAACTCCCATAGTTCCCAAGCCAACCGGCCAGTACATGGCTAATAACACTCCTAAGCTGGTAGCCACCGATTTGCCACCAGAAAAATTGAGCCAAATCGATCGGCTGTGACCGAAAATTGCCATTAATCCCGCTGCTGCTGCCAGCCAAGGCTGCCAACTGTTAGGTAAGGTATTCGGCGTAACCCAAGCGTAGAGAGCATTAACCAAAGCGATCGCGGCTACTCCCTTTAAAGTATCGACGAGTAAGACGATCGCCGCTGGCACTTTCCCCAAGGTTCTCAGCACGTTGGTAGCACCAATAGAACCAGAACCTTCATCCCTGATATCGATCCCTTTAAGCAGTTTTCCGGCTGTATATCCAGTCGGAATCGAGCCGATGAAATATGCTGCCAGCAACAGCAGCCCGCACAGAGTTAATTCAGTAGCCATTTCTATTTCCCTCCTCCTCCCCCAACACCTAAATATTACGCGAGGATAGCAGTTCGATCGAGAAGAATACAGAATTTCAAGAGAATTCTGAACTCTTATAAAGATGCAAGATCTCGGATCTAGACAACTCCAGCAACTCCCGCACTCCTTTCAAAAAGCTGGTATGATGCCAGACATCAATTGTCACTTTCGGATTAAAATGACCCGATTTCCCTTCGACCAGTTCTCGAAGCAATATTTGGAGGAATTGCTAAGTCCATGGGGTGAAGTAGTTGTAGGAAGAGAAGTCCTGGGAGAATCGAGAGAGGTGGATGTTTGGTTTACACCTAACTCACAAATTAAAACGAACGCTCAGCCGCTAGGATTGCTCGGACAATTGGCAGCACTCCCTTGTCTGTTTGAACCCTATCGGAATCAGCCCACAATAACAGAAGTTCGGGAATGTTTGCTGAAATTGTTTCTGACCCAGGCTCAATTGCAGCGGCAGTCTAAACGGGATGAAACTACACTTGCAGAAGAAGATTTACCGAGGCTATGGATTTTAGCAACCTCCGCCTCAGAAACCCTGGTGAGTAGTTTTCACGCTGAACCCGATTTAACCGATTGGCCGCCGGGAATATATTTTTTGGCAGATGCTTTGCGATCGGCGATTATTGCAATTAACCAGTTGCCCCGCACGAGAGATACCCTATGGTTGCGTATTTTAGGGAAGGGGACAACTCAACAACAAGCAATTGCAGAACTAATTGCGATGCCCAGAGAAGATTCGCGGCGTTCCTTAGCCTTGGAGCTTTTAGCAAGCTGGCGAATTACCATAGAGACAAACCTTAACGATCCTAATGAGGACAGTCAGGAGTTAATCATGCAATTATCACCAGCATATTTGCAGTGGCGAGAAGAAACCTTACAACAAGGCAAGGCTGAAGGCAAGGCTGAAGGCAAGGCTGAAGGCAAGGCTGAAGGCAAGGCTGAAGGCAAGGCTGAAGCTCAATGTGAGATTGCGGTAAATTTACTTGAGGCGGGGATGAGTCACGAACAGGTCGTGCAGATAACGGGGTTATCGATCGAGTTAGTCCAGCAATTAGCTAGAGAAAGGACAGCAGAAAACGGACATCAGTAACGATAAAGGGAAGGCAATCTCCTAGCCGTAAGCTACTTAATACCTAAAATCATCTGTGTTAGAAGACATTTGCTGGGGATCGGGAGCAAAAGCTAGCCAGAGAGGAAATTGTAGTAGCCCCAAACTAATTTGATTTTCGGTTTCATCGATGATAATCAGAGGCATTTCCCCAGCCTCCATCAACCGATCGGCTTTGAGAATCAAAGGTTCTGGGTCTTCAAATAGCACGATTCCTCGTTCGGGACTGAAATCGCTGCGAGATACCCCCAGACAGTCTTGCAAGCCTCGCCGCCACTCACCCAAGCGTTCTGGGGAGTTGACGAGGACGAGAGTGCGCAGGCGATCGCCGTACAATCGGTGCAAGATCGAGATGACAGCAGAGGCAATCAGGATATTTTGCAAGCGGCTGCCCATCGTTTGCAGCGCTCCGCGCCCGCCTTGGTTAAAAAACCACTTAGAGACTCGTTGGGCGTGGACGGGTTCAAAAGTTCGTCGCAGTTGCCAAGGAGGGCCGTAGTAGTCTGGTTGATGGCGATATTTGTCGAGCAAGCTGCGGATCTGCTTGACAGTGGCTTGAAAAGTCTGTTCGGCAAATTGAGGATTGCTGGGAGCAGATGCCGATTCTGCTGGCACGGGTTCTGATTTTTTCGCCCGTTCTGGCTTAGCGGGTGGGGCAGTAGATAGTTCTAATTGCTCGGCAGATGCGGCTAGATCTTGCAAGCTACCGACGAGGTAATCTTTAAAGCCTTGGACTCGAATTGCTAGTTCTTGAGAAGTGCCAGCAAAGCTTTTTCGCATTTCTTCCCGAATGCGATCGCGTCGTTTCTCCAATTGCTCTACAGAAATTTGTAGTGCTTGCTTGCGCTGTTCTAATTCGCTTACAGCCTCTTGTACTAAGCGTCCTAAAGCCGATCGAGCGTCAGTTCCTTGCTGTTGCAGCATTCGATCGTAAGTAGCTTGCAGCGAGTTAATTTTTTGCTGCAACTCCCGTTCTTGCTGCTGGAGGTCGGCAACTCGTGCGGCTGAATCATCCGTGCGATCGGTTTCTATCTCTAGGTTTGGTAGGGCAATATCTGGCTCTTGGTTTTCAGGGAAGTCTGCATTCATGCCAATAGGAGTTTAGAAGTTTAGGAGTTTAGGAGTTTAGGAGTCTAGAAGGAAATCTGCATTAACCCAACTCCTCCATCGCTTGTCTAACGTAACTCACCAGTAGTTAGTTGGAAAACAGTTTTAGATTTATTTCATACATACATTCTAGTATTATCGATCGTCAATCTTCGCTCGCGTAATTATTTATAGTCGATCTGGTAGTGCGATAGGATGACACCGCTGCGGTAGATTTTGCTATCAATTAGTGCCAAATCGATAGATTTATTACTATTTCCAAATAGCTTGATACCATCTCCAAAAACCACAGGATTAACTTTAAGTAAAAGCTCGTCAATTAATTCCTGCTCTAATAAAAATCCGGCGAACTTACCGCCTCCACATAACCAAATCTTCTTTTGAGATATTTGCTTGATTTCTTCGATCGCTTCGAGTTCATTTTCCTTAACTAATTGCACCTTTTCGTTAGTAGGGAAATTCATCGTCTTAGAAAATATATAGTGTTTTAGATCGGCAAAATCACGATAAGATTGTTCTCCAGGTTTCAAGCCAAACTGAAAACCATATTCATAGGTTTTGCCACCCATCAGCACGATATCGTATTGATTCAAGCTTTCAAGAAAATCTGGAATATGTTCGCCGCGATCGAGAAAACCATCAGTATTACCATCAGGACGAGCAATAAAGTTATCGAGCGTTGTGGCAATGTGATAAACAATCTTTTTCATGCTTTCAGCAGAACCAATTTTCCTACGCTTCCCGTCTTTCCGCTCTATCTTTCTATTTCCGAACTGGACAGCGTTCTTCTAAGCAGGTAAGTAACATTTTACGGTCGAAGATAATTGGCAAAGAGTGAATGCTATTAACTTCCTTAAAATAGAACCAAATCGGAACTGGTTGCCACAAGATTCGCCAATCTTGCCATTGTTGGTAAGGAAAACTGCGAATGAGATTTTGGGAGCGATAAATCTCTAGGGCAGTAGCAGTAAATTTTAAGCGGATTGTGGCTGTCTGCACGATGAGGAAGATGCCAAAGATAGCGATCGCCAAGCCCAACCATAACAGAAATGGTACTAAACCGATTCCGCCAAAAAGCAGCACCAATGGCAGCGTATAGCTAGGTTTCAACTCGATATCTCTAACTAAATCGGTGTTAAATGTTGTTGAATCCATATTAACTTTACTCACTTATTACTTATTACTCTCCCTTTGGCGCAGGATGTTAATAATTTCGATGTTAGCTTCTGGGAAAGAGTAGCGATCGAGTTCGTCTAAGTTTACCCAACGGATTTCAGCGCACTCAATGGGCATGGGTTCGCCTTTGACATGGTAGCAGTTATGAACGATCAGGGTGACGCGAAAATGGCTGTAGGTATGGTCGATCGTCGTCAAGCGATCGCCTACCGCTATTTCAATTCCCAACTCTTCCATAATTTCCCGCTGGATGCACTCTTCCACTGTTTCGCCAGGTTCTAGTTTGCCTCCAGGAAATTCCCACAAGCCAGCCATCAGTCCTTCATTGCGCCGCTTGTCGATCAAAATTTGTTGGCGATCGTTCCAAATCGCCGCCACACCGATGATTTTATGCGGTAAGGATGTCTCACTCATGCGATTGATGGAGGAGAGGGAGAGGGGGAGAGAGGGAGAGTAACTGAGAACTAGCAACTCTACACTTCTCACTTCTGAAACTTCTGAAACTTCTGAAACTTCTGAACTTCTGAACTCCTTCAAAATGCTTGTATCCACTCCCGCACGTCGTACTCAGTCCAAATCTGATTTTGCCAGTAGGGATCGGTTTCAACTAGCTGGCGAACGGTAGCCTCGTCTGAGGCATCGTAAATTGCAAATACCTTGGTTAAATCCTTAGTGGGACCGATGGTAATTAAAACTCCAGTTTGTTTTTGCTGGGCGAGTCCGTCGAGATGGGCTTGCCTGTAAGGAGCGCGTTTGTTCTCGACATCTTCGCAATAGCTGCCCCACATCACGTATTTAGGCATGGCGTTAGGTGTAAAAATCGTGGCTCTTATCGATCGTAAACCAAAAAGTTCGCCAGCCAATCTTTAATCCGATAGGTAGCATGACAATCATCTTCGTTGTAACGGGCGATCGCATCTAATCGAGAGCGATCGCTCGTTCTCAACCATTCATCGTACCAACAAATACATTGAGCGCCACTGGCTTCGGCATCTCGCCACTGAAAATTCAACCAACTGGCGATCGCTTTGAGAGAATAACTTTCTATGGGCAACGTCACCATACTGGTAATTCGTTGATGCACGTCTACAAAGCGAGATAGTAGCGCTCTAGTTTGGCTGGCTGGCGTTCGATAGAGCTTTGCTAACCGTTTGATAGTTTCAGCTTCGTAAGGGGAAAAATGAAAAATTGGCACTTCAGGATCTGTCCCCACTAGGTCTAGAAACTGCTGCCAGATTGCGGCTTCATCTGCGGGCTGTTCTGCTAATAGAGGGTAGAAAGTTTCGGTTTGGGCTTGTCTGTCAACCACCAATACTCCTAATAGATAGTCCAGATTGAGATCGGGTTGAGCTTCAATATCAAAGTAAAGTTCTATTGGTGCAGTCGGTAAAATTCGGGCCAAGTCAAACGCTGTATGAGGCTTGGCGATCGGTTCCTGTTGCCAAATCGATTTTGCTTGTCGAACTAGCTGTTCGGCGACGGTGCGTTCTAAATCTGGTTCTAGGGAGGACGGATCGGCTTGAGCCAGAGATTCTAGAGTTGTCAGCCCTAGCTTCTGTAAAACTTGATAGCGACTTGGGGTAACGCCAGGAATTAACGATAGGTGCTGCTGAGATTTCGCTATGGGATAGCAACTACCCAACCAAGGACAAAGGCTACACAGTTGGCGAGAAATAAATACTTCTGGTTCTTGCTGTTGAACGATGGTTTGCAAGTATTCTTCTAGAATTGCTTGCATTTGAGGAAGCGATCGCTCTAGTTCTACTCGGTACGCCCCCTTCTCTCGCAGAATCAACCAAGCCTTTTCTGGTAAAGTTCCCTGTAAAAATCCCAGTAAGTAAGCATGATAGGCGGCAACGATTTGATATTCCGGCTTAGGGCGCTTGCCTAAATGAATATCGATCGGCACATAAAGCCAATCCCCAAAAATTGACTTCCCTGGTTCCTTCACCAACAAATCGGGATAACTCACCAAGTAAGAGTTCGGAATTCGGAATTCGGAGTTCGGAGTTACTAATTCTCCCCGCGTCTCCTCTTTCCCCATCTCCCCATCTCCCCATCTCCCCATCTCCCCATCTCCCCCTCCCCTCTCCACCGCCAGCACGCCGCGAACGATCCGCTCGACTCCCTGCTGCATCAATTCGATCGTCGCCTTGACTCCAGCCTGCCAATCTCTAAAAGGATATTGAGGCTGATGGTGTACGGGTGCGCCTTGGCGGATTTGCTCTGCTAGAATCGATCGCTGATGGGCCAATCTTTCTTCGGTGAGTTTTCGCTGGAAGTCGCTCGGAGGATCTTTGAGATCGCGATCGCCCCAGACATCCAGAAACGCCCGTCGCTGGCAGCGTTGGAAATGCAATAGCATTTCAGCAGAGATTGGCATGATTTTTTAAGGTTGCATCTTCAACTCCCTTCTCGATCGTATCCTAGACGATATGGTTATGGGAGCCTAAACGGCTGTATCATCGCGATATCTTGCCAACAGGCGATCGCTACTTTCTAAATGAATGAACCACACTAAGATCGATTACATAAATATTTGGTATAAATCTCTCCCTCTGCTTCCCCTGCTCCCCCTGCTCTCTCTGACGGGATGTTCGCAACTTGGATCGAGTCAAAAACCATCTCCCTCTGCAATAGCAACACCAACTACTCCTACTCCCTCTCCTACTGTGAGAGTAGCCCCGGTTCCAGAACCGACGGCTCCTGTAGTTGCTGTCAGCCTCAGTCGGGAACCGAATCAAAGCAATCCCAGCGATCCTTTAAAAGCCATTCCCCTAGCTGGGGGCAACACGGCTGAATTTTTAGATATTCGCGGAGTGGGGGATGCAGCGATGGCAGATACCCACAGACAACCTTTACCCCCCAGTTTCGGACAGCGACTAGATGGATTCGATCGCACTGGCAAGTCTTATCGCGGAGATCTATCGTTTATCAATTGGGAAACCACTGTCGGGCTTCGCTGTCAGAGGTTTTGGGCAGCACGCGGTCCTCAATCTTTTGCCTTTATTTCCCACCCCGATAACTTAGTGCAAGCTTACCAGCGGGGCTTCAATCTCATCGGACTAGCTAACAATCACGCCCGCGATTGTCCGTCTGGGGAAAAAGGTGTCGATGGTGCTGCGGTATCGGCCCGTCACCTAGAAGAATTAACTGAAAAAATCGGTGCTAAATGGCTCTGGCATGGGGTTGGCAAACAAAAAACCGCCCAGGTGAGAACCTTAACTATTAAAGGTCGCCCCGTGAAAGTGGCTTTTGCTAGCCTTTACATTGCTGCTGGCGATTGTACTTATGTTACCTGTATCAAAGATGAGAAAACGGTCTTGCGTTCTTTGCGAGATGCTGATGCCGATATTAGAATTTTAGCCATACACAGTTGGACTGACGAAACGCAGCGGCAACTAGTAAATATTGGCGTGAATTTTATTCGCAATTACAACGGCGATATTGTTTTCGGTCACGGTCCTCACCGCTGGCAACCTGTGAGAGTGGTGCGATCGTCCAGCGGCAAACAAGGCGTATTATTCGAGAGTTTGGGTAACTTTATTCATCCCGCTTTGGTGCCGCAATCGGCAAATATTATCGGGCGGGTGCTATTCGATTTAAAAACCCTCAAGTTGCAGCAGGTGCAGATTATTCCCGTTTATGTCAATCGGGTTTACGCTAGTTTCAATGGTGCGCCGAATCCCGCAGTTTTAAAAGCTAATTTGACTTGGAAACCAGCAAACGATTCAACTTGGCAAAGTGGAGTTGGTTCTCGCGTCAGAGGCGCATACTCTAATATCAAACCTTAAGCTGGCGGTTGAAACCGCAGCTATACAAACGAAACCCGCCTGTGCGGGTTGAATTATACCAAATCCGGTTTCCAAAACCGTCTTGACCTGAAGGAGCCTCCGCCTCCCCTCTCCCTTGGGAGAGGGGCTGGGGGTGAGGGCAACCTTCCTGGTATGCTAACTTGATGACATCAATTCATCGCCATCAACTCCAATGAGCCATCACCCTCTAATTGGACAAACCCTGCGCCACCACTACAGAATTTTTCGAGAATTGGGCAGCGGCGGCTTTGGCGATACCTATCTAGCACAAGATCTAGACTTACCAGGACAACCCTATTGCGTCGTCAAACACCTCAAACCCAAAAGCAACGATCCAGCAGTTTTACCAATCGCCAAAACCCTATTTGAAAGAGAAGCCCAAACCCTCTATCAACTAGGCAGCCACAGCACTCAAATTCCCAAACTATTTGCCCATTTTGAAGAAAACGGCGAATTTTATCTAGTTCAAGAATTTATCGACGGGCACGACCTCACTAAAGAAATTATCCCAGGTCAACCAAAAGGCGAAAAATTCGTCATCCAACTGTTGCGAGACATCTTAGAAGTCTTAGCGGTAGTCCATCAACACCAAGTCATCCATCGAGATATTAAGCCCCAAAATCTAATGCGGCGGCAAGCCGATGGCCAGATCGTCCTGATTGACTTTGGTGCAGTTAAAGAAATCGGTACTTTATTGATTAACTCCCAAGGGCAAACCAGCGTTTCGGTGGCTATCGGTTCCCCTGGATATATGCCCAGCGAGCAAGCTAGAGGCAAACCCAAATATGCCAGCGACGTTTATGCTGTGGGCATGATGGCAATTCAGGCATTAACGGGATTGATGCCCAACGAACTTAAAGAAGATCCAAATACAGGAGAAATCGTCTGGCGAAACCATGCCCAAGTCAGTAACGAACTAGCAGAAGTGTTAGACAAAATGGTGCGGGACCACTTCAGTCAGAGGTATCAAACCGCTACTGCCGCAATGCAAGCGTTGATGCCGATTGCCGCACCCACGCTACCTCCGACAATGCCTGTAAGTTGGGCCGCGACTCAACCTGTGCCGCCCCAATCACCGCCAACATCATCAATACCAACAATTCCTTCGCCACCAGCAGCAACTATACCTTCTGTTCCACCAACATCAGTAGGAATAACTCCTCCACCGACGAGACGGAAGTTTCTGACTCTGCTGTCTTTGGCTGGAGTTGGACTGGGAGGAGTAGTGGTTTGGGAACTGGTTAAGCGAACGTTACCCCAGTCATCTCCTTCTCCTCCATCTCTCCTTGTCCCTTCTGCTTCGCCCGTCTCTTCTGCTTCGCCCGTCTCTTCTGCTTCGCCCGTCTCTTCCTCTGCCATCAACCTCAAGTCTTTTAGTTTTGAGGTGGTTAAAGTCAATGCCCAAGGACAAGTTACCAGCCCTACTCAGAAAACAGCGCGATCGTTTGCCCAAGACTTGGGCAATGGAGTCACCTTAGAAATGGTGGCAATTCCAGGTGGCACGTTTACTATGGGTTCGCCAACTACTGAGGAAGAAAGAGACAGCAATGAAGGTCCGCAGCATCAAGTCGCCGTCAAATCCTTTTATCTGGGTAAATTTGAAGTCACTCAGGCACAGTATCAGGCAATTATGGGCACCAACCCATCTAGCTTTAAAGGAGCAAATTTACCTGTAGAACAAGTCTCTTGGAACGATGCGGTTAAATTTTGTCAGCGCCTCTCGCAGAAAACCGGACGCACCTATAGACTACCTAGCGAAGCAGAATGGGAATATGCCTGTCGCGCTGGAACTACCACTCCGTTTTACTTTGGGGAAACGATTACTAGCGATTTAGCCAACTATAATGGTAATTCTACTTATGCTTCTGCCCCCAAAGGTCAAAATCGCCAGCAAACTACAGATGTAGGGAAGTTCCCACCGAATGCGTTTGGCTTGTACGATCTGTACGGCAACGTCTGGGAGTGGTGTCAAGATACTTTTCAGGAAAATTACAATGGCGCACCCACAGATGGTAGCGCCCGGACGAATAAAAATGACGATCGAACTCAAAAGGTTCTGCGCGGCGGTTCTTGGTACGACGGTTCGGAGGACTCTCGGAGCGCGGCTCGCTATGGGGACAACCCTGACAAACGGGACGACGACTTCGGTTTTCGCGTAGCGGTTTCGGCGTGAAGAGCGTAGATTCGGCGATCGAACAACGCCCAAATATGAGATCGTAATCTTAGTGCGTCTATTGGCGTGAAGCAAAGCTATCCTGAAAGGAATCGCCTTTGCCAACCTATTAAAGCCTGTTTAAGAATGCTAGTAACCTCTAAGCCTTCAGTGCGCGAGCGACAACATCCGACGATTCGGCAGCTAGCTGACTGCATTGAATCTACCTGGCAGAAGTACCTGCAACTCGAACCCTATTACCTGCCGCCGGAATTGGGATATGTAGAAGGAAAATTAGAAGGAGAAAAACTGGCGATCGAAAATCGATGCTATCAAACCCCCCAGTTTCGCAAACTGCACCTAGAACTAGCCAAAGTGGGGGAAATGCTGGATATTCTCCATTGCGTGATGTTTCCGCGATCGGAATATGCCCTACCGATGTTTGGCACCGATTTAGTCGGGGGACGAGGACAAATCAGCGCCGCGATTGTCGATCTTTCCCCTGTCAGCGACAACCTGACTTTACCGGATAGCTATTTTCAAGCTCTCAGAAGGCTACCTCAAGTCACATTTTCTCAACCCCGCGAATTACCCAAGTGGGCCGATATTTTTTCAGAGTTTTGCTTGTTCGTTCGTCCGATTAACGCTGAGGAAGAAGCTAGTTTTCTCTCTAGAGTGCAGTCATTTTTAGAGATTCACTGCCAGCAAGCGATCGCTGCCTCTCCAGTTTTACCAGAACAGCAAGCCCAAGTCTTAGCTGGACAGCACTACTATTGCAGCAAACAGCAACAAAACGATAAAACCCGCCGCGTCTTGGAAAAAGCTTTCGGGGCTGAGTGGACGGAGAATTACATGACTAAAGTGCTGTTCGATCGAGAAGAATAGAAGAATAAAGGAGTTCGGGAATTCACGGGTAGGGGCGCAATGCATTGCGCCCCTACAGAACTATGGGGTGTGGAGTTAAGAATTCTCCCCTCTTCTTATGTTAAGAAAAATGAAGGCTAGAATGAGAATATTGAATGTTGGGACTTGAGTTAAACTTCTCAATTATGTACTCTTATTGAACATTCAACCAAGTTGCTCGATTAGCCAAAGCATAATCATGGAAGAAGACAAGCCACAGGATCGGCAATTGCTGAAACTGGACAAATGGAAAGCTAGCGCTAAGCGTCTTCCTAGAGTACCTATATTGGTAGCTGCGCTGGGCACTTTAGCGATCGCGGGTTTAACTGTTTACGCTTTTAACCAAGTCAGACAAGCTAGCACGCCTCAAGCTACTCCTACTGTCGCGCCGCCTGTGGAGGAGGCAATTTCGGCCATCGGACGATTGGAACCAGAGGGAGAGGTAATTAAGATTTCCGGTCCCAGTGCGTTTCAAAGTGCTAGAGTCGGTCAACTGCTAGTAAAAGAAGGCGATCGCATCAGCAAAGATGGAGTAATTGCCATTATGGATAACTTCCAGACTCTATCTGCCGATTTAGAAAAAGCCAGACAAGAAGTTAAACTGGCCCGAGCCGAACTAACCAGAGTTAGAGCCGGAGCCGAAGTTGGGGAAATTTCGGCTCAAAGGGCCAAGATAGCTGGCTCTCAAGCCGAATTGAGCGGACAGCGATCGATCCAACAAGCAACAGTCGATCGATTAATCGCCGATTTAGCCGGACAGCAAAGAGCGCTAACGGCCAATATTGCTAATCTCAAAGCCGAGTTGCGCGGGCAACAGCAAGCACAAACTGCTAAAATCGCCGAGCTTTCAGCCCAGTTAGAAGGGGAACAGAAGACTAGAGGTGCTGAAATTGCTAGACTTTCAACCCAGTTAGAGGGAGAACAAAAAACTCAGCAAGCAACGATTAATCGCCTGTCGGCTCAACTGCGGAATGCCGAAACTGAATGGCGACGCTATCAGCAACTATACGAACAAGGAGCGGTTTCGGCATCCACCTTTGACAGCAAGCGACTGGCAGTAGAAACCACTCAAGAGGAACTCAAAGAAGCCCAAGAGAATCGCGATAAAACTGTAACTACCCTACAACAGCAAATTAGAGAAGTGCGAGCTAACCTGAGTAAAACCTCGACTACTTTGCCAGAGCAAATTAGAGAAGCACGAGCCAATCGCGATCGCACCGTTACTACTTTACAGGAGCAGATTAACGAAACCCAAGCCAACTTAGATCGAACTGTCGCCACCTTAGAACAACAGATTAACGAAACTCAAGCCAACCGCGATCGCAGCATCGCCACCCTGCAAGAGCAAGTCAAATCCGAGCGAGGAACGCTAGAATCGCTGGAGAATCCCAACCCTCCAGAAGTCAGCGAGGCTAGTGCCAAAGTGCAAAGCGCGATTGCCAGCTTAAAAAAAGCCCAAGCCAACTTAAACGAACAAGCATACGTGCGATCGCCAGTTAACGGCCAGGTGTTGAAAATTCATGCCAAATCTGGCGAAAACATCGGCAGCGATGGCATTGTCGAACTCGGACAAACCGATCGAATGATGGTTACTGCGGAAGTTTATGAAAGCGATATTAGCAAAGTCAAAGTCGGTCAAAAAGCCACCATTGTTAGCGATAGCAATGCCTTTGAAGGCGAAATTCAAGGAACCGTCAGCCAAGTGGGACTGCAAATCGGCAAAAAAGATGCTTTGAGTACAGATCCAGCAGCGGATGTCGATGCTAGAGTCGTCGAAGTCAAAATCCGCCTAGATCCAGCAGATAGCGATCGGGTTGCCGCATTAACCAATTCCAAAGTCATCGTCAAAATTCTTATCTAGAAGTTCAGAAGTTCAGAAGTTCAGGAGGTTAGGAAGTGTTAAGTGTGGAGTGTTGAGTGTTGAGTTAAGAAATTCCCCCATCTCCCCATCTCCCCATCTCCCCATCTCCCCATCTCCCCATCTCCCCATCTCCCCATCTCCCCATCTCCCCATCTCCCCATCTCCCCATCTCCCCATCTCCCCATCTCCCCCCTCTCTCAAAAAATGTCGATCGCCTGGTTACAACTCTCTCGCGAAAAAAGTCGATTGCTAGTCGCACTAGCAGGTATCGCTTTTGCTGACATCCTCATCTTCATGCAAATGGGATTTCAGGATGCCCTCTACGATAGTTCGGTTCTGATCCACGAAAGATTAGATGGGGACATTTTTTTGATCAGTCCTCAATCTACCGCTATGTTTGCCATGAAAAGTTTTCCCAGGCGGCGCTTATATCAAACTATAGCCGTTGCCGGAGTCAAATCTGGCAGTCCTTTATATCTAGATTTGGGTTTGTGGAAAAATCCGGTCGATCGCAGCAGTCGCAGTATATTTGCGATCGCCTTTAACCCGAAAGAAGCTGTATTAAATTTACCTGCGGTTGAAAGCAGTCTAGATAAAATTAAATTGACAGATACCATTTTGTTTGATGAGGCTTCTCAAGAAAAATTCGGTCCGATCGGTAAACTTTTCAAAGAAGGCGAAACCGTCGAAACTGAAGTCAGAAATAAGCGCATTAAAGTTGGAGGCTTATTTGCTATAGGCCCGTCGTTTGGAGCAGATGGAAATATCGTCATGAGCGATATTACTTTTAAAGATATTTTCGAGAGAGATTTAGGATTAATTGATATTGGCGTAGTCAAAGTAAAGCCAGGATTAGATTCAGCCAGCGTTGCTAGCAATATCAAAGAGCGCCTGCCTAAAGATGTTGTAGTTCTGACTCGCCAAGAATTTATTGATTGGGAAAAAAATTATTGGAAAACTGGAACGTCAATCGGTTTTATTTTCAGTTTGGGAATTGGGATGGGATTTATAGTTGGCATTGTAATTGTCTATCAAATTCTGTCTACTGAGGTTGCCGACCATTTGCCAGAATATGCTACTCTTAAAGCCATGGGTTACAAGCAGATATTTTTGCTAGGTGTAGTGTTTCAAGAAGCTATAATTTTATCAGTTCTAGGATTTATTCCCGGTACTGGTATTTCATTCTTTTTATACAATCTAACAAGAAATGCTACTCAATTACCAATGCTGATGACTGTTAGCAAAGCCGCAGGAGTTTTGATGCTAACTATATTGATGTGTCTGATTTCAGGAGCGATCGCCGTGCGCAAATTGGGCAGAGCCGATCCAGCAGATATCTTTTAGAAGTGTTAAGTGTTGAGTGTTGAAGGAAGTGTTAAGTGTGGAATGTTGAGTGTTGAGTTAAGAAATTCCCCCTTGTCTCCCTTGTCTCCCTTGTCTCCCTCTCTCCCATTCTCCCCATCTCCCCATCTCCCCATCTCCCCATCTCCCCATCTCCCCATCTCCCCATCTCCCCCTCTCCCCTCATGCTAGAAGAACCAGTTGTCGATTTAAAAAATCTCAATCACTACTTTGGCAAAGGCGAGCTAAAGAAGCAGGTTCTATTTGATATCGACCTGGAACTCCAAAGAGGTGAAATCGTACTGATGACCGGGCCATCTGGTTCTGGTAAAACTACTTTACTAACTTTGATCGGTAGCTTAAGATCGCCGCAAGAAGGTAGCCTGAAGATTTTTGGTGAGGAGCTAAATGGAGCTTCAAAAACAATGCAAGTCGAAGTTCGCCGCCACATTGGCTATATTTTTCAGGCGCACAACTTGCTCAAGTTTCTAACAGCTAGACAAAATGTCGAGATGTCGCTGAGATTGCACAAAGACATCCCCGGTAAGGAAGTGACGAAAAAAGCTGTGGCGATGTTAGAAGCCGTGGGTTTAGGCACTCATATTAATTATTATCCAGATAACCTTTCTGGCGGACAAAAACAGCGGGTAGCGATCGCGCGGGCCTTAGCCAGCCACCCTAAATTAGTGCTAGCAGACGAACCGACAGCCGCTTTAGATAGCAAATCGGGACGCGACGTGGTAGAAATCATGCAGCAGCTAGCTCAAGAACAGGGATGTACGATTTTGCTCGTCACCCATGACAATCGGATTCTCGATATTGCCGATCGATTGATCCACATGGAAGATGGACGTTTAGTTACTAATGACACCCTGGTAGATACCGCACCAGTGATGAGTACGAGTAACAGGTAATTGCCAATAACCTCGATCGTATAGCGATCGCGCAGCCGCTAGCACCGCTACCGCTGTGTATGAACCTCAGTCCTAATCTTATTAAGAAAAAATCAACATATTTTTCCTCTAGACTGATGAATTTGGGCGATCGATGTGCTTCGATCTATTTTGGTGTGTTGCCTGCTAAAAATCTACATGAGTCAAATTTCCCCACCTCAACTGCCAGTTTCTCCAGTTCGTCCGATCGAACGAAAAAATTCTTGGTTATACGCCTTTTGGAAGTTTTCCCGCCCTCATACGGTTATTGGCACTAGTTTTAGTGTCTTCGGGTTGTATTTAATTTCGCTGGCAAATAGCGATAAAGAATTTATTGCTTCGAGCCTATTATCTTTGGCTTTAGCTTGGATTGCTTGCTTGGGTGGCAATATTTATATTGTCGGCTTAAATCAGTTAGAAGATGTAGCGATCGATAAAATTAATAAGCCTCATTTACCCCTAGCATCAGGAGAATTTTCCCTATCGCAAGGGCGGCTAATTATTGGTTTCTGTGGAATCTTATCTTTGCTGCTGGCCTGGCTGCAAGGACCATTTTTATTAGGCGTGGTAGCTATCAGTTTAGTAATTGGTACTGCTTATTCTCTTCCACCAATTCGCTTAAAGCAATTTCCATTCTTGGCGGCATTATGTATCTTTTCAGTCCGAGGGGCAATCGTTAATTTAGGATTATTCCTGCACTTTCATTGGTTGTGGTTAGATAATTTAGAGACGCGAAATTTCGCGTCTCTACAGACAATTCCCCCTGAAGTTTGGGGATTAACTCTGTTTATTTTGGTGTTTGCCGTGGCGATCGCAATTTTTAAAGATATTCCAGATCTAGAAGGCGATCGCCTGTACAATATCACCACTTTTACCATTAAATTAGGTGCAAAAGCCGTCTTCAATCTGTCCCGTTGGCTGCTAACAGCCTGCTATTTGGGAATAATTATCGCTGGAGTTTGGTTTCTACCTAAAGCTAATCCCGTATTTTTAGCTATTAGTCATTTAGTAGCACTAGGTTTCATGTGGTGGCAAAGTCGGCAATTAGATTTACAAGATAAAAAAGCGATCGCTCGATTCTACCAATTTATTTGGAAGCTCTTTTTCTTGGAATACCTAATTTTTCCAGCCGCTTGTCTTTTAATTTAAAAGTTCAGAGGATTTTTCCACTGCTGGCAATGCTGTAAAAATCGAGCCGGAATCTCTGGACGCGCCCCAAAATGCAGGTGAATGTAAGAAGCATGAAGTTGATGCGTTGGCGTAGCCTGTTGGGAAGCAACGTATCGCCAGCCTTCGTCAATACTGCTACCATCGATCCGATACAGCGGGGGGTTCGGCATTGCTGATAGCTCGGAACGGTGAAACTCATGTCCCCAAACGATGGTGCCAGCGGGGAATAATGGACTATCTTGTCGAGCGGTTGCTCGTCGATACCCCAACGTCAACCGCGAACTCATAATCGCTGAAGTCGGCAATATACCCACCATCGATCGAGATTCTCCTTTAAAGTCGGTAATTTTCTGGGACAGATACATCAAACCGCCACATTCGGCATAAGCAGGCATTCCGGCTAGAATAGCCGCTCTGACGGCATCGCAGGCAGCACGGTTGGCTGATAGCTCCGAGGCAAAAACCTCTGGAAAACCACCCCCAAAATACAATCCTTGCACTCCGGCAGGTAAAGCTGAATCTGTTAGCGGACTCCAAAAAATCAGTTCTGCCCCCAGTTGCGAAAATAAGTCTAAGTTGTCCTGGTAATAGAAATTAAAAGCGCGATCGCGGGCAACGGCGATTTTGGTTGGGATGCGAGAATGTAGAGACGTAGCACTGCTACGTCTGGAAGATGGGATTTGCAAGAGGGGGAATAGGCGTTCCCAATCGAAGCAATTTTTTCCTAGATCGGCCAGTCGATCGATTACTGCATCTAACTGGGGAATTTCTGCTGTCGGTACTAAGCCTAGATGCCGATCGGGAATGGTAATCTCATCGTGACGGCGTAAAATCCCTAAAATCGGCAAATTTAGGGATTCTAAGGCATCTTCGAGCATTTCTAAATGGCGATCGCTCCCTACTCGGTTCAACACCACGCCAGCTAATTGAATTCGCGGATCGAAAGTGCGATAACCATGAGCGATCGCAGCTACCGAACCAGATAACCCTCGGCAATCGATTACCAACACCACCGGGATTTCTAACAGACGGGCAATGTGGGCGGTACTGGCAAAATCGGTTAATTGTTTTTTGTTTTCTACCGATGACAAAAGACGAATCACAGGTGGTGAAACGCCATCAAATAAACCCATCACCCCTTCGACTAAACCACAATCTACCCCGTGAAGGTGGCGATTAAAGCACTCCTTAATGTAAGATTCGCCAGTTAGCACTGGATCTAAATTGCGGCTGGGAAGACCTGTGACGTATTGATGAAACATCGTATCGATGTAATCCGGTCCGACTTTAAAAGCTTGTACTCGCAAACCGCACTGCTGCAAATAGGCTAACATTGCTAGCGTCACCGTCGTTTTGCCCGCACTGCTCCGCTCTCCGGCGATCGCTAATACCATTTAAAATTGCACCCGATCTACATTCCAAATTTGGCACTATGTTTATCAACTACATTACCCTCATGCTGATCAATATGGTAGCGGGATTATGCCTTCTGGCCTCCTATGTCTACCAAGGTTTAGGAGATATAAATCAAAAACGGTGGGTTCCTGGCTTTGGCATGGTGGGCGCGATCGCTCTAGCTACTGGCTTGCATACAATTTGGACTTGGCCGCTCATCGGTAGTTTTAATATCTCCTATGGGGAAATGTCGGTATTGTTCGGCATCTTATTCGTTGGGGCTTCGATTGCGATCGCTCAAGGATGGGATTTACTGACGGTAGCCGTTTACGGTTTCTTTGCTGGGGTAGCAGCGGTGGTAGTCGGGGCGCGAATTTTGAACTTAGGGCTGACGCGACAGCCAGTGCTGACCGCGATCGGTTTTATCCTCACAGGGCTAGGCGGGATCTTGGCGGCACCGACTCTCTACTTACAAGCTAATCGCCAGTGGCGGTTAATTGGTGCGATCGTCTTAGTAGTAGCAGCTTTAATTTGGGCTTTTACGGGGTATATGGCTTATTGGGGTCATATCGCCGACTATCAAAAATGGGTACCTTCAACTATGCCCAGGTAATATCGCCTGCCGTGGGACAGCCGGGACGACTATCCCACAAGTGATGAATGGATTGCTATAGCAATGATTTAGGCGATCGATATAGAGAGTTTTAAAGTTGAACGGAACCGCGTCAGTCCCTACGCTCAGCGCCAGCAGCGTTCCTTAAGGATAGCGGGGCGATAGAGTGAAACGGAATCAATTTGCCGATCGCTCTATGGGTTTAGGTAGCCGCTTAATGTACTCGCGCAAAACCTGAGCCATGCTAACATCTTTCTGTTTTGCATAAGCCTCAAGTTTGTTGTAATCAAGCTCAGAAAGTCTAATCTCTAATCTTTTATCTCTTGACATATTACGTACAAATAACGTACGATAACAGTATAGCTTAACCAGGTCGAGAGTATGGCTACTAGACGAGTAACTTTTAGACTTTACCCAAACAAAAATCAAGAAGAAAAACTTCACTACTGGAGAAGGCTTCACAAAGATTTGTTTAATGCTTGTCTATCCCAAAGGAAAGTGGAATACGAACGTTTTGGGAAGTCAATTAGTTACTATGACCAACAAAATACTTTGCCAGCATTCAAAGAATGTTGGTACGAGTATAAAGAATTAGGTAGCCACGCACTTCAAGCCACAGTGAAGAGAGTAGATTTTGCCTATAAGCGTTTTTTTCAAAAACTAGGAGGTAAACCAAGATTTAAATCTGCTCGCGATTATAGAGGTTGGACTTATCCATGTAAAGCGGGTTGGAAAGCGACAACAAATGGTGAGAATGGTTATCTAGTTTTATCTAATTTGGGCAAAATCCAAATGAGAGGTAAAGCTAGAACTTGGGGAATGCCAACTACTTGCACAATTGTTTGGAAACAAGGAAAATGGTACGCTTCGATAACCGTTGATTGCCAACCAGTTAGAGAAACAGATACTAATTCTGTGGGGTTAGATTTTGGTACTTATCACGCTGTTGCTTGTAGCGACGGTGCGATTATTGATAACCCCAGATTTCTAGCTTCAACCCAAGATAAAGTGAGAAAAGTTTCTCGGAAATTAAGCAAGAAACGCGCCCCTAATTTTAAGAAAAAAATTAAAGCATCTAAACGTTGGAGGAAAGCCAGAAAACAGGTTAGTCAACTTCAGCAAAAAGTAGCCAGACAAAGAGAAAACTGGCAACATCGAGTAGCTGCACAAATAGTAAGCCGTAATAGCATGGTAGCTACGGAGAAGTTAAATCTAAAAGGAATGACTGCTAAAGCTAAAAACGGTAAACGAAAAGCTCAAAAAACTGGGCTAAATCGTTGTTTGCTCGATGTGGGCATTGGGAATATCTTGTCATTAATTAAGTACAAGCTCGATGAGTGCCAAGGTGTTTTTGTAGAAGTCCCGACTAAACAAGTAGCTCCTAGTCAAACTTGTCCTAATTGCGGTCACAAACAGAAAAAAGATTTGAGCGAACGAGTGCATAGATGCGATTGCGGTTGTGTTTTAGACCGTGATGTAGCAGCAGCACAAGTAATGCTCAAATGGGCGTTGGGAACCAACGTCCTTAATCTCGGAGAGGAAAGCTCTACCCAAATTCCTACAAATTGTGGAGGATTTCGGCAACTTACCTCGGTGAGGAGACAGAAACCGCTACCTCAGCCGCAGGCGGGTAGCGTGTAGTTCATTTTGATATCATTAATTTGCATCGCGGTGGAATTGCCATCCGCGATCGTCCGCCTATTTCTACCTTCAAGGAACGCTTCCAGCCATGTCAGTCGATCGAATGTAGTCATCTGGAGGTCACTAATGCCTAAGCCGAGTTGCCAGCAAATACCAGCAGCCATGTTGGGCGAGATTTTAGTTCGTCAAGGCCTGATTACTGAGGAAATACTAGAACAAGCCTTGGTGGAACAGCAATCTAGCCACAAAAAATTGGGAAAAATCCTAGTCGAAAAAAATCTAATTACTTCCATCCAATTAAAAGAAATTTTGCGAGAGCAGAACGTCAGGTTGGGAGAAATTTTATTAGAAGAAAAAATGATCTCTAGTTTTGAGCTAGAGCAATCTTTGATAGAGCAACGTCGCTATCAAAAACCGCTAGGCCAAATTCTGCTCGATCGCAGTTTAGTCTCTAGCGAACAGTTGTCCAGAATCCTGCAAAAGCAATACTGGCAAAAGAACGGATTTTGGGTCATCGGCCAAAGAATATTAAGTAGGCGAACGCAGCCCTCATTTTCCTAGAATTGTAGAGACGTAGCACCGCTACGTCTCTACGTCTGTATTTCCCTAATTTATTACGAATCGATCGAAATGCAATCAGAATATCGCCAGCGTCGCGAACAGTTAATGTCCAAAATCGGCAATGGGGTGGCAATATTCCGCAGCGCCCCGACAGCAGTGATGCACAATGATGTCGAGTATAACTATCGCCAAGATAGTAATTTTTTCTATTTAACTGGCTTCAATGAAGCTAATGCTGTAGCTGTAATTGCCCCCCAACATCCCGAACATAAATTCGTGTTGTTCGTGCAGCCAAAAGATCGAGACAAAGAAATTTGGAGCGGCTATCGAGTTGGGGTAGAAGGTGCTAAAGAAGAATTTGGAGCAGATGCAGCTTATCCCATCGCCGAACTCGACGAACAGCTACCCCAATATTTAGAACAGGGCGATCGAATTTATTACCATATGGGACGCGATCGCGCCTTTAATGAAACTATTATTAAACACTGGCAAAAGTCGTTATCAACTTACCACAAACGTGGTACAGGACCGATCGCGATCGAAGATCCAGCGCCGATTACGTATGGCATGAGATTAATTAAAAGTGCCACAGAACTAGAGTTAATTCGGAAAGCCGTAGAAATTTCTGTCAAAGCCCACAATCTGGCTAGAGAAATAACTGCACCTGGGCGTTATGAGTATGAAATTCAAGCCGAAATCGAACATATATTTCAACTGCAAGGCGGTGTGCCCGCTTATCCTTCGATCGTCGCCTCCGGCTACAATGCTTGTATCCTGCACTATGTCGAGAATAATTGTCAGATGCAGGACGAGGAATTGCTGCTAATTGATGCTGGTTGTTCTTACGGTTATTACAATGCCGATATTACCCGCACGTTTCCGGTAGGAGATAATTTTACTCCCGAACAAAGGGCGATCTACGATATTGTTTTAGAAGCGCAGTTACAGGCGATCGCGCAAGTTAAACCAGGTAATACCTTCAAGCAATTTCACGATACTGCCGTGAAGGTAATTACCACAGGATTAGTCGATTTAGGACTGCTTAGCGGTGAGGTTGATAAGCTAATTGAAGAGGAAAAATATAAAGCTTTTTATATGCACGGCACCGGGCATTGGTTGGGATTAGACGTTCACGATGCGGGAATGTACAGATTTGGAGAAGAAACCTGGCAAACTTTTCAACCTGGACAAGTCATTACAGTAGAACCAGGAATTTATATTACTCCAGATATCAAAGCTGCTGAAGAACAACCAGAAATCGATAATATGTGGCGAGGGATCGGAATTCGGATTGAAGATGACGTTTTAGTAACTGAAAATGGTAATGAAGTGTTAACCGCTGGAGTTCCGAAATTACCTTAATTATTACCTCGATCGAGCAAAATGGGATTGCCCAATAACGCGCGATCGATCTCATCAATAATAGTTTTCGATTTAATGTTTGGCTACAGTATTTTTCTTGTTGGTTGTTGCTCTCCAAACCGACCGCTGGGACAGGCTGGAAGCCTATCCCACAAGAATGTAATTCAGTTAATTGAGAAATGCTATATCGCTAAAAAAGCTTTAAATATTGGCTCGATCGTCTGATATTTTTTTTCTTTCTTGCCAATTTCTATAGGCGGCAGCCATTTCTTCAGCAGCAGCTTGGGGAGCGACCCGCCCTACACCAGTGCCAAGTCCAGGACAATAAACTTGCTGCAAGCGATCGCAATGACGATGAGCTATTTGAAGTACGGCCAGCATGGCATAATAACAATTTTCCGCTCTTACCGAACCTGGCATTTCCATAGTAGGAGCGACGATTAAGTAGGGAATTTTGCGATCGCCAGTTGTCACCAAAATGCTAGCACCTACAGGAAGAAAACCTGCCGAACGATAAGTAATTGCTTGTTGTACTTCGATTTGAATCTGCGAACCAAAATAATTGTAATAAGCTAGGTCGATTCCTCCATCCATAAAACCATAACTATTCCCAGGAGAAACAATACAATTTTGAGCAACTTCAAGAATATCCTCACAGTATATTTCTACTTCTGAAAAAGCAGAAAATGCCTGCTGCCAACATCGAACTAACTCTTCATTTGTGTCAACTAGAAAGAGTTTCACGCATTTACTATTTGAGGTTATTCTCGGTGTTTAACAGCACCAAAATCTATGATCTCAACCACCTATAGCAATCTTAAATCTCTTGTGGGATAGCCGTCCCGGCTGTCCCACGGCAGGCAAGATAAGAAATTTTATCAACGATCTAAGACTGCTTTATATCGAGTTGGCGCTATCCTACAAATAATAATATTAATTTTTAGTAGATGATGCCAACTATTGCTGAACCTGGAACGCTTTACATCGTGGGAACGCCGATTGGCAACCTAGAAGATATAACTTTTCGGGCAGTGCGAATTTTGCAAAGTGTAAATTCGATCGCGGCTGAAGATACCAGGCATACAGGTAAGCTGCTGCAACATTTTCAGATTAAAACGCCGCAAATTAGCTATCACGAACACAATTCCACCCAACGCCTACCAGAACTACTACAGCGGTTGCAGCGGGGAGAATCGATAGCGTTAGTCACGGATGCTGGTATGCCCTCAATTTCAGATCCGGGATACTCTTTAGTCAAAGCCTGCGTCGATCTTGGAATTCCGGTAGTGCCAATTCCTGGTGCTACGGCTAGCATTACCGCTCTCAGCGCGTCGGGATTGCCTACAGAGCGATTCGTGTTTGAAGGCTTTTTACCAACTAAAGGCAAAGAACGCCAGCAGCGTCTAGAATTTCTCCAAACTGAAACCAGGACGCTAATTTTTTATGAAGCTCCCCATCGCCTGCGGCAAACCCTGCAAGACTTAGCCAATTTTTTGGGAACGGAACGACAAATCGTGCTAGCGCGAGAATTAACCAAGCTGCACGAAGAATTTTGGCGGGGGACGATCGCCAATGCCATAGATCGTTACGCCCAGAAACAGCCTCAAGGAGAGTTTACCTTAGTAGTTGCTGGGGCAATAGAGGAAACACCAATATTATCAACCGATGCGTTGAAAGCCGAACTGCAAGAATTATTGCATCAGGGAATGACGCGATCGCAAGCCAGTCAAAAGTTAGCCAAAGTTACATCCCTGACTCGTCAGCAAATCTACCAACTAGCCCTAACTCTTACCGATTGAGTTATAAACTTTTTCAGAGCGAATTGTGGGGGTGTGAGGTATCCTTTCGGTTCCCAATCGTCAAATTGCTCGACTATACTTCTCGTTGGGCAGAACTGGAAGCCAGTCAGAATCCATTTGCTATTGCGGTAATGGCGCATTTGAAGACCAAAGAAACGCGCCATGATGGTGTAGCTAGGAAGGAGTGGAAATTTCGGTTGACTCGCAGTTTGTACGAACGGGGATATGAAAGACAAGATATACTGAATTTATTCAGATTCATCGACTGGATCTTAGAATTACCCGAAGATTTGAAGCAGTCTTTTCGGGACGAGTTAGAGCAATACGAACGGGACAGACAAATGCCTTATGTAACTTCTATAGAACGGATGGCTGAAGCTAGAGGTGAAGCTAGAGGTGAAGCTAGAGGTGAAGCTAGAGGCGAGGCTAGAGGTGAGGAGCGACAAAAACAAGCGATCGCCCTCAATCTGCTTCGCAAACAGATAGCATTAGAGACGATCGCAGAAGTAACCGGGCTTACTATAGAGCAACTACAACAGTTGCAAGCCCAACCAGAAAATGATTAGACCAGATTTAGTTATTTAACTCCCAAAAGTTCGACATCGAAAAGCAGGGTAGCATTGGGAGGAATTACGCCGCCAGCCCCGCGAGAGCCATAACCTAAGTCTGGAGGAATAATCAGTTGGCGCTGTCCGCCTACTTTCATGGTGCTGAGTCCTTCATCCCAGCCTTTAATTACTTGCCCGACACCAAGTTTGAACTGAAACGGTTGGTTGCGATCGCGAGAACTATCGAATTTTTCTCCGCTTTCTAGCGTGCCAGTATAATGCACGGTTACGGTTTGACCTTTAGCTGGAGTCTCTCCATCTCCGACTTTAATATCGACGTATTTCAACCCAGAAGGGGTGGTTTGTTCGTTACTGGGGTTAGTAGTCATAGAGGTATCTGCAATTAGTGAATCTGTTTCGGCTTTGGTAACGATAGCAGGTTGGGGGGACGTTAGGGGATCGGCGATCGCCGCTTGTTGCCCGCCACCAATTTGCGCTACTAGTAAAAACACCCCGCAGACCAGCATCAATCCTAAGCTGATAAAAATTCCTTTCATTAATTAGCCCTCACGATAATTTAAATTTAGAAGTTTAGAAGTCAGAAGTCAGGAGTTAATTTCTCCCCTGCCTCCCCTGCCTCCCCTGCCTCCCCTGCTTCTCCCTCTCGCCCTCTCTCTCCAGCACTCTACAATACTTTTAGCGCCAGAGTTTATTTTCTAAATCGCGAACCTGACGTTCCAAGCGATCGATCCTGCCCCGCAATTCATCCATTTCGGCTTGGCGGGGAACGCCCAAATCTTGCAGCACGTTACGCATATAGCGTTGCATCTGAACTTCAAAATTATTTTGCCCCGATTGCATCTGCTTGAGCATATCATCAACAAATGCTTTAGCTTGGTCGGGGTTCACTTTGCCATCTTTGACTAATTGCTCGCCAACTTCCCGCACTTTTTCGGCCACAAAAGAAGTCGTACCCACGCCGATCATTAATAGCTGCTTCAACCAATCGTTATTATCCATGCTTGCTTTCCTATCTTGTCATTTGTTATTAGTTTGACTAGACCTCTGCTCCCCCTTTTTATTGTCGAACATGACGATCGCTAAATCTAAGGAGGACTACACTACACTGTCAATAGCGATCGCCGAACTAGTTTGCTCGATCTGTGTCGCCATCGACTGCTGGCGGTTCGGTGGCGATCGTCATTTGGGGCTGAAAAACGGCGAGATCGAACCAAAATGTGGTTCCTACACCAACTTCACTCTCTATATGCACTCTACTGTGATGTTTTTGTTCGATGATATTGCGAACGATTGAAAGACCCAATCCCGTCCCTTCGAGGGTATGGACTCGATTTTCTACGCGGTAAAAGCGATCGAAAATCGCTGCTCGGTCTTCCGGCCCGATCCCGATCCCGCTGTCACTCACTTCCACCCGCACTACGGGAAGTGCGGAGCCAGTAGAGACGCGCCATGGCGCGTCTGTGTGGAGCGTGGAGTGCAGAAATTCTCCGTTGTCCTCCTTGTCCTTTTGTCCTTCTTTCTCTTGATTGACCGCGTAGGCTCTAATCGTAACTTTTCCTCCAGGTTGAGTGAATTTCAAACCATTGCCGACCAAATTAGCAAATACCTGAAGCAACAGGTCATAGTGACCTAAAACCGACGGCAGATCGGGTTGAAGGTCTTGGATCAGTTCGATTCCTTTATCGCGAGCATTTAATTGGTAAGTGCGTAGCGTTTGCTCGATCGGTTGAGCCAAATCCACCGCTTCTAGGTGATAAATGCGGCAAGATTCTAAGCGAGAAAGATCCAGCACGTCGTTCACCAACCGAGTGAGGCGATCTGTTTCCCGATTGGCTGTTTCTAAGAACTCTTGGCGTTCCGATTGGCTCAGATCTTCCCCGTACTCGTGCAAGGTTTCGATAAAAGATTTGATGTTAAATAGAGGGGTTCGCAGTTCGTGAGAGACGTTACTGATAAAGTGACTTTTGGCTTCGTTGAGTTCTACTTCGCGAGTGATATCTTGCACCGTCATCGCAATCCCCTTGGGACTTTCCCGTTCGCGATCGAAAACCGTTGTTAGGAGAATGCGGACGGTCCGATCTGTCGGTTGCGTCAGGGTAATGCGATACTCGTCGCTTTCGCGATCGCCAGCAGCAATTTGATACAGCGGGCGAGTGATTTCGACCTGTACGGGCGATGGCAGTAAATGCAAAACATTTTCTCCTACCACTTCCTTGCCTTCCCAACCAAAGATTCTCCTGGCTGTAGGATTGACCAGAATTACTTGCAAACTGGTGTCGATCAAAACCGCACCATCGGCAATAGTAGAAACCAAAGTTTCTAACTTGGCTTTTTCGGCAGTTAGTTCCTCAATATTTTGTTCTTCATAGCTCTCTAGCCGTTCTGCCATGTCGTTGAAGCTGAAAATTAATTCTCCTAGTTCTCCCCGCAAAGGCAGGTCGATCCGTTGTTGGAAATTACCAGCGGCGATGTTTTTCACCCCTAAGAGCAGTTCCTTAATCGGCTTCGTGATCATTAAGGCATTAAACACGGCTCCCAAAATCACCATTACCCAAATCGAGATGAAGACGGCTATAGTTACGTCTCTCGTCAAGTTGGAGGAAGCGGCTAATTTAGCGTTGGGGTTAATACCGATCGCCAAAACGCCCAGGTATTTGCTCTCATGGGTTAAGGGCACGAATACATCTGTAACTTCCCCATCTGGACTTTGATGTCTGCGGACTGTGGGTAAGTCGCCATTAGGCGTATAACTTTCTGGCAAGCGAATCTGGCGTTCGATCGTGAGGGAGTTTTGCACCTGGGATTCGGAAAAAGGAATTCCCAGAAAAATCTTGCCAGCGGTATCGGCGTACATCATATAGCGCACGCTAGAAGTGCTGCTATAGAAGCGATGAGAAAAACGGGCAACTTCGGTAAGATTGTTTTCGGCAATCTGAGGAGCCACGTCAGCCGCCAGCAGAAGTCCTAAATCCCGACCGAAGCGAGTATCGTTCAGTTGTGCGTCTTGCTGGATCGAGTTCACCGCCCAAAAAGTTAAGCCACTCATCAGCAAAGATACGACCAGCGTGGCTGCTGCCAGCAGCTTCGTCTGGAGGGTAAACTCAGACCACCAATTGGCGATCGCTTCTTTGAGCGTTTTCAGTAAGGCTAGCAAGGTAGAGTCGGCTAAAGCTTTCAAGACAACACTTTTATTTTAGTAGCCAAGGGAAGAGAGGGAGATGGGGAGATGGGGAGATGGGGAGATGGGGAGATGGGGAGATGGGGAGATGGGGAGATGGGGAGATGGGGAGATGGGGATCAAGGAAAATTTTGAACTTCTGCCTATGCCCTATGCCCTATGCCCTATACCCTATGCCCTATACCCTATGCCCTATACTCTATGCCCTATGATGTCATTCTATGCCCGATATCTCGACGGTAATACATTGCCTCGAACTGAATGCAATTTACCGCAGCATAGGCTCGATCGATCGCTTTGGCAAAATTTTCCCCAACTCCCGTTACTCCGAATACTCTGCCGCCGTCTGTCAGCAGTTTTTCTTGTTGGCTTTGAGTTCCGGCATGGAAAACTGTAGCGCCTCGGTCTTCGGCTTCTGCAATGCCAGTAATAACTTTTCCGGTTTGATAATCTCCAGGATAGCCACCTGATGACAGGACGACGCAAGCGGCGACTCCTGGCTTCCAAGCTATAGGGGGTTGGGCCTCTAGTTTTCGCTCGCTACAAGCCAGTAACAGGTCTTCTAGTGGGGTTTCTAGTAAGGGTAAGATCGCTTGAGTTTCTGGATCGCCAAAGCGACAGTTGAATTCCAAGACTTTGAGATCGCCTTGGGGAGAAATCATCAGCCCAGCGTAGAGGACTCCTCGGTAATCGATGCCGCGTTTTTGTAAAGTAGCGATCGCAGGCTCTAAAACTTCTGTTTGCACCCTGGCCATCAATTCTGGGGTGAGAATGGGCGCGGGAGCGTAAGCACCCATACCGCCAGTATTGGCTCCTGTATCCCCTTCTCCAATCCGTTTGTGGTCTTGGGCTGGTAACAATGGGCGAATTGTCAAACCATCGGTTAAAGCTAAAACTGAAACTTCTTCACCCGTCAGGCATTCTTCTACTACTAACACTTCAAAATTGCTTTCAAATAAGCGATCGATCGCGGTTTGAGCTTCTTCGACGGTTGGGGCAACTATCACCCCTTTTCCGGCGGCTAAACCATCGGCTTTAACGACAATGGGCGCTCCTTGAGTCGCTACGTAAGCTTTAGCTGCGGCGGCATCGGTAAAAATTTCGGCTTTGGCGGTGGGAATGCCAGCTTCCTGCATCAAGGATTTAGCCCAAGATTTACTCGCCTCAATTTCCGCTCCGGCTTGAGTCGGACCGAATACTTTAATATTTTGGCTTTGGAGGCGATCGCTAATTCCTAAAGATAGGGGTAATTCCGGGCCGACAACTACTAAAGAGATATCGTTAGTTCGAGCAACTTTAATAATTTCATCAAAGTCATCAACCCGGCCTGCATAATTGCGACATTTAGGCATCGTTGCCGTGCCACCGTTACCAGGAATACAGATGACTTCTTGGATTTTTTCAGATTGCAATAGTTTCCAGGCTATGGCGTGTTCTCGACCGCCGTTTCCAATAACTAAAATCTTCATTTTTAACTGCCGCGAGCTAGAGTAGATTAAATTATATTATTCTCTTCTATATCGACAGTCCAGAGACAGAGGTTAGCTTAGAGCTTATTTCCAAAAAATTAATGGCTGGCAGGTAGAGCCGTGGCTAATCGCGAACGCTTAATCATCAGATCTCTTGCATAAGTTGATAACTCATCAAAATCATCTGCGTACCCTGCGGGAAGCCGCTAGCGCGTCTACATCTGCTGTTCATCTGCGTTATAAATCTAATATTTGGATTTTCGCAAGAGGTCTATCTTCTCTCGGCAAGCAAAAGTTTATAGCGGTTGGCGGGCAAGTAATCTACATAGTAATATCTCGATCGCTATCAGCGTTTAAATCAAAGCAGATATTATCGCTTTAACTATCATCGAAATGCCAGATGAAAGACCAGCAGTAAATAGAATAACAAAAGCAAACAAACCTAAATAGCCAGTTTCCAAAATTTTTAGAGATGGAAATAGTTCGCTAGCAATATGAAAGCCGTCTAGCGGTGGAATTGGCAAGATATTAAAGATAAATAAATATAGATTAAGGTAAGCTATTAAAAAAATAAACTTTTCGCTAAAAATTGGCAAACTAGAATTACCTAATCCCGATTTGAGCAAGCAAATAGCCAAAAAAGCCAACCCCAAGTTTAGTAAAGGCCCGGCTGCTGATACCAAAATATTTCCCAGCCGACGATGGCGAAATTTTGATGGATTTACAGGCATTTGTCCCCAGCTAATACCAAATAAAACCAGGAAAATCATTGACTCATACCCCATATGAACCACCGGATTAAAAGTCATGTGTCCAGTTCGTTCGGGTGTATCGTCACCTTGTCTTAAAGCCATCCAACCATGAGCTAGTTCGTGCAGGCAGATAGAAATAATAACAATGATAATAATTCTTAAATATAAGATCGGATCTGTCAGTAGAGTTGATAAGAGCATAAAACAATTTATAAGAAAGTTATTTCTTATAAAAATAACAATAGATCTGAATTGCTTGCCCCGTATTTCTACTAGATTTTGCTTGCTTTATTAGATACTTGGTAAAATTACTTAAGGTTTTATACTTAGTAGAGCGATCGCTATAGCAATTCTCAAATCAGTGGAAGACAGACCTAACCCCCCCTTTCCTACAAGAGAAGGGGGGGAGGGGTCAAAATGTATCGCATCCCATTGAGAAACGCTATATTAAATCCTATTACTAATCTTGGCGAATCCAAAGCGCCAAACCACCCCCACGACCGCGAGCGGCGATAAAATCGTCGGTGACTAAAAAGAAGGCGAAAAAAGGTTGTTTAGCGATCGACTCCTGGTAAAACTCAATAGCTTGGGCTTCACCGCCTCGCATTTGGCCCTGGTAAAGGACGCGATCGAATAAACTCACTTGCCAATGAGTAAAGTTAAACGCCAGTAGGTTTTTCTTGCCCAGATATCGAGCGGGGCCTGTTAGCTTTAGAAGCAATGAACCCAATCGAACTTGATTGCCAATTTCGGCTTTGGCAGCACCAGCGCTTACATCTGAGACTGAGGAACTAAAAGAAATCTGGGCTGGAGTTAGCTGAGGTACGTAGAAACCTTTACCCAAAACGATACCACCTCGCTTTCTAGCCTTTTTGGTTCCAGTAGCAAAGCAAAGTTGCCATTTACCCAGCAACGATGTCAAGGGATAGACGCGCCGCTGTTCCTTGGCAGCTTTTTCTGCTTGCAACAAAGCCTCAACTACTACCTGGGGCTGAAGACGAACGCTTTTACGTTCTCGATACCCTGCTGCCGCTCGTGCCAACACGGTGGCAAAATCGGGCGAAGTTTTTAACGTCAGATCGGCTGTCATCAGGGCACTCCAGATTTATTACTCTCGATCGATCCTAACCTCGATCGAGAAACTCATTTAATTTTAGGCAAATTTCATTTATCGCTCAGGCGAATCTCATTTCCCTATGGAAACCTAAAGATATCGAACAACTCGACACCAACAAAGCGAACCCAAGTAAAGACGCTTTCAGATCCAACAAATATTCGGAGGGATAATACGATGCTACGTTCTAATTTATCTAAACTTTTTGGTACTGGAATCTTGGTTGCTGGTTTAGCAGTTTTGCCTTTATCTTTTGCTAGCACCGCCAAAGCCGAAGCTACGAAGGACTATCAAATTGGCCGTCACGGTCTGGCTAAACCGAGTATGAATAATTCAGAGCGATCGACCTCATACCAGAATTCAAATGGTCAAATGCCGAACAATTATCAGTTAGGTCGTCACAACTCCACAGGAACTAACACGATGGATGCAGGTAAATCGACCACATCAATGCCAAAAGAAAATATGAGAAGCGAAAGTGTAAATAATTACCAAATTCTCCGTCACGGTTAGTCCCAAAATCCAGCCCTCACCTCTCTTCGATTCCTTAATCGGTAGGGTGAGGGCCAACCTGACCTCTGCTAATATCAAATCTGCGAGGAAGCTTCAGCCCCTCTACTCTTTCTGGGATTGAAATTGAATGCGGTAAATGCGATCGTTACCTTCTTCTGTGAATAACAAACTACCGTCAGATAGCACCAGCAACCCTACCGGACGGCCCCAAGTAGTCGGACCTGATGGATCGAGGAGGAAGCCAGTGAGAAAGTCTTCGTAGTAGCCTTGAGGGCGACCAGTAGCATTAAAGGGAACGAAAACGATTTTGTAGCCCGTACCGCTGTTGCGGTTCCACGAGCCGCGAAAAGCTACAAAAGCACCCTGGCGATATTTTTGAGGGAAGGTCTTGCCGTCGTAAAACTTTACTCCCAACGCAGCAGAGTGGGCTTGAAACAAAACATCTGGGGTTCTAGTTTGAGATGCTAGTTCGGGGCGTTTGCTCTTATCGTCTCTTTGGTGACGAGGATCTAGTAAATTTGGTTTCAGGTAAGTATAAGGCCAGCCGTAAAATTCCCCTGACTGAATGCGGGTCAGGTAGTCGGGTACGAGGTCGTCACCTAAACCATCTCGTTCGTTGACGGTAGTATAAAGTTCGCCAGTTTTGGGGTGAAAGTCGAGTCCGACAGGGTTTCGCAATCCATATGCAAAGGTTTGAAACTCCGAACCATCGAGGTTCATCACCTGGACTGAAGCGCGGGGTAACTCCTCTTCATCGACATTAGAACGAGAACCAACCGAGACATAAAGCTTTTTCCCGTCAGGCGCAGCTACCACGTTGCGAGTCCAGTGCTGATTGTAGCCGCCACCTGGTAAATCGGCTATTTTTTCCCCAGAACCAGTAATTTGCTCTTGACCTTTAGAGTATGGAAATCGCAGTACCGCATTAGTATTGCCTACGAAGAAAAAGTCTTGGGCAAATGCCATCCCAAAGGGAATAGATAAACCATTTTTTTGACTGGCAAAAGTTTTTTTGAGATCTGCTATCCCATCGCCATTGGTATCGCGCAACAGGCGAATGCGGTTTTGGCGAGTTTCGGTCACGAGAACGTCGCCGCTGGGAGTTAGGGCTAGCCAACGGGGTGCTTCTAAATTCTCAGCAAAAACGTTGACGGTAAAGCCAGGGGGGACGCGCAAAGTAGGTTTTGCTGGAATTGCTACTACGTCGGGACGCTTGGAAGCACTATTGGTAGCGTAGGGCGCAGGCAAACTTTCGGGCGTAATGCGAATTCTTTTGGGGGTAAGCGATTGAGTTGGCACCAAAACTCGATCGCGATTTTTCTGGGCTATTATTTCTTCTTCTGTCGGATCGATCGAGGCTTGAGTCAAGTTGCAGGCAGTTGTTGCTAGCACTAAGAACAGCGACAACCCAAAATGCCAAGGTTTCATGGCCAGAATTTCGATTTAGGGACTTAGCTCTAGGTTAGCGCGAGCGATCGAGTATCTGCGGCTGACTCGGTATGGAGCGATCGCCTATACTCTCAAGTAGTAGCAGAAAATGAATCAAAAAATGCCAGGTGCGATCGCTGCCGGACACGAAAAAACGGCTGAAGCTGGACTCGAAATGTTCCAATTAGGCGGTAATGCTTTTGATGCGGCTGTTGCTGCCATCTTAGCCTCGTTTGTTACCGAACCGATGTTAACTTCTCCCGCCGGGGGCGGTTTTTTGCTAGCGCATACCAGCGCCCAGCAAAATATCTTATTTGATTTTTTTACTCAAACTCCCTGTCAAAAAAAATTGCTCTCAGAAGTTGATTTTTATCCAATTGCTGTCGATTTTGGCGGAGCCATGCAAACCTTTCATATCGGCAAAGGTTCGATCGCAGTTCCAGGAAATATTATGGGAGTAGTTCGCGTTCATCAAAAATTAGGTAGATTGCCATTTAAAGTTGTTGCAGAACCAGCAATTCATTATGCAACGAATGGCGTTGAAGTCAATGAATTTCAAGCCTATTCTTTTCAATTACTAGAACCAATTATTTTAGCTTCTCCAGAGTGGAGAAAAGTATTTACCCCAACTGGATCTCTACTTCAGCAAGGAGATTTGTTGGTAATGAAAGATTTAGCTGCTACATTAACCGAGTTATCTCAAACAGGTTTTGAGGCTTTTTATCACGGAGAAATTGCTCGGCAAGTAGTTAAAGATTGCCAAGAGCGAGGAGGATATTTAACCCTAGAAGATTTCCAAAAATATCAGGTAATCGAACGAGAACCGTTGGTAATTAATTATCGCGATCGCACCTTACTGACCAACCCGCCGCCCAGTTCGGGAGGGACGCTATTAGCCTTTGCCCTCAGTTTGCTATCCCAGGTGGATCTGAAAAACATCGAATTTGGTAGCGATCGCCATCTGCAATTACTCTGTTGGATCTTGCGTTTAACTAATGAAGCTAGAAATGATGGCTACGATCCTTTTATTTACCAGCCAGATATTGCCGAAAAATTCTTATCTGCGGCCCATTTAGAAACTTACCAGCAAAAGCTAATGGCAAATACAAACAAATGGGGAAGTACCACTCACATTAGCGCGATCGATAGCGAAGGAAACGCAGCTTCAGTAACGACATCGAATGGCGAAGGCTCTGGTTATGTAATTCCTGGTACGGGGATTATGGTCAATAATATGTTAGGCGAAGAAGATATCAATCCCTTGGGATTCCATCAATGGCGAGAAAATACTCGAATTTCTTCGATGATGTCTCCTACCATCGTTCTCAAAGACGGACGACCGGAGATCGTTCTAGGTTCTGGAGGTTCCAAACGAATTCGGACGGCTATTTTACAAGTAATTTCTAACTTAATTGATTTTGCCATGCCTGTAGAGCTAGCCGTAGAAAGTCCCCGCTGTCATTGGGAAGACGATCGCTTTAACGTGGAATTCGGCTGGAAAGACACCGCAGCGAACCAATTGCAACTGCCTGAAGCTACCCAGTTAGCGAAGTGGCAGCAAAAGAATATGTTTTTTGGGGGCGTGCATACCGTCATTAAAACCGATCGAGGTGCGATCGCAGGTGCTGGCGATTCTCGCCGCAGCGGGGTGGCAACGATCCTCGTGTAGAGACGTAGCATGCTACGTCTCTACAATTTGTTCCCCCTGTCGATCGCACTAGCAAACGCAAATCTTAAAATTTAGGCGATCGCTCCTGAAAATCAGCAAAATATATCAGACAATACAGATTCAAAGAGCGGCAATATCCTTTCTCTGGAAATCAGAAATTTGAGTCTGGCAGATCCAAAGAGCGATCGGCAAGCAAGATTTTAGAGAATCGATCGCACCCCAAACGTTTACCAGCAAACTATAGAGATGAGAAATTCGAGATGAAAAGTATTCTCCCTCGTTGGCGACAAATTCTAGCCTCTTTACTGCTATCTGTATTGCTCCTAGTCACTGCCTGCGCCCCGCAGGCCCCTTCTCGTTGGGACGAAGCCCAAAAGGAAAGCACTCAAAAACCAACTCAAGTTAGCAGAACCGCAGGTAAGCCCGTAGAAGGCGGTAAGTTTAATAAATTCTTCCCCGCTGGCGGTGGCGGCTACCAACGAGTTTACACTCAAGAAAAACCGGGCTTTGCCGAAGCCAAGTTGAAAAAATCCGGTCAGGATGTGGCCGTGATCTCGATTTCAGATACGGCTAGCAATCCCACCGCGGCCCAAAAATTTCAGCAAAGCAGCAAAAAAATTGGCGGTTATCCAGCCGTGAGTCAAGGTAGCAACGGTACTGCCGTGTTAGTTGCCAATCGCTACCAGGTGAAAGTGCAATCTCGCTCTCCTGGTTTTACTCAAAGCGATCGCGAAACTTGGCTGCAAAAATTCGATCTGAACGGTTTATCTCAACTGCGCTAAGAGTAATGATGAATGATGAATTATGAAGTGGGAAACCGCCACATTCATCATAAGTTCGTCGTTCGCGATCGTGACATTGACAACAATCGACTATTAAGGAGTTGTTTGTGAGCAAACCTATTTTTCAATTGGTTGACGAGCTACCCACTAATAATGTCACCACGATGGTCTTGCGATCGCTTGACTTTGTGGTTCCCGGTCAGTGGCAAAATATCGTTGGCTTTACTAACACGATTAAAGCTGTAACTGGTGAAACTGACGACAGTTTCATTCAACAAATTGGCGAACGGGCGATCTTTCTCTATAACGATAAGTCCCAAGGCTATCAAAGAGCTATGTGGCTGTATCAAACTGTAGATAACACCGATACTGCCCTAGCGGCCGCTGCTTTAGCGAATAAAGTTGGCGGAGCGATCCCATTGATGGGGGGTTTACTAACCAGTCTCACTCCCAAGGCCAATAAAGCTCAGGCGATCGATCTGTGTCTCAAGTTAGTGGTTGAATTGGTAGCCTTCTGCCAAATCAATGGCATTCCAGGAGATAGTATTGGCGATTTCTTAGGTGCTTTAGGTGAATACAGCGGGGAATCGCTGATGCGGATGGCGGCTTTAGTTTGCATCGATGGTTTGATTCCACTAGGGCCAGATTTTCTGGGACAAACTCTATCGATGCTAGGGGAAACCACTCCCTCAGACTTAGAGCAAAATAGCACTTTTAAAGGCATCAGCAGCTTAATTCCTGGTGGCAATCCTGCCGGACAGTTGGGCTTTATTAACCAAAGCTTTGATTCTGTCAAAGGCTGGATGAGCAACTTTGTCGCCTCTCGCGGTTTGACTCCCGAAGCAGTTGTTAGCAATATGCAGAACTTCGTGCAAATTTCTAACGATAAGCTGGACTATTTAGGGGCCTTCCTCGATATGTCTACCAATTACTACGAACATACGGGAACCCAAACTTTAGCTAGACGCTTGATCGAACGAGCAGCGGCTGAGATTTAATCGCTCTAAAAACCGCTTTTTTAACCTCTCCACTTATAGTGGAGAGGTTTTGATTTTTATATAGATTCGACCGCAGAACCATCTACTGTCCCAGACTCTCCGAATTGTAAAAACGGTTGAGGATTGCCAATTTCTATTCCTTTCTCTTCGATCGCTAGTTTGAGGCGACGGCGGAATTCGCGAGCAACTCTCCATTGCTGTAGGGGTTGGGTCTTGAGCCACACGCGAATTAGCATTCCCGAACGATCGATATCCTCGATGCCTAAAACTTCTGGCAGTTCGACGATTTGAGTTTGCCAATAGCGATCGCGATACATTTCCTCAGCGATTTCTCGCAACACTTCTAAAGCGCGATCGGGGTTCGTGTTATAGGCAATTTTAATTCTCAGATCGACTCGCGACCAATCTTTAGAAAGATTTTCGACGACGGTAATGGTGTTATTGGGAATAGTAATTAATTTCCCTTCGCTGTCTCGAAGCTGGGTGATGCGCAAATTGATATTTTCAACCAAACCAGTAGCCTCGCCAATAGAAATGATATCGCCGACAGCATACTGATCTTCGACCAAAATTAGAAACCCATTAATGGCATCTTTGATAACGCTTTGAGCCGCAAAAGAAATCGCTAGACCGATAAGTCCCGCACCTGCCAGCAGAGGCACTAAGTCTACACCTATTACTGACAAACTAATCAACACGCCAGTAGTGACGATGATAATGGTCGCGACGCTTTTTAGCACCTGCGATAGGGTAGAGAGCCGTAAAGCCTGTCGCTGAGTGATGCCAGCGGTTAAAAACTCGCTTTTTTGTACGGCTTCAAAAAAGCGAGCGATCGCCAGATCGCCGAGACGAACTAATACATAAGTGCCGATCGCAATCCCCAAAATTTGTAAAGGTCCTGAGACGATCGACGGTTGCAGCCAACGAGTATAAGGAAAGAGTCCTAGGATGGCGAAGATACTGCCTCCCCAGACAACAGCTTGTCCTAAATGCAACAGTCGCCGTTTGAAGTCGCTAGTATTACTCTGTCGTTGCTTGATGAGTTGCTGCTGTACGACTAGTTCTGGAGCAACATTAGATCGATCGCTCTCCTCGGCAATATCGGTTAAATTTTCGGGAGTTTCGGCTTCTAAGCGGTGTTTTTGCTTTTGGTAGCGCCGCTGCCCGATCGCAAATACCTTACTAGTAACGCTCGCGGCGATCAGAATTCCGAGGGCAATAACTCCTTGACGCATGAGAAACTCAGGCTGCCGTTCTCTTTTGGCTCTCAGCAGCGCCGATTTGAAAATTTCGGCGTATTCATCTGCTACTCTTTGCGGTTCGCTGCCTTGAATTTGGGCATCAAGAGTGGTGACGGTCATTAAATAGCGATCGTTGACAGAAATAATTGGCAAACTGCTACTGCGATCGATTTGCGTAGTGACTGCCAAGCGATCGAAATTGCTACTGGCAACTTGTTTTAGCCGATCTTCGATCGTTTTTACCCGTTGTTCGATCGGGTTGCTGTTGCCTGTGGCTGGAGTGGCAATCGTCAATAAGCGATAGCCATCTAAGCTCACCGTGCTGGTTTCGACTGCTCGATTGCGATCGATTGAAAGCAGCAAATTGTTAAGCCCAGGCCAATTCAAATTAGGTATTTGCGGCGTTTGTCCAAAGGCAGTAGGGGTGGAAACGAGCATTAATATCAGGGCGATTGCGCCAACAACTGCTGCAAAGTTCCACTTAGCTCGAATTCGTTGGCGAATTCTCATTGTTATCTCCTCTATTTTTTCGCCCGCCCTTGGCACAGGACAGAAGCCGATCTCACCAGTATGTATTTCCCTCAATAGACCTCTTGTATAAGTCGATAACTCATCAAAAGCATCTGCGTTTATCTGCGTTTATCTGCTGTTTATCTGCGTTATATATCCAAATTTTGGATTTTTGCAAGAGGTCTAATTGAGAAATGCTATACACTTACTTTTAGCTCTCTATCATAACCTGCGTTCTGGTTGAGCCGAGGGAAGAAAAACTCATTGAGAGGGCTTATCGATTTTTTATTCGATCGCCACTGACCTGAGCTAGGATGAACTAGAAAAATTCCATCAGAACTCACCAAATTATTCCTGTGGACAGGCATCTGGCTATGAAGAAATATCTAAGCCCGATCTTACTAGTCTCAGTTACAAGTCTCGTTGCTTGCCAGAACGTCAGCGATCGCCCTGTTGTAGAAAAACCGACGCTTGCCGTTTCCCCGGCGCTATCGACTCCACCTCCAGATCTGACAGCACTTACCAGCCCGACTCCAACTCCAAGTCCTACATTCAGTCAGCCTGAAATCCCTCTCCCCAAATCGGGCAAAGTTACACGCGTCACGAAAAAAAGAGCGATCGCACCATTGGCGATCGATACTACTGCCGGAACTAACTATTTTTTGAAACTAGTAGATTCTGCTTCTCAGGCTACGGTGATGACTGTGTTCGTTCGCGGAGGCACGACGACACGAGTGAAAGTGCCCCTCGGTACTTACCAAATACGTTATGCCACTGGCGACAAGTGGTATGGCACCAAATACCTTTTCGGGCCGGACACAACGTACAACAAAGCTGAAGAGATTTTCAAATTCAGGAAAGAAGGCAACCGCGTTCTCGGTTATACCCTCAAACTTTATAAAGTGGTAGACGGAAATTTGCAGACCACCCCGATCGATCCAGGTCAATTTTAGTAGAAACCGAGGCTTATTACTTATCGAAACAATCAGGTCTAAAACCTGCCCTTTTCAGGGAAAAGTTTTGGGAGCGGGGCATAAATCCTCTCCTGCAAAAACATACTTCTGACTTCTGACTCCTGACTCCTGACTTCGTTAAAAAATATCGCTGCGATCGACATAATAAGAACCCAAAACTAAAGCATCCATTTTCGTCCGTAAGAAACATTGAATTGCTTCTTCAGGAGTCCGAACTATAGGTTCGTTTTCATTTAAAGAAGTATTCAACACTAAGGGGATACCAGTACGATCGGCAAAAGTTTTAATCAAATCCCAATACAGAGGATTGGTTTGACGGCTGACGCTTTGCAAGCGCCCCGTGCCATCGACGTGAGTTACAGCCGGAATCAGCGATCGCTTTTCCGGTTTGACGTTAAATACTTTCTCCATAAACGGAACGGTATCGTCAATTTCAAAATACTCGCTGACGTATTCTTCTAAAATGCTGGGAGCAAAGGGGCGGAATTTTTCTCGGAACTTAATTTTGAGGTTTATAATATCCCGCATATCTGCCCGTCGGGGATCGGCTAGCAGGGAACGGTTGCCCAAAGCCCTAGCGCCAAACTCCATTCGCCCTTGGAACCAGCCGACGACTTTGCCATCGCATAAGGCATCGACTGCGCGATTGAGTAATGCTTCCCGTTCCAGGTATTGGGGTTGGACGTTATGAGTTTGCCAAGCCGCCAAACATTCCTCATCCGAAAATTCCGAACCCCAGTAAGCATGGTTCAGAACGAACTGCCGGGGCTGTTTCAGCATTTGATGCCAGACGTAGAAGGCTGCCCCAAAACAAGTACCGTTATCGGCCGCCCCCGCTGGAATGTAAACGTTACGGAAAGGAGTATTTTTGGTAATTTTGCCGTTGCTAACCGAATTCATCGCCACTCCCCCTGCTAAGCACAGGTTGTCACTGGGAAAGCGATCGTATAAACGGTTCAACAGGTAGAAAGTAATTTCTTCATTAATTGCTTGCAAAGAGGCAGCAATATTGTGGTGTTTTTCTGTCAGTTCTGCTTTCGGATGGCGCATCGGCCCCAATAGCTTTTCCAACTCTGGGCTGTGAAAGGGTTCGACGTGAGGGGCACCATTTTCCCAGTTCATGGCGATGCCCTGGGTGTGGTGGGTAAAGTAATCGAGGTTGAGTTCTAAACCATCTTCTTTGGGGTAAACGATTTGCCGAAAGGCTTCTAAATACTCAGGTTGGCCGTAAGGCGCTAGCCCCATGACTTTATATTCATCCCCATAAGCCGGAAAACCCAAGTAAAGAGTAATGGCGTTGTAGAGATAGCCAAGGGAATGGGGAAAGTAGGTACGAGCAAAGTATTGCAGTTGCCGATCGCGTCCTCCGGCAAACAGCGTACTCACGAAGTCTCCCATACCGTCGATCGAGAGAATCGCTGCTTCCTCAAAGGGAGAAACAAAGAAAGTGCCAGCTAGATGGGTGCTGTGATGTTCCAGGCTATAGATCGGGGCGCGGATATCGTCAGGACTGCAACCGCAGGCATTGGCCAGATTATCTTTCAAACTGGCAGATTTACTCTGTTTGTTAAAGCGATCGAGTAGAGATTTGAACGAAGGTCGTTTTTGTAGAGTAAAGAGTAATTTATTACCCAGGTTAGCTTTGGGGTTGAAAGATACAGCCACGTAATCTAGATCCCTAGCACTAATTCCGCCTACCTCCAAACAATAGCGAATCGAGCGATCGGGAAAACCAGCCCAATGCTTGACTCTAGTGAAGCGTTCTTCTTCAACTGCTGCCACTAGTTGGCCGTTTTGCATCAAGCTAGCAGAGGCATCACCGTGATAAGCGTTAATTCCAAGGATATTCATCAGTTATTGAATACTTTTCAGTAGTAGAGATGGCCGCGAAGAAGCACTAGAAATTATTCGTCTTCAGCCGTCTCCGCCCCTAAAAAAGTTCGCAAGCGATCGGCTAAACGTTCGGCTCGCTCGTATTCTCGATCGGCCCGCTGGCGTTCTTGTTCTACTAGATGGCGCTCTTGTTCGGCTCGTTCGCGTTCGTGTTCGGCTCTTTGATGCTCTCGATCGGCCCGCTGGCGTTCGTATTCGACTTGTTCGGCGCTCCATAACACCAACTTCCCCTCTTTATCCCACCACCGCAACCAGTTCAGCGATTGACCCAAGCGTTCTCCGGCCCAAATCCCCACAAATAGTTCTAACTCTGGAATCCAGAAATGGCCTTCCTCGTTTGCTACCTGACAAACGTATTTGCCATCTTGCAAGCATCGCACCTCTAGACTGGGTTCAAAGGGGTCGTAGGTGATGTAGGTTGGCACTTGCAATATCTGTTCGTAAAAATAGAGCTTGCCATATGGTGGTGTAGCTCTGAGCGACAATTCTCCTCCATCAATTTCCGATAAAAATTCGATGACGATGGCAACTGGCTCTCCTTCTAGGTTAGGAGTGTAACTGCGACTGATGCTCCCCTGGGAGGTAGAACGCACCGCAGGCACGTAGAACCAATCTGGGGCTTTAACAATATGTTTGTTATTAACAGTAGCAGCCAATCCAAAATTAGAACCAATTAGCGTTCCTGGGCGGATAAGCTTAGAGGCTTCTAGTGCATCAGTTAGGGCAGTAGCTAAGGTCTGTTGTTGAATACTTTCCACGAGAGGGTCCGGTAAAATAAAGTCTGTAGGTAATGCCTCCCAGGTAATGGTAGGTTTGGCTTTCAGGTGGGGAATTTGCACGACCATACATTATCATCTCAATAGATAAGGAAATAGGGAATAGGGCATGGGACATGGGGCATGGGGCATAAAATATGATGTCTTTGCGGAAGTCCTGTATTTTTACACTTCGGCAAGAAGTTCATAATCTTTCATTCACAAGCTTTTATCATCATTCGCGCCACATCGTCCATCTTATATTGAGCTTGCCAATTTAGCTTTTCTCTGGCTTTAGCCGGATTTCCCCGACCGATCGCAATATCGGTAGGTCGCAACAAACTAGCATCTGTGACTACATAATCGTGCCAGTCTAGCCCGACGCTATCGAAAGCGGCGGCCACAAAGTCTTCTAACTTCCGACTTTCTCCAGTAGCAATTACATAATCATCTGGTCGATCTTGTTGCAACATTAGATACATTGCTTCCACGTATTCGGGTGCCCAACCCCAGTCGCGTTGAATGCTGATATTGCCCAGGTGAAGTTTTTCTGGGCTACCTTGGGCAATTCTACAGGCGGTGCTGACAATTTTTTGAGTCACAAACCTAGCCGGACGTAGGGGCGATTCGTGGTTGTAGAGAATGCCGGAGCAAGCAAACAAGCCATAAGCTTCGCGGTAATTAGCTACTTGCCAAAAAGCGGCTGCTTTAGCTACTCCGTAAGGGCTTCTCGGTCGAAAAGGCGTATTTTCATCGGCAGCGCGATCGCCTGTATCGCCAAAACACTCGCTGGAACCAGCATTATAAAGTTTGATCGGTTTGCCAATAAAGCGAATTGCTTCTAGTAAGTTGAGAGTGCCGACAGATATGCTTTCTAGAGTTTCTACGGGTTGCTCGAAGGAAAGTCCAACAGAGGTTTGTCCTGCTAGATTGTAGACTTCATCGGGCTGGAATTTTACCAGCACTTGCAAAACGCTGCGAAAATCGTTGAGGGCGACGGATTCTAACTTCAGGCGATCGCTTATTCCCAAGCGAGCCAAGTTACGGAAAGCAGAAACTTGAGCATCTCGCGAAGTTCCACAGACGATGTAGCCTCGATCGAGAAGCAGTTGAGCTAAATACGCACCATCTTGACCGGATACTCCGCAGATTAACGCTTTTTTCACGCGATTTTTACCTTTCCGCTTAGCATAAGCTGGTTTGCCCTCACCCCACCCTAACGGGCACCCCTCTCCAGTAAAAAGAAACTTCCTTTCCCCTCTCAACCAAAAGAAACTTCCGTTCCCCTCTCCTCGTAGGAGAGGGCAGGGTGAGGTGGGAGAGGGGACGGGGCTGAATTCAAGGCTCTTAAAACAGGATTTTGTATCACTATTATGTCTGACTACATACCAATTATGAAGAAGTTACTAAGCGTTTTCGCAGTGAATCGGCGCGGCGTTTGGCAGTTGAGTTTTTAGGATCGTATTTCAGTGCTTCTTCGTAGGTTTGTAAAGCTTGAGATGTTAATTTTTTCCGCTCGTAAGCATGACCGAGATTGTTGAATGCTATTACATATTCTGGGTAAAGCTTCAAAGCTTCTTTATAGTTGCGAATTGCTAGATCGTATTGTTCTTGACCGAAATAAGCAAAACCTAAGCCGTTATAAATCAAAGCTAGATTTTCTGGTTCTACATCCTCTCCTTTCATCGCTTTTTGAAATAGAGATATCGCTTGAACGTAGAGTTTTTTATTTAAAAATATCGTGCCTAATTCGTAATATTCTTGAGGCGTACCTTGCTCATCTTTTAGCTTTTTTTGCAATCGCGACAGAGTGCTTTCCACACTGCGATTTTTCCAAACTTGACGCAAAATTACGACAGCCGCACCAGCAAGTAGTGCTACTAAAGAGGCCAGATAAATAAGAGGCAGAGTTTTTTCCATAAATGACAGAGGGGCAGAGGGGGCAGAGGAGGCGAGAGGTGAGTTCGGAGTATGTCCTGCGGACAGGCTGCGCCAACGGAGTTCGGAGTTCGGAGTTATTTTTAACTCAACACTCCACACTTAACACTTAACACTTCCTAAGCTCAACACTCAACACTTAACACTTATAATAGCCCCCAATAGGCCGCCCTTTCTTTCAACCAGCCTTCGGCTTGCCAACGTCCGATCGCTCGGTTGACTAAATCTCGTAAAGGCTGATATTGCAACCCTTTGGGCATAACTACAGATAAAGCTTGAGGAGAGATTCGCGATCGCAGCAGGCGATATTGAGGATATTCTTGCACCCAACCAGTCAGGACGCTAGTATCGGCAGCAAAAGCATCTGCTTTACTAGATTCGAGCAGCGATCGCGCTTGTTCGTAAGAGTCTACTCCTACGAGTTTGGCCTTGGGAATAGCATATTTCACTTGAGCGATCGTGCTAGAACCTTTGAGAACTGCAATCTGCTTCCCTGCTAAATCGCTTGGGAGATCGATCGCAGAGTCTTTGACGAGCAAAGCCGTGCTATCTAGATAGTAGGGGAGGCTGAAGTCAACCACGCGATAGCGGGAAGGAGTAGCAGTGACTCTGGCGATCGTCAGATCGACCTTATCTTCCCATATCGCCGTCAGTCTGTCGGTATTGTCGATCGGTTGCAGGACTACAGCATCGTCGCGGCCAAAAATTTCCTTCCCCAGCCGCCTAGCGACATCGATCTCGAACCCTTGCAGGTTGCCGTTGCGATCGCGGAAACCTAGAGGGCGCAAGTTGTCCTTTACGCCCACGATCAATTTACCCCGCTGCTGAATTGCTGTCAGTTCGGCAGCAACAGCGAAGTTACTAGCCGCTCGATCGCCCACAGCTAGAAGCAAGTGAGATAAACAAATTAACCCCACCCATCTTCTCAAGAGAGGGGAGAGGGGAGACACGGGGAGGGGAAGGTGGGGCCCCCTCTGGGGATAAGGGGCGAGGGGAGAATTCATTAATTCCGAATTCCGAACTCTACTTTACGCTCGATTGGCTAACTCCACGACTTTGCTAAAGCTGTCTGGATCGAGAACTGCTAGTTGGGCTAGCATTTTACGATTGAGTTGGATGTCAGCTTTTTTCAGTTTGCCGATCAGTTGGCTGTAACTGATACCCTGCTGTCTGGCAGCGGCATTGATCCGAGCAATCCACAGGCTTCTAAAATCGCGCTTGCGCTTGCGGCGATCGCGATACGAATTTCGCAATGCCTTCATTACCTGTTGATTGGCGGTGCGATAGAGCTTGGAGTGCGAGCCGCGAAATCCTTTAGCTAGTTTGAGGATTTTTTTGCGGTGTTTGCGAGCGACGTTCCCGCGCTTTACCCTAGTCATAGATTTTTATTCCTGTTTATAAATATGGCAGCATCAAGCGGACATTTCCGGCATCTCGTTCGTTGACGACTGCCATGTCAGACAGGCGGCGCTTGCGAGCCGAACTCTTATGTTGCAATAGATGCTTTTTGTGGGTTTGGCGGCGCATAATCTTTTTACCGCTGCCACTGACTTTGAATCTTTTGGCCGCTGCTCTGCGGGTTTTGACTTTAGGCATCGATCGAATTTGATGAGACACGATCTATCATCTTACCACTAACCAATGGTTCGATCGCTAAAATTGCAGCTACGGAACTGTGAGTTTTACATAAGAGCGAATAAATTTTGAGGTAAGTCCCGTAATTTTACGGATGGCTTTTATTCAAAAGAAAACCATAATATCAATGCTTAGTGCGACTTATAAACAAGTTTTGAATTGCAAATATTAGTGAAAGCAGGAAGTGTTGTGGACTTCTGCAACCATCAATAATATTGCGCTCGATCGCGATGTTGATGTTAAGTGGGCGCGGCAAGACAGGAGAATAATTTCGGATACAAATAATAGAGGGAATAATTTAAATTTAAAAAATTTACTAACTGCAAAATAAAATTTGTTTAACTATACAACTACAAGATATTTTTAAATGAAAACAGTCTTAGTAATTGAAAATTATTCTCCCGAAAAATCTTCGATTGTCGCTTTGTTGCGAGAAGCAGGCTTTAATGTCGTCTTAGCAGATACGGCCGAATCGGTGTTAAATTGGTCGCGCACCAATGGTAAACCAGATCTGATAGTTTTAGATATTATTGACATTATTATACCAGGTGCGTGCGGATTAGATATTTGCCGACAGCTTTGCGATCGCTCTGAAATGGAAAACGTACCGATTATTTTTTGTTTTTCTAAAAATCAAGACCTCGATCGCTTTTGGGCATTACAGCAGAGCGAAAATGCTGACATTAATAAATCTCGTTCGCCTACAGATTTAGCAGATACGATTTACGAGCAAATTAATTAGAATTACGAACGATGAATTCTAAGTTATGAAAGCTATTAAATTTTTAGTTTGCTCAAAACTTTGGTAAAACTGCGATCGAATCTAGACAATCCTACCTAAAACGCTGTGTTAGCGTAGCCGCGATCGCCCCACCACCAGAATCCTAATGCTAGGGTGCAAATCGACATACCCTTTAAGAGCTACAATCAATTAATATTTGTAATATTTTTTTACCTTTATGAATCTATGGCCCTACTCCTACTGGCGCTGGTCAGTTGTCTTGCCTGGGTTATCAGCAGTTTAGCTGGTGGTGGCAGTCCGTTTATTATCATGCCCCTGGCTAACGTTTTATTAGAGACATCGGCGATTGCGCCAGTAATGACAATCGGGATGCTGCTGGGTAACTTGCACAGAACTTGTCAGTTTTGGCAACAGATCGATCGCCCGTTAACCTGGTGGTATTTAACCGGAGCATTACCAGGGGCAGTCTTAGGCGCTTTTGTCTTTACCAAAATCCAACTGGAATGGGTGCAAGTGCTGCTGGGATTGTTTCTGGTGAGTTATGTTTTCAATTTTGGATGTAGCGATCGAGAATCATCTTTTCGGGTACGCGGTTGGTTTTTCTTGCCAGCGGGTTTCGTTCATGCCTTTCTTTCCGGACTGATCGGCAGCGTCGGGCCGTTACTCAATCCGCTTTACCTCAATTATGGGTTAGTCAAAGAAAAGATGATTGCTACCAAAGCCGTTCACGTCGTGGTAGTTCATGTAGTCAAACTAATTACCTATGCTGCTTTTGGAGCCTTGAAATGGCGCTATTTGGGATACGGATTGGCAATCGGGATGGCAGCAATTCCAGGCAATTGGTTGGGACAATTGCTGCTGCAACAAATCAGCGATCGCAAATTTCGGCAATTAGCCGTCGCTGTCGTCACGCTCAGCGGTGTTGTCATGCTTTGGAATCAACGCGATTTCTTTGTCTTCTGGAGATCGACCTGAGTTCTCGATCTGCTGAACCACTTATCATGAATTGGAATTCCGAACTCCATTGGCGCAGCCTGTCCGCAGGACATACTCCGAACTCAACTTAACTATGTAGCTGCTACAGCAACGTGAAGCATTTCTTCTGGGGTGAGATGGGAATATACCACTTCGCCGTCGCGGAACCAAACGATGCGGCGCGTCGTTTTGGCCACCTCTGGTTCGTGAGTTACCATGACGATCGTAATGCCGCTGCGATTTAATTCTCCAAAGATATTCATGACTTCGTGGGTAGTCCGAGAATCGAGCGCTCCAGTGGGTTCGTCAGCTAAGAGTAAAACTGGTTGATTGACGATCGCTCTGGCAATTGCTACCCGCTGTTGTTGTCCGCCAGAGAGTTGATTGGGGCGATTATTGAGGCGCTTTTCTAATCCGACTTTAGTTAAAGCTGCCACGGCGCGATCGCGTCTTTCCGAACTTGAGATCCCGGCATATACCATCGGCAACATGACATTTTCTAAGGCGCTCAGTTGGGGCAAGAGGTGAAATTGTTGAAAAACAAAACCGATTTTGCGATTGCGAATGTGAGCTAATTGAGCGTCGTCTAATTGAGAAACATCGACCCCATCTAGATAGTAGCGACCAGAAGTAGGGCGATCGAGACAGCCAATGGCATTCATCGCAGTAGATTTACCCGATCCAGAAGCTCCCATAATCGAGCAATACTCGCCCGCTTCGATAACTAAACTGACATCGTTGAGGGCAATAACTTCAGTTTCCCCAATGCCATAGACTTTAGAAATATGTTCCAAGCGGACGATCGCTGGTTTCCCAGTCGCAGCAACTTCACTTATCTTTTTGTCTTCTAGTTTTTGCATTGTCAGTTGTCAGTAGTTAAATTTTCCCTCTACTCCCCATCTCCCCATCTCCCCATCTCCCCATCTCCCCATCTCCCCATCTCCCTCAAGCACTGCGCAAAGCCACAATTGGATCTAGTCTAGCGGCCCTCTGAGCGGGAACCACGCCAAAAAACAGCCCGATGCCGCTGGAAACTCCAATAGCTAAGAAAATCGACATTGGCGCAACGCTAGCTTTTAAGGGCGTAAACGAACTAACTAAGGAAATTCCCCCCATACCGATTGCCGTTCCCACTAAACCCCCAGCAGTTGCCAGAATCACAGCCTCGATTAGAAATTGAATGAGAATATCTTGTTGCGTTGCCCCCAGAGCTTTCCTAAGTCCGATTTCTTGAGTGCGTTCGGTGACGGAAACCAGCATGATATTCATCACTCCGATACCGCCAACTACTAGCGAGATCGCTGCGATCGCTCCTAACATAATCGTCAGGGCCCCGGTGATGGTGTTAACGATCGTGAGAATCTCTTCTTGCGTCCTGACGGTGAAATCATCTTCGCCAGTAATTTTGTGTCGCAGCCTCAGCAGGTTCCGAATCTGAAATTGGGCGGCGCTCATGCTGGCTGGATTTTGGGCGGTAACAGAAATGAAAGTTACCTGCAATCCATATACAGAAGTTCGACCGATAATCCGATTAGCTAGGGTGGTAATGGGCACAAAAACCGCATCATCTTGGTTGCTACCTAAAAAGCTTCCTTTGGGTTTCGTCACTCCTACCACTTCAAAACTAATATTTTTGATTCTAATCTGCTGACCTATTGGTTCTCGAATGCCAAAGAGTTTGTTGGCAACTTCTGGTCCTAAGATGGCGATCCGATTGTTGCGCTTGAGGTCTTGTTCGTTGATAAACCGTCCCCGTTCCACGTCGAAGCTTCTGACGGTCAAGAATTCTGGATTAGTACCAATGACTAGAGTAGAAATATTTTTGCTGCCATAAGTTACTTGCTGCTGGTTTTGAATTTGAGGAGAAACTTCTTTAATTGCAGGAACTTGAGTAGCGATCGCTTTGGCATCTTCTAGCACCAAAGTTTTCGGCGCAGTTAAAGTCGCTCGACGCTGGCCGGGCTGACCTGGGCTGACAAACAATAGATTCGGGCCTAAAGACTCAAACTGTTCGGCTGCTAACCTTTGGGCCCCTTGTCCTACCCCCACCATGCCAATGACTGAAGCGTTACCGATGACAATTCCTAAGATTGTTAGCGCACTCCTCAATCTGTTAGCGGCTAGGGTAGTGCCTGCCATTTTCAGACTATCAAGAATGTCCATTTGCGACTAGAAAAAAGAATAAAAAATCATCCTAACAATCGACTATTTTTTTGATAAATATCATCATTTCGCTTTTCTAATCGTGCCCTCAATTTCCGCTTAGTATAACATGGTTTCGGCTCTTCAAGGGTCATCTAAGCTGGCGAAATGGGTCAGCAAGCTAGTATCTACCGCTCGAGTCATGGCTTAGCTCCAGAAGCTCTCTTCTCTTCAGCCTATGTCATTTTGGTCATGCGTTTGCCCTGGCAGGATATTTGCTTGCGAGACAGCCAAAATAGCTATCCCACAAGAATTACCTAATTATTTTTATTTAACTTTCATCATTTATGGATAAAAAAACAAGAGCAAAGGCTCGATCTAAAATCGTCTCTACAAATTTTTGTGGCATTATATAACTACTTCAAATTCAATCTTTTCCATCTTCTGCTTCAACCATTGATTAAATAAATCTGTGCCAATTTGATAAGATAATTGAGCATCTAATTGGGAGTTAACAATCTCTTCTATCCAAATTAAATGAACTCCTTTAGCAGTAATAATTGGTTTGAGTATCTGAGGTGGATTAGCTGCAAAAATTGCTGCTGAAATTTCTGGTTTTAAGTCTTTTCTATGGAGGATGCCTCGATATCCACCTTTGCGCCTTAATTCTAAATCTTGAATGTATTGACGCGCTACTTCATAAAAAGTAGTTTCCTCGCCCTGAATAGCATAAAATAGCTCTAGAGCTTCGTCTTCATCGTCTAATAAGATTTCATAAACTACTGCTCCCATATAATCTAATTGGCGTTCGGCAAAATGTGCTTCTACTTTATTTCCAACTATGGCCGCACCCAACTTCAAGTAAGTTAGATTAGATTGAATCATGTTTTCAAAATCATCTAAAGATACCCCATGTCGCTCTAGCCACTTATAAGTTTCTTCCGAACTGTGAAGATTGTGAGCTAATCGAAATCGATCGGCTCCTTCTTGCAGTTCTTCTGTAGTAATTTCGATGCCAATTTCAGCAGCGGCTTCAGCGATCGCTTGGCGAGCTAAAATTCCTTCTACGATCTCAGGAATTTTTCCAGATAGCTTAATTTGCTCTACGATCGCAGATCGATCTACAGTCAAAATTTCAGACATTTCGAGTTTCCTTTATTTGAGTTGTTTGGCAAGATAATTCCATCTAGATAGCGATGCCTCCGGAGACATCACCCAGCTAGATATGAAGCTTTAAAGCCAGCAGTCGATCGCTTAAAGTTCGATATTTATGCCCGGTTATAAAAATTTATTGAGGGGCAAATCTTGAATTGAAATCCGACGTTCGATCTGATGTTGAGGTAGCCGATCTTCAGAATCGCTAATATTAGATGGAGCTAGATTATATTGTTTGAGCAAGCGATTGATATGATTTTTGCTAACCTTAATACCAAATTCTCTGGCTAAGCGCCGACTTAAAGAATAGCCCGTCCACTCGTCAAAGCATTCTCCCAGTTCGCGCGGACTAATAGTTACTAACTCTTTCAATCGCTCTAAATGTCTTTCTTGAATAACAGCAGGACGACCGCGAGGATGTTCTTGCCATTGATGTGCCATGCCGCTTTGAGCTTTAAAAATCCAGGTTCTAGCGGTAGCAGGAGAACATTTTAAAATTTGACAAATTTCTGTTTGAGATTTGCCCTCATCGGCATAGAGCATAATTTCAATGCGTTTGCGTAAATTGTCTGGCAAGTCATCTGCGGGTTTTGCTAGATTTTTTTGCAAAAGCTTACGCTGAAATGTAGTTAAATATTTACCTGTCATCTCTAACTCCTCGCGATCGTTAGACTAATTACAGCTTCAAATCTCGTTGCTGTAGCTTCTTGAATGGATCGATAATAAAATCAATAATTCGACGCTGCCGAATAATTACATCAGCACTGGCTGTTTGTCCAGCCGTTAAATCTATCTGTTTATTGGCAGTGGAAATATAGTTTTTATCGAGAGCGATATCTAATTCAAATACTTCAACTTTGCCTTGAGGTGTTTCTAAGATTTTCGAGTCGGGAGAAACTGAAATTACTTGCCCTGAAACTATGCCATAGTCTTGAAATGGGTAGGCATCAAATTTAACTTTAACTGGTAATCCCACCCGCAAAAAACCGCTTTGGTCGCTGGGCATCTGCGCTCTTAAAATTAGTTTGGCATCTTGGGGAGCAATTTGTGCTACTAATTGACCTGCTTGGACGTAAGCTCGATCTCGTTCGATCGGCATTTCGGTAATGACTCCATTGCTAGGAGCGCGTAAGGTTCGCTGTTGTAGTTGAAACTGCAAAGATTTAACTTGGTTTTTGGTTTGGGCAATTTCGGTAGATAGAGAAGTTATTTGCAGTTGCAATTCTTTGAGTTGTTTGCGATTTTCTAACAAAGCTAATTCTCCTCCTTGTTCTAAGCTTTGATATCCCCGTCTTTGTTCTTCTAAACGATTTTGAGATTGTTGGATATCAGATTGCGTTTGATTGAGAATGCGATCGTAACTGCGTTGCTGCTCTTGAAGTTGTTTGTCAGATTGTTCGGTATCCGATCGCAATTGACTTAATAATCTTTGGTAACTGCGTTGCTGTTCTTGCAATTGCTTATCGGCCTGTTCGATTTCCGATTGTAGTTGGCTCAGCAGTCTTTTATAGCTTCGTTGCTGTTCTTGTAACAGCTTGTCAGCTTGTTCGATCTCCGATTGTAATTGACTTACTAGTCTGGGATAACTGCGCTGCTGCTCTTGCAGTTGTTTTTCTGCTACTTTAATATTGGCTAGAGCTTCCGATCGCAATCGCTGGCTTTCATCTACTTTTTCACTAATTTCTACAACTTTGACTTGAGGTACCACACCTTGTGCTAAAAGTCGTTCGTAGCGTTGTAGTTCCGATCGAGATTTAGTCAGGCGGTTATTTGCTAAAGCGTAAGCTTCTTTAGCGGCATTAACTCTTTGTTGGGCTTGTTCGACTTGAGCGACTTTTTCTGGTTCTTGCAATCTCAAATTAGCTCTAGCCGCACTGAGTTTTTGTCTGGCTTGTTCGACTTGAGCGAGCTTTTCTTGTTCTTGCAAGCGGAAGTTTTTTTGCGCTGCTACTAATTTTTGTCTGGCTTGTTCGACTTGAGATAGTTTTTCTCGTTCTTGCAGGCGAGAATTAGCTTTAGCTGCTCGGAGTTTTTCTCGTGCTTGTTCGACTTGAGCGAGTTTTTCTTGCTCTTGTAAAGGGGCGTTAGTTATCGCCGTGCCGACTTGTCCCTCGGCTTGACCGATCTGAGCGTCTTTTTCTAACAGTTGAGCTTGATTTTGTTGCTTTTGAGTGTTGAGCAACAACAGAAACTGATTTCTTTGCGATTGTAATTGCGCCAGGCGATTTTGCGCTCCTTCTAATTTATCTCGAGCTTGTTGCAGTTCGCTGCGCAGCAAGTCTGACTCTAGTTCGACGATGACTTGTCCGGCTTTTACCCTGTCGCCTTCTTTCGCCCGGACTGCAATTACAGTGCCAGCGGTAGGTGCATCTAGGCGTTGGGTAGCATTTTGCGGTTCGAGTCTGCCTCTGGCAGTTCCAGTTTCATCGACGCTGTATAGCATCGACCAAGGTAAAACTATGGCGACAAAGATGGCTAAAAAATACAGCAGTCCTCGCGTCCAAGTTTTTGGTAATGTGTCGATTAGTTCTTGGGTAGAATCCGACCAATCGTTAGTGGTTGTAACTCGATCTTCGTCTTCATATAGTCCCTGGCTCATGGTTCATCAAACCTTTTGCATGAATTGGTAAGAAAGAAATAAAAACCACAGATGCACACAGATAAACACAGATGTAAGTGATGAATTATTGATTTGTCCGAGAAGTACACGATTCATCTTTTCTGTTGCCTATGCCCCATGCCCCATGCCCTATGCCCTATGCCCTATGCCCCATGCCCTAAGCCCTAAGCAACTACATCGAGTTGTTGTTGGTTGAGATAGAAATACTGTCCGCGTTTAGTCATTAGTTGTTTGTGAGTGCCGCTTTCAACTAAAATGCCTCGATCCATGACTAAAATTAAATCGGCATTGCGGACTGTAGAGAGGCGGTGAGCGATAATTAAGGTGGTGCGATTTTGCCGGATTTGGGCGAGATTGGTTTGAATAATTCGCTCTGATTCAGCATCTAAATGACTGGTAGCTTCGTCAAATATCAATAATTGGGGGTTGCCTAATAAAGCACGAGCGATCGCAATTCTTTGTCTTTGTCCTCCCGATAGCAACCCGCCGCCTTCGCCGATGGGAGTTTCGTAACCCATGGGTAGCTTTTTAATAAACTCGTCTGCACCTGCTTGTTCGGCAGCGGCGATAACTGCTTGCAAGCTAGCTGAAGGCTGAGAGATCGCAATGTTTTCTCGAATCGTGCCGCCAAATAAAAAGGTATCTTGATCGACTATACCTAACTGAGAACGGAGCGATCGCAACGATAAACTGGTAATATCTTGCCCGTCAATTAAAACTTTGCCTTCTGTGGGCATATACAGCCCTAACACTAACTTCGCGATCGTCGTTTTTCCAGAACCGCTGCGGCCGACGATGGCTATAGTTTCACCCGGTTTGACATCAAAGCTCAAGTTTTCTAAAACATTAGGATTGTCGGGGTGATAGCGAAAGGTAACGTTATCAAAGCGAATCTCGCCGCGTAAATCGGGTAAATTTTGTCGCGATGAAACTTGTAAATCTTCTTCAGGAGCAGTGCTGATGACATCGTTAATCCGTTCGATCGCGATCGCGACTTCTTGCAATTCATTCCACAGCACTGCTAGCCGTTGAAACGGGCGAATGATATTCCCCAGCAACATATTGAAAGCGACTAATTGCCCGATACTCAGTTCTCCCTGAATGACTTGATACGCCCCAAACCACAATAATCCGGTTTGAGCTAAAGTTTCGATCGTCGAACTGATAATTTGCATCCGATTACCGATTACTTGCCCGACAAATTGGGTTTTAATCGATTTATTCAGCAGCCCTTCCCAATGCCAGCGCACGGTTTGCTCTAAAGCTAGAGATTTTACCGTGCGAATGCCGCTAATCCCTTCAATTAAATAGCTGCTTTCAGCCGCATAAGCCCCGAAAATCTCTCTCGAAATTCGCTGTAGAAAAGGTGTAGAGATTAATCCTAATAACAGGAATGGTGGCACGATAATTAAACTTAAAAGTGCCATTTTCCAGCTATAACGCAACATTAATCCCACGTAAATAAATATGGTCAGCAGATCGAGGATAATCAATAAGGCTTCACCCGTCAGGAAACGCTGAATTTTCCGGTTTTCTTGGACTCGCGAGATGATATCGCCGACGTAACGAGATTCAAAAAAGCTCAAAGGTAAACGAAATGTATGGCGGATAAAGCCGACAATTAAGGCTAAATCGACTTGGCTGGCAGTTCGATCTAATAGATATTGCCGCAACCCGCCCATGGCAATCCGAAAGCAGCCAAAAATTAGCAGCCCTATACCGACAGTAGTTAAAGTTAATTCCGATCGCTGGGAAATTACTCGATCTAAAATTAGTTGAGTGAATATGGGAGTAATTAACCCGAATAACTGAATGAAAACCGAAGCGATAAAGACTTCTAGCAGGATGACCCAGTGAGGTTTGATTAACTCAAATAATTGCCAAAAAGGAGTAAAGTCAGATTCGGTTTCATTAATTAAGGCTGTCGGTTGTAGTAAAAGGGTATAACCCGTCCAACCAGCTTTAAATTGTTTGTGCGTCAGGGTGAGTTGTCCGATCGCCGGATCGGCGATAATGACAGATTTGCGATCGATCCGATATACCACTACGTAATGTCTGCCTTCCCAATGCGCGATCGCTGGTAGAGTTTGTTCGGCTAGTTTGTCGAGGCTGCATTTAACGGGTTTGGTGACAAAGCCGATGCTTTCAGCCGCTGTCGATAACCCCCGCAAGGAAGCACCTTGACGGGTAACGTGAGATAAGTCTCGCAGGCGATTGACGCTGAACTTTTTCCCCCAGTAACGCCCGATCGTGACTAGGCAAGCCGCACCGCAATCTGAGGCGCTTTGTTGGGCAAAAAACGGATAGCGGCGGGTGAAAGCGTGCCACACATGGCTGGATTTGTATGTCGGGCGAGGAAAGTCGGCTTGGGCGATTTGTTGCCTGTCGGCTCGCTGCCCCTGGGGCGGAGGATCGGCTTTGGGTGTAGGGGGCGATTCCTCCGATTCTTCACTTTGAAATAAAGCATTCCGAGCGATCGCTTGCTGATAAAGATGCTCTCGAATCTGAGGATATTTGTCGATCAGTTCGCCGACAAACTTAGCAGGAAGATAGCAAACTCTGGGCGGTTCTTTACCAGCTTTAACTGCATAAGTCGCCCATTTTGATTCAGGAAATAAGGTCAATTCTCCAAAGGTATCACCTGGGGCGAGAGCACCTGGAGAAGATTTATCGCCATCGATTAGTCTGGCTTTACCTGCGGTAATCAGATACAAACCGGGTGATGAATTAGCGGCATCCCAAATCGGTTTGTAGGGTAAAGATTCGATGATTTGGAGTCGTTCGTACAGGCGTGCGAATTCGTTCTCCCTCAGAGTTTGTCCTAAAGCGACAGTCCAAACTTCTGAGGAGATTAAGCTGCTATTTTGAACCATTTAAATATCTACCCCCTCTCAAATGCGGTTATAACAAGTTTTATTGCCAATGGCAATATCTAGCTCATCTTTACCCCATCTGTAGCTCTCGATCTATCGATTGGGCTTGAATTTCACAGTTATGCAACTATTAAGGAGATCGCCGATTTTTCTAAGTTGCAACCCGATTGCAGGCGGAACAAAATTGTGTCAATTATGGTTCTTTTTAACCTGGCAAACCGTTGACGTTGAGGAAGAGGAGAAATTAAGTTGGGGATGTCGCAGTTACAGATCGCGTTGCTAATTTGAAGTTGGGATCGTTAACCATGGCAGAAATTTCAATTACCGATCTACAGTTAAATAACGATTTACCGTTATTTAACTGTCTGGAAACAGAAGAACTCGAATTAATCAAAATCGCAGTAGAAAGAGCGATCGATGCTCGTCAAGTAGTTGGTGGAACGAACCAAATCAAGCTAGGTACGCCCACGATCGGCATCATCTTTCCACCTCCAAATTCAACCCAATAAAGATGGAATCAAAGGTTAAACATCCTTCACCCCTTTGTCCCAGTTCTAGGCCAGATTTAACCGATAGTTTTGTTTTTGGAATTGCCGCTGGAACGGTTGATGAAGTGCGGGTTCATTATCTCCCCAAACCGCAACCAGTTACAGATGAACTAATGGCTTTGGCTGCACCTGCCACTCCCACAGAAGTATTTAGATTTGCAGCTTCCTGCGTGGGTAACAATTGCGTGCATTTCGACGGTGCTAATTGTCGGTTAGTACAGAAAATAGTTGAAAAGCTAGATGCAGTCACCGATTTACTACCACCTTGTCAAATTCGTCAAAGCTGTCGCTGGTGGCAGCAAGAAGGCAAAGCAGCTTGTCAGCGATGTCCTCAAATAGCTACCGATCGCTGTCAATCATAAAAGCAGTAACGCTTGTAAATTCATAGAAGGTTTGTCATGTCTACCATTGTTATTAAAGATCTTTCTCTTGCTGGTTTTGAAATATTAATCGGCGAGGAAAGTTACTTAGATACTTTAACAGAAACCGAACTAAATATTGCTGGTGGGCTAGTTTACAGTCCATATCTAGAACAGCTATTGTCACTGCGGCCAACGGCTCTAACTTTCTAGATTTAGATGCCTTAAATGTGAAAATAAGAATTGCGATCGCAAATTACCTGACTTCTTAAAAATTCAAATGAGGTTTGAAAATGGCAACTATTTCCATCGACGATTTAACTCCAGCAGGTTATTCTCTATTTGCTGATGATGAAAGCTATCTGCGAGATTTATTGTCTGACGATGAATTAACTATTTCCGGCGGAGCAACAAGCTCGATTACTTGGACTATAGGTAGTTCGGGATGGTGTGTCGCAAGCATAGTGTCTATATCTCTAACTCTCATTTCATATGAAGTGTTCCAGTAACTAAAAAATAAGGAATTGAGCGATCGCACTCTCTTTTTACCAGAATGCGATCGTCCAATTCCAAATTTGAGGTTATTTACTACTCGGACAAACCCTACTATTCGACAATCGAAGGTTTGAGTATGGCAACTATTTTCATCGACGATCTGAATCCAACAGGCTATTTACTATTTGCTGACGATGAAAGTTATCTGCGCGATTTATCATCTAGCAACGAATTAAATGCTTATGGAGGGATACTAGTAATTAGTATCCCATCTCCGGCAATTACACCTACTATAATCAGCCCTTTATCATCAATATCTCCAATGCCAATTATTAGGTAGGTAGACTAAAATCAGAAAAAGTTGTCCTGGTTATGTAAATGATTTTCTCAAAAACTTGACTTTGGAAAATTATTTATAAATTAGTCAGATCGCAGCTACCAAAATGTATCAATTATGTATATTTTTTCATCTATAAATCGTTGACTATAGCAGAAAAAACAATCATTATTAAATCAGGCATTATTTCACGATTTTAATGCCGATCGACTCTAGTTAATCAGGTTCTACAATGTCAAATATCGAGATTGCAGATTTGCAAGTTTCTGGTTCTGATTTGTTTGTAGATGATGAAAGTTATCTGACCGAACTCGACCATTCATCTTTACTAGCTAGTCAAATTCAAGGAGGCTCTCTTGCTAGTATTGTTGTAGTAACAGTAGTAACTTTTACTGCTGTTTCTATCGCCACCCGGATATCACGGGAAATTTTAGAACCAGATTGTCCTCCACCACCGCCACCATTCTGCGAATAGAACCTAAAAGCCAGAGATAAATACCAGAAAATCTGCTTGTCTCTGGCAGTTTTTTGAAAAAATCGTCATAAAATATGTCTTTTTTGTTGAGTTCGCAAAATCTATTTGCTTATCTAAGCGAGAAAAACTTGGTCGATCGAGATAATTACGATCCGACAAATATCGAACTAAAACTAGCAAAGAACTTTAATTTGCTTTTGACCCTCAAAAGTGGTAAAAAACTACTGATCAAACAAGAGCGTCATAATAAAGCAGGTAAAACCGCAGGCGAGTTTTTGCACGAATGGCGAATGCAAGAACTTCTAGATCGATTTCCAGAAATTACCTCGATTCGGCATTTATTTCCAGAAGTGCTTCATTTCGATCGCGACAATTCCATTATTGTCTTCAACTATCTAGACGATTACCGCGATCTGGTTGATTTTTACAACAAAGAACAGATTTATCCGGTAACTATTGCCAACGATCTCGGTGCCGCACTAGCTAAGATTCATCGTTTGACCTTAGATAAATTAGATTGCCGATATTTCTTGAATTCTCTAGAGGTAACGCCCAAGGAATCAGAATGGGAGACTCCCGTATATCTGAGGGGAATCGATCGCATTACTCCAGAAGTATTCGGAATTTTTCCAGCCGATGGGTTGAAGTTTTTAGCCCTATACCAACGCTATGACAGTTTAGGAAAAGCGATCGCTTCTTTAATTGCCAGCTATCAACCTTGTTGTTTGACTCATAACGATCTCAAACTCAATAACCTGTTGCTGCATAACGATTGGGAACAGAGAATTTTAGATTCTCAAAACATCTTGCGTTTCATCGATTGGGAGCGCAGCGGTTGGGGAGATCCAGCCTTCGATTTAGGCACTTTAGTAGCCAGTTACGTGCAAATTTGGTTGGGCAGTTTAGTCGTCAGCAAAGAAATGTCCATAGAAGATTCTCTCCGCATGGCGATGACACCCTTAGAGTTGTTACAACCTTCCTTGGGGGCGCTGATGAGTGCTTATCTAGGCGAATTTCCGCAAATATTGGAGTCCCAACCAACTTTTCTGCAACGAGTAGTGCAATTTGCGGGTTTAGCTTTAATTCATCAAATTCAAGCCATGCTGCAATATCAAAAAGTCTTCAACAATACAGGGATTTGTATGCTGCAAGTAGCTAAAAGTTTCCTTTGTCGCCCTCAAGCATCTATTCCGACAATTTTCGGGCAGTCAGAAGCCCAATTAATTAATAGTTCTGGCTCTTCTAGAGTAACTATGACAATTTAACAATTAAAAATCAGTATTATTGGAACTAATCTTTAAATTTGATTAACTTGGAATCCTTGTCAGGTATTGACTAGACACTGTATTTTATGTTATTAGCTTATTTAAACTTCAATTGTAAAAATAGATAGTTAATAAAATGCCATCTAACTCTCTTCTCCATTTTCTCACTAAAATCATTAAATTTGCAGGTTTTAAAGTCACTAATTATCATTTCATTACCGAAAACGAATTACTAATTGAACTAGAAAATCAAGCGACTTTATCAACTTGCCCTCATTGTCACAAAACTACCGATAAAGTTCATCAATCTCATCGCTATCGAATTAGAGATATTCCTTGGAGTAGTTGGGATATTTTTCTTAGTGTCGATCGCCGTCAATTCCGCTGTCAAAAGTGCCATCAAGTTTTTTCCGAAGAATTAAATTTCGTCAAAAAAAGAAGAACCTACACTAAAAGATTAGCCGAGAAAGTGCTGAAGGAAGTATTAGAAACGGATGTCGTGAATACAGGAATAAGAAATCGCCTGAGTCCGGCCGAAATAGAAACAATATTAAAAGAGGCAGAAGCAGATCTATTAAATGAAAAACCGACGAATTTAAAAAAGTTGGGGATCGATGAAATTACTCATTTAAAAGGAGGTAAAAACTATGCAGCAGTTTTGGTAGATTTAGTCCAGAGAAAACCGATAGCATTATTAGAAAAAAGAAATAAATCAGTAATAGCACAATACTTATTGGGACTGGGATCTGAGATTTTAAATCAAATAGAAGAAGTGAGCATAGACCTGTGGATACCTTATAAAAGTGTCATCGAAGAACTCATGCCACAGTCCCAAGTTGTCGCTGACAGGTTTCATGTAATGAAACAAATAAATGACGAATTAGATCGGCGAAGAAAAACCGAAAAAAGGCAAGCAGAGAAATTGAAAAATAAATCCGACAGAGAGCCGAAACTGGCGGAGATAAAAAATAGCAAATATCCTTTACTCAAACAAAGAGAGAAATTAAACAAACAGGAAAAAGAGAAATTAGAGGAAGTCAAAAAAGTTGCCCCTGACTTAATTGATGCATATTACCAGAAAGAAAAATTAAGAGACATATTTGAAAGCCCAATAACAGGAGATGAAGCCTTTTGGCATCTGGTCGAATGGACGGCATCATCTTATCAGTATTTTCCTGCAAGTTGCCAAACAATAAAAAGGTGGATTGATGAGATTTTAGCTTACTTTGATAATCGAACTACCCAAGGAGCCGTTGAAGGAATTAATCAAAAAATCAAGCTAATTAAAAGGAGAGCTTATGGCTTAACTAACTTTGATAACTTTAGAAGAAGAGTTCTCTTAAATTGGGCTTTTTGCTAGGAATTTATCATACTTAGTCTAGGAGAGCCATAGTTCTCAGCCAGAACCGATTTTCGTTTATAGCAACGGAAAGACCTAACCCCCTAGCCCCCATCTTGTGGGACAGCCCTCTGGGCTATCCCACAAGAATTACCCAATATTTTTTTTAAATTGCATCAAGGCAAAAAAGAACTCCCCTCTCCAATAAAAAGAAACTTCTATTTCCCTCTCCTCGTAGGAGAGGGCTTCTTTGAGGTGGGAGAGGGGTTGGGGGTGAGGGTAAACCAAGTTCGGGAACACAACTTAAGGATTGCCAATGCTACTGCAAGACACCTCGATCGATCGCCAACTCAATAGCTTAGATCTCAGGCTAGCGAACGCGCTACAAGATATTGCTGCCAACGTCGAGATCGACGGCTTTGGCATTCGGCATCCCAGTTATAAGCCTTTGGAACTGCCGCCCGAAGCTGTAGCGCGATTGGAGAGTATGCCACCGGATTTGCAGCAAAAGTACGTCAGTTCGCAACTGCGGAGTTTTCTTTATGGCATCTACTACAACGGCTCTCTCAAAGCTGCCCTCGCCCCAGAATCGCAAACCCAAATAAACCTGCAAGATTTAGAAAATAATACCTTCCTGGGCATGGATCTAGAATTTTACGAACAGATCCACAACAGCAATACGGGCGAAGGTTACTTCGATGATGGCTGGGTGGTAGTTAGAGAAGAAGACGATGGAGCGATCGCAGTTAATAAAGGCGGCTTAACCCTTCACGTCAGACGAGATCTCCATCTCAAGTCTACCGAGGAAGCGAACGCCGCTGGCCATCCTTTGGCCATTCGCTTGCCGAAAAACCTAGTGCAAAACGGATTTTATATGGCTGTCGGTAATGCTGGCGTGCATAGCCCTCAAACATCCAGTTCTCAACTCGTGCGAATTTACTGGAGTTTGACTCCTGAAGGAGCAGTAGCCGCGATGAACAGCCTGACCCAAAAGCTGAATGACATTAACTTGCCCTTCACTTTCAAAGTTCTATACAATCCTTCAGACTACAAACGATACGACTCTGGGGTACTTTACTTCGATAGCCCCAACTACGAAAGCGTTCGCCCCATCCTGCAATCTGTTTATGCCGAACACCAGGATCGTTTCTTGTCAGAAACTCCTTTATTTACTAAATTACTCGCGCCAGGATTGGGATTAGCTGAAGAACCAGATCGCAAATTTACCACGCAAGAAAGTTTTGGCATGAATCGCTGTCAAATTGTCGCTGATGGTTTGCTGACAGCACGGCGGCAAGAAAATAACTCAACTGAAGGTCGTCTGGAATCGATTTTACAGCAGTTCTCTTTCATAGGAGTCGATATCGATCGCCCTTATCTCAACTCTGAATCGAGAGATATCTATCAGCCATTGCAGATATAGAATGTTTGCGATCGAATTCAAAATTGCCCGATTAAGGAAGTGAAAAAATGTCTACCATTTCTATTACCGATCTAAACCCTACTGGTGCCGATTTATTTGCAGATTCTGAAAGCTACCTGCAACATTTATCGTCTGACGAAGAACTTGGCGTTGTTGGAGGAACTTGGTTTACCTCAACGATTCCTTGCACCATTTCAATTAGCATCGTTACCTATCTTGTAACGAGGGAAGTAACAAAGCAAATTCAACCCGAATAACGCAAATCGCATAACAAATATTACTGACAAACCAAGTCGCTGGCAGGCAGCCTGAGACTTTAAACGGGCGCAAAGTAAGGCATAAAACTACCCTCAAAGTAGCATTAATTCAAGCGTCAACTTCCTCCTTCAATAGTTATTTTTTCTATTTAAGGATTGGAAGATGCCAAAAACCGAAGTTAGCTTTCCCTAACTAGCAAACTTTAAATCTCATTTTTTTAGGAGTTTAACAATGGCAACAATTGCAATTCAAGATTTAAATCCAGCAGGCTATAGTCTATTTGCTGACGGTGAAAGCTATTTAGCAGAGTTATCATCTGACGACCAACTGAATATTGCTGGTGGTAAAGTTAGCTCTCTAGTGAGTTTTGCTAGCGGCATTAGTATTGGCATTAGTTTGGTAACGCTGGTCATATCATTAGCCAGGTATGTCCATAAATAGCAACAACTTAATCTACAAATTTAAGGAGCAAGATCGTGTCAAAGATTCAAATTTTCGATCTGCATTTTGCGGTAATGAGCTTGTTTTCAGACGAGGAAAGCTATATGCAAGATCTGAATGAAAGCAATCCAGAGATGATGGCAATCAATGGTGGTTGCACGCCTCTTACTGCTGGCGTAATCGTTGGCATTGGCATTACTTATGCTAGAGCCATGCAGGTCTTGAAATAAATCTTTGAGTTCGCGATCGCCAGCAACTCTAACTTGCTTAAAAATGTTGGAGATCGCGAACCAAAATTAATTTAAACATCTCATCTTTAACAATCACTGAAACGATCGTAAGTTTATGCAAATAGCCGATCTGCCGCTACGCTCTACCTCCAATTCAGATAGCGTCAGTATTCTAAACCAAAGATTTCCACCTTCAGGTTTACCCTTTTATCGAAAACTAGGACGAACCGATCTAACTGTTAGCTGCTTGGGGATTGGTGGCGGCGGCGCAATTTCTAGCGAAGATACTCTTTATGCTTTCGATCGCGGCCTTAATTACTTCTTCTACTCCAGCGATTTGCATCATTTCTTGTATCGCTCGATGTCAGGAGGGTTAAAACAACTTTGCGGGCGCGGTTCGTCAGTGCGCGATCGCGTCATTTTAGCTACTGTCACCTATATTAAAAATCCTGAAGTCGCCCTTTCTGCTATCTTCGATCAATTTGCCGAGTTGGGAATCGATTATATCGATATTTTGTTTTGGGGTTGGATTGGTAGTAGAGACGCATCCGCTTTTACCGACTGCTTGCATCTCTCTAACGACTTGAGAGGTGCAAATACAGTTTATCAACGCACGATCGAGAAAATGGTAGGCACTTCCGAACGGCTGAAAAAAATGGGGGCGGTGCGATACATTGGCGCGTCGTTCCACGATTTAGATCTGGCAAATCAATGGTTAGATAGCCCGCTGTTAGATGTAGTCATGGTACGTCATAACCCGGCTCACCGTTCTGCCCAACGGCAGGTTTTTAATTGCTTGGATGCCCAAAATCCCCAACGCCCCGGAGTTTCTACCTTTAAATCTACTGGTTCCCATTCTGGGGTACTTTGGGATGCTCCTGCAAGCTTACCAAAGGGGTGCTGGATACCTAATGTTCCCGATTTGTATCGATATTCTCTGTCGCAAAACTGCGTCGATGTTTGTCTGACAGGAATGCGATCGCGATCGGAAATCGATGCAGCTATTGCCGGAATTCCTCAAGGCAAGTTAACCCCAGCCGAACTAGATTATCTAGATTTATATGGCGACTTGCATCGCGATCGAATTAATATCGCCGATATTTCTCCAGAAAAGCTGATTTACCGCCCATAAGATTGGCAATTTCCTACTAATAAATCAAGGAAAATCATATGGAAACAATGACTGAAACACCTACCAAGCAATTAGCAGAAAAAGTACAGCCTCCCAAAGTCGAACCAGCTACCGATGAAGCGATCGCTAACTATTTACGTTACACCTGCAAGATGGCAGAAATTGCCGCTTTAGCCGAACGAGATACCGCAATTCTCAAAGCTTGCGAGGAACTGAAAATCGTCATTTCCGATGAGGAATTGCAAGCCACTGGCGATGAATTTCGCGTTAAACACAAACTTTTAACTGCTTCAGAAACTTTAGCTTGGTTAGAAAAACAGCGCATCGGCCCAGAAGACTGGACTCAAGGCATCAGAATGCAATTATTGATGCAGAAGTTAAAGGAACGCTTGTTCTTAGATGCGATCGATGCCCACTATCTCACCAATCGAGAAGAATACCAGCGGGTGGCTTTTTCTCAGATTATGGTGGCAGAATTGCCAGTCGCTTTACAAATCGCTCAAACCCTGCGGGCAGAAAAGGTTTCTTTTGCTGCCATGGCGATCGAACATTCTAAAGCTTACCCTTCCTCTCAACATGGGGGATTTGTCGGCATTCGCTTTTTATCGAGCCTAGTACCAGAAATTAAACAGGCACTTGCAGGCATTCCAGAAGGCGAAATTATCGCTCCCGTCAAAACCAATCTCGGCTATCACATCCTCCGCGTCGAAAAGTGGTTTCCTCCCAGTTTGAACGAATCTGTCCGGGCAGAAATTCTCGAAGTTCTCTTTCAAGGTTGGCTGATATCAAATGCGGGCGATCGATCGTAATTAAAGTCGATAACTTATCAAAATCACCTGCGTTTATCCCTTGTTTATTTGCTTTCTATCTGCGTTATAAATCGATATTTTTATGCAAGCAGTCTGCTACGGGGCGCGGAGAGGGGAAGTAGTTTTAACTTCTGGATAGATCGCAAAATATCCGCCGATCGAATTTAACCACTGGCAATGCTTCAGATCGATTTTGTGCCAAACTATGTACTTTCGACCTGAAGCTTCTATATCTCTAGTTTCGCCGACTTGTAATGGTGGTTCTAAGAAAAAAATCCACTTTTGAAAACGCCTCAAGCCATTTTCCATTCGGATTTTATTCCCATGTTCGTCAAAAGTGTCCATTTCAATTAAGATAATATTTTTGGCGATCGAACTGCGATTGGTCACAGTAATAATTAAATTTGATTCGTAAATTGGTTCGCCCCATTTAGCATGAGTATTATAACCTTTAAGCTTGCAAGTAGATTTATCGGTAATTGCGGTCGATCGCGAACTGAATGGAGTTTCTGCTGGCCATCTATCTCTGGTAGCTGCCAGTAAATCTACCATTTCTTGAATGCTGCGATCGCTATCTAACTTATCGACGAAGATAGTGCGGTAAAAAATGTCTTTCTGGAAGGAGACGTAGGGGCGCTCCCAAGTTTTCCAATTATCTGGTTTGTTCAGATCTAAGCTATTAGGGCGATCGAGGCGATCGAAGCCAATTCGCATATATTCTTTGACTTTCAAGTCGCTGCGCGGCAAAGAGTAAAAAGTATCTAAAGGTGGAATAATTGCTTGTTGATAGCGCTCTGAAGCTAAAACTTGGCGGTTAACGGGCAGGCGATCGATATCGAAGCCGTCTTTAAAAATGTAGAGGACTAAAGTATAAACTCCTCGATCGGCCAAAACGCAACCTTGGCGATAGCCTTGAGGTAAATCTGGTACTGGCTGATTTAGAGAGATTTTCCGATCTCTAACTGCTTGCTGAAACTGACTCCAAGTGACGCATTTAACTTTAGTCGGAATCTGCGATCGATTTACTAACTTGATTTTAGTCGATCGAGAATCTATTTCCACCTCTTGAGGAGGCGGTGGAGCAACTGAAATCACTCCAGAACTGCACCCAACTAATAATAATGAGACTGAAACAATAAACTGAAGAGTTTTCATTGCGAAGTGCCCATTCTTTTCTCGATCGTCGGCTCCAGAATAACTTATATTACCGAGGATATGCCACTTTTATATTCGGAATTTATCGCCTGCTACAGTAATAACTATAGCCTTTCTCTCATGACTTGTGAGATAGCCGTCCCGGCTGTCCCAGTGGTCAAGCTAGAAGCCTGCCCCACAAGATTATTCGCCAATGATTTAGACTCGCTATAGCTGTAAAAAATAAATTCAGGTAGCACAAACTTTTTTTTCCTCTGGATCGAGCGAGTCTTGATGGTTTTTCAGATATTCTTGGAGGCGATCGCACCCTTGCTGCAATAGTTCGTCTAAATCTCGAATTTTCCACACTCTAGCTACGCCATCGTCTCCAGCACTCACTAATTTTTTGCCATCTCGACTGAATCCCAAACTTCGTACCGTGCCTCGATGCCCTTTAAAATCAGCAATTTGTTGCCCTTGAAAATTCCATAAATAGACAGTACCACCACTACCTGCTGTGGCTAATAATTCATCAACAACCCCAATGTTTCTCACGCTACCTTGGTAACTTTTAAGCGGTTCGCCTACTCGGTTTCCAGCCAGATCCCATTTATAGAGAGTGCTATCATCATCTACCGTAAAAATATACTGATTATCAGGTGTAAAGCCTACAGCATAAACAATACTTCTACTTGCAGATCGATCGGTTTTGAGTGAGATTTGTTTGCCAGTATTTAGATCGTAAAGATAGGCTTCACTATGTTCGCCTCCAACGACAAACCGACTACTATCTGGACTAAAGCGCAAACTCCAAACTCTGGTGTTGTATGAAATCGTTTTTTTTAGTTTGCCTTGCAGGTTCCAAATTTTGACAGTTTTATCTCTACTAGCTGTAGCAATTATTTGCCCGTCAGGAGAAAAGTTTAGGCTTTCAATGCCATTTTCATGTTTTTCAGCAAAGACGATCGATTCCTTCAAGTTCTGCCCGTCAAATTTTAATAGCCGAATCTGTCCGCGATTGTCGCCCACAGCCATTAGAGAATCATCTTTGGGGTGAAAGCGATTGCTCTTAAATTGAACTTTGCCTCGATATTTATCAAAGGTAGCCAGCAGTTTGCCATCAATAGTCCACAGGCGAATAGTTCCATCATCTCCAGCCGTCACGTAGGTGCTAGCATTTGAGTTCAGTCGCACGCTATTAATCTTTCCTTTATGACTGACTGAAAACTTACTACGAGCAGGGGAAACTTCATCCAGGTTCCATATCCTGACAATGCCATCTTCTTTGCCAGCAGTAGCGAGAGTTCTACCATCATCAGAATAACGAATGCTCTCAATACTACCTTGATGACCTTTAAATTCTACTAGCAACTCTCGATCTTTCCAATTCCATAATCTAACAACAGTGCTGTTAGTGGAAGTAGGATCGTCGCTAGACGAAGTAGCTATCTGCTGCTCGTTTCCCCAATTGAATTTCACAGTTTCAACTTTGCCGATATGAGTGGTTATCGTACGAATTAAGTTACCGTTAATATCCCAAATTTTAACAATACCGTCGTCACCAGCAGTCGCTAGCTTTTCGCCATTACGGTTAAAGTTGGTACTCTTGACACCTACTCGATCGGGAAAAGCGTGGTGTTCAAATACTCTTAATAAATCTCCATCTAAAGACCATAACTTAGCAGTACCATCTTCACCGCCAGTTACTAGCCGATCGCCTTGAGGATGAAAATCGAGGCTTTTAATTCCACCTTTATGTGCCTCTCTTTCCCACTGTAGCTGGCCATTAAGACTCCATAATTTCAACATCCCATCGGTTTTGCCGCTAGTAGCAATTAAAGTATTGTCAGGACTGAAACGAACATTTTGAACTGCTTCTGAATGAGCTTTTATTTCAGAGCTTTTCTGCGCTGCTGCTAATGAATCTAAGTTCTTCAGCGACCATAGCCTAACGATGCCATCTTCGCTACCCGTGACTAATTTTTTCTCATTTTTACTCAAGCGAGCGCTATTAACGCCTACTTTATGGGCTTCCAGTTGAGCTATTTCGTTCTCTGATAAGGCACTCCACAATCTGATAGTGCCGTCTTCTCCGGCTGTAATTAGCTTGCAATTGCGATCGACTACCTGGCAATAACCCTCAATAAAATTGACACTATTAACGCCTTTTTGATGCGTGTCAATTTCGTTTTTTATATAAAAGTAATCGCCAATTCTTTGTAGTGCTAAAATAGGGCTGCCAGCAGGATAATCCCACAGTTTTGATGAGGAAGATTGAGAGTCTAAACTCTGTAATTCCTTGCCGCTTTCGATGGCCGATACGACAGCTTTAATAGGTTGAAATTCAAACTGCTGTAAGGCGTAGATTCCTTTTTGTTCGATTTTGTTAACAGTCAGTTTTTGTTCGGCGAAAGTCAATTTTTGCTCCGCGAAAGTCAGTTTTTGTTCGGAGTTATAAAATATCAGTCCGCCCAGCAAAGCCGCAACCAACAAAATGACAGAGCCAAAACTAATTAAGCGTGCGGCGGTTCGTCGGGCTTGGCGTAATGCTTTTTGTCCCTTAACTAACGCCGTTTGTAAAATTGTTTTTTCTTCTTGTTGGAGAGCGATCGCATCTTGTTGACTCGCTAATAAAAAATCGCGATCGACTGCATTTAAGTTTCTGCCTTCAGCCCATTGCAGAGCTTCTTGTAATGCTTGCCCGCGTAACAAGCGAGACTCATCCTGACGCTCGGATGCCAACCAGATGGCGATCGCTTCGGCATAAGGACAGAGATCGGCAAGGGCTTTTTCTACCCAATTGCTATCAAAAATTGCCTCATAGATGCGGTTGTAGACTTTCAATTTCCCTTGCTGTTTCACCGCTAAGCCAGACAAACATAGCTCGACTTGCTCTTCGCTATCGTCGGCATCGATCTCTCCGTGCAAAACTTGTTGGTACAATCTCAACAACTGCACCGCCCGTTGTTGGTGACTGAGCAGGCGATCGCGAATCGTCCGAAAGTGAACCTCCGATTGCCAATGGGGAACGATCTGCGATCGCACTAAATTTTCTACCCGTTCTGCTTCTAGTCCCAAAGCAATATCAGCCTCAGAACTTGCCAGCAGATCGCACAGTTTTTGAGTGAGATAAGGCTGTCCGCCCGTCCAGTAAATAACAGCTTGCAAAACGCTATAGGGATTGTCGGCTTTTCCTGCTAACCCCTTGGTTAAAGGCGTAATTTCATTTTCGGCAAATCCTGTCAGTTCGATAGCTCGACCGATATTAAATGGAGTCCGACGCTTATCTTGGATTAGATCGGATGGTGTGGCTACACCTATGAGCGTGAAAGTCAATCTTTGATAATTGGGATCGATCGCGCGTTTGTTATAGCAGCTTCTAATCAGGGCAAAAAAATCATCAACTGGAAAACTCAAACTCAGGGCACTATCGATTTCATCAATGAAAATCACAATTTGACTGCTTACCTGAGTCAGCATCACCCGATCGATCGTTTCTGCCAACCGCTGGGCGAGACTGAGGAAGCTATGTTCGGTCCACCAACCCTGAAGAAACTCAAATGGATCGCCTAAGCCCAAATCTTCGACTAAAGTATAGACGATCCCGGCGTACCATTGTTCTGGTTGAATATTTGGCTGTTTAATGACAGAAAAGTCGATCGTGCTACAGGCAATTCCCTCACTTTTGAGGCGATTGAGAGTCCGCACTTGCAAGCTGCTTTTGCCCATTTGCCTGCAATTGAATATGTAACAGAAATCTCCAGCTTTCAACCCAGCATAGAGATCCGCATCTGCCTGTCGGATCGCGTAGCTGGGTGCATCTGGAGAAAGGCTACCGCCAACTTGGTACTCGTAAGTCATAAGCCTTGTGAGATTGGAAATCGATCTGACTGTCTCCAATCCTATTAAAACAGCTACTGGCTCTGAGTTAGCTCCTGAAATATCGAGTTGCTATCGACTTTTCATCGACCTTCGATCGCTATCCTGTTCTCAGCTAATCTTAAGGATAAACAGTTTATTATGGACGATCGATCGATATGGCACGTTCGATGAAATTGCGCGAAGACTGCCAGGAGCGAGTTCGAGCTAAATTAAACGTCACCTATTACAATCAGAAAGATTTGGCTGACGAGCTATTGATTTCTCAATCTACTGTTAGTAATTTTTTAAACTGCATCTCAGTCGATCGCAGAATTTTTCAGAACATTTGTGAGAAATTAGGGTTTGATGATTGGCGCTCGCTGGCAGAACTGCCAAATAGCTCTACTTTACGTCCAGAGCCAGCAAATAGCGATCGAAACTACCAGCAAATAGAAGAAATTGAAATTTTTGAGTTTCCTGAAGGAGAAGTTCCACTTGGTTCTAAATTTTACATCCAACGTCCTCCTCATGAAGATCGCTGCGCTAGGGAAATTGCTAAACCCCATGCGCTGATTCGGATTAAAGCTCCCAGGCAATTTGGCAAAACTTCCTTATTAACTCGAATTCTAGAGGGTGCTGAAACGCAAGGTAATGTACCTGTCTACCTAAGTTTACAACAAGCAACGCAGCAGGAATTTCAGAGCATCGATCGCCTGTTGCGATGGTTTTGTACCAGTGTTGCTGTTGATGCTTCACTTCCCTTCAAAGAAGATGAATACCAACAGCGTGCAGCCATTTTAGGCAGTAAGTTAAATACTCAAAAATATTTCGAGTCTTGTCTTTTACCGAACATCGATCGAGCGTTAATCGTTGGCTTAGATGAGGTCGATCGCGTTTTTGAATATCCTGACCTTTATAATGAATTTTTTAGTTTCTTGCGGGCGATTCATGAGGCTAGTAAGCGCAATTCTATCCTCAAAAAACTGCGATTCATTATTACTTACTCGACTGAAGTTTACGTTCCCATCGATCTCAATCAATCTCCCTTCAATGTAGGCATGACTGTCGATTTAACTGAATTCACTGACGAACAAGTGCAAGATGTCGCTCGTCGCCATCAACTTGCTTTGACACCCGCCAATATCGAGCAACTGATGGCAATGGTTGGAGGTCATCCATTTTTGATTCGGTTAGCAATCTACCGCATTGCTTGCCAAGACATCACTTTAGATAGTTCGATCCAAACTGCTCCGACAAACGAGGGAATTTACAAAGATTATCTTCGTCGTCTTGAGTTAATTTTGGCCTGCCAGCCAGATTTAGCTGCTGCCATGAAGCAGGTAGTCTCTCAAGCAAATCCAGTGGCGCTACAGACAACGCTTAAATATAAGCTGGATGGTATCGGACTGGTAAAACTAGTGTCAGATGGAGTAGTTCCCAGATGCGAACTCTATCGCCAATACTTTCGGCAAGTGCTTTAAGTCAATACTAAGTCGAATAAAAATCAATTTATCCGCGAACTTCTCCAGTCTTAACTCAGATTGGAGAGTGCTTTAATAAAGTTGTTGAGCTTAGGAATATGCTTGATGAATCCTCAACAACTCCAGATTTTAACTGACTTAGATTTAGCAGCTAGATCGACTCGCAAAAAAGCGATCGAAGCATTGTGCTGTTGCCGTAATTTTAAAGACAAGCTAGCTCAGTATTTATTAGTTTGGCAATGTTGGCAAGAAGTGCGAACCAGCCTGAAGACACCGATTAATGAGTATCAGTTAGAGCATTTTCAAAAAGTTAGCGATCGCTATTGCAGCCTGACTGGTGAATTTTTGAGTGCAGCAGCGATCGAATGCGTGCTAAAAAATCTTGGCCAAGCTATCCGCCAATTAAATTCTTTTCAGATCGAGAGGTGATATGAATTCTCAACAACTAGAATTAGATCGACGACTGCAAGCTTTTTGTCTTGACGACCCAAATGCCGTTTTGCCTTTCAGCAAAAGACTAGCACGCGATAACGGCTGGACGCAAAAATATGCTCTCAGAGCGATCGCCGAGTACAAGAAATTCGTGTTCCTGGCTGTAGCCGCAGGTTATTCAGTTACCCCATCAGAACAGGTAGATCTAGTTTGGCACTTGCATTTAACCTACACGCATTCCTACTGGAACGATTTTTGTCCGAACGTATTGCAGATGCCATTACATCACGATCCGACTCAAGGTGGCGCGGCAGAACGAGGCAAATTTGTTCGCTACTACGATCGAACATTAGAAAGTTACAAGAAATTTTTTGGTACTCCTCCCCAAGATATTTGGCCTGGTGCTGAAGTTAGATTTAGTCGCAATTTACGATCGCCAATCCTCGAACTTTTCAAGAAAGCGATCGCTTTCATTTCCCAACCATTTCCTGGCAAGATTTGGTTGTTAGTAGCGATCGCAATTCTTTCAGTTATATTTCACTCGTTCGATCCAGTATCCGCTTTGTCAATTGGCGATCGAGAAGCCCCCTTAGAGGTCATATCGCTGAATTCTGGAGAAACAGCAGAAACGCGATCGTCTCCTGCTATTAGTCCATCACCAGCAAACCCATCTAACCAAAACTATGAATCTCAATCGTCGCCTCCGTGGTGTCTAGGCTTTTGGGTTCTTGTTATTATTTGGAGTTTGTTTGGTTCTAAAAATAATTCAGTAGGCGGATCGACTTGGAGAATTAGTAGCGGGGGTGGTGGTGGAGACAATGGCGATAGTGGATGTAGTAATGGCGATAGCGGATGTTGTGGTTGTGGTGGCTGTGGTGGTTGTGGTGGCGACTAACTCACCGCCATCCCCTCTCCCAAGGGCTATGCTTTACCCATAAGTCTTCAAACTCTTGACTGGCAGGGCTTTACCTCTGCAATAAGTTGGTGGGTTGGTCAAAAGACTTGGGGGGTCTGCCCCCCAAACCCCCCATTGGGGGACGGCTGCGTCCCCCAAACCTCCTCCAGAAGGTGGTATTGGTGAGAATCAAAGTCCAATAATGCTTATGGGGCAAGGGTTTAAGCAGATGTGGGTAAGGCATAACTCCCAAGGGAGAGGGTTGCCGGAGGCTCCTTTGAGGGCAAACCAGGCTTTGCTAAGCGGATTTGATATAACGGCGGGTTTTAGCTTCACTTGCACCCAAGTTAAATAAGTTCGTGCGCCTAGCTTGCATAATTTTTTCTCTTTATCCCAATAAAAGGCAATAAGGATTGGTTGGGTTTCAATTCCCATCCAAAACTTTTCTATTGCCTATTCCCTCTTAACGATCGACACATTCTTTAACTGAAAATCTAATTTTCAATCGAGAGGCATTTATCTGATGAATTTACAACTTTTTCGCCTTCCGGGGATAGTTACAAGTTTAACATTATCGACGATCGCCCTCACCATTCAAGACGCAACGGCTGGCGATCGACGTAATTTTCTGATTTATAACTTCAACCAACAGGCGATCGTTCGATTTTATATCGCTCCCACTAATTCTAATTCTTGGGGTCGAGATACTCTTTATGGAATTTTAGCCAGTAATAGTTCCGGTCGGGTAGATTTTTACGATAACTCTAACCGTTGTGTTTATGATGTTATGGCTGTTTACCTAGATGGTAGTTACGATACAGGTCGCTACAATTTTTGCCAAATCTCCTATATCTACTTTTATGGCTATGGCGGTGACTATTTTCCCCGGTGAGCAGTCGCAAATAAACTCAATTCGAGATAACGCGATCGCCAGTCGATCGAGATCGATTTTTACACGATTTTATCGAGATAGAACTCAGATTTGAGGATGTTTTACTGAATTTATTGACCGAAAAAAATGGTTTCAAGCCTTCCCTTTCAAAAGGAACCAGCCAAAAATTCTTCTCAATTACAAGCTTCGTACTTTCAAGGCGGAGCCAATCCAAAATCCAAAATCTAAAATCCAAAATCGATTGACACAGGAGATTAGCTATGAATTCCTATCGATTAGGCTGCGCGGCTATAACAGTTATAGGCACGATCGCGATCGCAATTATTTTTCGCCCTTTCACCATTGTCAATGCTGGTCAACGAGGTGTAGTTATGCGCTTTGGACAAGTTCAAGACACCGTATTAGATGAAGGAATTCATTTCATTATTCCGGTCGTCACTTCAGTTAAAAAGCTTAACGTTCGAGTTCAAAAAAATAGTTTTCAAACCGATGCAGCTTCCAAAGATCTGCAAAAACTCACGACCGAACTTGCTATTAACTGGCATATAGAACCATCCAAGGTTAATACGGTTTTTCAAAATATCGGCGACGAGGAAAATATTGTCATTGGGATTATAACCCCCGCTGTATCAGAAGTTCTTAAGGCGGCGACAGCTAATAAAACAGCAGAAGAAATTATTACCAAACGAACAGAATTAAAAAAAGAAATCGATCGCCATTTAGAAACTCGTTTAGCTGATTATGGCATCATCGTAGATGATGTTTCCCTCGTCAATTTTTCATTTTCTCCTGAATTCAGTAAAGCCATTGAATCGAAACAAATTGCCGAGCAAGAAGCTAAACAAGCTAGCTTTATTGCCCAAAAAGCAAGTCAAGAGGCTCAGGCTGACATTAATCGCGCCAAAGGTCAAGCCGAAGCCCAAAGATTGCAACGTCTAACTTTGACTCCAGAATTACTCCAAAAACAAGCTATTGAAAAATGGGACGGACGTTTTCCCACAGTAATGGGAGGCGATCGCACCCTGCCATTGATTAATATCGCTCCAGAAAAATTGTCCGATCGAGAACAGTAATATTACCTTTTCAGAATTTTCGATCGCTAAATATTCCTGGTCTTCAAATCGAGCCTAACGCAGTCGGAAATAAACGCAACTTCGCCAGTGGGAGAAAATCAATTTCTTCCAGATGAACTCATATTTGACAACTCAAGCCCACTTAATATTAGGAGATGAATCGTGAATTTCTCTCTATCAAATCTAACATGCAAAACAGTTATAAGCGTGTTAGCACTAATAGTATTATATGAATTCGCTAAATGTTTGCTACAGATAGTGCGTCACGAATAAATTGCCATCCCGTCAAAGAAGCGATCGCTTCTGAAGTCAAATCATTCAAAATTTTAGCTAAACTAGTTCTCAAATGCTC